>Ga0247727_10000153_pt1 | contig 154936 bp, 120 predicted proteins | sample WisWelCaveWW1625_FD_202498 | JGI IMG/M metagenome (GOLD analysis project Ga0247727, IMG submission 202498) | Biofilm microbial communities from Wishing Well Cave, Virginia, United States - WW16-25 | ecosystem: Environmental > Aquatic > Deep subsurface > Groundwater > Cave microbial mat... | reverse complement strand
TGCGATCGGCTACGTCCTGCCAGGAGATCGGCTCTCCGCGCCGCGTGGGCACGAAGACGGTCGGCGACAACGCCGGGGTATCCTGCTTCGTCTGCGCGACCATGGCCGTCTCCTTTTCTGCCTCTCACCCGTTTTGGATGCCTCAGCCGTCCCGATGGTTGCAACGCCTGATCACGCCGTCAGGGCGTGAGCAAGCCGCGTTTCAACCTGCCCGTCCGCGACACGGTGAGGGTTTCGGCCACGGCGCCGCGGCTGAAGACCAGGGTGCCGTTGGAAGCACCCAGGGCAACGCCGAGGGAGCCGAACGTCACGACCGGCTGGCTCACCACGAGCCGCGCCGAGCCGAGAGCGTGGGTGTGGGCGGTATCCAGACGCCCGCGCGCGATCTCGACAATGAGGCGCGCGGTGGGGCCAGCCGTGTCGACCGCGAGCCGGACGTCGCGCCCGCGGGCGATGGCCAGCTCGCGGGCCGTTTCCAGCAGCACGGCGTAGCGGTCGGCGGACCCACGCACGGCCAGCCGGTCGAGCGTGCGCATGAGTGGCGGAGTGGCTACTGCGGCCACGACGCCGATGATCACCGTGACCATCGCGAGCTCGAGCAGGGTGGCGCCCTTGTTCACGCCCAAACGATAGCGCCGCTCCGTGAAAGAAGCGGCGCCGAATCGTTGCGGAACAAGTGCAAAAAAAAGCGGACTCAGTTCCTCGGTCTGGCCCTCCACGCCTCGTACATCCGCGTATGCCGGTCGTTGAACGGCGCGGGGATGCCGCGCACGAACATGTGGCGCACGGTGGTCCGGACGTCGAGCGGGTCGCCGGTGGTGACGATGAGCGTTGCGACCTTGCCAACCTCGATGCTGCCCAGCCGGTCGGCGACGCCCCAGATGCGGGCGGGGTTGATCGTCATCGCCCGGATCGCCTCGTCGGGATCGAGCCCGTAGGCGGTGGACAGGGCCGCGTTGTACGGCAGGTTGCGGCTGTCGCTCGCCGAGTTGGTGCGGAACGCGATGGTCACGCCGGCGCGCGCGAGCACGCCGGGATTCGCGTAGATCATGTCGTACGGATCGGTCGCCGCGGGCGTCGAGGTCGTCGGGCCGACGATGACCGGCACGCGGCGCGCGGCCAGCGTGTCGGCCAGCTGCCACGCGTAGGTGGCGCCGCGCAGCACCACGCGCAGGCGGAAGCTGTCGGCCAGCTGCAGCACGCCGCGAATCTGGTCCGCGGTCTCGACGTCGAACACGGCCGGCATCTCGCCGCGGATGACCGGGACCATGGCTTCCATCGCCAGGTTGGATTCCATCTGGCCGCCGCGCGCCTTCGCTTCCGCGTAGGCCCGGGCCCGGGAGAGATACTCCCGCAGGGCGCGCGCCTCGCGCTGCACCCGCTCGCGCTGCTGCTCGGGGGTCTGCTGCGCACCGCCGCCACCACCGCCGCCGCCGAACCCGCCGCCCCCGCCGGTCCGCGGGTAGGTCATGACCATGCCCGCGCGGGGCACCACGGCCATTTCGCGCCGCGTCCAGCCGAACAGGTCGATGAGCGCGGCCTGCCCGCTCACCTGTCCGCCGCGCGGCGCCGTGATCGCGGTGGTGATCCCGTTGACCCGCACGGTCGCGATCAGCTCCGAGGCCGGATTGACGGCGCTGAGCGCCTCGTCCTGCGGGTTGAAATCGCCCAGCTCCAGCTGATCCTCTCCGCCCGCCACGGAGCCGATCTCGGTGAGACCGAGCTGCGTGCCGGAGTCGATGAGGCCCGGGTAGACGAACAGACCGGCCGCGTCGATGACCGTCGCGTCCGCCGGCGCCTGCACGTTCGCTCCGACCGCGGCGATCCGGCCGTTCTGGATGACCACGGTGCCGCGCAGAATACGATCGCCGACCACCGGAACGATCGTGGCGTTGGTGATCGCGTAGGTGCCGGCCGCACGCTGGGTGGGGCCCACCTGGGCGGCCAGGCGGCTAGGCGGCTGGGCGGCTAGAAAAAGCCCGACGCCGCTCGCCGTCATCGCGAGCCGCCACACCGATATCCCAGCCGCCAAGCCGCCTAGCCGCCTAGCCGCCGTCTTCATCGCGCACCTCCCTCGGAGGCCACCCGCGGCCTCGGCCGCTGCTCGCGCTGCTGCTGGATCAGCCACTCGAGCGTGGGCGCCGTGGTACGGTCGAAGAACACGCGCCCGTCGATCAACGTCATGTCCACGCGTGAAGTCGGCGCGAACGGATGACCGCTGAAGATTACCAGGTCGGCGTCCTTGCCCACGTCGATGGAGCCGGTACGGTCCTGCACGCCGAGGTGGCGCGCCGCGTTCAAGGTGATCATGCGGAGCGCTTCCTCTTCGGAGGCGCCGCCGTAGTGCATCGCCTTGGCGGCTTCCTGGTAGAGCCGCCGGGCGCGCTCGTCGCTGTCGGAGTTGATGCTGACGACGACGCCGCGCTCGGCCATCAGCGCCGCGTTGTGCGGGATGGCGTCGTACGCCTCGAGCTTGTACGCCCACATGTCGGCAAAGGTCGAGCCGCCGCTGCCGGCCGCAGCCATCTCGTCGGCCACGCGGTAGCCCTCGAGCACGTGAGTGAAGTCGTTGACGCGGAACCCGAAATCGCGCGCCACGTCCAGCAGCATGTTGATCTCGTCCGAACGGTAGCTGTGCGCGTGCACCAGCCGGCGTCCCTCGATCACCTCGACCAGCGCGTCGAGCTCGAGGTCGCGGGCCGGCGGCATCGGCTCGGGGAGTATCGCCGCGCCCCGGCGCGCGGCGGTGCGGGCTCGCGCCCAGGCCGCGCTGTCGGTGCGGAATTGCTGCCAGCGGCCGCGGTACTCGCGCGCCGACGTGAACCGCTCGCGCAGCAGCGCATCCACGCCCATGCGGCTGCGCGGATAGCGGGGCTCACGGCCGGGCTGGAGATTCACGTTCGACTGCCGGACGTTCTCGCCGAGCGCGAACTTGATGCCGGGCGGCGCGCCCGCGAACAGCAGGCTCTCGGCCGGCAGGCCGTAGCGCAGCTTGATCGTCATGGACTGGCCGCCGATGGTGTTCGCCGAGCCGTGCAGCACCAGGGCGCTGGTCACGCCGCCGGCGAGCTGCCGGTACAGGCTGATCCCGTCGACGCGCAGCACGTCCTCCATCCGGACCTCGGCCGTCACCGATTGCGTGCCCTCGTTGATCGCCTCAGCGGCGCTGTGCGAGTGCGCGTCGATGATGCCCGGCGTCACGAACCGGCCGTTGGCGTCGATCACCTGCGCGCCGGCCGGCACCTGGACGTTCGGTCCCACCTCGGCGATGCGTCCGTCGCGGATCAGAATCGTGCCGCGCGGGATCGTGCCGTGGCTGGCCGTCATGATCGTGGCGTTCGTGATCGCCACCAGCCGGCCCGCGGGCGGCACGGGGATCGCGAGAGGGTTCGCCGCCGGTGCGGCTTGTGCGGGAAGGCGCGCAACGGCGCTGGCGCACAGGACGAACAGAGTCGCCCCGCACCGCGCCACCGTCCCGCTGAGTCTCCGTCCCGCTGTGCCCCCGAGGTTCTTCATGGTCTCTTCTCCCCGGTGAACGTGAAGGACCCCATGTCGCCCATCGAAGCCGAGCCACGGATCCGGTTGCCGTCCACCTCTCCGTTGAAGCTGATCGTGAAGGCCTGACCGCCCATCGTCATCGAGATGCTCCACGTTGCCCGGCGGCCGTCCACACTTCCGGCGTCCACCGTCTGCGTGCCCATCTGCGACGTCATCGAGCCCGAGAACGAGCTCCCCGTCTGGGTGAGAGTCATGGTCACGTTCTGATCGCCCTGGGGCGTGCTGATCGAGAGATCCCACATCCCGCCCACCTGGGCAGCCGCGGGTGCGTCACCGCCGGCGCCGCCGCGGCCCGCACCTCCACGGCCGCCTGGACCGCCGCCGTTGGCGGCGGCTCGCGGCGCCTCGGCCACCTCGTAGCCGACGCCGTCCACGAACACCCAGCGCACCCTCGAGCTGTCGCCGAGCAGGTCGCCGTCGGTCACCACGAGGTTGGCGACCTTGCCTTCCTCGATCGAGCCCAGCTGCTGCCCTGCGCCCGCGAGCTCGGCGGCGCGAATCGTCAGCGCGGCGAGCGCGGTGTCGCGTGGCAGGCCGGCCGCGATGGCCTTGCGCACGTTGGCCAGGAACTCGCTCGGCCTGAGACCGCCCGAGGCGAGCGCGAATCGCACGCCGGCGCGCGACAGCGCGGCGGCGTTGCCTTCGACCTCCCGGCGCACGGCGCTGTCGGTGACGGCGCTGTCGTTGAGCGGCCGCCGCACCGCGGCGCGATACCCCCAGCCGGTCACCTGCGTCGGCGTCGGGAAATCCACGCTCACCACGACCGGCGCCCGCGCGGTCCGAAGCGCGTCCGTGGCGCGGAACGCCTCCGTGCCGCCGATGATGGTCAGGTCGAGCCCGAACTCGCCGGCGATCCGGATCGCCCGCTTGATCTCGTTTTCGTTGTTCGCCGCGAAGAAGGCCGGCATCTCCCGGCGCACGGCCGGAATCAGCGCCTGTAGCCGCGGGTCGTACGCGGGGCGCTCCATGCCGCGCGGGTTCTGCCGATACCGCTCCAGCAGGAGCGCATGGCGCCGCGCGTCGTAGAAGGCCTGACGCTCGTAGGCGATGACGCCCAGGAGCGTGGCGGGGTAGCGCGCCGCGAAGCCGCCGCCACCTCCACCGCCGCCCGCCCCCCCCACACCCTGGAAGCCCATGTGGAGCGCCACCGGGGAGCGCAGCACGTGCCGCGCCGCGAGGCTGTCGCGCAGCGGCAGCAGCGCGGACTGGCCCCGGAAGGCTCCGCGGGAGGGCGCTGTCAGCACGGCGGTGATGCCGGCCTCCCGCGCCGCGCGTACGTCGGCCGCATTGGGACGCAGCTCCTCGGCGACCAGGCGGTCGGGCTCGAGGCCGACCGGCCCGGCCTGCTGCTGGGCCGCGGCCGCCGCGGCGGCGCCGCCGCCGCCGCCCGGACCGCCCGGTGCCGGCGTCTGCTGCGCCGGCAGGCCAATCGTCGAGATCAGGTCAATGAGGCCGGGAACGACGTTCCGGCCCGCGAGGTCCAGGACGCGGGCCTCGGGAGGAACCTGGACGTTGCTGCCGACCGCCACGATCAGCCCGTCGCGGATGATGATCGTGCCGCGCTCGATGACGCCGCGTGTCACGGTTTCGATCCGCGCGTTCGTCAGCGCCCATGTGCCGTCCTGCGCGGAGCCGCGCGCCGGAAGGACCGCGAGAGCGGTGATGACGAGGGCTGCGCGGGCCGCAGGGATTCGACCCATACGCCGAACTCCGATGGTTGATGGTGCGGGTTCGTGGCCGGCCATCGTACGGCGCGCCGGAAGCAGGGTCAAGGCGGCCATCGGGAGTACGGAGCGGAGGCACCGCACGTTGAAACGGCCGCTGGCAGCAGACAGCAGGCAGCAGACCGCAATCATCCCGCTGGGCTGGCCGGCAGGGCAGTGTGCTGTCTGCTGCCTGCTGCCCGCTGGGCCTAGCTGTCCGCTGCCTGCCCGATTTGCGACACCATCGCATCACCTTTACGTTATCCGCTCCCGATGAGCGACCCCCTGCTCACACTGCGCGAGTATGCCCGATTGGCCCCGTGGAATATCCGGGACCTCTCGACGCTCGCGGCGGGCATCCTGGACGCTTCCGGCGTCACGCCGATCAACGCGGCCGCGCAAAGCCTGCCCTCCGACCGGACGATCCGGTTCTACGTGACGCGTCACCTGCTGAGCGCCCCCGAAGGGCGCGGCACCGCGGCGACCTATGGATACCGACACCTGCTGCAGCTCCTTTCCATCAAGCTACGGCAGATGGAGGGGGCCACACTGACGGCCATTGCGCGGGAGCTGGACGAGTCCCCGGGCGACGTGATGGAGAAGCGGGTGGCTTCCGCCCTGGGGTCGCTTCCGGCGCCGCAGGAGCTGGATTTCACCGATCGCGGGGCGCCCCGCGGACGGGTAGCCAAGGCGTTGGCGAACCAGAGCCGCCGCGCGGGTGCCGCGCTCGCGCGGCCCGACGGCGCGGCGCCGGCCGCCCTCGAGGCGGGTGCATGGTACCGGGTCGGCGTCGGCGACGGCGCCGAGATCGCGTTGCGTTCCGATCATCCCGCGGCGCGGACGGCGAGCCTGCGACGCCGGGTGGCCGACGCGGTGGCGCGCGCCCTGCGGGAATCCGCCGCCCAGGGGGGAGCGGGGGGGGGCGACGAGCCCTAGTCCCGTGCGCCGCTGGCGCTGGCCGCTGGCGTTTTCCGTGGCGGTCCTTCTCGGCCAGCTGCTCCATCGCCAACCGCTCTTCGATGTCGTGACCGGGGAGGTGCCCGAGGGCATCCGGCTGTCCTACCCGTTCGCGCACGTCGTGCTCGCCCCGCTCACGTTGCTCGCCGACTGGCTCAACGGCGGCCGGCGCTCCGACCTCTATGGGTTCCTCGGCTGGACCACATTGCTGTGGGCGGTATGGCTCACCGCCGCAACGATCCGCCGACGGCGTTTGCCCGCCACCGCGCCCCGAACGCCGCGCACCGTGGGGCGAGCCCTGAGACTCGCGGCGATCGTGCTGGCGGCCCCGGTGTTCGTCGCGTGGGTCGCCTACGCGCCACGGCCGATGCCGAGCCTCGAGGCGCCGGCCAGCGCCATCATCTTCGACGCCCACTCGCACACCGCCCGATCACACGACGGCAGGCCCGGGTTCGGCCACGCCGCCGCGGCCGAATGGCACCGCCGCGCGGGCTTCCACGCGGCATTCGTCACCGACCACAACACCTTCGGCGCCGCGCAGGCGTGGCGTGGTGACGCGCCGCAGGTGGGGCGGCTCCCGCGCCTGCTGGACGGCGAGGAGCTATCGCTCCACGGCCTGCACCTCCTGGTGCTCGGCGCGCGCGACTCGATCGACAACCGGGGCTGGGACCAAACCTGGGACTCAACCTTGGGGCTCATCCGTTTGCTGAGGAGCGAGGGGCGAGGGGCGAGGGAGGACCTCGAGCCTCGTTCCTCGCCCCCCGCTCCTCGCCCCTTGTTGATCGCCAGCCTCCCCGAGTATTGGCGCAACCACTGGGGCCCGCAGATGGGCGCGCTGATCGCGACTGGCGTCGGGGGTTTCGAGGTCTGGACCACCTCGCCCAAGGGCATGGAGCTCCCGCCCTCGGCCCGCGCGGTGCTCGTGGCCCAGGCGCTCAGCCGGGGCCTGGTGTTGGTCGGCGGCACGGACATGCACGGCCTCGGCCAGACCGCGAGCGTGTGGAACGTCGCGCCGCTCGCGGACTGGGAGCAGCTCGACGATGCCGCGCTGGCCGACTCGCTGATCGTGCTGTTGCGCCGCCGCGCACACCGCGTGGTGGCGATCAACCGGTGGATCCCCGAAACGCGCCTCGACGCCGCCATCGCCACGCCGGTGGGCCTGGCGCTGGTGCTGCGTCAGGCATCGAGGGCGCACGGATTGGCGCTGCTAGGGTGGATCTGGGCCGCGGGACTGTTGATCGCCAGGATTAACCGTCCCCGGCTCAGTGGTTGTTAGACCCTTGGCTCGGGGCTGTGGTGTCAAAGGAGCTCGAAGGGCTGAGGCCTTCCGCGCCCCAGCCCTTCGGTTCGCGCCACCACGGCTCCGAGGCTCAAAAGCCGTTGAAGACCGCTTTACATGCCTTTGGTGCAGTTGTCGTCAGCGAGCCCACCGTGACGCAGATAGTAAAGCTCCCCGACTGTGGGCGCTGAATGTAAAGCGACTGCGAACTCGCCGTACCGAGTTGCGAGGTCTGGCCATTGTTAGCCCAAGTGACTTGCCACTGGTACGAGTACGGCGTGTGGCCGCCCGAAGCGCCCGCCGTCCACGTATACCAGCCGGTGAAAGGAATGACCCCGGGGCCCGAGATGGACCCACTGACGAAGTTCATCATGGAGTGCAGGAGGCGGTTAGGCGACCCGGTGCCGATGCTCGTCAGTTTCCCAAGGGTGGCGGCGCCCAGAATCGCGCTCAGAACCTGCGCCGGGGTCGCGGTAGGATTGCCCTGCAGGTGGAGCGCCGCCACGCCGGCGACTTGGGGCGCGGCGAACGAAGTTCCGGCAGTGGTATCGATACCGTCCAAGTCGGCTGTGACCACGCTGTCGCCCGGTGCAAACAGGTCGAGGCACGATCCCCAGTTGGAGGCAAAGGGCGGTGTGAAGGAGGCTCGAGCGTCGGTCACGTCACTCGCCCCGGCGGTTATCGCTGCGCCCACCCGGGCGGGAGAAACACCGCAGGCATTGACGTCCGTGTTGCCTGCGGCGATTGAGACGGGCGTCCCGCCAAAAGTGATCAGGGCATTCACCGCATCATCGACATCCTGGTTGGTTGTCTCGCACCCAGGTCCGCAAGATGCAGCGATGCTGATGTTTGCGACAGCGGGTGCAACTCGGTTGTTGCGAACCCACTCGATGCCTGCGATTACGTCGTCGATTTGCCCGGCGCCCTGGCAATCGAGCACTCTGACGGCAATCAGCAGAGCTGCCTTCGCGACCCCGTAGGTCGCGCCCCCGGCCATCGCGGCCACACCAGTTCCGTGCCCATCGCAGTCCTGGCCGTTCTGCTGGTCTTCAGGCCGCAAGTCGGTGCCGATCGAAGCCCGCGTCCCAAACTCGCTGTGCGATGTCAGAATGCCTGTGTCGATGATGTAGATCCGGACGGCAGGTGCGGTCGTGGTGTAGTAGTACAGGGAATTGAGCGGAAGCGACCGCTGATCCAGCCTGCTGAGGTGCCACGGCGCGCCGTTCTGCGTGCTGTGGTTGACAGCATGCACCGGTTGAACCGGAGTCACGCGAAGTACGTTGGGGTTCCGACGCAAGGCCTCGGCAGCTGCCGCCGGCATGCTGGCTGAGAAGCCCTTGATGACCGTTCTGAAGACGTGCCGGATCCTCGCGGCATGGAGAGCCTCAAGCTGCCGGGCCAGGGTGTCGACGTTCGGCACATCGTCCGTGAATCGGACGATGTACCGCTGAGGGGCCTGGCCCTGCCGAGCCGCCGTCAGTGGAGTGCTGGTCCCAGGTTCCCGCGGACCTACGGGTGCGTCGCGGCACGACGCGATGAGAAGCGAAAACCCAACAACCGCGAGACGTCCCATCCTCGTAGGCGCGCGCATCGACTACCTCCGTGCGATAGAGTGAGCCTGGCTGGGCGACGTCCGGTCGCCCGACGGTTGTACTCGCGGCGATCCGTGCCGTGGGCGCGCCCGCTCAGCTTTGCATTCTTGGGGCCCACGGCAACGGGACCATGCGCGTCCCTCGGAGCATCGTCAACTCGGGCTACTACGAGGGTCCTCCTGCGCGCGCGGGCGGATCCAACTCAGCCGGCGGACCTGCACGAGTATCCGGCACAACGCCGGGTCACCGACGGGGGCCGCGTGTCAGCCGGAGCAGGCGGCCGCGAGGGTTGCACCGGGGCTCGCTGGCTGGGGGGTGTAACCCTCCGGCCGCCCTGGCTAGCACCAAAGGCAAGCGGGGGCGGCGTGAGCCGTCCCCGCTTGAGGACGCCCTGTCTGTGGCCGCTAGAAGCCGGCGATGGTCCCGCATCCCGGCGGCGCAGAACTGCGTGCGTCGCATTCGCCGATCGGGAACGGGAAGCGCGCGAACCGCCGGTGCGTTGCGAGGTCCTGAGGCAGCTGGCCGAGCCGCCCATAACGCCGCATGTCGATCCACCGATGGCCGCCCTCCCACAGGAGCGAGTAGCGCCGGTTGTAGAGCACCTCATCGATCAGCTGCGCCTGAGTCAGGCCGCCTCCCAACGCGGGCAGGTTTCCTGACGTCTGACGGATCAGGTCGAGATCCGTTGTCGCCGTTGCCAAGTTGCCAAGTTGGATGTTGGCTTCGGCTCGCAGGAGGATCAGCTCTTCGTTCCGGATGATCGGAATCGCATCGAACGGGCCGCTGTAGCGCGTCCACAGCAGATCGGTCGTGATGCCCTGGACGGTTTTGGACGTTGTCGTGGCCACTTTGTCCAGGAAGCGCTGATCGCGTGCCCCTCCGGCCTGCAACTGCGCGTCCGTGCGTAGCGATGGGTGTGCCATCAGCGCCCGTGCCTGCGGGTCGAACAGCGCGTTGAGCTGGTCGCCCGAACCCGGGCTGAAGACGTGGAAGACTCCTAGTTGGAGTGACGCTGTGGTGCTGAGGAACGACGCGCCGAGCGCAGTCAGCACCCCGTTCCAATCCCCTAGGTACGCCGCGACCCGGGCCCGAATGGCGCGGTTCACCTGGAGGAACGTGCTCGGCGTGCTGAAGCCCGAGAATCCTGAGCTGAGTGCGAACGCGAAGGCGGCCCCCGGCGACTGCAGGTGGGTCTGGGCGGAGTCGAGGAGCGCCACGATGTAGCTGAACACCTGGGTCCTGGTGGCAATGGCGCCGGGCGCCGTTGTCGGATCATCTGGCACTTGGATCACGGCGCCAAGGCTGTCCCGGGTGTTGATGACGTGGAGGAGATCGAGCGCCTTGATGGTCTTGGCGAACCCGAGGACGCCCTCCTTCTCAGCAGCCGTGAGGCCCGCTACCGGATCGGTCGCGAGGAGGCCGACGGCCTGCTGCACGACGTCTGCGTTGCGAATGTTCGCGTAGGGCTGGGTCCACAGGTTACCGCCGAACGCGGGGCTGCCCCCGTCCAGTGGGCCGATGAGTAACTCCGTCACGAACCGCGGGTCGGCGGCGTCGAAGTTGTACCCTTCACGGCCCAGCACGCCGAGCAGCACGATGTAACCGTTCTGGTTGCCGAAGCCCGACGTGCCGCCGACGCCGCCGCGCAGGCCGACGAGCAGGCCGGACGCCGCCGCAAGGACCCTCACGCGGTTTGGATTCCTCGCCAGGTCGTCGAACGCCGGATTGTTGAGGTCGCCGACTTCGAGGCTCTTGCACGACGCGAGGGCCATCAGGCCGGCGAGGGCCGCGATGCGCGCCCGGGTTGTCATGGGTCGGTTCCTTTGCTGGCGCATGGTCAGAAGCCCAGGTGGACGGTGAACCAGAGGCTCCGGCTCGGCGGGAACGGCGCGACGTCGATGTTCCGCGCCACCGCCTGGTTGCCGAAGTTGCTCACCTCAGGGTCCAGTCCGGTGTACGGTGTAATCGTGAGCAGGTTGCGAGCACTCACGCTGAGCCGCGCAGTTCGCACCCGGCTCCACAACCGCTGGGCCATCGACTCCGGCATCTCATAGGTGAGCGCGATCTCGCGGAGCTTCAGGAAACTCGCGCTTTCCATGTAGTTCGCCGCCACCGACTGGAACCCCGCGAGCCGACGCGAGCCGACCGTCTGAGTCGAATTGGGGATCGGCTCGGCATAGTCCGGCCACGTCTGCCCGAAGTCCCACAGCAGCTTGGTGAGGTTGAGGATCTCGCTTCCGGACTGCCAGTCCAGCAGGAAACGCAGGTTCCAGCGCCCGTAGTTGAGGTCATTGTTGAAAGACATCCGGAAGTCAGGGGTCGCGTCGCCGATCTTGCGGACCACGATTTGGCCGCCCAGCGTGTCGTTGCCGACGATTTGCGTTGCCGAGGCGCCCTCCTCGATCCGGAACGCGCCGATCGACGTACCGAAGCCGCCCGCGAGGAACGCGGGCACATCCAGCCTCGTGATCCTGCTGCGGTTCAACGAGAATGTCGATCGGAGAAACCACTCGAGGGCGCGGGTCCGGACCGGGATCACACCGAGCGCGACCTCGACGCCCCGCGTGCGCATGCTACCGCCGTTGAGGATCTGGGTGAGGAAGCCCGACGACGGCGCCAGCGCCCGCGGCAACAGCAGGTCGCTGATGTTCTTCTGGTACACGCTGAACTCGATGTTCGCGCGCGCTTCGAACAACGTCGCGTCGAGTCCGAATTCGAACTCGCGCTGACGCTCCGGCCGCAGGTCGCTCGCCGCGATCGTGCCGCCCACGACGTAGCCGGGCAGGCCGCCGACGTTGTTCGTCGCCAAGAGCGGCGTGAAGCGTTGCCCGTACGCCGGCTCGTTGCCCGACTCTCCGTACGCGAGACGGAGCTTCAGCTCATCTGCGAACGCCACGCCCTGCGGCCAACGGTAGGAAACCGACGCCTTCGGGTAGAAGAAGAGCCTGTCGGCTTCGGAATTGACGCTGCTCTGATCCGCCCGGACGCCCAAGGTGACGAGAAGCCGCTCGTTCATCGCCAGCAGCTCTTGCTGCAGGAAGTAGCCGGCGTTCCTGATGAGCTGGTGGTTCTGCGTCACCTGGACGCTCGAGGCGGCATCCACGTTGGTGGCACCCGACGCCAAGTTGCGCCCGACGATCCGCGACACGTCCAGCTGGCGTCGGCCGTACTGCACCCCGGCCGACGTCGTCGACGTGAACCTCCCGTGCAACGGCGTGCGGGTGTACACGCCGAAGGCATCCAGATTGTAGTTGAGACTGTTGCTGTTACTCAGCAGCGCGGTGCCGGCGAGCCCGTCCGACGGCTCGAACTGCAGTTCCCGCGGGAAGAACAGGTCGTTCTCCTGCGTGAAAAAGTCCACACCTCCAACACCCGAGACCCGGAGGCTACTGGTCGCGGTCTGCCGCACGTCGAGATCCAGGCGACCGGAGCCGATGAAACGGTACACGTTCTCGTCGTTTCGCATCAGCGCTGCCGTCTGCAGCGGGTTGCTGGGAATGAGCGGGTTGCTCGGGAACGACCCGTTCGGGCGGCGGCTCAGGTCGACCACGCTCGGCACGAACGCAAGCGCCATGTAGAAGCTGGTCAGGGTGTTGTCGTTGTTCGTGAGCCCACGGCTCGCCGTCGAGTGCAGGAAATCGCTACTCAGGCTGGCGTTGAGCCGGCTGCCGATCCGCTGGTCCAAGTTGAGCCGGATGCCTTGTCGCTCGAAGCCCGTGTTCGCAATGATGCCCTCGTCGTTCTTGAGTACGCCCGAGGCGAAGTAGCGGGTGTTCTCTGCTCCGCCGCTCACGCTCACGTTGGTCTCGCTGCTCAGCGCGTTCCTCCCGGCTAGCGCCTCCTCTGGGTCATAGTACGTACCGGGCGTCCAGCCGACCGAGGAGGCAAACCCGGCCCCGTAGGCGGCGTCCACCTCGGCGACGGAGTTGAAGCGTCGCGTCCCCACGCTGTTGGCGAGGTCGAAGAAGCCGAACCGCTGCGTCACGTTGACTCGCGGAGCGCCGACACGGCCGCGTCGGGTCGTGATGATGACCACGCCGTTGGAGGCACGTCCACCGTAGATGGCGGAGGCCGATGCCCCCTTGAGGATCTCGATCGTCTCGATGTCATTCGGATCAAGATCCGCGATCCGGTTGACGAGGACGTCCTGCTCCAGCGACGGGTTCGAGCCGCCCGCTGCGTTCGTGACCGCGTTCTGGTTGGAGGGAATAGCGACATCGCTCACGATGACGCCGTCCACGACGTACAGCGGCTGCGCGTCGGCGTTCACGGAGGTGATGCCGCGCAGCCGCACCTGCACGCCGCCGCCCGGCGCCCCGCCGTTCGTCTGGATGTCGGCGCCGGCCACCCTGCCCTGGAGCTGGTGCTCCAGGCTCGAGCTAGGCACGGCCCCGAGGTCCTCGGCGCGGATCGTGGCTACGGCATTGGCGAGGTTGCGCCGCTCGATCCCCGTCGCACGGCCGGTGATGACGATCTCCTCGATGCGGAACACGTCGCGCACCAGCGACACCCGCACCGTGTTCTGCCCGGCCGCCACCGCCACGTCCTGCCGGCGATAGCCGATCGCCCGGACCTGCAGCGTCAGCGCGCCGGCGGGCGCGTTGAGGATGGCGAACGTCCCGTTGTCGAGCGTGGTCGCGCTCAGCCGCGCCCCACGCACCGAGACAAGCGCGCCGCCAATCGGCGCACCCGCCCCTGAGTCGACCACGGTCCCATTGATCGGCCGCTGCTGCGCCGCCGCGGTGCTGGCGAGCGCCGCAGAAAGAACGCACGCGGCCAACGACGCAAACCGTCGCATGAGGCCTCCAAAAAGAGGGTTCCCGGCCGGGGGTGCGGCCGAGGGTCCGAGAGCACTGGCAGCGTTTTTACCGCTCGGCGGGGTGTGTGTCAAGCGCCCCACGTAGTCTCAAATGACCCCGCCCAGAAGTCGAGGTCACTGACGGGTCCCGCGTGTTTCAGCGGGAGCAGGCGGCGGCGAGGGTGACGACGGCGGGCTCGAACGCGCCGCGGATGTCCAGATAGAACGACCCGTCGTCACGCGCGACGAGGGTGGGCCGCTCGGTCTGGCGCCCCCGTTGCACCGTGGCGCAGCTGGTTGCCCTGAGCCACGGGAACCTGAGGACGAGGCGCCGGCGGCGCAGCGCGCCCAGCCGGATCTGGGCCTCACGGGCCGAGGGGCGGTAGGTGAGATGGAGCGTGTCGTCGTACACCCGGAAGCCGTCGAGCCGCCACGGGAAGTCGTCGAACACGCCGTCCATGGCCGGCGCGATCTCGATGGCGTCCAGCCGCTCGTCCACGCCGAACAACCGCCGCGTCAGCCGGTCGAGGAACGCGCCCGCCTCCGCGGGCCCGAGGCGGCCGTAGCGCTGGGTGACGGCGCGCCTGGCCTCGTCCAGCACCTGGCGCCACAGCGCCGTTCCCCGCAGCGGCGAGACATCGCCGCGCAGGCGCCGGGCGAGGTCGCGCAAGCTGTCGGGGCTCGCCCCCCCCCCGCCCCCCCCCCGGGCGCCGTTCGGCAGCCGCGCCATCTCTTCCTCGAGCTCGGCCAGCCGCTCGAACGCCTCCGGCCGGAGCGCGTCCACCGAGCGCCGGCCCGCCACCCGCGCGGCGGCCTCCAGCCTCCGCAGCTCGGCGCGCAGCCAGGCGGCGTCGCGGGTGGCGCGGTAACAGCCGTAACCGGCGAGGATCGCGGCCGATTCCTTCAAGGAGCCCTCGGCCGTGTCGTCCTCGAGCAGCCACCGCACGGGGCCCTGGGCCCCGAGCCGCGTCGCGAACGCGACGCGATGCACGCCCTCCGCGCTCGCGAGGGCACGGAACCGGGCGTACTGGTCGCACACGGCGCGGACGTGGCCGCCCTGGACCGCGAGCGGCACCGCGGCGGCGGTCGCCACGATGCGCTGGTAGGGCGCATCCAGCGCGGCCGGGATCCATCCCGCGCTCAGGGTCGGCCAGGCCGAGCCGAGCGTGTGCGACACCAGCGTGCCGATCACGGCCTCCGGCGTTCCGACCCGCAGCGGCGGGGCCGGCGCGGCCGACGCCTGCGGATCGGACGCCGCCAGCGCCGCGGCCCGGGCGGCCGCTTCCGCGTCGGGCCCGAGGCCGAAGATCAACTCGGCCCGCGCGGTGAAGGCCGAATCGCGCTCGGGCTCGAGGAACACCGTGAGCGCGCCGACGGTATGGCGTTCCTCGGCCCAGTCCTGCCCGATCCGCCGCCGCACCCGAACCTCCGCGACGTCCGACTGCATCCGCCCGCGCGCGCCGCGACCGAAGCCGATCGCCACCGACTGCCCGCCGACCGACGAGTCGGTCAGGAACGCGAAGCCACGCCGGTCGTCCACCACCAGCCGATCCCGCGCGCCGGAGCCGGCCTCCCGGAACACGGCCTCCGCGATGTCGGCGGGCCGGAAGGTCACCACGATCACCCGGTTCATCGGCCACACCGGCGCGCGGAACACGAGCCGTCCGCCCGTGGCCGCGCGGCCGCCCTGCACCTCCACCTCGATGGGCGGGCGGCCGGGCCGGTCGGCCAACAGGAGCCGCACCCGGCCGTCGGGCTCGAACCGCACGCTGTCGGCGTAGGCGCGGGGCTCGGCCTCGCGCGCGAACGGCTCGGCGCCCTCGACCCGGATCGTGCCGGCGAACGTCGCCGGCGGCACGGTGAGGTCGCGGATCACGAGGCCGCCCGAAGCGGTATCGACGGCGACCGTGTACTGGGCGTTGGCCAGCAGCACCGGAGTGGGGCGAAAGGCCGGATTGGCCACCACGGCGATGGCTTGGGCGAGGACCGCGGCGGAGAGCACGCCCTATTCTGGCCGCGAGGCCGCCGGGCGGCTAGTGACGGCGGTCACCCTTGCCCACCCCGGGCCTCGGGGCCACATTCGCTCCGTCCCCCTCAGGAACGCCACGAATGATGAAGCTCGTGCTCCTCTTCATTGTCGTCTTCGCCGTGATCTTCTGGGTCATCAGCGCCTACAACGGCCTCATCGCCCTGAAGAACCAGACGCTCAACGCGTGGAAGCAGATCGACGTGCAATTGAAGCGACGCTACGACCTGATCCCCAACCTGGTGAACACGGTCAAGGGCTCGATGGAGTTCGAGAAGGAGACGCTCGAGGCCGTGGTCTCGGCGCGGTCCCGGGCGATGCAGGTGGCGGCCGGGGCCGGACCGACCTCCGGGCACGTGAAGGAGCTGGCGGCCGCCGAGACGGCGCTCACCGGTGCCGTGGGCCGGTTCTTCGCGGTGATGGAGAACTACCCGACCCTGCGCTCCTCGGAGAACATCAAGTCGCTGCAGGAAGAGCTGGCGACGACCGAGAACAAGGTCGCGTTCGCGCGGCAGTTCTACAACGACGTGGCGACCAAGTACAACACCAAGCAGCAGCAGTTCCCGACCAACATGGTCGCGGGGCTCGCCAAGGCGACGCCCGCCGAGCTGTGGGAGATCGAGGACGCCGCCGAGCGCGAGAACGTGAAGGTGGACCTCTCGATGGGGAAGAAGCCGCAGGGCTGAGCCGTGGCCGAGGACGCGACGCTCAACCTGCTCGAGCAGCAGGAGAAGAACCGCCGCCAGACCACCATCTGGATGGTGGCGTTCATTCTGTTCTTCGCGTGGATCGGCTTCGGCGGCGACCTGGTCCTGTACCTCGGCTCGAAGGACGCGTACGGCACGGCGCATTACCGGGTGCCGTGGGTCGGCATCGTCGTCACGACGATCGCGGCGGTGGTCACCTGGAACGCGTGGCGCCGCGGGCCGCGGCAGCTGCTGGCCGCGGCGGGGGCCCGCGAGATCACCGACCCCACGACGCAGGAAGAGCGGACGCTCGTCAACGTCGTCGAGGAGATGGCGATCGCGGGCGGCCTGCCGCGGCCGAAGATCTACATCATCGAGGACGACGACCCGAACGCCTTCGCCACGGGGCACGGCCCCGAATCCGCCAGCGTCGCGGTGACGCGCGGGCTGCTGACCACGCTCAACCGCGAGGAGCTGCAGGGCGTGGTGGGGCACGAGATGGCGCACGTGCGCAATCTCGACGTGCGCCTGATGACGACGATTGCCGCGCTCGCCGGCGTGATCGTGCTGCTGAGCGACCTGCTCGGCCGGTCGTTCCGCCACGGCGGCGTCCGGGTGGGTGGCGGACGGCGCGGCAGGGGGGGCGGGGGCGCACTCGTCCTCGTCGTCCTCGTGCTCTGGGTGATCACGCTGATCCTGGCGCCGCTGATCGTGCGGCTGATGGCGATGGCCGTTTCGCGCAACCGCGAGTACCTGGCCGACGCCACGGGCGCCGAGCTGACCCGCAACCCCGGAGCGCTGGCGAGCGCGCTCCAGAAGATCGAGGGCGCGCACGCGCCGACCAAGTCCATCGCGAAGAGCACCGCCCAACTGTGCATCGCGGACCCGCTGGGCCGGGCCGTCAACGCGAAGGAGGGCGCGATGGCCAACTTGTTCGGCACGCACCCGCCGATGCCCAAGCGGCTCGCGCGGCTGCGCGGGATGGCGTTCCAGGCGGCCAAGGCGGCGGGGGAGCTGCCCGCCCAGAGATAGTCGCCGGACGAGCGCGCCCACGCGCCGACCACGTCCCACCGCGCAGAGCGCGGTGCTATCGGGCGCCGAGCGCCCTCGCCGCCTTCGCGACCTCGGCGGGCCTGACCCAGAACAGGGCGCCGAAGCGTCCCTTGCCCGCCGTCACGGCGTCCATGGCGACCAGGTTGATCCTGGCCGCGGCCAGCTTGTCGAGGACGCGCGAGCAGGCGCCGACGCGGTCGTCCCCGGTGACCAGGAACCCGGTCTTCCGCGCACTCAACTTCACACCGGCCCGGCGTGCCGCGTTCAGGAAGGCCGCGCGGACCTCGGGCACGAAGTCCAGTTGCGCACCGCCCTGCTCCGGGAATCCGGAGAAGGCGAGCAGGTTTACCTTCGCCTCGCGTAGCGCGCGCAGGATCTTCGCGCCCGCGCCGGGCCGGTTGGGGACCACGGTGTAGTAGTAGGCGACCTTGCGGATCCTGTCGGCCATGGCGGCCTCCCCGGAAGGTGGGTCAATCAGCTAATGGCGCGTGGCCCGCGGCACGTCAAGCGCGACTTGACCGCGCGAGGCCTCGCGGCGCATATGCTCCCCGTGCGATCCGTCCTGATCAGCGCGCTCCTGGTGGGTGGTCTGGCTTCGAAGGCGCACTCCCAGTGCCCCGACGGCACCCCGCCGCCCTGCGCGCCGGCCGTCCGCCGGGCCCCGGTGGCTCGGGCGGCCCCGCCCGGCCCCGCCGAGCGGCGGCGGCACTTCCTGGTGCTTCCGTTCCGGAACATCTCCCGCGCTCCCGAGCACGAGTGGCTCGTCGAGGGCTCGCCCGTGATGCTCGCGGACGCGCTGGGCCGCCACGAGGCCCTCACCGTCGTGCCGGACGAGCGCCTCTACCCGGCCCTGCAGCGCGCCGGCCTTCGGCCCGGCGCTGTGATGGACCTGGCGCGGGTGCGCCGCATCGCCGCGGAGACCGGCGGCTGGACCGCGGTCACCGGCGAGGTGTTGGCGGTGGGCGACCGGGTGCGCGTCAGCGCGCGGGCCTTCGACGTGCTGACCAACCGCGAATTCACGCGAGTCCTCGAGGAGGTGCGCGCCAGCGAGGACATCCGCAGCGCGTACGAGCGCCTGGCGACGAGCCTGCTGCGGGTCGCCGGCGCCGACACGGCGCCGGTCCTGCTCGCGGCCACCACCACCGGATCGATCCACGCGTACCGGGCTTACCTCCGCGGCATCGCCCACATGAGCCGCTCCGAGGTCCGCCGAGCCCGCGAAGCGTTCTTGGAAGCGGTTCGCCTCGACAGCACCTTCGCGCAGGCCTACGCGCGGCTGGCCGAAGCGTCGATGAACGTGCGGCCGGAAGACCTCGCCGACGCCCAGAGCCCGAGCTATCGCTACGCGGCCCGCGCCGCGGCGCTCTCGACGCGGCTGCCGCCCCGCGATCGCGCGCTCGTTGAGGCGATCAACGATCTGTTCCTCGGCCGGTTCGGTGCCGCCCGCCAAGGACTCGAGCGCCTGGTGGCCGGGGATTCGACCAACACCGACGCCCTGGAATGGCTGGCGAACCTGGAGTCGTTCGACCCCATCCTCGTGCCCAGGCGCGGGGGAACCCGTCCGCGCGGCTCGAGCAACGCCGCACTGCGGATCTCGAAAAGGGTGCTCGAGCTCGACCCGTCGAGACACCAGATGTACTACAACCTGGTCGTCGGCCACGCCGTCGCCGGCGGGTACGGGGTGGGTCTCACCTTCGGCTACGAGCGCGAGACCGCGTCGCTCGCCGCGATGCTGAACACGCTGCCGAACCAGGTGTTCTTTCCACTGTTTCGCGACTCCATCGAGCTCGTGCCCGTCGACTCGATGGCGCTTCCGCCCGACACCGTCGCAGCCTCGCGCCGCCGCGCGCTGGCCATCGCGCGCACGTGGGCGGAGCGCTGGCTCGCCGTCGGCCCGGGCGAGGCGGAGGCACACTTGTGGGCCTCCCGCATCTACGAGCTGACCGATCAGCACGCGGCCGCGTTGCGGGAACTGGAGCGCGCCGACTCGCTCGGGGTCGAGACAGGGCTCGAGAGCGTGCCGGTGCGGCGGATGGCGCTGCTGATGCAGCTGGGTCGCCAGCGCGAGGCCGGCCGCATCGCCGACTCGCTGTGGACCGGCGGGGCGCTCGCCTTCACGCCCATCTCGGCTCGCGCGATCGAAGCGGCGGGGTGGACCTTCCTCCTGTCCCTGGGCAACGGCCAGTTTGACCGGGCCGGCCTCCTGATCGAGCGGCTGGCGGCGGCGCTGCCGCCGACGCCGGACATTCTGCGGCTCACAGCGGAAGGCACGGCGGCGACGGTGCTGAGCGGCGCGATCCCGCGGGGCGGCGGTGGTGGGTTCTCGGCTCCCCCCGAGCTGCGAGCGCCCCTGTTCGAGGCGGCGCTTGCGGAGGCGGCCGCGGCCCCGCCTGCGGGTGTGATCGCCCGTCACCTGCCCTGGCTGTTGCGTAGCGCTCGTGCCGGCCAGCCGCCCGAGACCGTGTCGCGCCTCGCCGCGCGGGCGGTGGACGCGGCCCTGGTCCTGGCCGACAGCGGCCGGGCGGAGCTGGCGTACGAGCTGGCGGCCGCAGCCTCGGCTGACAGCACGCAGCGCTCCCGCCTCGCCGCGGTCGCGTGGTACGCCGCCCGGGCAGACGCGGAACGCGCCACCCGCCAGCGAACCCAGCGGCGGTTCCGGGCGTCGACCGCACTCGTGTCGGATACGGCGGCCGTGTTCGGGTGGAACGTGGCCGGCGGCGAGAGCTTCGAATGGAACCGGCCCGGCACCCTGCCCACGGACTTGGAGTATGTGTGGACCGTGGACATCGAGATGGGAGCCGGTCACTACGAGGCCCTGTTGGAACGGCGGCGGCCGCCGGGCGGCGCGCCGCGCAGTGGGTCCATCGCCGAGCTGCTGAGCGCCAGCAGCCGGCTCGTGCACAGCGTCCCCAGCGACACCTCCCTTCCTCACCGCAACGTTCCGGGAGCACGCCTCGTGGTCGCGCCGACGACGGAGGGGTTCCGGATGACGCTTCGCGACACCAGCATCGTCGCGGCCATGCGCCGCGAGCGGCCCTCCACGGTGCGATTCCGCGTCCGCCCCTGTGAGCCGGATCCGGCGACGCCGTGCGTGGACGAGCGGGTGCCGGTGTCGTACCCGTAACGTGATGGACACGTCGCTGCGTCTTGGCGCGGACAGCCCGGCGCACTCCCGGCGCGGATCGAGCCGCCGGCGGCTGCTCGCGGTCGTCGCGTTGCTGGCGGGCCTCGCGTCCCGAGCGCAGGCTCAGTGCCCCGACGGCACGCCGCCGCCGTGCCGCGCCGGTGTAGCCCCGGCGGCTCGCCGCGCCGCGCCACCCCCGCCCGCCGAGCGCGGGCGCCGCTTTCTGGTGCTCCCGTTCCGCAACCTCACCCGCGCCAGCGAGCACGAGTGGCTCGTCGAGGGCTCCACGACGATCCTTGCCGATGCGCTGGCGCGATGGCAGGAGATCCACGTGGTGCCCGACGACGAGCTCTACCCCGCGCTGCGCCGCGCCGGGCTCGCTCCCGGTACGGTGATGGAGGCGGCGCGGGTGCGGCGCGTGGCCGAGCAGACCGGCGGCTGGACCGCGGTCACGGGAGACGTGCTCGCCACCGGCGGCCGCCTTCGCGTCAGCGTACGGGCCTACGACGTCGTCACCGGTCGCGAGTTGGTGCGCGCCGCGGACGAGGTGCCCTCCGGGGGCGACGTTCGCACCGCGTTCGAGCGCATCGGCGCCGCCCTGCTCCGGACCGCCGGGCTCAGCACGGCGAGCGTCGACCTGGGCGCCGCCACGACGCGCTCGCTCGACGCCTACCGGGCCTATCTGCGCGGCGTGGGCTTCGCGTCGCGTGCCCAGTACCGCCGCGCCCGCGAGGCGCTGCTCGAAGCGGTGCGGCGCGACAGCGCGTTCGCCAAGCCCTATGTGCTGCTGGCCATCTCGTCGCTGTTCATCGATCCCGTCAGCGCCCTCTTCGAGCCGCAGAGCGAGGCCAAGCGTTACGCCGCGCGCGCCGTGCAGCTCGGCTCGCAGCTGTCGCCCGCCGACCGCGAAGTGGCTGTGGCGTTGAGCGCGCTCCTCGCGTTCCAGTCGACGGCGGCGCGGCGCACGCTCGATCGGCTCGTGGGCGCTGACTCGAATGACATCGATGCCCTGAGCATCATGGCGCTGCTCGAGTGGTTCGATCCCGTCCTGCTTCCCGCGGGAGCCGGCGAGCGGCCGCGCGGCTCGCTCAACCGGGCAATCCGTCTGGCCCGGCGCGTCCTCGAGCTGGATCCGGCGGGCCACGGGGCATTCATCCCGATCGTCGCCTCGCACTTGCTGGCCGCCGGTGACCTGCCGGGCTTCGTGCTTGGCGTTCGCCGCGAGGCCGGCTCGATGCAGGCGCTCCTTCAGGAGACCCCGCGGCTGTTCGTGCCGATTCTGCGGGACAGCTTCGAGCTGGTGCCCTCCGAGTCGCTGGCCGCGTGGCCGGCCGAGACGCTCGCGGCGGCGCGGCGGCGCGCGCTGGACGGGGCCCGCGGCTGGGTGGACCGCTGGCTGACGGTCGGCCCGGCGGAGGCGGAGGCCCACGTCACCGCCGCGCGGGTCCTCGAGCTGCAGGGCGAGCTCGCGCGCGCCTTGCGCGAGCTGGAGATCGCGGACTCGCTCGGCGTCGAGGCGGGTTTGACTAACGTGGGGGCGCGCCGCGTGTCCTTGTTGAGCAAGCTGAGCCGGTACGAGGAGGCCTGGCAGGTCGCCGAGGGCCTGTGGGCGGGCGCGCTGTTCACCCGGATGTTCGCCTTGCCGACCGACCAGACCTCCGCGCTGGCGTGGACGTTCAACCTGTTCCTGATGCGCGGCGACTTCGCCCGGGCCGATTCGGCGCTCGGGAGGATGGCCGCGGCGATTCAGCAGCTGGGCGTCCTGCCCGACTCGTCGTTCGCCGCCGCCACGGCGGTCACCCTCCTGGCGGGATCGCCGGTGCGGCCCATCTGGCTGCTCGAGCTGCCGGCCGGCTTCCGCGCCGACGTGATGGACAGCGTGTGGGCGCGGCGCGCCGCGATTCCCGGCACCTCCCGCATCGCGCGCGCGCTCCCCACGCTGCAGCGCCTCGCCAGCGCCGCGGCCGCGGCCGACAGCGCGCTGGCCCCGCGCGTGCGCGCGGCGCCGTGGTACCGGCCATGACGATTCGGCCTTCAGGCCGTGCGGTTCGCCGAGTCCGAGCTTCAGTCCGTACTCGGGCGGCCGTCGCCACCGTCGCCGCGATCTGCGTCGCTCCCGCAATCCTGCACGCCCAGTGCCCCGACGGGACGCCGCCCCCCTGCGCGGCCCCGCGCACCGCCCGCCGCTCCGCCCCGCCGCCGCCGGCCGAGCGCGCGCGCCGCTTCGTCGTGATCCCGTTCCGCAACCTGTCGCGGTCCCCCGAGCTGGAGTGGCTGGTCGAAGGCTCGACGACGCTGCTGGCCGACGCGCTCGGCCGCTGGCGCGAAGTGTCGGTCGTACCCGAGGAGCGCCTGGTGCCCGCGTTGCGCCGCGCCGGCCTCACCCCCGGGGCCGTGGCCGACCTCGCGAGCCTGCGCCGCATCGCCGACGAGACCGGCGGGTGGACCGCCGTGACGGGTGAGATGCTGTCCACGGCCGGCCGCGTCGCCGTGCGCGCCCGCGCCATCGACGCGGCGACCGGACGCGAGCTGGCGCGCGGCAGCTACGACGCCGCGCCCGGCGAGGACGTGCGCGAGGCGTTCGGCCGGGTCGGCGCCCAGCTGCTGCGCGCCGCGGGCCTCGACACGGCCGCCGTGGACATCGGCGCGGCCACCACGCGCTCCCTCGACGCGTACCGCGGCTATGTGAGGGGGATCGCGCTCCGGAACCGCAATCAGTACCGTCGCGCGGCGGTGGCCTTCGGCGAAGCGATCGCCCACGACAGCGGGTTCGCGCAGGCGTGGTTCGAGCTGGTGAAAGTCCGCGTCTTCGAGGGCCCGGCCGCGCTGTTCGAGGAAGGGGGCGACCTGCCGCGGGCCATCGGCCGCGTGGTCGAGCTGGCCGAGCGGCTGCCGCCTCGCCGGCGCGACGTGATCCGTGCCGTCGGCACGATGTTCCGCGGGCAGTTCGGCGCCGCGCGCGAAGTGCTCGAGCGCCTGGTCGCGGCCGATTCGATGAGCGCGGACGCGGTGGGGTGGCTGTCGTTCCTCGAGTTCGTGGATCCCGTGCTCGTGCAGACACCCACCGGCCGTACCCGGCGTCGCGGTTCACTGAACCGGGCCGTCGTGCTCGCGCGCCGGCTCCTCGAGCTGGAGCCCGACGGACACGGCGCCTACATCCCGATCGTGTACGCCTACCTGCTCGCGGCCGGCGACCTCCCGACGGTCATGATCGCCTTCGGGGGCGAGCTGACGAGCCTCGACCAGATGCTGCGGACCATGCCTGCCGAGGTGTACGTCCCGCTCCTCCGCGACACCATCGTGCCCGTGCCCGTGGACGCCTTCCTGCAGCTGCCGGCCGAATCGGTCGCGAACGCCCGCCGCCGCGCGCTCGACGCGGCCGCCGTCTGGGTCGGGCGGTGGCTCGCGGTCGGCCCGGGCGAGGGCGCGGCGCACCAGGCGGCCTCGCGGATCAGCGAAATGCGGGGCGACTACGACGCGGCGCTCGCGCGGCTCCGCACGGCCGACTCCCTCGGCGTGGAGTTCGGCTACATCAGCCCCTGGTGGCAGCGGCTGATCCTCCTCGGCCGCGCGCGCCGCTACCAGGCGGCCACCGCGATGGCCGACTCCACGTGGCGCGACCTCGCCAACGGGTTCGCCGTGCCGACCGAGGAGTTCGAGGCCCGGCGCTGGGTGTTCACGCTGTTCGTGATGCGCGGCGACTTCGCGCGCGCCGAGACGCTCGTCACCCGCCTGGCCGCCGGCCTCGGGCGCATGGGGCCGGGCGTGCCACTGGCCTTCGCCCGGCAGCTGTCCCTGACGGTGCTCGCCGGGCGGTCCGTCCCGCCTTACTACATGAGCACCCTCCCCCTCGCCGTGCGGCTCGACGCGCTGGACGGCGCCTGGGGCAGCGTGGCGTCGGCGCCCGCCGAGGATGCGGCGCGGCGGACCTTCGACCAGCTGGCTGCGTGGGCCGCACAGGACGCCCGCGCCGACTCGGCGGCCGCGGCGCGCGTCCGCGCCGCACCGTGGCTGCCGCAACCGACGCCGCCGCGGTGATACTCCGCGACTGGCTGCTCTTCGCCGCGGCGGCCCTGCTCGCCGGCGGCCTCGCCCTGTGGACCACGCGCGCGGCGCGCGCGGTGGTGCGCGAGCGGTTTCGGCGCTGGGCCCGCCGCACGGTGCGCGACTTCCAGTCCCGCATCGCCCGCCACAAGCTCGTCAGCCGCCGCGCCATCCACGACGAGCTGATCCTCGACCCCATCGTGACCGCCGCGATGCGCGAGCACATGAAGGAGAAGGGGTTGCCGGAGCTCGAGGTCCGGGTCCGGGTCGAGCAGTACATCGACGAGATCGTGCCGTTCTTCAACGTCCTTTCCTACTACAAGCTCGGCTACAACCTCTCGCGCGCCCTGTTGCACGTGCTCTACAAGGTCAGCATCGAGTACCAGGACCATGCCGCGCTCAAGGCCGTCCCGCGCCGGGACGTCGTCGTCTACCTGATGAATCACCGCTCCAACGCGGACTACGTGGTCGTGGCCTACGTGCTCGCCCGCGGCGTCGCCGTGAGCTACGCGGTGGGGGAGTGGGCGAGGATCTGGCCCCTCGACGTGATGTTCAAGAGCTTCGGCAGCTACTTCATCCGCCGCCGCTATCGCGAGCCGCTGTACCACACCGTGCTGGAACGCTACATCCAGCTCATCACCCGGCACGGCGTGACGCAGGGCATCTTCCTCGAGGGCGGGCTGTCGCGCGACGGGCGGTTCCGGCCCGCCAAGATCGGCCTGCTCGATTACATCGCCGGCGCCCTGCGCGACGACGGATTCGCGCGCGACATCTGGTTCGTGCCGGTGGCGATCAACTACGACCGCGTCCTCGAGGACCGCTCACTGATCCAGGAGTGCGTGGACCCGAGCCTGCGGCTCTCGAAGCTCAGCCAGCTCGCGAGCACGCTGCAGTTCATCGCCGCCAACGTGTTGCGCATCGTGACCGGCCGCGTGCAGCGGCAGGGCCGCGCCGCGGTGAATTTCGGCGAGCCGGTATCGCTCAGGCGCTGGCTGTCCCGGCAGGACGGCGACGTCCTGCACCTGACAAGAGCTGAGCGCCTGCCGCACGTCCAGCGCTTCGCCGACGAGGTCCTGGAACGCATCAAGGCGGTGATTCCGGTGACGTCCGTAGCCCTCGCCTCGGCGGCGATGCTGAGCTTCGACCGCGACACGCTGCCGCTGGCCGACGTGCTCGCCCGGATGACGGACTACCGCGATCATCTCCTCGAGGCCAACGCCAAGGTGGTGCGCGCCGAGCGCGCGATCGATGAGGTCTGGGCCCGCGCGATGCTGACGTTCCGCCTGCGCCGCACCGTCATCCTGGACGGGGAGCGCGTGATCGTGGTCTCGCGCCAGCGGCCGGTGCTGGAGTACTACGCCAATTCGATCCGCCACCTGCTCCCCGCGGGCGCCCTGCCCGAGGGTCAGCTGTTTTCGCCGGCCCAGGAAATGGGCAACGTGGAGGCCACGTTCCGCCTGAGCAGCCCGCCCGCGCCGGCCGCCCGGCGCCCGGTGTAGGCCCCCGGCGCCCCCCCGCGCGATATTGCACCCGTGAACCCCCGCTCCACCCGCGAGTTCTCCGACCGCGCCGAGGCGATGGCCGAGTTCCTGCGCGCCGCCGGCAACGCCCCGCGCCTCCTGCCCGCCGACGACGGCGCAGGCCTGCCCCTGTTCCACGCCCTGGGGGCGTTGCAGTGGACCGGCGAAACGGGCCTGGTGCGCGGCGACGACCGCGTGCACGCGGCGTGGTTCGTCGGTGAATCGGCGGCCACGGTGGTCGAGCGGCAGGTGGACGGCAAGACGGTGTACCAGTACTTCGGCCCCCGGCTCGAGACGCAGCAGGTCGTGCCGGCATCCGGGCGATCCGTCGTGGACGAGCCGTTCGTGCGCGGCTACGAGTTCACCGAGCGCTGGAGCGCGCTGGCGCACTTCCTGGTCACCACGCAGGGGAAGGGCGCGCTCTTGAGCCTGCTGTCGGCGCGCGCGCCGGAAGTCGAGCACGTGCGCCGCTGGCTGCTCGAGCTGCTCCAGGGCCCGCTGCCCGATGCTGCCGACCACCTGATGGCGGTATGGCTCAGCGCGATCGGGGCCGGGTTCCTGTTTCCGCCGGCCGAGTTCGCGGATGGGCGGCGGAGGGGGTGGACGTACATCGAACTTGGTAGCAGCCGGGAAGAATAGGGGGAAGGACGGGAAGGACGGGAAGGAGGGGAAGGAGGGTAACACCAACGGCCTCGTCATCCGTGTCGCCCTTGCCTCCGTCCCGTCCGTCCCGTCCTTCCCGTCCGTCCCGTCCTTCCCGTCCCCGAAAACACGACGACCCGCCCAGGTTTCCCCAGACGGGCCGTCGCCGGTGCAGTTGCACGGAGTCGAAGGATTGCTCCGCCGTTTTTCTCCAACGGGCCACCGGTTGTCGTGACAGGTTCCCGGTAGGGCGGGCTGGAGCTCCATGTCGGCTATCCCCACGCGGTCTGGCCGGACCACGGGTTCACTGCGCCGAGCGCTTCGGGTCGTGCCGGATCGCGTACCGGCCTCCCGCACTGCACCCCGCTGCGCCACTGCGGGGTGGACGAGGCGCGCGATTGGCCCCGCCTGCCCGAGTCGAAGCACCAGTGCCGGGATCGACGGACGCCTGAGCCCTTGTTTGCTTGGCGCCCTCCCCCGAGCATTCCGCTCGAGCCCGCAGACAGGCGTGGATCGAGTCGAGCCCAATCCCTTCCCCATCTGCGACGCGCGCAATCTAGGGGTCCGTGGGGATCTCGCAAGCGCCGGATTTGCTTCGGGTTAGCTCGCTTCCACGTGCACACGCTGTGGACTCCAACCGCGCCCGCCGGCGGCACTTCGGAAGCCTTTCCCCACGATGTCGAGATGTGGAAGGGATAACTTTGTGGAACGCCGTGCTTGCCCACACGGGGGCACTGTCGCTACGGTTCGCCGACCCTGCCACCATGCTCCCTGGACATCGTAGGATGAGACGCCCCCCCCCCGTGACCGCCTCGCGCCTCGCGCTGCTGCTCGCCGCGCTCTCGCTCCCGAACGGTTCTTCCTCGCTGCACGCGCAGCAACCGGCCGCCCCCCCCGTTGACGCGGGCCGGATTGCTCGCGCGGTGCGCGCCGATGTGCTGCGGAGCAGCCTCCGGTTTCTCGCCGACGATCTGCTCGAGGGACGAGCGCCGGGTACGCGCGGCGGCGACATCGCGGCGCACTACCTCGCCGCGCAGTTCCAGCTGATGGGCCTCGCGCCCGCCGGCGACAGCGGGACCTGGTTCCACCAGGTGCCCATCGTCACCCTCAATCCGTCGCCCGCGCTCCGTGTCGGCGAGCGCGAGCTGCGGTTCCGCGACGAGTTCGTCGCCTGGAGCGAGCGCGCCGAGGAGACCGTCGGCGCGTCCGGCGAGCTGGTGTTCGTCGGGTTCGGCATCGAGGCGGCCGAGTGGCAGTGGGACGACTACAAGGGCCAGGACCTGCGCGGCAGGATCCTGTTGATGCTGGTGAACGATCCGGGGCTGCGCGACCCCTCGATCTTCCGCGGCCGGATTCTGACCTACTACGGCCGCTGGACCTACAAGCTGGAGGAGGCCGCCCGGCGGGGCGCCGCCGGCGTGCTGCTGGTCCACAACGACACCATGGCGACCTACGGGTGGAACACCGTGCGTAACTCGTGGACCGGGGACCAGGTCCGCCTGCTGCAGCCACCCACGTCGCTCTCGTTCGCCGGCTGGATCACGCAGAGCGCTGCGACCGAGTTGTTGCGCGGCCGCGGGCTCGATCTCGCCCGGCTCATGGACGCGGCGGGCCGCCGCGATTTCCGCCCCGTCGCGACCGGGCTCACGGTGCAGGCCGCCGTGCGCAGCGTCCTCAGGCGCACCAATACCGCCAACGTCGTCGGCCGCCTGCCGGGCTCGGACCCGCGGCTGGCGGACGAGGTCGTCGTGATCGGCGCCCACTACGACCATCTCGGTATCGGCGAGGCCGTGAACGGCGACTCGATCATGAACGGCGCGGTGGACAACGCATCGGGCGTCGCAACGATGCTCGCGATCGCCGACGCCTTCGCGCGCACCGGTGCGCGGCCGCGCCGCTCGCTTCTGTTCGTGGGATTCGCCGCGGAAGAGAAGGGGCTGCTCGGCTCGCAGGCGCTCGCGACCCGCCCACCGGTCCCGCTGGCCCGCATGGCCGCGATGCTGAACGTGGACGGCGCCAACCTCTACGGAGCCACCCGCGACATCGCCGCGCTCGGGCTGGATCAGTCCTCGCTCGGCCGCCTGTTCGAGCAGGCCGCGCGCGTCGAGGGTCTGCGGGTCACCACCGACTCGACCGCCCTGGTGCGCGGCTCGTTCTTCCGCTCCGACCACTTCCCGCTGGCCCGGGCGGGCATCCCCGCCCTCTCGTGGGAGTCGGGCCACGACGTGGTGGGCCGGCCCACCGGCTGGTACGAGCAGATGGACGAGGAGTACAACCGCCTGCGCTACCACCAGCCGGACGACGAGATCCTGCCCTGGTACGTCCCGGACGGCGCGCTCCAGCAGGCCCGCGTGCTGGTGCGCGTCGCGGTCATGGCCGGCAACGCCCCCGAGCAGCCCACCTGGAGCCCGAATAGCGAGTTCAGGGCCGCCGGAGAGGCACGGGTGCGGGGAAGATAGAGGCGGGGCACAGCGGCGCAGGGGCACGGGGGCACGGAAAAGACGGCGGGTCTCGGTTGCACTGAATGTGCCGAGACCCGCCCTGCCTTTGCCTGTTCCGTGCCCCTGTGCCCCTGTGCCCCCGTGCCCCGCCTTGTCTTACCTGGGAGCCGCCCCCGCGTACGGCGGCGTCCTCGGCATGCCGGGTGGGACCGTCAGGCGCTGCGCTGCCGGCGTCGCGCCGTTGACCGCGATCAGGAAGGCGCGGTACCGGTCGTGCGCGTCGCGCACCTGCCCGTACCAGTCGCGATAGAAGTTCCGGGCGGCCGACGAGTACTCCCCGCCCCACGGCGTCCAGCGGTCGGGGGCCGCGATCATGGACGCGACGTTGTCGCACTCCGCCGTGGCGGCGACCGCCCGCAGGGCCGAGTCGAGCGCGGTCATCGCGCGCTGAACCTGCGCGTTTTCGAACGCGTCGGCGTCGCTGAAGCCTTCGCCGTTGATCGTCTCCCAGGCCGCGACGTACGTCGTGAGATCCCAATGGATGTCGCGGCAGCGCGCCCAGCGGTCGCGCTCGCGCTGGCTCAGCGCTGCGGGCTCGGTCGCGCCGGACGGCTGGCCCGACGTGTTGCGGAACACGGCCACCAGCGCGACGACGACCGTGTCGAAGCCGCGTGCAAAGCGGCGCACGTACGCGTCGGGGTCCGTGCCGTCGAACGGCGGGATCGCGAGCCCGGCGGTGTTCGACGCCGCGGGATTCGCCCCCGGCGCGGCGGCGCCGGCCGGGTTTACCGACTGCGGCGCGGCGGCCGACGGCTGGTTGCCCCGCGCGGCCTGCTGCGGCGCCACGGCACCGGCCGGGCCCGGCGGCGGCGCGGCCTGAGCCGGCGGCTGTTGGCCCGGGCGCAACAGGACGACTTGGCAACCCAGGCGGTTGACGCGCGTGTTCGACGGCGTACTCGGGCAGCGGTCCGCCGCATCCGGAACGCCGTCACCGTCCGCGTCGGGGCCCTGCGCGGCCCGGCGGCCCTTCTGCGCGAGCGCGTCCACCGGCGCGAGGGCAGTCGCGAGGGCGGCGAGCGCGAGCACGGCGATGAGCGGACGAGATGGGAGCTTCACGGCGCCTCCGCCGACCTGGGGTGATGCGAAGGGATAACGCGCGCGCGGCCATTCCGCCAGCACGCGGCACGCGCGTCTTGTGTGACCGGAGTCACCGGTCTAACATTAGGCGGCCCTTCGACTTCCGTGCCATCACTTTCCTTGCGGCCCCTCATGCACTCTTCGCGCCCCGCGTGGCGCGCGCTCGCGGCCGTCCTCGCGACGGTCTGGGCGCTGTCGTGCAGCGCCTCCGATGCGCCGATCCGCGTCGGGTTGGCGGGTCCGTTCTCCCAGGAACGCGGGCGTTCGATGCGCCTCGCGGCCGAGCTCGCGGTGAGCCAGATCAATCAGCAGGGCGGCGTGCGCGGCCGCCTGCTCGAGCTGGTGATTCTCGACGATTCGGCGCAGCCCGCGCGCGCCATCGCCGTGGCCCAGGCCCTCAAGGACAGCGGCGTAGTCGCGGTGGTCGGGCACCTCACCTCGGGCACCACGATCGCGGCGGCCGACATCTACGGGAGCGGTTCCGACCCCGTCGTCGTGATCTCGCCGTCGGCCTCCAGCCCCGATCTCACCGGCGTCAGCCGCTACACGTTCCGGGTGTGCGCCACCGACCTGGTACACGGGACCGCCCTCGCGGAGTTCGCGTTCCGGCGGCTGGGTGCGCGCTACGCGGCGGTCATCTACCTCAACGACGACTACGGGCGCGGGATTCTCGGCACGTTCAGCGACGAGTTCCGCCGCCTGGAGGGAACGATCGTCGCGCGCGATCCGATGCTCGCCGGCACCGCCGACATCGGCCCATTCATCGAGCGCATCCAGCGCGACGGCCGCGCCCAGGTGCTGATGATCGCGGGCGACCGGGCCTCGGCGGTCGCGGTCCTGCGCGCCGCGCGGGGCCGAGGGCTCACGATTCCCGTGCTCGGCGGCGACGGCCTGATCGGCATACAGTCCGAGGGCGCGCTCGCCGAGAGCGTCTACCTCAGCTCGAACTACCTGCCGGAGCGCCCCGGCGAGCAGAACGCGACCTTCCTGCGGGAGTACGCCGCGGCCTACCAGGACGCGCGGCCCGACCATCGCGGCGCGGGTGCGTGGGACGCGATCCACCTGATCGCGCAGGCCATCCGGGAGAACGGCCCCGGCCAGCGCGCGATCCGCGACGCGCTCGCGCGCGTAGACAGCAGCCGGTCGTACGAGGGGGTGACGGGCAGGATCGCGTTCGATGACCGCGGCGACGTGCCCGACAAGACCGTCGTCGTCGGGGTCGTGCGCGGGGGCCGTATCGTGCTGGCCGAGGGCCGGTGACGCTGAATCGCGCGTGGTTCCGCACCATCCGCGCGCGGCTGATCATCGGTCTCACGCTGCTGATCGGCGGCGTCGTGACCGGTGCGCTGTTCGGCATCGTCGCGCTGCGCCTCATGACGCGCGACATCGACCGCCGGCTCGAGGACCTGCGCAATTCCTCCGCCGTCAACAGCCTGCTCCAGAGCGGCATCCTCCACGGGATCGCCACGGCCGAGGCGTACCTCGCCTCGCCCGGCACGGAGCTTCGGGTGCGCTTCCTGACCGGCGGGCTGGAGACCCACACCCTCAGAGGCTCGTACCGCCGGCTGCCCGACTTGACGACCGAGGAGCGGGTGCTGGTGGACAGCATCGGCCGGCTCCAGGCCGCCCTCGAGGTGGACTACGCGCTGGCTCACGCGCAGCTCGATCTCGGTCGTCTCGCCGAGGCGCGCACCGCGGCGGCGCGGGCCCGCATTCCCGCGTCCGAGATCACGTCGGCCATCCGCACCCTGGGCGAGCACGAGCTCGCGCGCGCCGAGGCCGCCGCCGCGCAGCTCGACCGCACGGCCGAGAGCCGCCAGGTGGCCCTGCTCGCCGTGCTCATCCTCTCGGCCGGCATCGGCATCGCGCTCGCGTTCCTGACGCTGCGCGCGGTCGAGAGCCCGCTCGCCAAGCTCGTGCGCTCGGCCGAGCGCATTGGCGAGGGCGACCTGAGGCCGGTGGACCCGGGTCGGATGGCCACCGAGTTCGAAGTGCTGGGGCGCGCCTTCGCCGGGACCGCGGAGCGGCTGCGCGGCATCGTGAAGGAAGTGGTGGACGAATCGGAGCGGATTTCGGGGTCCGCCGGCGACCTTTCGGCGATTTCAGAGCAGCTCGCGGCCAGCTCCGGCGAGATCTCGACCTCGATGCTCGAGGTTTCGAGCGGCGCCGAGCAGCAGGCCCAGAAGCTCGGCGACGCCGGGGCGGCCGCCCAGCAGCTGCGCGCCGCCGCCAACGAGAACGCGGCCGCGGCCGAGCGCGTGGCGACCCTGGGGAGCGAGATCCGCACCGTGGCCGCGCGCCACCGCACCGACGTGCAGGGCGCGCTCGGCACGCTGCTCGACGTGCGCACCGCCGTCCGGACGTCGGCCGGCGAGGTCGCGGCGCTGGCGCGCGCGTCCGAATCGGTGGACGCCTTCGTCTCGCTGGTGAAGCGGATCGCCAGCCAGACCAACCTCCTCGCGCTCAACGCCGCGATCGAGGCCGCGCGCGCGGGCGAGCACGGCCGCGGCTTCGCGGTCGTGGCGGAGGAAGTGCGCAAGCTCGCCGACGAGAGCGCGGCGGCCGCCGAGCAGGTGACCGAGACGCTGCAGCAGCTGCGCGCGCAGGTGGCCCGCGTGAGCGAGACCATGGAAGAGGGTGTCGCCAAGGTGCAGGGCATCGAGGCCGTCTCGCAGGGCGCGGCGAGCGGCCTCGAGGAGATCGTGGCCTCGGTGGCGGGGGTCGAGGAAGCGGCGCGGCGGGTGGCCGAAGCGGCGACTGCCAATCGACAGGCGGCCGAGGACATCGAGACCGTTTCCTCGACCGTGTCGCAACAGGCAAGCAAGCACGCCGCGGCGGCGCAGTCGGTCACAGCCGCGGCCGAAGAGCAGAGCGCCTCGACCCAGGAAATGGCGGCGGCCGCCGGCGAAATGCTCGCGGCGGCCGAACGACTGAGAAAAGTGGTGTCGGGGTTCCGGCTGTAGCCCGGCCGGCTACTTCTTCTTCGTCTTCGACCTGGCGGCCGCGTGATGGTGGGCCGCTTTCTTCTTTGCAACCGGCCGCTTGAACCCGTGCTTCTTCGGGGCCACGTGCTTCGGCGCGGGCTTCACCGCGGGCCGCTCGACCTTCACGCCGTCGACCTCGGCCGCGACCCGATCGCCCTCGTCGCTGCGGATCAGCCCGCGACGCACCGCGTAACGGATCAGCTCGTGCGCGTCCTTCTTCTCGAACGGCGCCAGCCCCGCGGCCGCCCGGGACAGATTGACGATCGCGTCCGCCACCGGGCTTCGCAGGACGGTCGCGATGCCCGGGACCGCCTCGAGGATGTTCGTGATCGTAGTGGAGCTGAGTTCCGTCGCCAACGCTCTATCTCCAGAAAAGACAGGTACTTGCAGGGCCGGCGCAAACCCCGCGCGGGCGCGCGAGGGCCAACCTAGCCGGGCGCGGCGGCCTCGTCAAGCATTCCGCGTTCCTGCGCACCTGCGGATCATGCTCGTAAACAAAGGCCCCGCAATCACTTAGACTGCAGGGCCTGGCCGTCATTTCCGCCGGTCCGGTTAGGGCTGGCGTGTCCGCTGTCGTCGCGCCTCGTGGGCCGCGCGGTGCTCGTCGCGCGCGCGCCGCTCGGCTTCCCGCCGGGCCGCGCGCTCGCGAGCTGCGGCCTCCGGATCGCGGCTGACCCTGGGCCGGCCCGCTGGACCTGTGGCAGCGGTGGGAGCCAGTGCGCGAGTGCCGGCCGCCGCCGTCGGCTGCCGCACGGGGGGCGCCAGGCCCGGAAGGTTGGGCGGCGCGCTCGTCAGGAAGCCGGTCGTGTTCACGCGCCCCGACACACCGTTCGGGGGGGTCCCGCCCGGCGCCGCCGCGGCACCCCACCAGTTGGCCGACGCGTCCACTGAATCGCCGCCGGCGATGACGGCGAACCCCGTGTTGTTTACGAACGCGTTGTCGTGCACCTGCGTGACCACGCCCTGCGACGAGGAAACCTCCAGACCGTCGGTGTTGGCCTCGATGCGGTTGTGCGTGAGCGAGACGGTCCCGTACGCGACGTACACGCCGTCCGTCGAGCCCGAAATGCCCGTGGAGTCGATGCGTATCAGCGTCGTGTCGAGGAACTGGGACACGTACACGCCGGTCCCGTTGTTGCGAAGCGTGCTCTGCCGGATCCGCGTTCCCGAACGCGCCTGGTTCGTCTCGACGCCCGTCAGGCACGCGGTCACCGTGTCGGACGCCATGACAGCGGCGAAGTCGTACAGGTACACGCCCTGCTGCGTGGCGCTGGCCGTGCAGCTGATGCTGTTGCCCGCCACCAGCGACGGCCCACGCGATCCGACCCGGTACACCAGGTTCAGTCCGGTCCTCCGCACCCGGGTGAACACGTTGTCGCGGATCGTCACGCTGTCGACGAAGGAGGCGTCCACGCCGTAGTCCAGGCTGTCGGCGGTCACGTTGCGCACGTCGAGCACCATGCCGGCTCCGGACGCCTGGATCGGCTGGGCGAGCTGCGTAAACGAGCTCCGCAGGATCTGCGCGCTCGGCTGGGTCCCGGCGGCCGTGACGTCGAACCCGTAGGCCTGGTCGCAGCCGCCGACGGCGCAGCCCGTCATCGTCACGCTGTCGGCGAGGAGCCGCCGGCCGTTGAAGCTGAATACCGTGTAGCCGGATCCGCCCAGATTGAGGAACCGGCTGCGCCGGACGATGGCCACGTCGGCGTTGATGTTGCTGGTCACGACTCGGCTCGTGTCGTCCGGCGCGCGCAGCACCAGGTCCTCGATCACGAGGCTGTCGGTATCGAACACGCTCAGCCAGGACTGATAGTCCGCCTGGTGGTAGATCGAATCGCCGTGCAGGTAGATGCGCGCCCGGTTCGAGAAATCGCCGCCGAGGTAGAGCGCATCGCCGCTGTCGGCGCGGATCACGCTGGTGTCGATCACGACCCGGCGCATGTCGTCGGCCCGGACCTCGTAGTACCGGTTGCGCTCCACGCGGCTGTGGGCCATGTACAGCGCCGGCGTCTCGTTGTACTCCTGCGACATGGACACCCCGTACCCCGTGTTGTCGGTGATGCGGGAGCGCAGGACCTGCAGCGAGTCCACGCCGTACATGTACAGCGCGTCGCTCATGTACTGAATGCGGCTGTCCCGGAACAGCATCACTCGCACCGCCAATTGCGAGCACCCGCTGACGTACACCGCGTCAGCGTAGCGGTACTGTGGGTCGCCGATGAACGCCGACCGGTCGATGCGGACCGTGTCCATGTCGGCGCCACAGTGGTAGATGGCGTCGCCGGAGGCCGACCCGGTGTACAGGAACTTCGTGTCCTCGACGGCAAGGCCGAGCACGCCGTTCAGGTCGAGGGCTTCGGAGAAGTTGTGGAACACCACGTTGCGGATCACGGCGCGCCGACCGCCGTTGAGGCGCAGGGCGGTGTACGAGTTCTGGGGGTCCCGGAACACCGGTCGCGTGGTGGTATCGCCCGGCGTCCCGCCCAGCAGCACGATACCCGCACCCAGGTCGCCGTCCGTGTCCCAGTAGTACGAGCCCGTGGTCACCCGGATGGTGTCGCCCTCGGCGACCCATGGGAACGCCTGCAGCGGATGTTCGTACGGGTAGGTCGCGCTGCCGTTCTGGACGGGGCGACCTGTTGCCGCGATGTCCACGATCCAGTTGGGGCGTCGCGCGATCACCGTGACGGTGGCCGTGGCCGTCACGCCGGGGGACACCTCGGCGGTGACCGTCGCGGTGCCCGGTCCGCGCGGGCTCACCGTGCCGTCCGTGCCCACCGCGGCGACCGTGTTATCGGACGAGCGCCAGGTGGGCAGGGGGGTAGACACGACGCGCCCGGCGCTGTCGGTGGCCTGGGCCACGAGCCGGAACTCCTGCCCCACGGCCAAGTCGATAGCCGACGGGCTCACCGCCAGCTGCCGGGCCGAGCCCGTGCCGCAGGAGTTCGCCGCCGGCAGCAGCACCCGCTGGCCCGGGATCGGGATGCCGACCGCGTAGGAGAGGATGACCAGGGCATCGCGGCTGGTGTTCCGGCCGTCGGCATCCACGTCGGCGAGGCTCGTGTCGGCCACCAGCGGGTTCACGGCCAGGCCCACGACCTGCGACAGCACGAACAGCGCGTCGCGGCTGTTGGACTGGCCGTCGCGGTCGAGATCGCCCCAGCGGCCGCGCGCGCTACAGAAGGTCGCGTTCTGGACCGTGAGGCTGGGCAGCAGGTTCGCGAACGTCCCCGCCGCCGACATCTCGCTGAACGACAGCTGGATCGGCGTGGGGATCGTGTCGTAGTTCGTGAACCGGAGCTGCGCCACGGTGACCAGACCACCGACGCCGCTGGGTGAGACCGCGGTGAACTTCAGGATGCCGTACGAATAGGCGCTGTCGGTGTTGAACGCGGCCGCCGGGAAATTGCCCAGCGTCGTAGAGTCGACCTGGCCGCAGCACGTGTAGAAGTTGGGATAAAGGACGTTGGGATTCCACGTGAGCCGCGCCGTGTAGCTGCCGAGCATTTGCCCGCCGGCCGCCGTCATGTCCACGGTAATCGGGACGTGGATGGTCTGGTAGAACGTGGTAGCCGTCGGCTCGCCGCCCACGCGCGCCGTGACCTGCTGCGCGGAAAGCGCAGACGAGGCGCCCAGCGCCGCCGCCGCGAGCACACCGATCGCGCGCCTCATTGCTTGTCCATCCCGGGGCCGAAGTTGCCGGTGGGGTCCCGACCGATCCGCTCGACCAGCCCGTTGGGCCGGAGCACGAACAGCCGGTGGCGCGACGGACTCGGGTAGTCCTGCGACATGCTGAAGAGAATGCCCTGGTTCGTCCAGGCCGGCTTCGGGTCCGGCGCATACGACCCGTACACCCGGGCAACGCGGGTGGCGCCCCCGCCCGCGCGTGCGGTGACGAACACCCCGTTCCACCGGGAGTCGACGTTGGCCGCGAAGACGATCGAATCGCCGGCCGGCGACCAGTCGGCCGAGCGCAGGTCGGTCGCGTTGGGCGGGCCCGTGAACAGGAGGGAATCCGGCGTCAGGTTGTCAATGTCGCGGGTGCGTACCGCTCCAGGGAACGTCGCAGCCGTGTACACGACGCGCCGGCTCCCCGCCGTGGGATCCCACGCGACGGAGTACACGGACGGGCTCGCGGGCACCACGTGCTGATTGCTGCCGTCCGCGGCCATGACCCAGATCTGGTTGTCGCGAACGAACACGATCGAGTCGCTGGCCGGCGACCAGTCGGGGGACTGGTCGGTGGAGAAGCCGCCCCCGGACAGGTTCACCAGCCCGGAGCCGCTCGCGTCGGCGCGGCAGATGTTGAAGTATCGCCCGAACCCCGGCATGTCCCAGTAGCAGACGAAGACGACCTGGCTGCCGTTCGGGGACACGCGCGGCCGGTTGTCGACGAACGGGACCGCATCCGCGCTGTCGCCGACGATCGTCTGCGCGCTGTCGCCGGCCGCCCGCACCACCAGGCCCGACACCCCGGCGACCCCGGGATAGGCCCCCTGCCGCATGAAATACAGCGCGCGCGGGAACACGGGCTGCGGCGCGCACGCCGTAACGATGGCACGGCCGGTGCGGAACCCGAATGCCGGCGGGTACCCGATGGACGCCGACAGCATGCCGAGCGCATCGCGCGAGCCCACGTAGCTGTCGCCGTCCACGTCGCCGCGGCTGACGAGGAAGCCGGGCGTCGGAAGGCCGACCGCGTTGGACAGGGCGATCAGCGCGTCGCGGCTGTTGACCAGGGCGTCGTCGTCCACGTCGCCCCAGATGCCGACGCCCAGACACAGCTCGTCCACATCGCCGACGGCGTCGGCCGTGCGGTTGGTGGCGTTCCGGTCGTTCACCGCCACGGGCTCGAGGTAGAGGGCCGAGCCGGTCGTCGCCCCGGCGGCCAGACGGAGGGTCACCGTCGCGACTTTGTGGATGAAGAGTTGCGCGCTCGCGCACCCGTTCGCCGACAGCTCGACGTAGTTGGCGCCCGTGACCGGTGGGTTCAGCGGGTTCGTCGCGCTGTCGGGGCAGGAGGATCGCGCGGTCACGAAGCTCACGCGCGCCGGGTCGAAGTAGATCCGGAACGTGAACGCGCCGATGGCAGCGATCGCGCTGTTCTGATCGTGTGCGTGCACCGTGAGCGACACGTCGCTGCCGGCCGGCGTGGCGTAGACTGTGTCCTGGGTGCCCTCGAGCTCCCCGAAAAAGAGCCGGATCGTGGACCCAGTCTGCGCGACCGCGGACGCTGGTACCACGAGCGCGAGGAGGAGGCCGAGGAGCGCGAGGAGCCGTTTCACGGCGTCCGCCTCCGGCGCGCGTCACGCTCGGCCTCGCGCGCCGCGCGTATGCTGTCCCGGGCGGCTTCGGCCGCCTCGCGCGCCGTTTCGAGCGCCCGGCGCCGCTGCTCGCGCAGGACCGACTGTGCCGCGCGGGCGGCACGTTCCCGCGCCTCAGCCGCCGACATCGGCCGTGCCCTCGGGTTGGCGGGCTCCGGTCGTGCCGCACGCGGTTCGCGCACCGAGGGCGCGGGCCTCGGGCCCCTGGTCGCGGTCGTCGCCGCCGCTGGCGTTTGCGCCCCGGCCATTCGGACCGCCGAGGGCGCCGGCCGCAGCGCCGGCGGGGCGAGCGCCGGCAGGTTGGCGGGCTCGACCGACAGGGGCGTGGCGTCCGCCACACCCACGACGGAATCCGTCCCCGGATCACCCGGGAACGCTCCATCGACGCCCCACCAGTTGCCGTCGGTGTTCGCCGACGCGTCGCCGAAATTGTTGATCGCGTAGCCGCCGTTACCCTTGAACGCGTTGCCGTGGAACTCGTGTCCGCTGCTCGCCGTGTTGAAGAAGACGCCGTCGCGCAGGTTGTTGCGGATGTTGTTGTGCCGCATCCAGACCACGCCTTCGTCGAGCCGCACCGCCGCGGTGTCGGATGCCGAAACGGCGTTGCTGTCCACGAACACCGTCGCCGTGTCGGCGAAGCAGCAGAGGAGCTGGTCGACCGCGATGCCGGCGGACCTCGCCCGGCGCACGGTGTTGCCCGCGATGCGCGCCGCGTACTGGATGTTGCCCACGCCGATACCGCCGCGGGTCGCCCCGTACCCCGGCGGCGAGGCGACGTCTTCCACCAGGTTGCCGCGAATCTCGATCGAATCCACGTACTCGGCTCGGATGCCCCAGATGACCGCGTTCTGCACGGTGTTCGAATCCACCAGCGCGAACGGCACCCGATTCACCGCGTCCAACCCGGCCACGAGGATGGTGCCGTTGTCACCCCCACCCGTCACGAGGTTGCCCACCACGCGGGCCCGCACGCCGTAGTCCACCCAGATGCCGTTGTGGACCGACGCCGGATCCAGGGTCACCGTGTTGCCGCGGACCACGGATGCGGGCAGGTAGCCGCCGGCGTAGAGGAAGATGCCGTACTGGCAGCCGCCCGTCAGGGTGTTGCCCTGGATGCGCGAGTTCGCGTAGGCCGCGTCGATGCCGTCACCGGCGAACGGCGTGCAGCTCACCGCGTTGTTCACGATGATCAGGCTGTCTCCGGGCCCCGGCGGCTGGGGGCCGGACACCTGGATGCCGCCGTCCTGCATGCTTGTGAGCACGTTGTTCGCCACGTAAACCGGCGCGTCGCTGGCCCGGATCCCGTCGGACGAGGCGGCGTCGATCGTGTTGAAGCGGACCGTGTCCAAGCCGGCGCCGTACAGGTCCACGCCGTCATAGGTGCGAGTGATCGTGACGCTCTCGATCACCGACCGGAGATCCCCGGACTCGATCGCATAGTCGACGTCGGTGAAGACGACGTTGCGGACCAGCAGGCGCTGCGGCGCCGACGAGGAGGAGTACGCGTTGATCCCGTAGTCTCCGTTGGTGAAAACGGAATTGGTGACGGTCACGCTGGAATCGTACGCGTCGACGCCTTCGCTGAAGTTGTCCACCCGCACGCGGTTGACCGTGACGCGCGCGCTGGAGGCGTCGACGAAATCCATGCACCGCGTGCACGAGGTGCTGCCGGAGGCCGTGACGCTGTCCACCTCCACCGTTGCGGTCGGCAGGCGGTTGGGAATGAGGTCGAGCACGGGGCCGAACGTGGACTGCGTGAACGACGAGTGGCGCACCCGCAAGTAGTCCACGCCATCGAAGTTACCGTCGTCCCCGCCGACGACACGGATCGAGTCCACGATCACGCTGTCGAAGCCGTAGCTGTCGATCCAGTCGTTGTCGTCCATGAGGAGCGAGTCGCGCACCAGGCGCACATACGCCGAATCGACGCCGTATAGATTGAGCGCGCCGTAGCCCTGGTTCCGCATGTCGACGAACGACCGCGCGATCAGCGCCGATCGCAGGCCGGACGCGTTCACGGCCTCGTAGCGATTGTGCTCGAACCGGCTGTCCTCGATCACGAGCGCCAACGAGCCAGCCGCCGGCACGCGGCTGCCCGTGTACGGGTAGGCGTTGACGTTGATGCCGTAGTCCCCGTTGTCGCTGATGTCGGAGCGCCGCACCACCATGCTGTCGACGTTGTTGCCGTAGATCCCCGTGTCCTCGGTGCCGAAATCCGTGATCCGCGTGTCTTCGACGACCACCAGCCGCACGTTGCCGTTGAGGTCGATGCCGCTGGTGCAGCCGTTCTCGCCGTCGCCGATCAGCGTGGAGTGCCGAACGATCAGCGCCCACGCATCATCGCCCTCGATGGCGGTGGCACAGCTCTGGTAGCTGCGAGCGAACACGCGCAGGCTGTCCACCACCACGGTGTCCACGGTGGAACCGAGCTTGAGGCCCACCCTGAAGCCCTCGATGGACAGGTTGTGGACCTCGCTCACCCCACCGCCGTCCAGCCTCAGCCCGACGGTGTCGCCCGCGGCCCCGCTGATCACGACGCCGGCGCCGCCCGCCGTCAGTCCGATCATGACCACCGGGAGGTGGAACGCGGCGCCCTCGCCATACCGTCCCGGCCGCACCATCACGGTGTCGCGCGCCTGGGCCGCATCCTCGGCCTGCTGGAGCGTGGCATACGGCAGCTGGCTGGTGCCGATCTGGTTGACCGCGCTGATCGCATCGGCCGACACCCAGTGCGTGGAGCGGCGCGCCACCACCTGCACCGCGAGCTGCGCCGTGTCCCGTCCGTCCTTGACCGCGTAGATCACCGCACTGCCCGCGCTTCGCGCGGTGATCTCGCCGTTCACGAGCACGCCCACGACGTTCGGATCGCTCGTGGACCACGCGGCGTTCGTCACCGTCTGGAGCGTGCCGCCCGCCAGCGCGCGCAGCTCGAGCTGCACCTGCTCGCCGGGCATCAGGTCGCCCGTGGCGCCCGGCGCGATCATCAACGTTGCCAGGGCGCCCGTCGTGCAGGCGCCGCCCGCCACGCCCCACACGCGCGTGCCGCTTACGTCCAGGCCGACCGCCGCGCTCAAGATGATGAGCGCGTCGCGCGCCGTGGTCTGCCCGTTGCCGTCCACGTCGCCCAGGGTGATGTCGTACGGCGCGGTCGACAGCCCCACCGCGTGCGACAACGCGAGCAGCGCGTCGCGGCTGTTGACGTTGCCGTCGCCGTCGATGTCGCCGTAGCGGCCGCGCGCCGGGCAGAAGAGGCCGCTGGTCACCGCGGCGGCGGGCAGCAGGTCGGTGAAGATCGTCGCGGCGAACAGCTCGCTCAGCGTGATGCCGATCGTCATGGTGTCGGCGACCAGCGGCGTGAAGCGCGCCAGCGCCACCGTGACCAGGCCGGTGACGCCCTGCGGGTTGGCCCCGGTCAGCCGGATGATGCCCTGGGCGAGCGAGTCGGCGTTGATGGTCGTGCTGCCGAAGCTGCCGGGGGTGCCGCCGTCGAAGCGCAGCACCGCCGGGTTCCACCGGATCCGCATCGCGAACGCGCCCAGCCGCTCGGCACGCGCCGACATGTCCACGACGAACGGGACATCCAGCGGAATGCCGACCAGCGACGAGACGTCGCCGCCGGTCCCCACCGGGATGGCCTGCGCCGCCGCGCGGGCCGGGGCGAGCGCGGACGCCAGCAGCGCGAGGAGCACGAGGCGACGCGTCACCGCTCGCCTCCCGTCAGCGGCCGCACTTCACCGGTGGGCAGGCGCACGCCGCGCTGCGGCCGCGGCGCGGCCCGCGGGGCCTGGGGGGGGGCCGCGCGCTGCGGGGCGACCGTGCGGGTCGCGCCGGCGAGAGCCGCGCGGGCGGGCTGCGGCAACCCCGCCACCGGCCGCACGGGCGGAGCGCCCGTGGGCGTGCTCGGCGGCGACGTGAGGAACGGCGAGAAGGCCACTGCGACCGTCACCGAATCGCCCAGCGCGCCGGGGCACAAGGCGCCGCACCGGGGGCCCGTCAGGTCACCCCACCAGTTGTTGGCCAGGGTGATCGAACCCCCGCCCCGCGCGCCGACCGTGTCGTGCTGCTGGATCACCGACTGGCTGAGGTTGATGATGCCGGTGTTCTGAATGCCGACGCGGTTGCGCGCCAGGAAATTGCTGGTGCCGACGACCCTCCCCGCGGTCTGTACGAACAACGCCGTGGTCGAGTCGTCCACCACCACGGTGCTGTCGACCCGGGTCGGCGCCCCCGTGTTCAGATAGATGCCGAGCGTGCGGTTCTGGCGGATCCGGTTGTCGGTGATGCGGTTCGTGTCCGAGACGGCCCCGCCGTCCACCAGGATGCCGGCGTCGCTGATCGACGTCTGCCCCCTCCGCTCGACCGTGTTGCCGCGCATCCGGAACCGGCGCGTCCCGAACGTGGTGCGGATGCCCGAGCCGAAGCCGTCGTGGATCAGGTTCGAGTCCACGCGCGCCGAATCGATGTCGTAGGTGCCGAACTGCGCGTCGAGGTTTATCGCCCCGCTGCCGTAACGGCCCGGCCCGCCGAAGTCGTTGCCCACGATCTCCAGGTTGCGCCAGAACCCCCGCACCTCGATGCCGCTGCTCGGGATGGTGTCGGTCACGATGATGTTGCCCCGCAGCACCGACGGGCCGATGGCGCCAGCGCCCGTGTTGATGAGCTCCACCCCGAACCGGCACCCGGTGATCGTGTTGCCCACGACCGAGTCGGGCCGCACCGTGGCCCGGATCGCGTTGCCGTAGGTCGCGGGGTACACGCACGAGACCTGGTTGCCGACGAAGTCACTCCCGCCCGGAGCTGTGATGAGCTCGATGCCGTACTCCACCTCGTTCAGCACGTTCCCGCGGGCCTCGGCGGCGATCCCGTTGGCGCTCAGCTGGGCCGCCCCGAGGAGCGAGTCCACGGTGTTGTTGAGGTACGCCGTGTGGTCGAGCGACGACGACTGCGCCGCCCGGCCCCCGACGTACCCGCCCGCCAGGCGGAACGCCGATCCCCGTACGACGAGGGTGTCGAGCAATCCCGCACCCCCCGTGGCGAACACCCCGAGATACGGTCCGAGGAACGTGGTCGTGTCCACCACAAGCCCTCGTGAGCTGACGGAGGTCGCCCAGTACACGCTGTACCGGAAGTACGGTCCCACCCGCTCGTCGATGATGGCCTGCGCCAAACGCCCCGACTGCAGTCCGTTGAGGTAAATCGTCGTCGGACTGCCGGCGAACGGCTGCGTGTTGTTCCGCTCGAAGCGGCTGCCATAGCTCGTGAGCACGCGGACGGCTTCCGCCCGCAGGCCCCCGTGCCAGTTGTCGTGTACCGACAGCGAGTCGGCGCGGACCGAGTCGACGCCCAGGAGGTCGATGGCGAACGGCCCGAAGGACTGAAACGTGGGCGGCTGCCAGTTGTTCTCCTCGGCCTCGACGCCCGCCAGATGCACCACCCCAATGTTGTTGGCTTGGACCATCGTGTAGGCGGCGCCGTGCATGTCCACCTGGCGGAGGTCCAGCCGCGCGAGCGTCTGGGCGAGGAGGTTGGCATCCATCAGCGTCACGGTGTCGAGGCGCACCGTCGCCGTCGGCGACAACAGTGTGTCGAGGAACTCCACGGTGCCGCCCTCGAACCGCGATTGGGCAATCGTCACCGCTGTGCTGAACGTGAACTTCGCGGCATGCGCCGGCAGCGCGCCGGGTAGCGGGGCCTGGTTCGGGCCCCGCACGAACAGGTCGCGCGCGGTCACCGTGGTGCGGCCCGCCACGTGGAGGCCGTTGCTATCGGTGGCCTCCACCGTCACGCGGTTGAGCGCCACGGCTCCGCCCGGCGCCATGACGAGCGCCACTCCCTGCCGGGCGAACATGAACGTCACCGTATCGATCCGGACGTCCACCGCGCCGCGCGCCAGGAACACCCGGTCGTCGACGAACCCGACGAAGCTGTGAGTCAAGGTGACCGAGGCCGTGGCATCCACCAGCGCCGCGGCCGAGCGCAGGTCCACGGAATCGGCGAGCAGCGAATCGAGCTGGCTTGTCTTCAGGCTGTAGCTCTGCCCGCTGGACCCCGGCGCCACGCCGTCCGACGTCACGCGCGTCATCCACAGCAGGCGCAGGCTGTCGGCCGCGATACCCAGTTCCACGGCGCCGAGCACCGCCACCGCGTCGAGCCGCGCGGTGTCGAGCGCGGTCACGCGGATGCCCGCGCCGCGGGTCCGCTCCACGATGACCCGGTCGAGCTCGAGCACGCCGCCCGCGCCGTGCGCGCGCACGCCCTGGGCCGCATCCGCCACGCGCAGGCGGCGAATCGCGACCAGGTCGCCCGACACCAGGCCATCAATTGTGACGGCCGGCGCCGTGTCCACGGGCAGGATCGTCGGGAACCCAAGCGCGTTCGAGTCGCCGAGCACCACCAGCGGCCCGGTGAGGTGCAGCCCCGAACCGTAGGTGCCGACCGCGAGGCGGATCGTGTCGTCGGGCGCGGCGGCCAGCACGGCCTGCGGGATGGTCGCGAACGGGAACTGCGGCGAGCCGTTCTCCACGCCGGTGGCGCCGGCGTTCACGTACCAGACGCGCCGCGTGCCTCCGACCGTCACGGTGGTGGAGTCCATGATACCCGGCACGGCCGCGACCACGATGCGCGTGGTGCCCGCGCCCACTGCCTGCACCACGCCCGCGCGATCGACCGTGGCGACGGCGGCGTTGCGCGTGAGCCAAGCGGGGTTGGCGTGGACGATCGCGCCGCCGGTGTCGTGCACGATCACCGCGAGCGGGAGCTGGTCGCCAGGCACGAGCGTCGCGGTTCCCGGACTCACCGCCACCGTGGCGACGGGACTGCCCGAGCCGCAGGCGCCGGGCCGCGGCTGGTTGACCCGGAAGCCGGGCGTCGGCAGCCCGACCACGAACGACAGCACGATCAGCGCGTCGCGCGTGTGCACCACGCCGTCGGCGTCCACGTCGCCGTTGAGCGGCGTGAGGGGGGCGATGGGCAGGCCGACGGCGTAGGTCACGATCGCGAGCGCATCGTTGCTCATCACCAGATCGTCGCCCGTGAGGTCGCCCCAGCGGCCCGCGACCGCCCCGACGCACACCAGCGCCGCGGTGGTGGCCGGGGTCAGCGCCGCGAACGTGCCCGCCGCCGTCAGCTCGCTGACCGCGACGGCGAGCGTGGTCGAATCGCCGAGGGGCCCGATGGCCTGGAAACGCGCCTGCATAAGCACCGGCAGGCCCGACACGCCGCCGGCCGTGGCCAGCGCGAAGCGCACGGTGCCGTTCGCCGAGTCGACGTTCAGTACCGGCACCCCGACGGCGCCGGCCCCCGCGCCGAGGAACCGGAGCGTGCCCGCCCGCCAGCTGAGCTGGGCGGTGATGGCGCCGAGCGCCGCGCCCCCGGCCCCCGTCACGTCGGCCACGATCGGCACCGTGACCGTGTCGAGGACGTTGGCGATCGGGATCGCCGTCGCCTGCGGGCCCACGAACACGACGACCTGCGCGCGCAGCCTCCCTCCCCCCCCCGCCCCGAGCGGGACGAGAGCGAGCGCGGCGAACGCCGCGAACGCGCGGAGCGGACCCTGCTTCACCCGGCGACTCCCGCCTCCGGCCGGTTCAGTTCGCCTGGCGCCGGACGAAGACCTGGCTCTGCACCCGCAGCTGCGGATGCAGGTTGGTCAGCGACCGCGCGGCTGAGAGCTCCTCCATCAGGAGCGAGAGCGACGAGGGGGAAGCGTACCCCGCCTGACGCACCTCGAAGGTGCCGTCGTACAGGACCAGCGACTGGAACCCCGTGGGGGCCGCTCCGGCGAAGCGGATCTCGCCCTGCGGAGCGCCCTGGGTGTTCGCCACGCGCAGGCCGTCGGTGATCGCGTTCTCCGCGCGGAAGGCGAGCCGCGCGGTGTTGAAGCGCAGCCGGCCGGTGTAGGAGCCGACCCTGAAGGTCTGCTGGCTCCCCACGGCCACCTCGACGCGCACGCGCACCGCCTGGCCGACGGCGGCGTTGGCGTTGTCCACGGTCACGAACGCCTGCACGCCCTCCTGCGGCGTGGGCGGACTCGGGGCCACGGGCGGTTCGTCCTGGCAGCCCAGGAGCACCAGGCCGAGGCAAGCGACACGGATGAGGTTCATCGGATCCATCCTCCTCCGGGGCCGCGGCCCCGGCTCGTGAAAAAGCTCCGTCACTGCACCCGCACGCGGCCCGAATGGACCAGCGCGTTGTTCGGCAGCAATTGAACGAACGTGAGCGCCGTCGACAGGTCGGTCAGCGTCAGGGTCAACGCCGTGCTCCCTGCCGCGTTGGCGACGAAGATCACGGTCACCAGGCCGACATCCGGCCCGGCGTGACCGTTGGCGTCGGCCGCACCGAAGCGCAGCTGCCCGCTGGTGGCGTTGCCGCTGTTCACGGTCGGCGCCGCGAAGCCGCCGGCCACGACGTCGGTGCGCACGTAGCGCAACGTCGCCGGCGTCCAGTCGAGCTGCGCGTTGTAGCTGCCCAGCCGCTCCGGCGCGACGCCGCGCAGGTTGACCGCGACCAGCACGCGCACCGTGTCGCCCACCCGCGCTTCGTCGAACGCGCGGGCGTCACCGACGGCCGACGCAACGGCCACGCCGGTGGCGGCCACCGCAACCACGACCGAGTCGGCGATCGTCCCGACCGCGCCGACCAGGACCGCAGTGCCCGGTCCGACCGCCGTCACCACGCCGGTGGTGGGGTTGACCGTGGCCACCCCGGTGCTGCGCGAGGTGAAGGTCGCGCCGGTGGCAGGCACCTGGGTGCCGCCGGCGTCGCGGGCCACCACCTGCAAGGTCTGCGTCTCCGTCGGGCGCATCACCGAGAAGCCGGGGGTGAGCCGCACCGACGCGATCAGCGCCACCGAGATCTGGTAGCTCACCGTGAGGTTCTGCGGCGAGTTCGCGACGCCCGACGCGGTGACGGGCACCGTGGCGGTGTAGGTCCCGGCCGCGAGCGAGCCTTTGGCCAGGGTCAGCGTGATGGTGGCGGGCGCCGCGGCCCCGCTCAGCGAGGCTTGGAGCCAGCCCGAGCCGCCGGCACCGTACTGAATCGCGCCGAGCGACAGGCCCGCCAGCGTCCCGCCGCCGGTATTCACCACCTGCACCGTCACGGCCGGCGGATCGGTCGTGGCCACGGTGTCGGGCACCGTCAGGGATCCCGGCTGCAGGCCGATCAAGGGCGGGGGCGCGTTGCTCACGGTGATGACGGCGGTGTCTTCGATGGCCGAGTTGGCCAGGGCCGTCACGAACACCTGCGCGGTCCCCAATCCACGGGCGGTCACCAGCCCCGCGTTCGTCACTTCCGCCACGGCGCGGTCGCTGGTGCTGTAGCGGACCGGGACGCTGTCGTCCGGCATCAGGATCCCGGCCGTGTCCCGGCCCTCGTAGGCGAGCTGCACCGTCTCGTTAGGTCTGATGCCGGCGGCGTTCGGAATCACGCTGAGGCTCCGCAGCCCCTGGCCGGGGCCCACGTAGCTCGCCCCCACCGGACGGTCCGGAATCGTCACGCCCGGCGACACGGCCACGGACAAGGTCCCGGAGTACAGCAGCAGGCCGTTCAGCGAGTTGTAGCCGCGGAACTGCACGTTCAGCGTGTCGAGGGCCTGCAGCAGCTCGATCTCCAGCTCGATGAACAGCGTGTCCTGCCCCGGGGCGAGCCTCCGGACGATAGTGTCGGCGCGGGGTGGGTTCGCGACGATCACGACGAACGAGTCCACGTCGGTCGCGGTGCCGTCGCGCCCTTCGCGCGCGGCCGCGCCCTCGAACACGGGGTAGAGACCGAGGCGGACCGTCCCGGAAGCCAGGCCCGAGGCATCGAGGCAACTGGTCGCCGCGATGCCCGCGGCGACGGCCGCGGCGCGGGCCACGCGCCGCGTCGCGTTCACCACGAAGTGCTGAGAGACAGACCGGCGCCGAAGCCGCGGAACCCGGCACTCGTGCCGCCGGCGCTCACGGACCCGACGTCGAACCGCACAAGCGGCTGCACCGTGAACCGGGTCCCCAGCGGCGTCTGGTAGCGCACCGTGAGGCCCAGCACCGTCCCCCCCCGGTCAGACAGGGTCGAATCGCCTTCCCACTGCTTGCGGAACTCGACGGCCGGCCGCAGGATCGCGCGGCCGCGCCGGAGCCCCAGGGCCGCACCGACGGCGAGCGTGTTCTGCTTCGGCGCGCGGGTGTTCGACGCCTGCGCGCTGCGCGCGATGTATTCGCCGTTGGCCCGGTACAGATTCCACATGTACAGCGACAGGCTGTTGTTCCCCAGCGGTACACTGAGAGTCACCTGCGGGATGTAGCGCCCGCCCGAGCGGTAGGCGCCGCTGCCGCCGTACTCGTCGGTGGCGAACGTCGAGTACGTGAAGCCCGCCGACAGTCTGCCCTGCCCGATCAGGCGGTCCACCCCGAAGCGGAGGCGCGCCTCGCCGCCCGGCCGGTACTTCGTGTTGGCGCTGTCGGCGATCGGCTGGAACTCGCCGCTGAGCCGGTAGCTGCCGGCCAGCCCGACGGCCCACGATCCGAGCGGCATCGCGAACGCGAGGCCGCTGGTGAGCGAGAAGCCCGCACCGAAATTGCTGACGGGAAACGAAATCAGGTCGGACGCGATGGCCCCCGCGACGTCGAGCTCGGCACCCGCGAGCGTGGCGTGGCCGGTCGGCAGGTTCGCCGACACCGTCATCACCACCACGTCGGGCACGATCTCGTACACGCCCCGGGCCTGCACGTCGGTCAGGCCGCTGATCGTGGTGGTCGCGCCGCCGAAGTCCTGGCGCTGGGCCTGGGCGAAGTAGGTGCCGACATCCACGAGGAACCGCGGCGAGAGCGGCACCACGATCCCGATGGGCACGGCGAGCTGCCGGACGCTCTTCGCCCCGAAACCCGAGTCGAGGCTGATGGCGCGAAACTCGAACCCGGTCGTGAACCGGCGCTCCTGGGCCGCCAGGCCGGGCGCGAGCGTCGCGGCGAGCGCGAAGGCGGCGATCAGTCGTGGCGCGCGCATCATGGCCTCACGATCACGAGAATGAACCGCCCCAGCGACGGCCCGATGCGATCCACGCCGCCGCTCTCGGCCTGCGTGTCTTTCGGCGCCGGCGGGTCGTTGGTCCCCGTTTGCGGGTTCACCGCGCCCGACGGAGGGTTGACACTGTTCATCGCGTTGGTCAGCGCGTCCTGGCGTGTCTCGGTGGTTGGCCCGGCGCCGGATTCGACCCGCTCCTCCTGGGCCGCCTGGACGTCCACGTCGGCCACGGTCTGCTGCGAGGCGGCTTGCAGGTCCGTGGATTGCTGCTGCCCCTGCTGCGCCGCCTGGAAGCTCGGATCGAGCCGCGCCGCCTGCGAGAAGAACTGGGCGGCGTTCTGGAAATCACCGCGATCCCCGGCCTCGAGGCCGCGGCTGTAGGCGAGGAAGGCCTGCAGGTTTTGCGTCGGGCGCTGGTTGACGGCCTCCCGCTCCGCGTCGGTGAGCTGGATGCCGAGTCCCTCGAAGATCTGCATGACGAGCTGCTTCTCGAGATCGAACAGGCGGCTCAGCTGATCGCTCGCCTGCGCCGGAGTGGGGACCACCGCGGTGGCGACGTCCACGACGGCGGCTGTGGCGTTCAGGTTGTCACCGATGTCGACGAGCGAGCCCTGCACGACCCGCGCGGCCCTGAGCAGCCGGCCGCTCCGCACCGCGGACTCCGGCGTGGCACGCCCCTGCTCGGTGAGCTGCATCTCGTCGAGCATCGCCTGCATCCGCTCGCGCTCGAGCACCGTGACCTGCCGCGAGTGCGCCAGGTCGGTGATCACGAGCTGCGCGAAGCCTCGCGTGAGCGGGCGCACGTCCTCGTTGGTGCCCGTGTAGGCGAAGGGCATCACGGCCACCGTGTTGGGCTCCGGCGGCGTCTGTATGAGCGTCGCCTCGGCGGCCAGCGCCTGCCGGGCCTCGAACTCCAGCTGCCGCCGCCCCAGCAGGGCGAGCCGCGAGCGCGCGGTCCCGCGCAGATCGCGGCTGCGCGACACGGTGAGGTAGCGCTCGTAGGCCTGGCGCGCGACGGGGAAATCACCCTGCGCCTCGGCCGTCATGCCCAGATAGACCGCGGCGAGCCCGTTCTGCGGGTCGCGCGCCCACGCGCTGTCCAGCACGGCCCGGGCGCTGTCGTATTGCTGGGCGCGGAAATAGGCGACGCCGAGCCGGGCCAGGACCCTGGTATCGGCCGGGTTCTGGGCCCGCTCGGCCTCGAGGGCCGGAATCGCTTCGGGCGTGGCTTCGCTGAGGCGCAACGCGCCCCCGCCCGCGCACCCGCCGGCGAGCACCAGCATGGAGCCGTACATCCAGCCGCGGAAAGAACTGCTCATAACTGCGCCTCGGTCGGGAACAGGGGGGACGCCCAATATGCAGGCCGTGCGACGGGGCCTGCAAGCCGAGCGGCCAGCCGGTTTCAGGGGGACAGGCCTGCACGCTACAGGCCAGTACCGGCCGTGTGCCGTGTCACACCAGGGGGTCCCGCCCCCTCACGGGGGGGTCCAAAACAGAACGCCGCCGGGCTTCCCCGGCGGCGTCGGCGCCACACAGTGTCGCGCGGGGGCGACTGATTCGTGGACCTAGCGCCGCACCGTCACGACGCCCTTCATGCCGAGCGCCTGGTGGGGCAGGCAGATCACTTCGTACGTGCCGGCCGGGGCCCCGGCGAAGTTCACGCGATAGACCGCGTTTGGCGCCGTGAGCATCGGGCCCGCCAAGGGGCCCATCCGGTTCGGCATGCCGCGGTTCAGCACGTCGGCCGCGCCCGCCGGGATCTTCGACGGCGTGAACTGCACATTGTGCGGCCCGCCCGAAACGTTCACGTACTCGATCAGGTCACCCGAGGCGATCGTCATGTTCGCGGGCTGGAACAGGTACTGCTGGCCCTGCTGAATCATCCGCACGCGGTGCGTCGCGGGCGGCACCGTACGGTCGGTACGGGGGGGGGGCGCGAACGCGGCGGCGGCCAACGCCAGCCCCGGCACCAGGGCGAGGGTCCAACGCTTCATGTGCTTCGAGCTCCGGTCAAAAGGTCGAGTCGGCTCACTTGCTACCCCCGGCGTGCCGGGAGGTCCCTGTCAACTTTGTGAAATATTTCACAGGCGGCGCGTCCCGGCAAGGCCTCGAAAGTCCAGCATTTGCGCGCCTTTTCGGGTGCCCTTAGGTTTCTGCGGTTCCATCACTTACCCTCGCTGGCAGGAGCGGAACCTAAGGCTGTGGCAGGCGACGCGATTCAGATGATGGGCACCATCACCGAGGTGCTCCCCAACACGACCTTTCGCGTGGAGCTCGAGAACGGGCATTCGATCCTGGCCTACGTCTCGGGCAAGATGCGCAAGAACTACATCCGCATCCTCCAGGGCGACCGCGTCGCCGTGGAGCTCTCTCCGTACGATCTGACGCGCGGGCGGATTACCTACCGATACAAGTAGACGAGGGGTGAGGAGCGAGGGGCGAGGGGGATCACTCGCCCCTCGACCCTCGTCCCCTCACTCCTCAGCTCCACACCCACATACCACATCCGGCCCGCGGCCGGCTCGAAGAATCGGCGCAGTGCGCCGTTGACGTTCAACGAGCCCACGGCGCGAGTGTCGAGGGCATTGCGCACGCCCGCGAACGGGGTCACCGCACCCGCCTGCCACGCGGCACGCAGGTTCACCAGCGTCCACGGCGCCGCGGACGCGCTGTTGGCGTCGTCGGCGAACGCCCGGCCGGCGTGCACGACTTCGGCCTCCGCGAAGGCGCCCCGGGTCCCGCCCGCCGCGAGCCGCGCGGAAGCGCCCCAGCGGGGGGCGCCCGGCACCCGCCGCCCGTCGAGCGGCGTGCTGTCGGTCGGGAACGAGACGTACCGGTGGTCCGTCAGCGTGAGGGTCCCCGCAGCGCGCAGCCACGACCTCGGCGCGGCGTGCAGCTCGGCCTCGAGCCCGTCGAGCCGCACCCTCGCGGCATTCACGAAAAAGAACCGGCCCGGTGCCGTCGGCTCTTCGCGCGGCACGAGGCCGTCGCGCAGGGTGGTGCGATAGGCCGTGAGGGCCAGCGTGACCGGGCCGCCCGCCCAGGCGAGCCGGGCCTCGGCCTGCACCGCGCGCTGGGGTTGGACCGCCGCGTTGAAGCCGCCGGTGCCGGGCCGCGCGAGCTCGGTGGTCGTCGGTGTTTCGAACGCGCTGCCCAGGCTCGCGTGCGCGCGCCACGGGCCGCGCGCGTGCTCGAGCGCGGTCGTGAACGAGACCGCGTCCATCGCGCGCTCGCCCGTCCCGTCGCCGTCCGCGAGGAGTCGATCGCGCACCGCGAAGCGAACCCGATCGTAGCGCAGGCCGGCGGTGCCGAAGGTGCGCCGGGCGACCGCGGCGCGCACGGCCGCGCGCACACCCCAGGCGAGAACCGTTTCGCGCTGGTTGATCCGCGCCGTGGCGCCGATCGCGCCCGAGTCGTTGTCGAAGTTCAGCCGCTCGTCGCGCTGGTGCTGCACGTCGAGCCCGGCGAGCAGCAGCGCGCGCTCGCCGAGACTGCGGCTCCCGGAAAACCGCGCGCCGACGTCGCTGCGGTTCAGGATGACCCACGCCGTGGGCAACGGGTTGTCGAGGTCGCGGGTCAGGCCGAACAGCACGGCCGACAGCTCGCTGCGCGCGCCGAACCGCGCGGCATCGGCCGAGAACTGCCACTCGGTGGCGCGTTTCCCGGCGTCGAAGGCGACGTTGCGGCCTTGCGCCATCCGCGGGTTCGTGGCGAGCTGGGCGGAATCCAGCGCGCCGGGGTTTTCGGCGCGCGCAAGGTCGCTGACGCGTGCGCGCGCGCCCACCTGCCACGACGCGCCGGCCGGCCACCGCACGCCGGCCGACGCCTGGCGCAGCACGCCGGCGGCGTAGTCACGCCAGCCGTCCTGCCGGGTTTCGCTCGCTGTGAGCACGACACCGCCCGCGCCGAGCCGCGTCCGCGCCGCGAGACTCCCCTGCCGCGCGCCGTCGCTGCCCCCGAGCACCCGGACCCGCGCGAAGCTCGCGCCGAGCGGCGCCGGCGCGTACGCCGCGAGAACGCCTCCCGCCGCGTTGCCGTAGAGCGCCGCAGCCGCCCCGCGCACAATCTCCACCCGCTCGAGCGTAGCGAGGTCGAGCTGGGCGAGATTGGCCTGCCCGTCGGCCAGGGTCTGCGGCACGCCGTCGAGCAGCACCGTGATGCCGCGCGTGCCGAAGGCCGCGCGCGCACCGGCGCCCCGCACCACCAGCCGCGTGTCGAGCGCGAATGAGCCGCGGGCCTGGGGGAACACGCCGGTCACGCCGGCGAGCGCGTCGTCCAGCTGCGCCGCGCGGGCCAGCCGGAGCTCGCGCTCGCCCAGCGAGGTGCGGCTCAGCGGCAGGCGCTGGCTGTCGGCGCTCGCGCGTACGTGGATGGGCTCGAGCAGTCCGCCGGCACGCGCGGTGTCGCGCGGCTCGGGCTGCTGGGCCGCGAGCGGCGCGACGATCGCCATGATCGTGAGGGTTACAAGATGAAAACGCAGCACGAAACGCTAAACTAGCGCGATCGCGACCTACTCGCTTGCGGGCGTGACATTCCCGGCGAGGACGATCGACCCGGTGGGTTGCGGTGAGCCGCCGGCGGGCTCGCTGGTGACAGCCGCCACTGTGGTGGTCCGCGCTTCCGTCGGCACCGAGACGATCAGGATTGCATGCCCCTCGGCGTCGGGGTCCAGCAGGCCGGCTGAGATCTTCCGCCCGTCCGCGGTCACGAACCACAACTGGTACGTCCGGTCCCCAGGCAGCCGCGGCAGGTTGAAGGCGTGGAACATCCACGAGCGCCGGCCATAGTTCCAGAACAGCTGCGCCGCCGCCCGCGACGTGCTGTCGGTCGCGCGCACCTCGAACAGTCTCACGCTGTCGGCCAGCGCGAGGTCCACCCGCTGCTGCAACCGGTCGCGGTGCGCGATCACGCCTTCGAGCTGCTCGCGCAGCCCCGTGACCTGGAGCGACAACATCCCTGCCGCGGCGAGTCCGCCGATGCCGGCGGCCAGCGCGAGCCACACCGGGAACACGCGCCGCGGCCGGATCGGCACCACCACGCCACCCTGCGCCCGCGCGCGTGCCAGTACCTTCGCCTTGAGCTCGGCCCGCGGGGCCGGGCCCGCGGCGCCTTCGGCGAGCAGGGCCGCGACCTCGCGGAAGTCGCGCACGGCGCGCTGCAGCTCCGGCCGCGCGTCGAGCTCGCGCTCGAAGGCACGCGCTTCCTCGGGCTCGAGCGCCCCGATCGCGTAGGCCGCTGCCAAGTCCTGGAGGTGCTCGTCGGTCACGCGCTGAGCTCCGTGAGCATCGGCTGGAGCAGCTCTCTCAGTTTGATCATCCCCAGCCGCATCCGCGTCTTCACCGTGCCGAGCGGCTCCTGCAATCGCGCGGCGATCTCCGTTTGGGTGAGGCCGTCGTAGTAGGCGAGCTCGATGCAGCGCCGCTGGGGCTCCGGCAACGTCGCCAGCGCCGCCAGCACGCGCGTGCGCCGCTCGCCCTGCTCGGCGGCCCACGGCGTGTCCGGCCCGATCCGTCCCATCGCAGGCGCGCCCTCCGGCTCCGCCACGGCGGCGCGGTCCACCGCGCGGGCCTGGCGAGCGCGCGCGCGCACGCGGTCCAGCGCGCGGCTGCGCGCGAGCACCACCAGCCAGGCGGCGACACTGCCCCGCTCGGCGGCATAGCCGCCCGCGCCGCGCCACGCCTGGGCGAATGCGTCCATGACGACCTCTTCCGCGTCGTCGCGGTCGCCGAGGATCCGGTACGCCAGGGCATACAGCGTGCGCCCGTAGCGGTCGTAGAGCGCGCCCAACGCCGCCTCATCGCCCCGGCTGATCCGGGCGACGAGCGCGCCGTCGGGCTCCGGGCGAACGTCAGCGCCCCCGGGACCCATGTCCACGCGCGTCAGCGTCATCACGATGGTGTTTCCGCACGCCACGCCAATCTAGGCCCCGGTTCCGAAGCGCTCAAACAGATTACGGCGGCATCGGAAAAGCGGATTGGTGGGGGAGGAGTAGAGCCCGGTGCTCCCAGTCAGTCCGGATGCGTGCCGATGCGTCCCCAGCGAATCGCCGTGAGGAACGGCAAGGCCCGCCAGGAGTCCCTGTCGAAGGAATAGTAGACGAACAGCGGCCGGCCCCGGATCACCCGCCGGTCCACGAAGCCCCAGTACCGCGAGTCGTACGAATTGTCGCGGTTGTCGCCCATCACGAAGTACTGGCCGGCGGGGATGGCCAGCGGCCCCCAGTTCCCGCGGGTCGGCCGGTAGGCGTCGCGATCCACCGCAGGCAGCAGGTAGTCCAGCTGCCAGGTCCGCATTTCCACTTCCGACGGGTCGGTGAGCGAGTCGGTGTGCAGCGCGAAGGGCTCGACCTGCCGGACGCCGTTGCGGTAGAGCACGTTGTCCCGCATCTCGAGCGTGTCGCCGGGCATCCCGACCAGCCGCTTGACGACTTTCACGTCTTCCTGGGTCCGGGAGTCGAACACCACGATGTCGCCCAGCTCGGGCTCGCGGATCGCCGGCAGCCGGGTGTGGATCAGCGGCATTTCGGCGCCGTAGAGCGCCTTGTTCACGAACAGAAAGTCGCCCACCAGCAGCGTGTGCTCCATGGAGCTGGACGGGATGCGGAACGCTTCGATCAGCAGCGACCGCAGGATGAACCAGATGACCAGCGCCACGGCGATGGACTTCATCCACTCCCACAGCCAGCGGCCGAAGGTCTTCTTCTTCGGCGCCTCGGCGGCGAGCGCGGCGGCGGCCGCGGCGGTCTTGGTCGGTTCGGCCATTACGGTCTCCAGTCGGCGATGAAGATGTTCGTCTCCCCCTGCACCCGACCGTTACGGTTCGAGGCCCATACGAGTTTCCGCCCGTCCGGCGAGAACATGGGGAACCCGTCGAACTCGCCGTGGGTCGTCACCTGCTCCAGGCCCGTGCCGTCCGCGTTGATGAGGTAGAGGTCGAAACTGCGGCCGCGCGGGTTGGTGTGGTTCGACGAAAAGATGATCCGGCGGTCGTCGGGAGTGAAGTAGGGCGCGAAGTTCGCCCCGCCCAGGCGGGTGATCTGCCGCCGGTTCGCGCCGTCGGCGTCCATCACCCACAGCTCCATCTGGGAAGGCCGGACCAGATTGCGTTGCAGCAGGGCGCGGTAGGACGCCTGCTGCTCGGGCGCCGGGTGGCTCGCCCGGTAGACGATCTTCGTCCCGTCGTGCGAGAAGAACGGCCCGCCGTCGTAGCCGATTTCGTGGGTCAGCCGGCGTACGTCCGCGCCGTCCACGTTCATCGTGTAGATCTCGAGATCTCCGTCGCGGACCGACGTGAAGACGATCCGGCGGCCGTCGGGCGACACCGTGGCTTCGGCGTCGTAGCCCGGCGAGTTCGTGAGGCGCCGGAGGTCCGACCCGTCCGGGCGCGCCGTGTAGATGTCGAAATCGTCGAGGACCCAGACGTAGCCTTGCGACATGTCGGGCCGCGGCGGGCATGCGGGACTCGCGGCGTGCGTCGAGGCGAACAGCACGCGGCGGTCGCCGTCGTAGAAATAGCCGCAGGTGGTCTTGCCCTGCCCGTTCGAGATCCGGCGCCGGCCCGAGCCGTCCACGTTCATCACGAACTGCTGGTCGCAGCCGCCAGTGTCCACGGTGGCCTGGAACGTCAGCCGCCGGCCGTCCGCCGAGAAGTACGCTTCCGCGTTCTGGCCGCCGAACGTGAGTTGGCGGATGTTCGCGAAGTGGCCCTCCCCCGGTTCGGGCGACGGAGACGGGGCCGTGGCCGGGGCCGGCCCTGGGACGGTGCTCGAGCGGCAGGCCAGCGCGAAGGCCGCCGCGAGCGCGGCAACGACACGGACATTCATCGTCGTGGATTCTAAGCGGAGTGGCGCGACGGCTCTACCCCGGGGCGCATTGGGGCGGCGAGGCGGCAGGCGGGCTCAGGCGGCCGCGAGGGAGCACCGAGATGTAGCGCCACCCTTCGACCCGGCCGTCGGGCGCGGGATCGAGCGCCCAGAGCCGGAGGTAGCAGGCGCGGCCGCTGGAGGCGGGCGCCGCGGGGAGCGAGTCGCCCTCGACGTCGAACCGCCAGCCGGGCGCGACCACTTCCAGCTCGTCGCCCATCTGCCCGACCGCGCCGGGGATGAACACGGGGTACCGCGTGTCGGAGGAGTCGGCGACGTAGCCGAGCAGGTCGGGCAGGCCGTCACCGGTGAGGTCTTCGAAGGCGAAGGCGCCGACCTGGGCGGCGGCGCTCAGCACGTCGGAGCGCCCGACCGGCGTCGCGGACGTATCGGTGGCGTACCACAGGTCGAGCCGCGCCTGCACGATGCCGGGGAGCGCCGACTGCACGTCGAGCAGCACGAAGGTGCCGCCGTCGGGGAGGGGCGCGGGCGCGGTCCACGCGCCCGTGACCACCACGTCGGTGGCGGTGTAGCCGTGGCGCACCCGTTCCGCGGCGCGCGCGGCGGCACTGGTGTCCGCCGGCGTCGTTCCGGAACCCTCCCCGCCGCCGCAGGCGGCGAGCAGGCTCAGGGCAGCGGCGCCAGCGGCCGTTCGAGCGGCGTGCCGCTGGTGGGGTCGGAGTAGACCTGTCGATACCATACGTAGCTCGCGTACACGGTACGCACGTAGTCGCGGGTTTCGGTGATCGGGATCCGCTCGGCGAACAGGTCGGGATCCTGGAACTCCGGCCAGGCGCGCCACCGGGTGACGCGCGTGGGTCCCGCGTTGTAGGAGGCGAATACGGCGTGGGTCGGAAACCCGTCGCGGGTGATGCGGTCGTGCAGGTACCGCGCGCCGAGGTGCAGGTTGAAATCGGGCACGAACAGCAGGTCGGCATCGAACCGCCCGAGCCGCAGCGTGGCGGCGAGCTGCTCGCCGGTCGGCGGCATCACCTGGCTGATGCCGCGCGCGCCGACCGGCGAGACGGCGCGCGGGTCGAACCGCGATTCTTGGCGGATGATGGCGGCGAGGAGCAGCGGATCCACGCACTGTTCGCCCGCTTCGGCTTCGATCACGCGCCGGTAGCCGTACGGGAACAGCGCGCGCACCACGCCGGGGATCAGCCCGGCGCGCCGCCGCGCCACTTCGCCCAGCGCGATGGACTCGCGCGCGTAGCCGGCCTCCGCCGCCGCCCCCGCGACCGCGAGCAGCACCTGTACGGACGTGGTGGTGTCGTCGGCCCAGCCCACGGCTTCGGCGCGCGCGTCGGCGTCGAAGCCGAGCCCCGCGAGCAGACGCACGCGCTCGCGCGCGCGGGCCGGCGGGAAGCTGCCGAGCCGCGGGAGCGCGAGGGCCGTGTCCACGACCAGGACGCTGTCGCCGAGGATTTCCCGTGCCCGCGTGCCGTAGAACGTGAATGGCGCGTCCTGCGCGAGGCGCCGCAACGCCGCGCGGGCTTCCTCGTCGCCCTGCTCCATGCGGATCCGCGCGCGCCAGTAGCGCGGGCCGGCGCCGAGGACGCCGGTGCTGTCGCGGGCGGCTGCCTGCACGATGAGCGCCAGCGCCGAATCGGGAAGCCCCCCGGTGTAAAGCAGCAGCCCGAGCCGGAACAGGGCCGCGTCGGTGGCGCCCGCGTCGGGGAACCGGCGGATCAGCGTCAGGTAGCGGGCGCGCTCGGCGGCAGTCTCGTTGCGGGCACGGTGGCGGTCGGCGGCGGCGAGCACCGCGCGCGCCACGTTGGTGTCGCCGGGGTGAGCCTGCACCAGGCCGCGCAGCAGGGGCTCGGCCTCGACCGAGCGATCGGCCGCGATGAGGGCCGCGACGCGCGCGCGGCCGATCAACGGCGCGCGGCCGCGGCCGGCGCGGGTGTTCGCCGAGTCCAGGGACAGCAGCGCCAGGCCATGCAGTCGCCGCTCGGACTGCAGCTCGGCCAGCGCCAGCCAGGCCGCGACACTGGTGTCGGCCGCACGGATGGCGCGGCGGAAAAACCGCTCCGCGGTCCAGGGGTCGCGCTGCGCCTTGTAGGCGCGTCCGACGGCGAGGTACTCGCGGAGCGTCAGCGAATCGAAGCGCTCGGTGAGGAACACGGCGGCCAGGAAACCGTTGGGGCGCGCGGTATCGCGGAACAGCAGCGAGTCGGCGCGCGCGCGCGCAGCCCGCACCCGGCCCAGCGCGTACTCGGCGCGCGCGATATCGAGCGGGCGGCCCAGCCGCTGGTACACCTCGAGCGCGGCGAGGTGGTCGTTGCGGGCCCGCGCGACGAACAGCTCGGCCCGCTGGATCGCGCCGGGCGACCGGGCGCCGCTGACGATGGCGAAGGCGACGGTCGTGTCGTCCGTGAGCTCGGCGCGGCGCAGCGCGAACCAGTCGGCGATCTCGGGGAGCGCGACGGCGGCGCGGCGCCACGCCGCGGCGGCCGAGTCGCGTCGGCCGGAGTACTCGAGCACCGCGGCGAGCCGCGCCGCGGCGGCCGCGCGCGTCGACGGGCTGGCGGCGGACAGCTCGGCGAGCGCCCGGTAGCGCCGCTCGGCATCGCGCCAGCGCTCGGCTCGCTCGTCGGCACGCGCCGCCAGGGCCACCCACGCCGGCAGCGAGTCGCCGCTGCGGCCTCGCTGCAGCAGCTCCTCCACGCGATCGAACTGCCCGAGCCCCTCGATGGCCAAGGCGGCGGCGAGCAGGTTCTCGGCCGGCAGCGGCCGCGCGCCGCGGGGCACGGTGGCGACGCGCGAGGCGTGCCAGAATCGGCCCACCGCGAGCAGGCTCTCGGCCGCGCCGGGCGGGACGAGCGCGCACACGGAGTCGGCCGCGGGCCGCGCCGCGCGCCCTCCACCCCCCACCCCCCCCCGCGCGCGCTTCGCGTGCGGAGCGGCCGCGAGCACGAGGGCCGCGCAGGCGAGGGCGGCGACCGGCGCGCCGATCCGCTTCAGGAAGCGCTCCGGCTCACGGCCCGGCGACGTTGAGCCGACGCGACTCCGGCTCCCAGGTCGGGCGAACGGGCGCGTTCGCCATGTCGAGCAGCGTCAGAAAGGCGAGGCGCGCGATGCGGGCGGCCTTGTCGGCGTCGGTGCGCTCGGGGTGGTCGCCCACGCGGTGGTAGTCCGGGTGGGCACCCGTGTAGAAGAAGATGTACGGGATGCCGCGCCGCTGGAACGGCCAGTGGTCGCTGTCCGCGGGCGTTTGGGGCCGATCCTCGAGATCGGGCCCCACGTCGAGACCCAGCTCGCGGTGCTCGCCCGCCAGCCGCCGCACCAGGTCGCTGATCGAGCTCTTGCCCCAGCCGTTCAGGTACACGGAGTCGGGCCGGTTCCGGCCGATCATGTCGAGGTTCACGAGCCCCACGATGCTGTCGAGCGGCACGGTCGGGTGTTCCACGTAATACCGCGAGCCTAACAACCCTCGCTCTTCGCCGCTCACCGCGACGAACAGGACCGAGCGCCGCGGCCCCCCCCCCGGTGCGAGGCGCGCGAACGCGTCGGCGAGGGCGAGCAGGCCCGCGGTGCCCGACGCGTTGTCGTCGGCCCCATTGCAGATCGAATCGGCGCCGGCGGGGGTGCAGCCCCGGCGCGCCGGCCCGGCGGTGCCCACGTGGTCCATATGGGCCACTACTGCAACGTACGTGCCGCGCACGGCCGGATCCCGGCCCGGCAGGACCGCGACCACGTTCGGGCCGGTCGGATCGGTGGCGGCGGGATCGCGCACCGGGAAGCGCTGGCGGAAGGTCCCGTTGTCGCCGGCAGGCTGCAGCCCCGAGCGGCGGAACACGGCCTCGACGTACTCGGCCGTCTCCTCGATCTCGGGGCTCGGCGTGAACCGACCACGCATCGAGTCGTGCGCCAGGACGTTGATGTGGGCGGACAGCAGGTCACGCGTGATGCGCGACTCCTGGGCTGCGAGCGCGGGCGCAAGGGCGAAGGTGGCGACGAGCGCGGCCAACGGGGCACGGTGCATCCGCCAAAAATAGCGGCCCCGGGGCCGCCGCGCCGCGCTCAGCGCGTCAAGGCGAAGTTCACCGGCACCGCGACGCGCACGCGCACCGCGCGGCCGGCGACCCGCGCGGGACGGTAGCGCGAGGCCAGCACGACGCGCTCCGCTTCGGCCGCGAACAACCGGTGCGCCGAGCTGACCACGCGGAGCGACTCCCGTTCCACGCGGCCGTCGGCGTCCAGCACCGCTTCCACCAGGACTCGGCCCTCGATGCCCGCCTGCCGCAGGACGGCGGGATACTGCGGCGCCGGGTGCGACAGGAGCACCGGCGGCTCGTCTGCCTCTCGCTCATCGACGATGCCGGGGATCCCGCTCATACCGACGAAGCCCGTATCACGGCCGAACAACGGCGGCCCGGGAATGAACCCCGGCAGGTCAGGCACGGTCGTCCCCGGTGGGAGCGGCGCGATCGGGGGAATCGTGGTGGGAATGGTGAACACCGGAAGCGCCGGGCGCGGGGCGACGAGCGGTCGTGGCGCGCCCGGTTCGGGATGCGTGACCGGCGTGGTCGGCCAGGACACGACGACCCGGCTGCACGCGCAAGCAGGTCGAACAACGGCCGGGTCGCGATAGGTGCCTACAGCGGCCAAGGCTACCAGTCCCGCGTGCAGCGCGGCAGAAGCCAGCTTCGCGGGCCACGCCCTGGGCTCCCGCGCGTCGGCGTTGGATGCCACCAGCACTTCGAACACCGTGCCTCCCGGTTGCGCGTTCACCTGCAACCTGGGAGACGGCGATGGAGCGCCGGTTTGCACATCAGGACAGGAACGTGTCGGACGGATGACGGATCAGCGGGTGATGCGCCTCACACCTTTGGCGCCGGCGACGAACGCCTCGTCGGCCATGCCCAGGAACAGGCCGTCCTCGACAATGCCGGGCCGGCGCGCCAGCGCGCGCGCGAGCGCCTTCGGGTCGGCGATGCCGCGCGGGAACCGGCAGTCCACGATCCAGTGGCCGCCGTCGGTGCGGTAGGGCTCGCCGTCGGCGCCGCGCCGGAGCGCGGGCTGCGCGCCGAGCTTCCGGAAGAAATCGAGGTGCGTGCTCCAGCCGAACGGGATCACCTCGACCGGCAGCGGCGAGCGCGTGCCCAGGCGCTTGACCCGCTTCGAGTCGTCGCCGACGATGACGAATTGTTTGGCCGCCAGCGCCACCAGCTTCTCGCGCAGCAGGGCGCCGCCCATGCCCTTGATGAGGTTGAGGCCCGGACCGATCTCGTCCGCTCCGTCGATCGCGAGCGCGAGCCGCGGGTGTTCGTCGAGGCTGGTCAGCGGGATGCCGGCGGCGCGGCAGATGGAAGCGGTGTCGTCCGAGGTCGGCACGGCGAGGACGTCGCGCAGCGTGCCGCTCGCCAGCCGCTCTCCCAGCAGCTCGAGGAGCGGCCGCACCGTGGAGCCGGTGCCGAGCCCGATCACGGTCGCCGAGCGCACCAGCTCCACCGCGCGCGCGGCCGCGGCGCGCTTGCGGGCGCCGGGGGAGGGGGGGGGGGACGCCGTCACGACGCGGGCTGGCCCGCCGGGCTTCCGCGCAGGCGCTTGCGGCTCGCCTTCTCCTCGTACATCAGGCGGTCAGCACGCAGGATCGCGCCCTCGATCCCCTCGGCGCCGGCGTAGTCGGTGGCGCCGACGCTCGCCACGACCGGCACCGACTCCTGCCCGCCGGCCACGGGGAGCAGCGGCACCTCAGCCAGCATGGCGTTGAGCCGGCGCCGGACCTCGTCGGCGCGCGCCGCCGGCAGCAGAAGCAGGAATTCGTCGCCGCCCCAGCGGTACAGCTTGTCGCTGGCGCGCAGGGCGAGCCGCAGCACTTCCGCCACCCGGATCAACAGCTGGTCCCCGGCGGCGTGGCCGAACCGGTCGTTGACCTCCTTGAGGTTGTCCACGTCCACGACCGCCACGGCGCCGGTCGTCGCGCCGGCCAGCTCGAGCCCGATGCCGTCCACGTAGGCGCGACGGTTCAGGGCACCGGTGAGCGCGTCGTACAGCGCGGCGCGGCGCAACGCGTCGTGCGCCACGGCCAGCTCCGCGTGCGCGTCGTCCACCTCGCGCTTCCGTTCCTCCAGCAACAGCACGACCATTCCGAATCCGAGCGTCATGTGGAGGAGCAGGTCGATGTAGGAGTTGTACGTCAGCGCGAGGTCGAGGGGCGACGGGGGCAGTCCCTCCTCCAGGAACTCCACGTAGGCGAAGGCCAGGCCGTACAGCGCCCACAGGAGGACGAGGACCCCGAAACACGCGGCAGTGGCGCTCGAGCCCAGGCTGCGCCGCGACGGCGGCAGGCGCAGCAGCAACACGGCGCAGGCACCGAACGCCACCATCGCCAGCGGCGCCTGCCACAACACCATCGCCGAGAGGCTCGTCGACAGGCCGACTGTCAGCACCGCCCAGACCGCGGCGACGTACAACAGCGGCCGGGCGAACCGCCCGTACCGGACGCCGCGCGCGTACATCAGCGTGCCGGTCACCAGCAGCGCGTAGAACATCAGCTTGCTGAACTGGTACACGGCGTAGAGGACGCGCGAACCGAGGAACTGGTCGCCGACCCACGCGTCGGGCCGCACCAGACCGACGTACCGCAGCGCCAGCGCGCCGATGCCCACCGCCAGCGCGAGCCAGGCTCTGCCCCACACCCGGAACCACGGCCGGCGGGCGGCGTGCTCGCGGAGCAGCAGGAACAGCGCGACCAGGAGCAGCGCGCCGGCGAGCTCGGCCACGACGCCCACGAAGCCGATGAACGCGGTGAGGTCGACCCGCGGGTCCACGTCGCTACCGCACGGCGAAGGTGGCCCGCACGACCGCCATCACGTCCTTTTCGATCGCCGACACGTCGTTAATGCCGTAGTCGCTGACCTCGGTGGAAAAACGCGGCACCACCTGGATCACACCGGTGCGCACCCCCCGCAGGCCGCGCACCCGGGCTCCCGCGCCGCGCGCGATGGCGTCCGCTCGGCGGCGCGCGTCCTCGGTGGCGGCCGCGAGCATCTGCACCCGCAGCGTGTCGAGCCCCGTGAGGATGTACTCCGGCGTGCCGGAGCTGAGCGCAATGCCCTCGTTGATCAGCTCGGTCACGTCCACGGCGAGCCGGCCGATCATCGGAAGGTCGCGCGAGCGCAGCGTGAACGCCTGGGTGGCGCGATACCCGAGGGTGCGTCCGGTCAGGCGGCCATCCACGGCCTCTTCGACGGCGTCCACGGCGGCCGGCGCGGCCTCGATGGCCGAGTCGGCGACGCCGGCCGCGCGCAGATAGTTGCGGACCCGCGTACCCTGGCGCTGGATGTCCTGGTAGGCCGAGCGCAGGCTCGGCTGCATGGTGGTGAGGGAGAGTCGCCACACGGCCAGATCGGCGCGCGCGGGCTGGCGCGCCGAGCCGGTGACCTCGATCTGGTCGGCGCCCTGGCGTACCCGGCCGAGCGCCCCGCCGACGACCAGCGCCGAGGCGAACAGCCCGACCGCCAACGCGACCAGACCCCAGAAGACCTGGCCGAACCGGTCGTTCACCGGGGGGGGCGGGAGGGGAGGGGCGCGCTGGTCTGGACGGGGGTCCGGGGCATCGGGCATAATACGGCGCGCCCGTGGACGAGCAAGTGCGCGTGACCCGCTGTGACGGCAGCGAGTCTATACTTACCCGATGGCTCCCCGGCCACGTTCCCGGTTCGCCCTCGCCGCCTGCCTCGCGGCGGCCGGGGCCTGCGGCTCGGAGCCGCCCCTGGGCCCGATCACGGACCTGCCCCGCGCGCTGACGCAGGCCGAGGTGCGGGTCGTGGAGTCCGGCAACCGGTTCGCGTTCGCGCTGCTCAGCGAAGCCGTGTTCACCAGCCCCGCGGACGCCAACGTGTTCCTCTCGCCGCTCAGCATCATGATGGCGCTGGGCATGACGGCCAACGGTGCGCAGGGTCCGGCGCTCGACTCGCTGCTGCGCACCCTTCGCCTCCAGGGCATGCCCCTGGCCGACCTCAACGCCTCGGCGCGCGCGCTCATCGACCTGCTGCGCGGGCTCGACCCGCGGGTGCAGTTCACCCTGGCCAACAGCATCTGGCACGACCACGGGTTCCCGGTGGCGCCGGCGTTCCTCGACGCCAACCGGCGGTTCTACGACGCCGAGGTGCGGGCCCTCGACTTCGCGAGCCCGTCGGCGGGCGGCGTCATCAATGGCTGGGTCAGCAGCCGAACCAGCGGTCGGATTCCGGCCATCGTGCCGGCCGCCCTGCCTCCCGAAGCCGTGGTGTACGTGGTCAACGCGATCTGGTTCAAGGCCGCGTGGCGGCAGCGGTTCGACGCGGCCCGGACGCAGGACGAGCCCTTCCAGCTCGCGGGCGGGGGCTCGGTCAGCGTGCCGATGATGCACACGGCGGGCGAGGTGCGGGTTCTGGGCTACAACGACCCCCTGGTCCGGATCCTGGATCTGGCGTACGGCGGCGGTGCGTGGCGCGCCACGTTCATCCTGCCCTCGGGCGGGACGGATATCGCGCGCCTGGCGACCGGCTTGGACCGAACCCTCTGGAACGGATGGATGGCCATTCTGTTCGACGACAGTGTCCGCGTGGCGCTGCCCCGGTTCACCGTGCGGTACACGCTCGACTCGGCGAACGGGATCCTCAAGCAGCTCGGGTCGCGTATCGCCTATTGCGACGAAGCGAACCCGGCCCGCGACTTCACGCCCATGGTCGCGAACGGCGCTCAGAACCCGTGCATCACCGACGTGCGGCACCGGACCTTCGTCGAGGTGAACGAGGAAGGCACCGAGGCTGCCGCGGCGACCTCGGTCGGGGTCGGGGTGACCAGCGGGCCACAGGAGTTCCGGGTGGACCGGCCATTCATCTTCGCGATCCGCGAGCGCCTGAGCGGCGCTATCCTCTTCATCGGGCTGATCCGGAATCCGACGACCACGCACTGACGCCCGTTTGACAGCGACGGTGTTCCAGGCGTACACACATCGCATGCGACCTCTCGCCCCCGCGGTACTCGCGCTGGCGCTCGCGAGCATCGCCGCCGCGCAGACGCGCCCCAGAGTCTTCATCTCGGCCGACATGGAAGGCGTCGTCGGCACGGTGACCGGCGACCAGCTCGGGCCCACCGGCTTCGAGTACGGGCGGTTCCGCGAGTTCATGACCCGCGAGGTGCTGGCGGCCATCCGCGGGGCGCGCGCCGCCGGCGCCGGCGAGATCGTGGTCGCGGACGCCCACGGCAACGGCGAGAACCTGCTGATCGAGCTGCTGCCGAACGACGTGACCGTGGTGCGGTCGTGGCCGCGGCCGCTCGGGATGATGCAGGGCATCGACTCGACCTTCGCCGCGGCCATCTTCATCGGCTATCACGCCGGCACCACCAACCCGCGCGGCGTGCGCGCCCATACGTTCTCGAGCGCGACCCTGGCCGACGTCCGGCTCAACGGCCGCTCGGTCCCGGAAGGCGGCGTGAACGCCGCGGTGGCCGGCCACTTCGGCGTCCCAGTCGTCATGGTCTCGGGCGATGATGCGGCCGTCGACGAAGTGCGGGGCGTGGCCGGTAACGTGGAAGGCGCCGTGGTGAAGTGGAACACCGGCTTCCACTCGGCGCGCACCATCACGCCGGACTCCTCCTACCGGCTGATCGAGGCGACGGCGGCGCGGGCGGTGCGGCGGGCGCGGGAGTTCACGCCCTTCCGGCTGCCGGGCCCCGTCACGCTCGATTTGCGGTTCAAGAACTACCGGCCGGCGGAGCTCCTCGCGTATCTGCCTAACGTGGAGCGGACCGACGCGCACAGCGTGCGGTTCGTCGGGCGCGACATCCTCGAGATCGTGCGGTTCCTGCAGTTCGTGACCACCTACGCGCCGAGCCTGGAGCCGTAGGCGCGGTCATCGCGGACGGGTTCAGCCGAGCACGAGCCGCGCCCGCCCCGCACCGACCGGCCAGCGCGGCGTCACGGCCTCGCCCTGCAGCGTTTCATCGAAGCCGCGCTCGCTCTTGGCCACCGTCGTGATGGGATAGGACCACACCTCGACCTGCGGGTCGAGCGTGAGCGGCGGCACGCGCGCCAGCGACAGCTCCGGCGCGAACCAGGTATCGGCGGGCCACGCCGCGGGATCCCAGCGCCACGCCGCCTCGACGCGGCCGTCGGCGTGGAACGTGAGCCGTTTCTCCAGGTCGGGGGCGGTCAGCACGACCTCCACCGCGTCCGCGCGCACCGTCACGGCCGGATCGAACGCGACGCGCGCCCACGAGCGCAGCGGCGTGGCGTCGCCGTGCGCGTAGGCCTCGCGCGTGAGCCCCGCGGGAAGCACGCGGTCGACGAACAGCGCGCGCTCCTCGGCGTCGAACGGCGGCAGAGCGTCGAGCTTGAGCCCGCGCTCGAGGTCGTGGATGCTGGCGGTTCCCTCGCCGCCCTGCTGCGCGGCGGCGCCCGCCGCCAGCGCCGCGTCGTGATAGGCTTCCCGCCGCCGGGTGAGCACGTCCGCGAGGTTCACGCCCTCCGCGAACCGCGTCAATTCCACTACGAGCCCGCCCACCGGGCGCACCACCGCCGAAAACGCGGCGGCGTGCACCCACAGCTCCTGGTGGCCGTCGCCGTCCATGTCGAGCCGCTCGCACGCCGGCGCCTCGCCCACGCGCAACAGCCCCTCGGCCTCCGCGAGGCACCGCCACAGGGCGGCGCGCAGATGCGGCAGATACAGCCCGCCGAACACGCCATGCCAGTAGGCGTCGTTGCACTGGGCGCGGCCCACCGCGCGCCGCGCCGCGGGCGGATCGCCCCGCGCACGACACAGCGCGGACACCGCCACCATCTTCTTGTGCATCCGGTTGGCCTCAGCGTACTTCACGAGGAAGTGGCGCCACGGCGCGCCGCGCACCAGGGCGCCGTCCGGCCCGCTGATCCGCGGCCCCAGCTCCTGCTCGAGCGCCAGGAGCCGAGTCGCCGCTTCCGGCGGCAGCGCCCACTGCTCCATCTCGCGATAGCTCGCCGTCGGCAGGTACGCGAGGCCACCGCTCGGCACGTCACGCAGCGCCGCGCCGGGCGTCACGAGCTCGATCGTGCCGGCGTCGCGCAACGCGTTCAGCATCGCGAGGAACTGGTCCAGCCAGCCCTTCTCGTACACCCACTCTTTCGTTCCCGGCCAGCCACCGAATTTCTCACCGTCGTCGGCGAGCACGGCCAGCGGCCGGCCCGCCGCCTGGAGCGAACGCAGGTACTCCGCGGTCTCGTGCGGCGGCCGGAACGGCACCAGATAGCGCAGCCGCTCGTCGATCGGCAGCAGCCCGAGTCGCCGGCCGTCGTGTTCGGTGAAGTACGGCACGAACAGGTCGTCGCGCCGGAACCCGGTCACCAGGAAATGCCGGTCGTCCACCAGGGCGTAGCCGACGCCCGCCGCCGCGAGATCGCCGGCCAGGTCGGGCTCCCACACCCGCTCGGTGAGCCACAGCCCAGTCGGCGTCACACCGAACCGGCGCTGCAACCATTCGCGCATCCAGGCGATCTGGTCCAGCCGGTCGGCGCGCGGCAGCACGGCGAGAATCGGCTCGTAGAACCCGGAGAGCAGCAGCTCGACGTGGCCGTCGGCGGCCAGCCGGCCGACGAGGTCGAGCCAGTCCGCCGCGTGCGCTTCCATCCATTCCAACAGAGGCCCCGAGACGTGCAGCGCGATGGGCAACGCGCGGTCCGCGACCATGTGCTCGAGGAACGGCCGGTACACGTCGCGCACGTGCTGCTCGAACACGTGGTCGAAGTTTCCGACGGGCTGATGGATGTGGACCCCAAAGACGAACCGCAGCGGCTTCACGCCTCGAATCCCAGCAGGTCGGCGAGGCCGGCGAGCGCGGCGGCCCGGTCCGGCGGCAGGCCCGCCCGCATGCGGTTGAACAACGACTGGGCGTCGAACGGCACCGGCTCGCCGAGCAGCTCCAGCGCCGCGGCGAGGTCGCTCGCCCGAGCCACGGCGTCCGCATCGTGGTTGCTCGCCAGCGCCTCCAGCGATTCCTCCAGCCGGCGCCCGACCTCGGTGCCTACCGTGTCCGACCGAGCGCCGCCCGGCTCCGGCCCCAGCCATCGGGCGGCCTTCCGCAGGGCCAGCGCTCGCCGGAGGGAGGCGCGGTAAGGCTCCGGAAGAGTGGCCACTCCGACCCGATGACTGGTGCCGTCCTCGCCGCGAAGCTCGAGCGCCGGTGGCCGCTGCGCGAGCGCGTCGCGGGCCACGGTGAAACCCCGGGCGCGGCCGGTGCGCGTGTCCTCCACCTGCACCGCGTCGCCCGAAACGCGGGTCGCGTAGCCCCGTACGCCGAGGCCGGCGCAGCCGGTGCGCTCCGCTGCCACCGCGCCCGCCGCCACGAGCAGGGGAGGCGGCATCGCCGGCCGTACGCTCGCGCGCCAGATCGCCGCGCCGTCGCCCAAGGCGGGGTCGTTGCTGCGGGCCCGCGCAAGCCGTTGGAGCACTCCCGCCTCCAGGCGCGGCCCCTCGGCGCCGGCCAGCTCGATCGCGCGCGCCGCGTGGCGGAGCACGAGCAGCGTTTCCGCACCCCCGACGTCGTCGAAGAACCAGCCGCACGACGTGAAGGCGCGGAGCAGGTGCCACTCCATCTCGAGCAGCTCCCGCGCGCGCACGTCCTTCGGCCGGTTATCGGCCGCCGGCCGCCACGCGTCGCGCGCGGCCCACGGATCACCGAGCAGCAGCGCCCGGTCGCGAGCGAACAACCCATGGATCTCGCCCGCGAGCCAGTCCAGGGCCTCGCGCAGCGGCGCGCGCCACGCCTGGCTCGTGGCGCGCTCCGGCGCCATGCGGCAGCCGCAGTCGGCGCGCCAGCGCTCGACGCCGTGCGGGCAGCTCCACGAGCTGGGCGCCACCAGCTCCACGTCGTCGGCCGCCGGGTGCCGGGCCAGATACGACGCGAAGTTCTCTACCCGCACATCCGGCTGCGCCGCCAGCGCCTCCAGCACCGCCGCGAGGGCCATCTCGCCGAACCGATGGTGATGCCCGTACGTCTCGCCGTCGGTCGCGATGCTCACCAGCGAGCCCGGCGGGGCCGCCACGAGCCGCGCGGTCCACGCCCGCGCGTCGCGGATCAGCGGGCCGAAGGCCACGTCGTGCGACAGGTCGCCGTCATAGATGAAGAGCGCGATGGTGCGGCCGCCGCGCGTCTTGAACCGGCCGGGCCGACCGTGCGGCGGCGGCTTGCGGACCTGGTGCGGCGCGAGGACGGTGAACGCAATGCCTTCCTGGGCGAGCACGTCCAGGGTTTCGTCGTCCACCGCCGTTTCGGGCAGCCACATCCCCTCGGGATCGCGGCCGTAGCGGCGGCGGAAGTCCGCGATCCCCCAGCGCACCTCCGTGGTCTTGTCGCGCCGCGAAGCGAGCGGGAGGATGATGTGGTGGTACGGCATCGCGAGCGCGTTGCCGTGGCCGAGCCTCGCGCGGCTCGCACGGTCGGCCTCGAGCACTGCGGCGCAGGTTTCCGGCGCCTCGCGCTCCAGCCACGCGAACAGCGTGGAGCCGACGTCGAAGCTCGTGTGCTCGAGCGCGTTCACGATGCGCCGGATCCGTCCGTGCACGCCCGGCACCCGCGCCGCGACCACGGCGCGATAGCATTCGCGCCCGATCCGCTCGTTCCAGTCGTGGAACGGCGCCGCCGACGGCTCGAGGGGCACCTCGTCGAGCCAGGGGTCCGCGCGGGGCGGCTGATAGTAGTGGCCGTGGATGACGACGGATCGAACGGTCACGCGGTCACGCCAGCGCGGCCTCGACCGAGTCGAGCACGTCGGGGAACAGGGAGTCGCGCCAGGCCTGGGCTTTGGCCTCGTCGCGGGCGCGAGCCCGCGCACCGTCGTCCGCCTCCGGCGCGAGGCCGGCGAGCAGCCGCTCCAGGTCGTCACAGTGGTGCGTGAACCGCCGCTCGGCGTAATCGGCGGCCGCCCCGGTCGAGATGATGAACTGCCAGTCGGAGGACTGGGCCAGCAGCAGGGCGCGGGCGGCCTGGGCGAGCACCGGCCGCGCCTCCTCGCGTCGCAGGGCCTCCGGCGCCACGGTCCAGAACCGATCCTCGAGCGGCCACATCCGGTTCCAGGTCCAGGCGGTCCGGTCGTTGAGCCACATGGACCAGTCGCCGTCGGCGCCCCACGACCCGGCGGCCAGCCGCACCGCCTGCCGCGGGGCATGACCCTTGAGGTGCGCCGACGCCGTGGTCGCGTGCACGGCGCGAATCTGCGGCAGCCGCCGGTAGAGCGCCTCCAGGAAGTCCACGCCCTCGAACCACCAGTGCCCGAACAGCTCGGTGTCGAACGGCGCGACCGCCACGCGCGCGAGCGGGTCCTTCGCGATCGAGCTCAGCACGCCGGTGAAATGCTCCGCGTGCGCGGCGATGCGGGCCCGCGCGGCATCCGGCGCGTACGCGCCCTTGTTACCCAGGTCCGTGCCGGGTCCCGTCACGCGCCAGTACTTGATGCCGCCGGGCCACCGGATCTTGTGGAACTCGAGATACGCCTCGTCGCCCGGGTAGCCCTGGTGCCGGCTCCACACCTGCATCGAGGAGCGCGGATCGCGCACCAGCGTCGCCACCGCGCCGCGGCGGCGCTCGGACGCCAGGTACGCCTGGTACGGCGTGCGCACGGCGGGCCCCGCGCGGACCGTGGACGCCTCGTGTCGCTCGGCGTCGAAGCGCTCGGCGCCCAGCGGGATGTCGCTCGCCCCGCCGAGGAAGGTGCCGGCGTGGGCGAGATGGGCGTCGGTGAAGAAGTAGCGGTAGCCCGCGTCGCTCAGGTGCTCGTCGATGCCGCGGCGCACCGCGCCGCGCGCCGATCCTCCCCCCCCCCGGAGATTCCACGGCCCGCGCGGCCGATAGGCGCACTCGGGCAGCCAGCAGCCGGACGGCCCGCCGCCGAACAACCGGCGGTGCTCGGCCGTGCCCGTGAAGAGCTGCAGCCGGATGCTCTCGTCACGGCCGAGCAACGGCAGGAATCCGTGCGTCGCCGCGGAGCTGATCAGCTCGACGCGGCCGCGCCGCGCCAGCTCGGCCAGCGCGCCGACGATGTCGCCGCCAATCGCGCGGAACAGCAGCCGCAGGCGCAGGAACCGTTCGCGCCAGAACGCCACCAGGGGCAGCAGCGCCTCGTCGCCGGTCTGGCTGAGCGAGGCCGGGGCCTCGTCGCACGCCTTCAGGCGCTGGGCGAAGAACCCCTCCAGCTCGTCGCCGAACGTGCGGTGGGTCAGCTGGTTCGCGAGCACCGGCGTCACGCCGATCGTCACGGGTGCCGCGATACCGTCGGCGTCGAGCCGGCGCAGCGATTCGAGCAGCGGCAGGTACGTGTCGAGCGCGGCCTCGCACAGCCAGTCGCTGCCGTGCGGCCAGCGCCCGTGGCCGAGTACCCACGGCACGTGACTGTGGAGCACCAGGACGAAGTCCATCAGCCGCGGGCCGCCAGCGCGCGCTGGTACACCTCGAGGTACCGCTCGACCGAGCGCTCCCACCCGAAATCGCGGCCCATCGCGATCCTGGCGTGCTCGAGTCGCGCGGGCCGGTCCGCGAACAGCGCGAGCGCCCGCCGCACCGCGACGTCGAAGGCCGCCGGGGTGTAGTCGTCGAACAGGAACCCCGTCACCTCGTCCTCGACCGTGTCGGCCAGGCCCCCCACGCGCCGCCCGATGGGAAGGGCGCCGTAGCGCTGCGCCCGCATCTGGGTCAGGCCGCACGGCTCGTACAGCGAGGGCATCAACAGGAAGTCCGCGCCCGCCAGCAGCTCGTGCTCGGCCTCATCGGTGAAGATGAAGTGGGCCGCCACGCGCTCGGGCATCGCCGCGGCGATGCCGCGGAGCGTGTCCTCGTACCGCGCCTCGCCGGCACCCAGGAAGACGAACTGCGCGTGCGCCTGGCGCAGCGCCTCGCCCCCGAGCACCAGGTCGAGGCCTTTCTGCGACACCAGCCGCGCGCTCATCGCGAAGATCGGTGTGTTAGCGTCCACCGGCAGGTTCCAGGTGCGCTGCAGCGCGGCCTTGCAGGCGTCCTTGCCCGCCAGCGCGTCCGGGGAGAAGTGCGCGGCGATGAGCGGATCGGTCGCCGGGTTCCAGGTCCTCTGATCGATGCCGTTGAGGATCCCGGTGAGCCGGTCGCGCAGCCCGATGAACATGTCGTGCAGGCCAAAGCCGCCGACCTCGGTGCGCAGCTCGTACGCGTGGGTGGGGCTCACCGTGGTCACGGCGTCGCTGTACTTCAGCCCGCCCTTGAGCAGGTTGAGCTTCCCGTACCACTCCATTCCGTCCACCGCCCAGAGCGAGTCGGGCAGTCCGATGTCGGCGAGCGTGTCCCGGTCGAAGTGGCCCTGGAATCCGGCGTTGTGCACCGACAGCACGCACGGCATGCGGCCCTTCAGCGGATCGCCCGACAGTCGCGCGTAGACCGGCGCCAGGGCCGTGTGCCAGTCGTGCGCGTGCAGCACCGCGGGCGGCTCGACCAGGCGGTCCAGCGCCGTCACCGCCGCGCAGCTGAAGCAGGCAAAGCGTCGCGCGTTGTCGGGGTAGTCCTGCCCGCCCTCGCCGTAGAGGCCGGCGCGGTCGTAGTACTCGTCGTGCTCGAGGAACAGGACGCGCGGGCCGCGTTTCGCCTTGAGGCGCAGCAGCCGGACCGTTTCGCTGCGCGGGCCGACCTTCACCGTGAAGGCGTCGCCTTCGGGCACCAGCTCGGCGCCGGCCTCGCGGACGCTGCGGTAGAGCGGCAGCAGCACGGTGGTCGGCTCGCCGTCGGCCGCCTGGTAGGTCGCGAGTCCCTGCACGGCCTCCGCGAGCCCGCCGGTTCGCGCGAAGGGCCGGTATTCGGCCGTCAGGTGCACGACGGCGGGGCGTTTACGCCGTCGGCGGGTCGCCGTCGGTCACCAGGCCCTTCATGGCGGGAACGTAGTACTCCTGCGCGTACTGCCGCACCATGCGCTGGGCCGTAAACCGCTCGAGGGCCACCCGCAGCGCGTGCTTCATGATCTGGAGGAACCGGTCGGGCACGCCGCGCGCGTCGGTGCTGTAGAACGTCGGGACCAGCTGGTCCTCGAGTATGGAATAGAGCTGCTCGGCGTCGGCGGCGTCGGCATCCGCGTCCGGCTCGGCCAGCGGGATCGCCCAGCCGTTCACGCCGCTGAAGCCTTCCGCCCACCAGCCGTCCAGTGTGGAAATCTGCGGCACGGCGTTCAGCGCCGCCTTCATGCCGCTGGTTCCGCTCGCCTCCAGCGGCACCCGCGGCACGTTGAGCCACACGTCCACGCCCTGCACCAGCCGGTGGGCCAGGTGCAGCTCATAGTCCTCGAGGAACGCGATGCGGCCCTCGAAGCGTGGGTCCCGCGTGAAGGCAAAGACGCGCTGGAGCACCTGCTTGCCGGGCTCGTCGGCCGGATGGGCCTTGCCGGCGAAGATGAGCTGCACCGGGCGGCGCGGGTTCACCAGCAGCCGGCGCAGGCGCTCGGGGTCGCGGAACAGGAGGTCGGCGCGCTTGTAGGTCGCAAACCGGCGCGCGAACCCGATCGTGAGCACCTGGGGCGCGAGCAGCGTACCCGCGCCCGCCAGGCGGGCCGGCTCACGCCACTGGTCGCGCCAGCGCCGACGCGCTTCTTCGCGCATGAACGTGAGCAGCACCGCCTTGAGCTGCCCGTGCACGCTCCACAGCTTCGCCTCGTCCAGCTCGAGCACGCGGTCCCATTCCGGATCCTGGCGCGTCAGCCAGTCCGGCCCCAGGTGCCCGTCGAGCAGCTCGCGGATCGGCGCCGCCATCCAGGTGCCCAGGTGCACGCCGTTGGTCACGTGCGCGACCGGCACCTGCGCCGTGTCCCTGTCCGGCCACAGGTCTTTCCAGATGCGCCGCGTTTCGCGGCCGTGCCGCTCGGACACACCGTTCACGCGCGCCGACAGGCGGATGGCGGTCACGGTCATATGGTAAACGCCGTGGTCGATCACCGGGTGGCGGCCCAGCGCGAAGAACCGCTCGCGCTCGTTCGACAGCTCCTTCCAGTACTCGCCGACGCAGTGCTCCACGCGGTCGTGCGGGAACGTGTCGTGGCCCGCGGCGACCGGGGTGTGCGTGGTGAACACGCTGGTGGCGCGCACGCGGCGCACGGCCTCTTCGTACGGCACGCCCGCAGCCAGGTGCTCGCGCAGCCGCTCGACGAACATGAAGGCCGCGTGCCCCTCGTTGGCGTGCCAGACCGCCGGCTCGATGCCGAGGGCGCGCAGGACGCGCACGCCGCCCACGCCGAGCACCCACTCCTGGCGCAGCCGCAGCTCGGGCACCCCGGTGTAGAGCTTGTGCGTCAGCTCGCGGTCGGCCGGATCGTTGCGCTCGAGGTTGGTATCCAGCAGGTACACGGTGACGCGCCCCACCGGCAGCCGCCAGGCGCCCACATGCACGTCCCGGCCGGACGTGCGCACCGTGGCGATCGTCGCCTCACCGTGCGGGCCCGGGACCGGCGTGAGCGGCGTGGTCGCGGGGTTGATGCGCTCGTCCACGTCTTCCTGCCAGCCGTCCACCCGGAGGCGCTGGTCGAAGTAGCCCTTCACGTAGAACAACCCGACGCCGATCAGCGGCACCCCGAGGTCCGAGGCGGCCTTGCAGTGGTCGCCGGCCAGCACGCCCAGGCCACCCGAGTACACCGGGACCGACGTGTGCAGCGCGAACTCGGCGCAGAAGTAGGCGATGGGCTTCTTGACGAGGTCGCCGTACTGCGCGGCGAACCACGAGGCCCCCCCCCCCTCCGTGCCGCGCAGCTCGCGCTCCATCAGCTCGAGCACCGCGTCGTAGCGGCGGAGGAAGGCCTCGTTTTCCGCCAGCGAGGCGAGGTGCGCGGGCTCGAGGTGCTGCAGGATCTCGATCGGGTTGTGGCGGTAGTGGTGCCACAGCCGCTGGTCGATCGAGCGGAACAGCGCGCGCGCCTCCGGCGTCCAGCTCCACCACAGGTTGGCCGCGAGCGCGGCCAAACCCTCGATGCGCTTGGGGAGGAACGGCAGACCGCTGGGAGCTTGTGCCATGGGCCCTCAAAGATACCGGGGGTTCATCACTCCTTCACGTCCGCTTCACCCGGCCGGGTGATGTTGGTACTGGACAGGAAGGAGTATCCCGTGCTGACTCGTACCGGCCCCGGGCGCTGGACCCCGGGCTACACCCTCGACGACGCGGTGCGCATCCGGCGCCGACTGGCCGCGCACGAGCCGGCGACGTGCCCCACCTGCGGCGACCCGATGGTCGCCGCCGCCGGCCCCGACACCGACGGCACGATCTGGCTGGTGCGCTGCGCGCGGTGCGAATCGAGCGTGGTGCTGCGCGAGCCCGCGGCGGCGGCCTCGTAGCCGCGAGCCCCGCCATTCCTTCCGTGAGCCAGCCTCGCGGCGCCGAGCTCAGTTACGCCAACTGTCAGTAACGCCAACTGACGGTATCCGCACCTACCGGCAGCGGCCCGCGCCGGATCTCGTCCATGATCCGCGGAATGAACATCTGGTGATACCGCAGCCGTGACAGCGCGTTGGGCCGGGTATGATCGCCGTTCCAGCAGTGCTCCGCCCGGTCGCCGTAGTCCACTTCGGCGTCTGCCGGCGGGTTGGTGGCTGAGCGGAGGAACTCCTCGGTGAGATAGACCGCGTTGTTGAGGTAGTAGTTGTCCATATCGCCCACGTAGATGTGCAGCTTACCACGCAGCCGCGGCCCGAGCGTGCCCCAGTCGCGCCGGAGGATGTGGGTGAGGTCGTAGTGCTCGCGCCAGTAGCTCGCCACCTCGCGGTTGATCGAACCGGTGCGCTTGTCCCAAATGCGCGCGGGATAGCCGTCCGGCCCGACCGGCGAGTACACCGCCTCCCAGATGTCCCACTGGTCGCCGGACCGACTCCGGGTGCCGAGCGCCAGCTCGCGGTGGTTCGCCTGCTCGAGCGTGGTGCTCACCTCGCCCAACCAGTTGCGCTGACCCGGTCGCGGCGTACGCTTCCAGCGGCTGGTCACGTAGTAGGCGTTGGTGTCCCGGTAGATGTTCACCATGGTGTAGGCGCGGAAATCGATCGGGTCGGGACACGCGATCCAGGCCCCGTTGAATTCGTCGGGATAGAAGACCTGTACGGCCATCGCTTCCCAGCCGCCGGTCGAGCCGCCGTAGGTGAAGCGCGCCCAGCCCTGGCCGATGCCGCGGTATTTCTGCTCGAGGTACGGGATCAGCTCGCGCATGATCGCGTCGCCGTACGGCCCGTTGTTCGCCGAGTTCACGGCGTACGAGTCGTCGTAGTAGGGCGTCGGATGCTGGATCGTCACCAGCAGCACGCGCGGGAAGCTCGGCCCGGTCCAGTCGCGGTAGAACTGGTGCGCGTGCTCCTGCTGGATGCGGTTGTAGCCGCGCAACCGGAACCGCGCGCTCGAGTCGGGCGCGAGGTTGGGGTCGGGCGGCGCTTCCCGGAACCCATCGAACGTGTACGGGAAGTGGCCGTGGAAGACGACCAGCGGGTAGCGCGCGTTCGGGTGCGACTCGAAGCCTTCCGGCAGCAGCACGTGGGCCCCCAGGAACATGGGCCGGCCCCAGAAGTCGCTGAGCAGCCGGCTCTGGATGCGTTCGTGGCGGATGTAGCGGGTCTCGGGTGGATCGGCGATCGGCGGAATCTCCTGATCCATCGAGAGGCGGACCGTCGCGCTGCGGCCCCGCTCGATCGTGATCCAGCGTGGCTCGCTGTAGAGGTTGCCGGGCTTGCGGTTCCACTGCTGTCCCTCGCCGCGGTCGGGCGGCAGCCGCACCACGTGGCCGTCGCTGCGGCGGAAGGTCTCGTACCGGTTGAGCAGGGCCTGCACGCGGTAGCGGCCGCTGGGCAGCTGCGAGAGGCTTTCGAGCGGATAGCCGAACGCCGCGGCGTCGATCACCGCGTCGTGGCCCGGCGCCAGCCCCTCGACGTCCACGCCGAACACGAGCTGGGTGTTGGGGCCGTCGCTGATCTGGAATCGCGGCTCCGCGCTCGAGTCGCTCGAGATGAGGAGCAGCACGCGCCCATCGAGCGGCGTCGCGCTGCGCGCGGCGGGGAAGCTGATGGCGAACCGCGGGCCGGGCGGTCCCTGGCTCTCCGTGAGGGGCCGCGCCGCCGCGAGAACGGTGAGGGTGGCGCCGCCGGCGATTGCGGCGGCCGCTCGAACGAGAACCGAACGATGCATGGGACGTCTCGGGCCGGGGATGGCCAATTCTGCCACGGGGTGGGAACGGCGCGCAAATGATCAGTTCGGCCTTGACGGGCGTCCGGCCGCCGTCACTGACCAGCGCGTTCGCAGGACGCAGCCGGTCTGCGAAAGGGGCCGCGCCCACATGCCGGTTGGACTGGCCGTCCTCCGGCTTGCGATCGCCGCGCCCGTCATGATGCCTAAAGCGCCCAAGCATACACGGTTCCCAGTCCTTGACGGCGCATAACGTGCGGCGTATACGTGGCGTCCGGGGGGATTGTTGCGATCCTACGTAACTTGGTATCCTTGGCTCGCCCTGGTACTGGCGAACCTACCATTGCTGGACGTGGTCCTTCGCCTGCGGAAGGACCACCAGACCATGTGGCGGGTCCTGTTACACACGCCTTCCCAGTTCCTCTTCTGCCTGACCTTTCTGGCGGTCGCAGCGTGGTCCCTGTCGTTCACGGGTGGTCGGGTCTACGACCACCTCGCGGCCCTCTTTTCCTCCGAGCACGGAGCGGTCTACCGTTGGTGTTTTCTCGCGATGCCGCTGACGCTGCCCTTCGCGGTCATCATCGCGTATCTATCGGTGCGCGGAGAGGGAGCGGACCTGTCCGGCTTGACTGCGGGGTTGGCCCAACGGGTCGCTCGGGCCGAGGACCTCGCGTTCGGTTCCATGCAGCGCGTCGTCGCCAGCAACGAACTGCTGCGGGAGCTCGAAGCGCTTCTGACGAAAGCGGGTCGGACGCCGGACAAGGACCAACTCAAGCAGCATACCCGCACGCTCATCCCCGAGGTCGCCAGGGCATCACACGACTTCCTACGAAAGCAAACCGACGAGCAGTTGGCAGCGTACCTGACGGAGCGCTCACCCGAGGGTGCCGAGCGGGTGGTCACCGCGGTTCCGCTGCTGCAAGTCGTCTACGACCCGGACTTGTTCGATCGGGCCACGCGTCACGACAGTGGCAAGGGCATCGTGAGTCGCTCTCACACCTGGACCCAACGGCTCGAGCTGGGCGCGAACCTGGGACTGGTGGGTCAGTTCCTCGGACTGCTGTGGCTGCTCGTACTGCACCGGAATTGGCAGGCGGCGGACGCGCCGGTGGATCCGGTCGTTCGGCAGGGCGCCTACCTGCTGTACATCTTCGTGGCCATGCTGACCATCTGGCTCGGCCTCCGCATCTTTTCGCTGCAACAGCGCGGCACACTGCTGCTCGAGAACCCCGCGAACTCCGGGATCGTGTTTGCCTCCGCCATCATGCTCGTGAGCACAGCAGGCTATTTGCTATATGTGGTTGTTGCATCGGAATCGTTTCTGCGGAAGGTCGCCGAGTTGACGCCGCTGGTGGTAGGCGCGGTATCGGCGCTCGTATCGTTGTGGGATCCCCTCGCCGCCAGACGTGTGTTCGGCGCCGGCGCGAAGCCCTGGATGGTCGCGATGTTGGTGGTTGCGTATGTGCTCATGCTCGCGCTGTGGTGGACGCTCGTGGTGACCCGGCGCTAACCGCTCCCACGCGAAAGCTGGCGGTCGCGGCGACCGGGATGATCGCGTTCGGGACAGCCGGAAGACGCAAAGCCCGCCGACCCTCGCGGAGGCTGCGTTGCCGCATCGAGCGACGATGGCCAGGGACGGGATCGACCCGCTGGCAGGCGGGGGCAAGCCTTGACGCCGCTGGCGATTCGCCGTACCTGCTCGGTGACAGCTTCCGGAGGTTCCCATGCGACAGGCAGCCCTCGCGGCCCTTGCGGTCCTCACCCCCGCGCTCGCGACGCCGGCTCGGGCACAGATGGCCCACCCGCCCGGCATGAGTCACGCTCAGGTAGTCGAGGCGGCGAGCGCCGGCGCCCCCGACGCCATCGGCCGGAACGCCACCATTGCATGGATCGACTCGACCGGCGCGCTACACCAGATGCGCGCGGGCACCAATGGCTTCACGTGCGTCATCGTCGTACCCGATCCGCTCGGCGGTCCGGTTTGCGGCGACCAGAACGCGACGGCCTGGTTGATGGCGTTCCTCCGCCACGAGCCGCGGCCGCCGGCGATGAGCGCGCCGGGAATCGCGTACATGGCGCGGGGCGGCACGCACTACGAGGACGCTGAAGGGAACGTGCTGATGGAGCACGATCTGAGCCCCCACGCCGCGGGATCGCGCCCCGTGCGCGAAGGGGCGCACTGGATGCTCATCTGGCCCTACGACCCGGTGGCAACCGGACTGCCGACGAAGGAAAACGCGGCTGGCGTCTACATCATGTTCGCCGGGACGCCCTGGGCGCACGTGATGGTGTACCAGGATCCGCGCCAGCTGGCGGCGCCGGCGCGCCGCTAGCCCTTTGAGGGCACGCGGCCGAGACAATAGGGCGTCGGCCCACTCGTTTCCTTGATGGCCAGGGACGGGATCGAACCGCCGACACGCGGATTTTCAGTCCGCTGCTCTACCAACTGAGCTACCTGGCCGCGGGGCCGTAAGATAGACGGCCCCTCCCCCACCGGCCAAGCCTCCCGCGCCCGCCAGACCGCCTGCACGCTGCAAGACCGCTGGGGCCGCCACGGTGGGGTCGCCCGCCCGGGCGGACCAGGCGATAGTGGCGCAGCGGCGTCATAAACGCCCCGGACCGACCCGTGCCCCGAAAGGTGGCACGCTCCCTGCGTGACTGGGGCCCGCCGTCACCATCTGAAAACCGTCTTTCGAGGGAGCAATGGCTGAGCCGACGTGCCACACCGACGCGACGCGCATGGTCCTGACCCGCAGCTTCGCCTTGCGCAAGAGCGGCGAGGGCGCCCGCATCCAGGTGGACGTGGCCTTCGACGGCCCGCCGCCCGACGATGGCTGGCGCGTGCACCGCAGGGAATACGTGTGCCCGACCTGCGGCGCCTGCCGCGAGTTTCCGGTCTGACGGTCCTCGGCTAAGGCCGGCCCCGCCCCGGTGTCGGGTGCGCGGGCGCCGCGGGTAGCGCGACGGGCCGCTCGCGGAGCAGCTGCTCCAGGTGCGCGATGCCGGCCATCAACTGGGCATCCTCGCCCCGGAACGCCGCCGCAGGCAGGTTGTCCACCACCACGTCCGGCTCCACCCCGCGGCCCTCGATGAGCCACGCGCCCTCGGGCCCATATACTCCGAATTCGGCGGCCGTCGCGATGCCGCGGTCCACCAGCACGTTGCTCGAGGTGAGCCAGATCTCCCCGCCCCACGTCCGCGTCCCGATCACCCGCCCCAGCCCGAGCCGCCGGAATCCCTCGGCGAACGCCTCGCCGTCGCTGGCCGTGTTCTCGTCCACCAGCACGACCATGTGGCCGCGGAATGCCCACTGCATGTTCCAATACGGGTTCCCGACCCGCCCCTGCCAATAGAACCACGCCCGCCTGAGCAGCTTCTCGAGGATCCAGCTGTCGATGTTCCCCCCGTTGTTGTGCCGGACGTCCAGGATCAGCCCCTGGCGGTCGAACACCGGGTAGAACTCGCGCGCCCACTGCGCGATGTCGTTGCCGCCCATCGCGCGCAGGTGCACGTAGCCGATCCGGCCCCGGCCGACGCTGTCCACCAGCTCGCGGCGCGACAGCTCCCAATCGTCGTAGCGCAGCCCCTGCGCGCGGCCCGCGGTGACCGGCGTGACGACAACGTCGCGGCTCTCGCCGCCCGCGCGCGGCCGGAGCCGGAGCCGCACCTGCCGGTTCCCCTGGTTCCGCAGCAGCACCGCCGGGTCGGGGACGCTCAGCGCGGCGACCCCGTTGATCTGCTCGATGACGTCGCCCTCGCGCGCGCCCACGTCCGGCCGCATCAGCGGCCCCACGTTCCCCGGGTAGTCCGGGTCGCTGCGGAACAGCCGCGCGATGCGCCAGCCGCCCGCCGCCGAGTCGCGCGCCAGCACCGCGCCCAGCGAGCCGTGGATGATCTGGTCCTGCCCGCGCCGCACGTCGCCCGCGTTCACGAACGTGTGCAGCGCCGACAGCTCGGCCACCATCTGCGCCATGAGGTCCGCCAGCTCGGCGCGCGTCGTCACGCGCTCCACCAGCGGCTCGTACTTGCGCCGGATCGCGGGCCAGTCGTTGCCGTGCATGCCGCGATCGTAGAAGTAGTCGCGCTCCAGCCGCCACGCCTCGACGAACATCTGGCGCCACTCCTCGCGCGGGTCGAAGCTGAACGACCATCCCGACAAGTCCACCCGCGTACGCGGGCCAAGCGTGGCGGCGGCGCCCGCGCTAGCGTCGACCACGTGCAGCGCGTCCGTCTGCCGGACCAGCAGCTTCTTCCCGTCGGCCGACAGCTCGTAGCCCGTGACGCCCTCGACGATCCGGATCGGGTCGCCGGGATCCACTTTGGTGTCGAGCGCCATGAGGTGCCTGCGGCCCTCGATGGTGGTCTCACGCGACAGCCAGAACAGCCGCGAGCCGTTGACGGCGAGATTCGAGTAGTTGCCCGCCGGCACCGGCACGTCGTAGAGCCGCGCCGCGAGCCCGTCGAGCTCGACCCGCGTCCGCCGCGCGGTGTCCTGCGCCGCCGGGCGCGCCGTGGCCGGAGCGGCCGCGGGCTGCGCGCCCCGCCGCGGCGTGCCGCCGCGAGCCGCCGCGGTGTCGGCGGCGGGTGCGGGGCGGTTCGCCGCCGCGCGGATGCTGTCTTCGCGCGCCACCTCGTCGGCCGGACGGAACGGCGGTCTGAGGCCCGGCTGCAGAGCCAGCTGGTAGATCCGGGTCTGGCGGTCGAAGAACGGCTCGGGCTGGCGCGGGCCCCACGGCGCGCCCACCAGCGACTGGAAGTTCCGGTCCGACAGGAAGTACAGCCACCGGCCGTCGGGGCTCCACGCCGGGCTGTAGCTGTCCACGCGGTCGCTCGTGATCGGCGTACGCCGGGCCGTTTCCGTGGAGTACAGCACGAGGCGGCTGAACGCCGCCAGCGGCTGGCGGTAGACGAGCCAGCGCGAGTCCGGTGACCAGGCGAGGTCGCCGAAGTCGCCCTCACCACTCGAATCGATGCGCGTGCTGGTGCCCGCGCGCACGTCGGCGAGCCACAGCTCCCAGTTCTTGTCGGCCCACGCCAGCCAGCGCCCGTCGGGCGACATCGCGCCGTCGAACCGCAGCACACCCGCGTTGCGCGTCAGCTGCTCGCGCGCGCCGACGCCGCTGGCCGGCAGCCGCCACCATTCGGTCTCGTCAGTCTCATCGCTCAGCACGAACACGGATTGCCCGTCCGGCGCGAACCGCGCCGAGCGGTACCGGACGCCCGCGCGCCGCGACGACTCCACGAGCCGACCCGCGCCGTGCGGCGCCACGAACACCTGGCCCCGCGCGGTGAGCACCACCCGGTCGCCGGTGGGCGAGAGGTGCGCCGCCGTGAGGTACTCCATCGGGTTGGTGATCCAGCGCTCGCGGGTCTGATCGAAGTCGGAAGCGAGCGTGATGGGGATCTCACGGTCTTCACCCGTCGCGATCGTGTGCAGCCGGAGGTCCGCGCCCAGCTGGTAGGCGACGCGTCCGTTCGACAGCGACGCGCCGCGGATGTCCCAGCCGCGGTGCCGCGTGTGCTGGCGCAGGTCCCGCCCGTCTCCGGCCATGGACCACAGGTTCATCGAGCCGTCGCGGTCGGAGAGGAAGTACACCCGGCCCTGCCACCACATCGGCACCTTGGACGTGCCGTCGTAGTCGCGCGTCAGCGGCTCGGCCTCGCGCGCATCACGCGCGAAACGCCACAGCTGCTGCGCCGTTCCGCCGCGGTAGCCGCGGGTATGGCTGCCCTGGAACTGGAGCCGCGTGAACACCAGCGTGCCGGCCTGGTCCACGCTGCCGTCCGCCGCCTGGGCCAGCGGCACCAGCTCGCGCCGGCCGCTCGGGAGGTCGAGTCGCGCCAGCTGAGTGTTGGGCAGCGTGGACCAGGCGCGGGTCGCGTAGAGGATCGCGCCGTCACCGTCCCAGCCCACCACCGTCGCGCCCCCCTCGAAGGTGCGGCGCACCGGCCGCCCGCCCATCAGCGGCATCGTGTACACCTCGGCCGGACCTTCGTAGGTCGCGGTGAAGGCGACCGTGCGGCCGTCGGGCGAGACGGCCGGGCTCGTTTCCTCGCCGGCATGCGACGTGAGGCGCCGCGCCGTTCCGCCCGACACACCCACCACCCACAGGTCCCCCTCGGCCGCGAACACGACCGTGTCGCCCGCGAGCGCGGGGAACCGGTAGTAGCCGCGCGGGCCCGGCGCCTGGATGGAGGCGGCAGTACCGGCGAGCAGGACGGCCAGCAGGGCGGCGGGTTTCCTCACGAATGCCTCCGGACGGGGGGCGGGGGGACGGGGCCAGTCATCTTCCGCTTCGCACGGCGCGGGCGCAAGTTTGGCCCCCATGACTTTCGCCAACCTCACCGTGCTCGACCATCCGCTGATCCGCCACAAGCTCCACCTGCTGCGCGACAAGCGCACGCCGGTGAAGGACTTTCGCGACTTGGTGGCCGAGATCGCGATGCTGATGGCCTACGAGGTGACCAAGGATGTGCCCACCGAGCCGGTGGAGCTCGAGACCCCGCTGGAGCGGATGTCGGGCGAGCGGGTGACGGGCAAGAAGCTGACGCTCGTGCCGGTGCTCCGCGCCGGCCTCGGCATGGTCGAAGGGATCCTGCGGTTGATCCCGTCGGCGCGGGTCGGGCATATCGGTCTCTACCGCGACCACGACACGCTGAAGCCGGTGGACTACTACTTCAAGGCACCGGCCGCGCGCGAGCAGCGCGACTTCTACATCCTCGATCCGATGCTCGCCACCGGCGGCTCGGCGGTGGCCGCGAGCAGCACCCTCAAGAACGCCGGGGCGCGGAGCATCCGGTTCCTGTGCGTCGTGGCGGCGCCGGAAGGCGTGAAGAAGATGCAGGACGCACATCCCGACGTGCCGGTCTACACCGCCGCGCTCGACCGCCAGCTCAACGAGCACGGCTACATCCTGCCCGGCCTCGGGGATGCGGGGGATCGGATTTTCGGGACGCGATGAGACGGGGTCAACAGTCAAACGTTGAACGTTGAACGGTCGACGTTCGACGAAATCGGGAGGTTCGCATGCGCACCATCATCGGCTTGGCCACGGCAGTCGTGTTGAGCACCGCAGCATCAGCTCAGGAACGCCCCTCCGACACGCTGCTCACGGTCGAGCATTACCTCGACTGGGAGCAGGTTGCCGAGCCGCGGATCTCGCCTGACGGCTCGCAGATCCTGTACACGCGGCGCTGGGTGGATCGCATCAACGACCGCTGGGAGTCGGCGATCTGGATCATGGGCGCGGACGGCTCGCGCAACCGGTTCCTGGTCCGCGGAAGCAGCGCCCGCTGGTCGCCGGACGGCACGCGCATCCTCTACACCGCCGACGGCGAGCCCCGGGGCACGCAAATCTTCGTGCGCTGGATGGACGCCGAGGGCGCGATCAGCCAGGTCTCGCGCTTGACCGCCACGCCCTCGAGCGTGCAGTGGTCACCCGACGGCCGGTGGATCAGCTTCGGCATGCTGGTGCCCGACACCGCGCCCGCCTGGCGCATCTCGCTGCCGGCCGCGCCGCAGGGCGCCACCTGGACGGCGGCGCCGCGCGTGGTCGAGCGCCTGCACTACCGGCAGGATCAGCGCGGCTTCATGGACCGCGGCTTCATGCACCTGTTCGTGGTGCCGGCCGAGGGCGGGACCCAGCGCCAGCTGACGCGCGGCTCCTGGCATGCCGGCGCGCGCGGCAGCGGGCTGGACGGTGGCATCGGGCACGACTGGCTCCCGGACGGCCGCACGATCGTGTTCGACGGAAACATGAGCGAGGGCGCCGACCTGGCCTATCGCACCTCGCACATCTACGCGGTGGACGTCGCCACCACCCAGATCCGCCAGCTGACCCAGCGGCCGGGCTCGTGGAACAATCCCGAGGTCGCGCCTGACGGGCGCACGATCGCGTTCACCGGCTCGGACTCCGGCATGTTCAGCTACGAGACGGCCGAGCTGTGGGTGATGAACGCCGACGGCTCGGGCCAGCGCCAGATCTCGGGTACGCTCGACCGCGACCCGGGGGCGATCACCTGGGCGCCGGACGGCACCGGGCTGTACTTCACCGCGGGGGATCGGGGCACGCAGAACGTCCACTTCGCGCCGCTGCGCGGCACGGCGCGGCAGCTGACGGAAGGCGCCCAGATCCTCGCGCTCGGCGCGATCGGCCGCAACGGACTGGCCGCCGCGGTGCGCACCGACGCGGACGAGCCGCCCGACCTCGTGAGCTTCAACGTCGCCACCCCCCGGCAGATCACCCAGCTCACCCGCGTCAACGAGGACGTGCTCTCGCGCATCCGGCTCGGCCAGGTCGAGGAGATCTGGTACACCTCGACCAACGGCACGCGGGTCCAGGGCTGGATCGTGAAGCCGCCAAACTTCGACCGGTCGCGCCGTTATCCGCTCATCATGGAGATCCACGGCGGACCGCACGCGATGTACGGCGTCGGGTTCAGCTACCAGTTCCAGAACTTCGCCGCCAACGGCTACGTGGTGCTGTACACCAATCCGCGCGGCTCGACCGGCTACGGCTCGGCGTTCGGCAACGCGATCTTCCGGGCCTATCCGAGCGTGGATTACGACGACCTCATGGCCGGCGTGGACAGCGTGGTGGGCCGCGGCTACGTGGACGCCGAGCGGATGTACGTCGGCGGCTGCTCGGGCGGCGGCGTGCTGTCGAGCTGGGTCATCGGCCACACCAACCGGTTCGCCGCGGCGGCCGTGCGCTGCCCGGTGATCAACTGGATGTCCATGGCCGGGGAGACCGACATCCCGCTGTTCACCTACAACTTCTTCGAGCGGCCGTTCTGGGAGGACCCGCAGCCGTGGCTGCGGCAGTCGTCGCTGATGTACGTGGGCAACGTGACCACGCCCACCGTGCTGATGACGGGCGAGCAGGATCTCCGCACGCCGATGGGGCAGACCGAGGAGTACTACGCGGCGCTCCAGATGCGGCGCGTGCCCACCGTGCTGTTGCGCTTCAACAACCAGTACCACGGCACCGGCACCCGGCCGTCGAACTTCATGCGGACCCAGCTCTACATGATGAGCTGGTACCAGCGCTGGCGCCGCCCGGCCGGCGCGGCGGCCGCGACCACAACGTCGGGGAACTGAGGTTGATTCGGTGTATGTTTTGGGGTTAACTTTCGGTATATGTTCGGGGTAACCTTGGTCCCGACCAGGGAAGGCGGTCTAACAGCCTTGAGTTCTGAACTGGACTCCGTTAGCTATTGGCTATTCGCCATTAGCTATTAGCTAAGAGCTATGCCAAGAAAAGCCATCCGTACCGAAGAGCAGGTGCTCCGGCAAGTTAGGCTTGGAAGGTTCGTTGCGGCTTGCCGCGACGAGTTCGGCCTAAAGGGCGTTGATGTCGCCAGGGCGTGCGAAATCGGCCAAGCACAGTACTGCGAGATCGAAAAGGGCCGAAAGGGTCGTCCAGACCCGAGGTTCTGGATTCTGCTCGCAGACAAACTGAAGCTCGACCGCGGATGGCTCCTCCGGGAAGCTTGGCTCACCTATGGGCTTGGAATCGAGCTACCTGAGGATTCTTCAGAGACGAGCGCCGCACTTCTAGAAGCGGTGCTGCGGCTGTTTCCGAGTGAGCCTCCCTTGGGCAAGGGCCGCAAGCCCCGCTGGTATGAGCAATGGGAAGCCGATGAAGCCGTCCGGCCAGAGAGGAGATAGCCAATGTACGAGGATCGCTGGCTCGACGATGTCAGCGGCGCCATCGAGATTGGTGGAGTTGCAGATGCTCTTGTGCTCGTCTTGGCGCGACGCCAGAATAACCCGACCGAACCACTTCAATCAGAGGACAAGGAAGCGCTGGCGAAGGGCCTGCAGTTTCTGAATAGAGCCAGAGAGGGGCTGAGTTGGCTAGATGAACAGCCGCGCGTGAGCGCTGACAGTCGGTCGTTCGTCAATCCTTTTTCCGTCGCGGTTCGATCACTCCCCGATCGGGTAACGACGACAGAGTTTGCTGAGCAACTAGACGGAATGGTCGCAGCACTTCAGGGTTTGCTGGCGGGGAAGACAGAGAATCCAGGGCTGCCGCCTGCGCGGACCTTCTTCGGGCGCGTCGCCTCAGCATCCACGGACAGCATTACGGACGCCCTCCGAAAGCGAACGATGGGACCTGGCAGTTGGAACCCCGCCTTCGTTTACTCGAGGTAAAGGGAAGCGCCGCCGAAGAGCGCTGTAGAACGCTCGCGCAGTACCTCGGCAGGCTCAAAGCAACGCCCCAATCCAAGGGTGCGGCTGCTGCGCTTGACTGTTTGATCCAGGCCGTAAACTCCCTAGCGACCTTCCTTGCCACAGCTTCTACCGACCCCGATCTCGCTCTACTGACCACAGACGAGCTGGAAGCGACTCTCAATAGAAAATGCCAATTCCTGCCTGTCATTCACATGCTCCTAGAGACCATCGAGCGGTCCTCAGCCGCAGACATTCGGGTTGAGCTGTACGATTCGCTCCGCCGGCAGATCCGCGGGTATTTCCCTGGCGGCGAACTGGTCCTTGTTAGCAAGCTGCACCTCAACTACAGCATAGTCGACCTAGCCGTTTCCCTCGAGAAGCTCCTCAACGCCGTTGGGCTGAAGCTACCCGCGCGCTTTCCACGCCCCCTCTTCCTAGCGACGATCCCGGCGGTGGAGGTCGACCAAGCCCTCTTGCACGGGATTCTTGCGCATGAAATAGGGCATGCGCTCTACAATGACAGGCAACTGCCAGCGTGCATCTTTCCCGTGGACATCGATCAAGCTGCGTTGCGAGAGGTTGTTGAGCACGTCCGCGCCCCAGCGCGCCCATCGGTTGACGATGGCTCCACTCAAGAGGCGGCGCCGCTCGATCAAATGACCCTCAGGTCCGTAATCACATCAGGTGTAAACTCAACGATAACGAACTGGATCACGGAGCTAGCTTGCGATGTATACGGGGTGCTAACTCTTGGACCTGCATTCATATTCGCATCCCTCCGCTTTTCCACCGCGTTTCAGAGACTCGACGCAACGTCCGCAACGCACCCGCCGGACCGACTTCGCCTCCGGCTCCAGTTCAAGACGCTTGACAGCCTATACTCCGCCTCTGATTTCAGCGCCACCACGAGGGCCTATCTCGACGACTGGCGCAGTCTCGCCCTACTCAGTGTAGGCTCAGTGCGGGACCTCCTCGAGCACCTTGCTCTCGCCTCCATCAAGGATGACGTGCTGGACAGGATTGTCACATGCGCAAAGAAATCGTTGGCGCCAAGCGACATCTGCGGCCCGAATCGCTACAAAGCTGCAATCACCAGCCTAGTTCCGCTGATAAACGCGCAGATCCCTCCCGCTGAGGTGGTTAAGGGAGGTACTGTGAGTATTGCCGATGCTGCTGGGATCCTCAACGCGGGCTGGGAGGTGATCATGACGGGGGCCAAGGAGTTCGCTGCCGGCCTTCGTGACAGCCAAAGCCAAGCTGCGGTCGCCACCAAGCTCAACAACCTGTTGCTGAAGGCACTTGAGCTTCGGGAGGTTAAGACCACATGGGAGGAGCTGCGCAGTGTTCCTAAGTAGCGAAGAGATCAAGCGGCGGGCCTTAGACGACAAACCCCCGCCCGTCAATCGTCTCGTCATTACTCCGGTCCTCGACTGGGAGAGTCAAGCAAGGCCCGCGCAGGCCGCGGTTGATCTCCGCCTAGGCCAGTCCTTCACTGTGCCTCGTCGGACAAGAATGACCGAGCTGGACCCCAAGAGCCCGAACCGCAAGATAGACAAGTTGCGATACACCGACAGGATATATGTGCCGATTGGTGATTTCTTCGTCCTCCACCCGCGTCAGTTTGTGTTGGGGGAGACACTAGAGTGGATTCATCTCTCGCCAACCGAGTGCGCGTTCGTGACGTCGCGTTCCAGTTGGGGGCGGGATGGCTTGGTCATTGCGACCGCGATTGGCGTCCACCCGACCTACACCGGTATCCTGACTCTGGAACTGACAAACGTCGGAGAAATCCCACTGAAGCTCTATCCGGGGCTGGCGATCGCACAGCTGTTCATTGCTGAGGTCACGCGGACCGGCCCCCTTGTACCGTCGCCCTCGATGTTCAGCGTCTCAACGCGGCCAGAGATTGCCGATCCCGCACAACGGGAGCTTGACATGATTGATGCGTTTGCCCGCTACAGGGGGCTCGAGCAAACACAGGACAAATGACTGCACGCCTAGGTCTCTCCTTCCACGGCGCCGCCGGCGAAGTCACCGGCTCGATGCACCTGGTCGAGGCGGGGCCCCACCGCATCCTGCTCGACGCCGGCCTGTTCCAGGGCCGGCGCGCCGAGGCGCGCGAGAAGAACCTCCGCTTCCCCGACGCGTGCCGCGATCCGACGGCCGTGGTGCTGAGCCACGCGCACATCGACCACGCCGGGCGCCTGCCGCTCCTCGTGAAGCAGGGCTGGCGCGGCCGGATCTACTGCACGCCCTCCACCATGGACCTCTCGGGTCTCATGCTGCCCGACTCGGGTCGCATCCAGGAATCCGACGCCGCGTACCTCCTGAAGCGCGGCCAGCAGGTCGAGCCGCTCTACACCGGAGCGGACGCCGAGGGCGTGAAGGAGCTGATGGTTCCGGTGGACTACGGCGTCGAGGAGGAGATCGCGCCGGGAATCACGCTCACGTTCCACGAGGCGGGCCACATCCTGGGCTCGGCGGCGGTCGTGCTCGTCATCGACGGCGCGGGCAAGACCAGCCGCGTGGTGTTCTCGGGCGACATCGGCCGCAGCAACCTGCCCATCATCAAGGACCCCGCCCCGCCGGCGCTGCCCGAGCCGGCCGACGCGCTGATCATCGAGAGCACCTACGCCGGCCGGGTTCACGAGACGATCACGCAGTCCAACGACATGCTCGCCCGCCACGTCAACGAGGTGGCCGCGCGCGGCGGGAAGATCTTCGTGCCGGCCTTCGCGGTCGGCCGCACCCAGGAGGTGCTCTACGAGCTGCACCGCCTCGCGCGCGACAAGCGGATCCCCGACGTGCCGATCTACGTGGACTCGCCGCTGGCGGTGAACGCCACCGACGTGTTCCGCGGCCATTCGGGCGACTTCGACCGCCGCGAGAGCCTGGTGCGGGACCGCGACGACATCTTCGACGTGCCCAACGTGCACTACGTGCGCAGCGTGGACGAGTCCAAGAAGATCAACGGGATGCGCGGACCGGCGATCGTCATCGCGGCCTCGGGGATGGCCGAGTCGGGGCGCATCGTGCACCACCTGAAGAACGGGCTCGGCGACCATCGCAACCTGGTCCTGATCGTGGGCTGGGCCGCGGCGCACACCCTCGGCAACAAGCTGCGCGAAGGCCACAAGGAAGTGCGAGTCTTCGGCGAGGAGGTCGAGGTGCGCGCCGAGGTCGCCCAGCTCGCCGGGTACTCCGCGCACGGGGACAAGAACGATCTCACGGCATGGGTCGAGGGGCTGGGGCCGCGCCCGAAGCGGGCCTTCTGCGTGCACGGCGAGGCGGGGCTCGTCGCGATGACGGAGCTGCTGCGCGGGCTCGGCGTGCGCGAGGTGGGCACGCCAGCGCTGGGCGATACGGTTGAGGTCTAGCGGCTCTCCCCGGGCTGAAGCCCGGGCTCGGCGGAACCAAGCCCTGAAGGGCCTCCGGCGGCTAGCCTGACGAGCGGCGTGCGGCGCGGCCGGCCCACCACCCCGCACCGAATACTCCTAACAGGCCAAGCGCCATGGCGGCGATCCGCTTCGGGCTCCCGATCCACGCCCGGAAGCGCTCGCCCGCACTCGGCTGGCGCCCCCCGGTCGTGACGTCGCGGTAACGGCCCGGCGTGAACTCACCGGACGACACTTCCCCGATCGTGTGCACCACGACGTCCACCCGCGGCCCGTCCACCCGGACCTCGAGGAAGTTGTCGAACTGGCTCGACAGCACTCGGCTCGAGACCCGGTTCTGCAGCAGCGGCAGGGCGACCGTCAGCTCGATCGAGGTCTGGTAGTAACGCACGCCGTCGCGCTCCTCGGTCGAGAACTTGAGCGGCCCGTAGTCGCCGCTGAACACCGCGTTCACCCGGCCGGCGCGGAGCATTGGGTGCACGTCCCGCCACCAGCGCCCGGAGTCGGGCTGCCACCACAGCTTGTGGTGCAGGAACGCGAAGGTGTGGGCGCGCGAGGAGTCGGCCAGCTCGCGCGCCAGGAACGCCAGCTGCACCGAATCCAGGTCCACCCCGTTGATGTAGCGGTGGTGCGTGGTGTCGCCGTCGGGTGGAATGAACGTGCTGGTCAGCAGCAGGAACCGGCTGCCGCGGAAGCTGAACGCCGAAGGCAGCGAGCCGTAGCGGCGCCGCCAGATGTTGCGGCTGGTCACGTCGAGCACATCGTGATTGCCCGGGACGCGGTGGACCGGCACGCCGAGCGTCGCGAGGGCCGAGTCCACGGCGGTCCACTCCCGCTCCAGCTCGCCCGGGCGCGTGGGGTTGTGATCCACGTCGCCCCAGATGATGTCGCCCGTCAGGACCGCGAAGTCCGGCCGCAGCCTCCGTACCTCACCTAACAACTCGCCGAGCTTGGGGTTGAGCGCGCCGTCCGCCCCGCCGCGGATGTGGCCGAGCACCACGAACCGGTACGCGGCGTCATCGCGGGCCCTTTGGGCCGGGGCGCCGCGGGGCGTGAGCGCGAGGGCCGCCACCGCGGCCGCGGCGAGCGCCGCCCTCACCGGGCGCCGGGCCCTTCGCGCGGCACGACCGTGTAGCCGCGCAGCGTGAGCCGCCCGGCGCGCAGCACCGACAGTCCGGTCGCGCGCTGGATGGTGTGGCTGAGGCCGGGCCGCGGGGTCGCCTCGAGCCGGACCTCGGTCCAGTGGCCGGGCCCGAGGTCGAGCGTCACGACCTGGAAGGTGTTGGGGTCGGCTGGGAGGGTGAACGTGACGGCAGCCTCGCGGGCCGCGCCGCGCACCACGAGCCGCCCGGCGGCGACGTCGCGGCCGCCGACCTCGACGACGAGCACCGCGCCGGTTTCGCTCACGCGCCAGTCCACGGCACGCGTCGCGCGGCCCGTCGTGCGCTCCACGTCGAGCTGCAAGGCGTCGCGTCGCTTCTCGAGCCGCGTCGCGCCCCCGCCCATCGTCCAGCCGTCGCTGACCGGACCGAAATCGTCCACGAACCGCGCCGCGTCCAGAGGCACCGCGGGCGCGCTCCGCGACCAGCGGGCCAGCGGGCCCGGCCCCGCGCTCTGGGCGCGCACGCCCAGCAGCGCGTAGAGCCAGGTCGCCTCGCCGGGTCCGCCGTCCGCCGAGTCGAGGCCCACCACCCCGATCGAGGTGACCCGCGAGAACTCGTCGCGCTCGCGCGCGGCCTCGTTGCCCGCGAACACGCTCCGCACGATGGTCGCCCAGCCGCCGCCGCCGTAGCGCCAGTTCTTGCGCCGCTCGCGCAGCCCGACCCCGCCGCCCACGAACTCGCTGTGGAGCACCACCGGTGCCGAGCGGTCCTTGACCTCGATGCCGCGCAGCGAGCGCTCGATGTGCGTGTTGACGATGACCGGCCGGCTCGCCTCGCCGACGGAAATGCCCTTGTCGCCCGCGCCGGTGATGAACACGTTCGCGATCCACGGCGTGGAGGCCATCAGGTCGATGGCGTCGCCGCCGCTGCCTTCGAACCGGCTGTCCGCGATCTCGCCCGTGGAGACGTCGAAGTCGGCGGCGTCGGAGTTGGCGCGCACGAACCGGCACCGCCGCAGCGCGACTTCGGCGTGCAGGGCGTGGAACGTGTCGTCGCTCCGCACGTTGTCCCGGAACGTCACATCCTCGAACACCACGCGCGCCGCGTGGTGCACGTTGATCATGCCGATGTACTCGATGCGGTCCACCAGCGCCCCGCCGCCTTCGGCGAACTCGACGTGCGAGACCACGCTCCCGTCGGCGCCGTGGCCCAGCAGGCTGAACGCGCCCCACGGCCGCTGCACCGAGACGTCGGGCACCACGCGGATCGGCTGCGCCGACGTGCCGCGCGCGAACACCGGCCCGCGCGCCACGACGGACACGTCGGGCCCGAGCCGCAGCGTCGTGCCCGGCGCGATGAGCAGGGTGTCGCCTACGCCGGTGCGAAGGGTCTCGGTGAGCCGCACCGTGCCCGCGAACCGGATCGTGCGCGGCGCGCGCACCGGAAAGCGCCACGGGTGCCACGCCGTGGCGGGCCGGATCGCCGCGCCGGCCTCCCACGCGCCGGCCGTGACCGCGGCGCCTGTGACGCGGTTCCGGAGGATCGGCCGCACGGTCGCGCCGGCGGGCAGCCCGGTCAGGAAGAAGCGGTAGGGCACGTGGCCCGGCGCGATCACGACCGAATCGGTGCTCCACCCCGCCAGCAGCGGCTCGTGCCGGACCAGCATCAGCCGGGTGGGCGTCCCGGCGCGCAGCGGCAGCGCTTCGTCCCCGGCGTCCTCGGCGCCCGACAGGTTCCGGTCGCGGGTGAGCCGCACGCCGACGGCCGGCCGGTCGAGCTCGAGGCCGACCAGGTCCACGCCGACGCGCCCGCGGGTCTCGAGGTCTAGCACCGCTCCGGTTCCCGACCGCTCGACGTGGAACACCGTGGCGGCATCGTCCAGCCAGCGCGCGAGCCGCTCGACGTTGCGCGCGAGCCGCGCCGCGGCCGCCGCGGCATCGCCCACGTCCGGAATCAGCCCCGCGCGCGCCCGGTCGTACGCGAAGTACGAGGCGTACCGCGCCTCCGCCGCGCGGACTAGCGAATCGCCGGTGCGCGCGATGCCGCCCTCGGCGAGCCGCGGCGCGAGCTCCCGCGCGATGGCGTCCACCAGGAACGGGTCGGCCAGCAGCGCGCGGAACAGGTCGCTGCGCACCGGCGGCCGGTCCCCGAGCTCGAGCAGCCGCGTATCCCACGGGATCGGGTGCAGCCGGGCGGTGGAGGGATCCTCGTAGATGAGCTGGTTATGCACGCCGTCCACGTGCCACGGATCGCCGGCCACCAGCAGGTACGCGAACAGGCGTGCCACGGCGTCGCGCTCGAACCGCGCGGCGAGCCGCCGGTGGTCCTCGAACGTGGTGCCGGCGAGGTCGTCGAGCAGCAGGCGCAGCTGGTCCGCGCCGGCCGCCGTGGGCCGCTCGCTCAGCGCCACGCGGTCCCACAGGTACGGGTTCTCGAACAGGTTGCGCGGCTGGCCCTTGACGTACTCGCCGCGCTCGGCGCGGTCGCCCCGGAAAATGTTGCCGGGCATGCGGTCGAACGGCCGCAGGAACGATTCGTCCACCGGCTCGATGAACCGGTACATACCGTAGAAGCGGTTGTTGAGGAACAGCGGCACGACCTCGGTGGCCGGCGCCAGCACGCCGAACTCCCGCGCCAGCCGGTTGGCCAGGTACGACGGCAGCACGTCCTTGCCCGAGAGTCCGAAGCTCCGGTACTGCTTGTAGAACTCGTCGCGCGGCGTCCGGACGGTGACGGAGACCTTCTCGGTGATCCAGTGCACCGAGTTGTCGCCGCGCTTGCGCACCCGCACGGCGATGGCCGTGCCGCCGTACGTCAGCGTGCCCTCGACCCACTGCCCGAACATCGCCTGCGGATCGCCGGCCACGGTGTCCCACGAGGCGGCGGGCACGTCGAGCCGGATGATGCCCGCGTCGCGGGCCTCGGGGTCGAACCGCTGGCGCTGCGCCAGCGCGCCGGGCAGGGCGAGCATCCCCCGCGCGCGCGCGCTGAACGCGCCGGCCACCGTGATCGAGCGCGACCAGTAGTCGTCGAACTGCCTGGCCCGCGCGTAATCGGCGACCGACGCCGCGAAGAGGTACGCGGTCGCGGCCACGGGCACGAGCGTGACCAGCAGCGCGTCGCGGAACCGCAGCCCGGCGACGAGCCGCCCCAGGGTCCGCCGGCCCGCGCTCGGAACAGCCGCGACCGTCAGGGAGCTCACCGCTCCTCCACGCGATCGCCCAGGCCGGAGCGCGCCCAGCCGGTGCGCTGCAGGATGCGGTCGGCCGCCTCGGCGGTGGGGAGCGGCGCCGTCCGCGCCGTCGCTTCGGCGAGCCCCGCGGCGTCGAGCAGGTTGCGGTGGCTCCGGACCACGAGCGCCCACAACTCGGCGTCCACCGGCTTGAACACGCGCACCCTGAGGCGCAGCTCCCCGAGCCCGGCGGCGAGCACCGGCAGCCGCACCGCGACGGACGCGCTGTCGCTTGAGGGCAGGATCGGCCCGGTGTCCAGCCGGGCGCTCGCGCCGGCGCTGGGACCGGGCCGGCCGACCCGAGCCGCCCCCACCACCTCGATGTGCTCGACCGCCAGCGGAAACGCCGAGCGCAGCAGGGCCGTGTCCACGCGTGCGCCCGGCACGGGCGCCGGCACCACCAGGTGGTGGGGCCTGCCGTCGGCCATCACCCGGACCGCGACCGTCGCGCCGCCCAGTCGCACCTCGATCCGCTCCACCAGCGCGGCGTCGAGGTACTCGCGATAGGCCTGCACCACCGGGGCGAAGTCGCCCCGGTCCATGTGGTAGTCGATGTAGCCGCGCAACGACGGGAGGTGGCTCGGGAACAGGCGCAGGGCCGCCGCGAAGCCGTCGCGCGCCTCGGGCGCCAGCGCCCACCCCGACAGCAGGCGCTCGGCCGCGCGCGCCAGCTCGTACTGATTGAAGAAGTTCAGCGTATCGAACGCGACCAGCCGTTGATACGTCTCCATCGTGAGGCGGGTTCGGCCCGAGGCCTCTTGGGCCCGCGCCAGCAGCACCAGCAGGCGCTCGCGCTCCTGGTCGCGCGCATGCCGCGACGTGCGGGCCGGGAAGATACGGTCGAGCCGCTCGAGGTAGGTGGCCGCCGCCTCGGCGCGGCCGGACGCCAGCAGCCGCTCGCCCTCGGCCAGGCGGCGCGACCAGCGCGCATCCCACCGGTCCACGGCGCCCTGGAGGAGACCCAGCACCGGCACCCGCACCGGCGGCGTGGCCAGGACGGCCAGGACGAGAAACGTCACGGCCAGGTAGCCGAGCGCCAGCGCGCGCTCGCGGCGGCGCAGCCACTCCAGCCAGCGGGACGGCTCGGCCGGGACCGCCCTCACACGTCGATGTTCTCCTGGCCCGTCAGCAGCGTCACCCGGCCGCCGCCCACCAGCTTCCGCAGCTCGTCGAGGAACCCGGCCTCGTCGGCGCCCGGCTTGAACTCGACGCTGAACACCAGCTCGTTGGCAGCGCCGTCTTTGACCGTTTCGACGCTGAGCAGGGCGTGGTCGCGCAGGGTGCGGTAGAACGCCTCGTTGAACGCCGTGTGATAGTCCAGCGCCGTGGGCGCGTGCAGCTTGAGCAGGACCTCGCGCCGGGCGCTGGTGCCGATCTCAAACCGGGTGAGCGCGTACGCCATGAAACAGGCGAACAGCGTGAACAGCACCGCGGTGAGATAGAAGCCGGTCCCCACCGCCATGCCGATCGCCATCGCGATGAACAGGAAGGCGACGTCCTTCGTGTCCTTGATCGGATTGCGGAACCGGATGATGGACAGCGCGCCGACCAGGGTGAAGGCCCGCGCCACGTTGCTGCCGATGATCAGCATGATCACCGACACGGTCACGCCGAGCAGGATCATGGCGTGCACGAATGAGACAGAGTACGACAGCCCGCGGTGCGACTGGCGGTAGAAGTACGCCAGCATCAGGCACAGCACGAAGCTGAGCACCAGCGCGATCAGCACCTCCCAGAACCCGAAGGTGTCGCCCCCCGCCGACATCTGCCGCAGGAACTCGTCCACGCCGCCTCCCTAACACCCGATCAGGTGAGCTGCCCGCCGAAGTAGCACTTGTCCACCGCGCTGCAGTACTTGGACATCCGCACGATCTTGAGCCCGTGGCGGCACGCGGCCTTCGTGAGCCAGCGCGGCGCGCGGTGATCGTACTTCACCTCGAGCACCGTCGCGCGCGGATCCAGCACGTAACGCCCCACCCTGAACGGCCGCGTGACGTCGGCGTGGGCCGGGTCGCACTGGATGCGCCCGTCGAACGTGATCCGCAGCTCGGGATCGAAGCGCCCGAACAGCGCGCGCCGGCGATAGGTGACGGCCATCCGGGGACGGAGCCGCAGCCGCTCGATCAGCAACGCGACCTCGGTCGCCACCGGGTCGCCGGCCGCCTCCTCCCAGTCCACGCCGCGCCCGTCGTCCCCGAACAGAGCGGCGGCCCGCTCGGCACTCAGGCGCAGCCGGCGCTTGTGCAGGGTGCGATCTTCGCGCTGCTTGACCTCCACGTACACGTCCCCGGTGCCGTAGCGCCGGAACCGGAGCTTCCGACGGTACTTCAGGCCCTCGACCTTCTCCCAGAAAAACCGGAAATCCGGCGTGTCCCAGTAGATCGAGTAGACGGGATAGCCAAAGGGGCCGCCGCCGTGCGGGTCGGGCTGCGTGTACGGCGCGAATTCGGTAACCAGGTCCGGCACCGCCCGGGTGGCCACCAGATACTTCACCTCGAAGCGGTTCATCACCAGGGTCCGATTGGACCGCGGCGACCGGGTCAGCGGAGGGGTCGGCGAGGGGAGCAGAGCCTGTAACGTACGCCCCAAGTCGCCGCCCTGCAACGCACTAGCAGCTTTCCCAAGCCCGTCCGTCGGCCGTTCCAGGCTGAGACCGGCCAACCCTGCCGAGCCCCGCGCTGTCAGACGATTGAAACCTGCCAACTACGCTTGTCGTACGTGGGGCGTTGGCGCGTCCTTTCACATCCTTGGAGCTCGCGCATGGACCGTACCCTGTTGGCCGCCGTGGCCGTGCTCACGCTCACTGCCACGAGTGCAAAGGGAGCCTCCGCCGTACAGCAGGCCTTCCCCGCCGTGCGCTCCGCGTCCCTCGCACCGAACACCACGGCGACCGCGGTGCGCGTGCAGCAGGAGGCGCCGAATCTCGACGGCCGTCTCGACGAGCCGGCCTGGGCGCTCGCGCCGGTGATGAGCGACTTCCTGCAGCGCGACCCCAACCAGGGCGAGCCGGCCACCCAGCGTACGGACGTGCGCGTCGTGTATACGGACGACGCGATCTACGTGGGCGTGCGGGCGTTCGACACCGAGCCGGAACGGATCGTGGGGCAGTTGACGCGGCGCGACATGGACTCGCCCAGCGACTGGATCGCGATCGGCTTCGATTCGTATCACGACCGCCGCACCGCGTTCGCGTTCTACGTGAACCCGGCCGGCGTGAAGCGCGACGTCTATCTGTTCAACGACACGGAATCGGACGACTCGTGGGACGCGGTGTGGGACGTGGCGACGGCGCGTGACGCCGAGGGGTGGACGGCGGAGTTCCGGATTCCGTTCAGCCAGCTGCGGTTCGCGCGGGCGGACGCGCACACGTTCGGGTTCCAGGTGCAGCGCAAGATCAACCGCAACAACGAGCTCAGTATGTGGCGCCTGGTGCCGCGCGACGCCGCGGGCCAGGTCTCGCTGTGGGGCGAGCTGGCGGGCCTCGAAGGCGTGCGGCCGCCGCGCCGGCTCGAGGTGCTGCCCTACTCGGTGGCCCGCGCGGAGCGTTCGCGGCCGCAGCCGGCCAATCCGTTCCAGGACGGGCGGTCGATGTTCGCCTCGGGCGGGGCCGACATCAAGTACGGCCTGACCAGCAATATCACGCTCGACGTCGCGCTCAACCCCGATTTCGGACAGGTCGAGCAGGACCCGGCGTTCGTGAACCTCTCCGCGTTCGAGCAGTTCCAGTCGGAGCGGCGCCCGTTCTTCACGGAGGGCGTCAACATCTTCCGGTTCCCGATCCAGGGGGCCGACGGCGGCAGCGAACAGCTGTTCTATTCGCGGCGCATCGGCCGCTACCCGCAGGGCTGGGCGGACCCGCGCGGCGGCTACGCCGAACAGATCCAGAGCACCACGATCCTCGGGGCCGCGAAGCTCTCGGGCCGCACGCCGGGCGGCTGGACCGTGGGCCTGCTCGGCGCGGTGACCGCGGAGGAGGAGTCCCGGATCGAGGATTCCCTCGGATCGCGGCTCCAGGACATCGTGGAGCCGCGGACGTCGTACCTGGTGGGCCGCCTGTCGCGCGACTACCGGCAGGGCCACACCGTGGTGGGGGTGTTCGGCACGGCGATGCACCGCCAGCTGCGGCCGGGCATGGACTGGCTGCGCAGCGACGCGTTCGCCGGCGCGGCGGACCTCAACCACCGCTTCGGCGGCGGGAAGTACCGGCTGCGCGGCTGGTTCGCCGCCAGCCATGTCCGCGGTTCCCCCGAGGCGATCCGCAACGCGCAGCACTCGTCGGCGCGCTACTTCCAGCGCCCCGACAACGACTACCGCGACGTGGACTCGGCGGCCACGAGCCTGACCGGGTTCGCCTCGGCGCTCTCGCTCGGCGACGAGGCCGGGGACTGGCGCTGGTCGCTGGGGTACGACACGCGCTCGCCCGAATTCGAAGTCAACGACATGGGCTTCATGCGCACCGCGGACTACGTCCAGCAGTTCGCGTGGGCCCAGCGCCGCTGGCTCACGCCGGGTCGCGTGTTCCGGCGGATGTCGGTGACCTTCAACCAGTGGGCCGGCTGGAACTACGGCGGCGAGCGGATGTTCGTCGGCGGGAACGTGAACGGGAACTGGCAGTTCCTCAACTATTGGGGCGGTTACGCCGGCATCAACCGCCAGCTCGAAGGCCTGAACACCACCGAGCTGCGCGGCGGCCCCATGATCCGCCGGCCGCCCGGCATCAACGGCTGGTACGGGCTGTACACCGACTTCCGCAAACGGGTGACCGCGGAGGCCGGCGGCTGGTTCTTCGACCAGGACGAAAACGACTCGCGCGGCTGGGGCGTCTACCAGTTCGTCCAGGTGCGGCCCACCACCAGCGTCGAGCTGTCGTTCGGCCCGAGCTACGACCGCAACCACGACGACTGGCTCTACCTCTCGACCCTGAACATCGGCGGGACCACCGAGTACGTGCTGTCGGAAACCGACTTCCACACCGTCTCGGCGAGCCTCCGCGCCAACCTGACGTTCACGCCCACGCTCACGCTGCAAGCCTATGTGGCGCCGTTCTACTCGACCGTGCGGCGGGTGGCCTACAAGCGGCTCGCCGACCCCCGCGCCGCCACCTACGCCGGCCGGTTCGAGAGCCTGGGCGGCGCACGCTTGCAGCGCGATCCGGTCACCAACGAGGTGACCCTGGATGTGGACGGCGACGGCTCGCTCGAAACGGCCGTGGGCAACCCGGATTTCGCATACACATCGCTGCGCTCGAACCTGGTCCTGCGGTGGGAGTACCGGCCGGGCTCGACCGTCTTCCTGGTCTGGCAGCAGGGTCGCGAGGCCGTGGGCGACGACGCCCGGTTCCGGGTGGGCGACATCGGCAGGACGGTCGTGGGCGCGCGGCCGACCAACGTGTTCCTGGTCAAGGTGAACTACTGGCTCAGTCTGTAACGGCGCGAAGGGCCTTCGACAGCGATTCGGCGGCGAGCGGCATCCTGGTGAGACCGCTCGCCGCCGAAGTCCGCTCGGCCCCTACGCCGCAGGAGATCATCGCGCAGCAGCGCGCGCTGGCCACGAACTACGAGTACTACTCCGGGTTCGGGCTGAGCTTCACCTTCGGCTCGATCTACAACAACATCGTGAACCCGCGTTTCTAGGTGACGGTGCGCCCTACCGCCCCCGCGCGGCCTCCCGGTAGCTTCCCCTCATGCGGCGGCGCTGGCTGCTCGCGGCCCTGGTGCTGGCTCTCGCGGCGTGGCTCGTCAGTGTCGGCCTCGTCGTGGCCGCCGCGCGGGCCGACCGCGCCGGACCGGCGGACGCCATCGTGGTGCTGGGCGCCGCGCAGTACAACGGCCAGCCCTCGCCGGTGCTCAGGGCGCGGCTGGACCACGCCGCGGCGCTGTGGCGGCGTGGCGTGGCGCCGGTGATCATCGCGACCGGCGGCCTCGGCGAGCGCGACACGGTCAGCGAAGCGGAAGCGGCGCGCCGCTATCTCGCGCAGCTCGGCGTGCCCGACAGCGCGCTCCTCGTCGAGGGGACGGGCCGAAGCTCCGTGCCCTCGCTGCGGGCCGCGGCCCGGCGGGTCCGCTCGCGCGGCGGCAACCGGGTGGTGCTGGTGAGTGACGGGTTTCACCTGGCGCGCCTCGTGGTGATCGCGCGCCGGCTCGGGCTCGAGCCGCTGGCCTCGCCGGCCCCGGGCAGCCCCATCCGGCGCAGCCTGCGCCGCGAGCTCGGCTACATCCTGGCAGAATCGGTGAAAGTTCCGGTGGCATTCCTGGTGACGAGGAGCTCATGAGACAGTCGCACAGACGCACAGACGGACAGACGCACAGATCGCAACGTACGGGATCCGCCAACAGCGTGCGCGTCGCACTGGGCATCGCCGCCCTTCTGTGCGTCAGTGCGTCGGTGCGTCTGTCCGCGCAGTCGCTCCGGGTTCCCCACGAGACCTTCACGCTCGCCAACGGCCTCAAGGTGATCCTCCACGAGGACCACTCGGTGCCGATCGTGACCGTGAACACCTGGTACCACGCGGGCTCGGGCGACGAGCGCGCCGGCCGCACCGGCTTCGCGCACCTGTTCGAGCACATCATGTTCATGGGCTCGCAGCACGTACCCACCGGCGACTTCGACCGGCTGCTCGAGGCCGCGGGCGCCAACAACAACGGCTCGACCACCGAGGACCGCACCAACTACTACGAGGACGGTCCCGCGGGCGCGCTCGAGCTGATGCTGTGGCTCGACAGCGACCGCATGGGCTTCCTGCTGCCCGAGATCACACCCGAGAAAGTGGACATCCAGCGCGGCGTGGTCCAGAACGAGCGGCGCCAGAGCTACGAGAACCAGCCCTACGGCCTCGCCGAGGAGAACATCATCAGCCGGCTGTTCCCGGCCGGGCACCCCTACAGCTGGCCGGTGATCGGCTCGATGACCGACCTCACGGCGGCCACCATCGAGGACGTGCGCGACTTCTTCCGCCGCTACTACGCGCCCAACAACGCGACCATGGTCATCGCCGGCGACATCAATCGGCAGCAGGCGCGGGAGTGGGTGGAACGGTACTTCGGCGACATTCCCCGCGGGCCCGAGATCCAGCGCAACACGGTCCAGCCGTTCCGGCTCGAGCGCAACGTGCTCCACACCCTCGAGGATCGGGTGCAGTTGCCGCGCGTGTACGACGCGTGGCACAGCGTGCGCGGGTTCCACGACGACGACGCGGCGCTCGACGTGCTGGCCTCGATCCTCGCCGGCGGCCGCAGCTCGCGGCTGTACCGGCGCCTGGTCTACGATCTCCAGATCGCCACCCAGGTCACGGCCTACAACGAGAGCGGGCGCCTCGACGGCAAGTTCGTCATCTACGCCACGGCGCGCCCCGATCACGATCTGCCCGAGCTGCAGCGGGTGATCGACGAGGAGGTCCGCCGGCTCGCCGCCGACGGGCCGACCGCGCGCGAGCTGCAACGCGTGAAGAACCAGACCGAGGCCCAGTTCCTCGGCGCGATGGAGCGGGTGGGCGGGTTCGGCGGCAAGGCCGACCGGCTCAACTCCTACGACTATTTCGTCGGCCAGCCGGACTACTTCGAGCAGGATCTCGACCGCTACCGCCGCGTGAGCGCCGCCGACGTGCAGCGCGTAGCGCGGCAGTACCTCGCCCAGGCGAACCGGGTCGTGCTCAGCGTCGTGCCGACGGGCCGACAGAATCTCGCGGTGACGGAAGGGGGCACACCATGAAGCGCGGGCACAGCCGCACGGCCGCACGGCCGCACGGGACCAACCTGGGACACGTCACCCTACGGCGTGCGCTCGCGGCCTGCGTTTTCCTGTGCGGCGGTACGGCCGTGCGGCCGCTGCCAGCGCAGGTTGACCGCTCACGCCCCCCGCAGCTGCCGCCGGCGCAGCCGCTGCGCGTGCCCGCAGTGCAGAGCGCGCGACTCCCGAACGGCCTCGAGCTGCTCGTCGTCGAGATGCACGAAGTCCCGGTCGTGAACGTCAGCCTGGTGGTGCGCGCCGGCTCCGAGCGCGACCCGCGCGATCTGCCCGGCCTCGCCAGCTTCGCGGCCAACATGCTCGACGAGGGCGCGGGCTCCCGCGCGGCGCTCGACATCGCCGAAGAGGCGGCCTTCCTCGGCGCGCAGTTCAGCACGGCCGCGGGCTACGAGTGGACCACCGTCGCGCTGCACGTGCCCAAGCGCCAGCTGCCCGCCGCGCTCGACCTCGTGGCCGACGTGGTGCTGCGGCCCACGTTCCCCGACTCCGAGGTCACGCGGCAGCGCGACCTGCGCCGCACCGCGATCCTCCAGCTGCGCGACCAACCCACGGCCCAGGCGCCGATCACCTTCAACGCCATTCTGTACGGCGCCGCGCATCCCTACGGCTGGCCCGCCGGCGGCACCGAGGCCTCGACCAGCGTGCTCAGCCGCGAGCGCGTCGAAGAGTTCTGGCGCACCTACTACCGGCCCAACAACTCCCGGGTGCTGATTGTCGGCGATGTGACGCTCGCGGAAGCCCGGCGCCTGTTCACCGAGCGGTTCGGGTCGTGGGCGCGCGGCGATGTGCCGCCCCTGCCCGCCGCCGAGCCGCCGGCCGCCACGAGCCGCGCGTTCTATCTCGTGGACAAGCCCGGCGCCGCGCAGAGCGTGATCCGCATCGGGCACGTCGGGGTCGCGCGCAACACGCCCGACTACTACGCGCTCGAGGTCATGAACACGATCCTCGGCGGATCGTTCACATCGCGCCTCAACCAGAACCTGCGCGAGACCAGGGGCTACACCTACGGCGCGGGCTCCGGCTTCAACTACCGCCGGCTGCGCGGGCCGTTCCTGGCGACCGCCTCGGTGGTCACGGCGAAGACCGACAGCTCGCTGATCGAGTTTTTCAAGGAGCTGCGCCGCATCCGCGATTCCGTCGTCCCGGACCAGGAACTCACGAAAGCCCGGTCCTACATCACGCTGAGCCTCCCCAACGAGTTCGAGACCACCCGTGGCGCCGCCGCGCAGTTCCTCGACCTGGTGCTGAACGACTTGCCGCTCGACTGGTACCGCACCTACATCGAGCGCATCAACGCGGTCACCGTGGCCGACGTCCAGCGCGTCGCCCGGGGCTACATCAACCCGGACCACTTCGTGGTGGTGGTCGTGGGCGACCGCAGCCAGATCGAGGCCGGTATCCGGGCCCTCAACGAGGGACCGATCAGCCTGCGCGACCTGTGGGGACGGGAAGTGCCATGAGCGAACGGCCGGGGACGATCGCCTCCCGGCGAGTCTACTCCGGCCGTGTCCTCGACCTCGACCTCGACACGGTCCGCTACCCGAATGGCGGCTCGGGCGAGCTCGAGATGATCCGCCATCCGGGAGCGGCCGCGGTCGTGCCGGTCGTGCGGGGCGGCGCCGATCCCGAGGTCCTGCTGATCCGCCAGTATCGCTACGCGGCCGACGGGTTCATCTGGGAGATTCCCGCCGGCCGGCTCGACCGCGGCGAAGCGCCCGAGGCATGCGCCCGCCGCGAGCTGCTGGAAGAGGCCGGCGTGCACGCCGGACGCTTCGAAAAGCTCACCACGATCTACACCACCCCCGGCTTCACCGACGAACGCATCCACCTCTACGCCGCGTTCGACCTTACCCAGGGCGAGCACCGCCGCGAACCCGACGAATTCCTCGAGGTTGCCCAGTTACCCCTGAGCCGCATCCTGGGTCTTATCAGGACCGGCGAAGTCGTGGACGGCAAGTCCATCGTCGCTCTCCTCTTCTTCGCCAGGTTTGGACTGGGGCTGTAACCTAAAGAGGACGACGCCGGTCCCGCCGAAACGGCGGATCGAGCGTCGCGGGCACGGCGGTAACTAGTTGTAAATAAAATAGTTACGACTCGTGTCGTTGGCGCAGGACCTGACGGTACGATTCGTGCCCCTGGAGGCCGGGTGGACGATTCTCAACCCGTTGGGGGGGACCAGGTGACGCTCACGACTCGCGATCCGAAGGCGGCGGTCAAGCGGCCCGCGCAGGGCCCCTTCGCGGCGCTCGACGATTCGCGCGTGGTCCAGGCGTTCCTCGACGGGGATGCCCAGGCGTTCACGGAGCTGGTGGTCCGTTATCAGACCCGGCTGCTGAACTTCATCTACCGCACCATCGGTGACCGCGAGCGGGCCGAGGACCTCGTCCAGGAGGCCTTCGTCCGGGTGTACCGGCACCTGCACCGTTTCGATCAGAGCCGGAAGTTCTCGACGTGGATCTATACGATCGCGTCGAACCTGGCCAAGAACGAGCTGCGTAACCGCAGCCGGAACCCGCTGGTGCTGTTCCAGACAATCAAGAAGGAGTGGGAGGCGGACCACAGGCCGCTCCAGTTCGAGGACACCAGCTCGCGGCCCGACGACCTGTACCGCAAGCGCCACCTCAAGGAGCTGGTGGAATGGTCGGTGGCGCAGCTGCCCGAGCATCACCGGGTGGTGTTCGTGCTGCGTGAGCTGGAGGGCAAGAGCTACGAGGAGATCGCCGAGATCGCCGGGTGCAACCTGGGGACGGTCAAGAGCCGCCTGAACCGGGCCCGGAACAACTTTGCGACGATTATCGCGCCCCTTCTGGACTGAGCCAGGGGGCGGGGAACCCCGGTCGGCCGGGGGGTACCACTAAGCCGATGGATTGCAGCCAATTCCGCGACAGCTACTCCGACTACGCCGACGGCCTCCTGGACGAGGCAGCCGAGATCGAGGCGTGCCGCCATCTGGCGGCGTGTCCCTCGTGCCGTCGGCTCGATGTGGCGCTCCACCGCGGAGTTGGCACCCTTCGGAGCCTCCCCCCGCTGCGGGCGCACGAGGACTTCGAGGATCGGCTCCAGGCGCGCATTCTGCGCGAGTGCATGGGACGCCGGGAGGGACCATTCCCGGCCCTCAAGCTCTTCGTGGGGGTCGCCGGCGCGATGGCCGTGGTGGTGGCTGCGGGGGTGGCCGGCTGGGAGTTGAGCGCGCGCGAGTCGGAGGAGCCGACCTCCGAGAACACCGTCCGGGCAGTGCCCCGGCGGGCGCCCCAGGCCCGTTTCACCCGCGACACGACCTACGGCCACAACCCGTTCCGGGTCATCCCGGCCTTCCAGGACACCGTGCTCAGCGGGGCGCCGGCGCGCGTCGAGATCACCGTCGACTGGATGGTGCCGTAGCACGGCAAACGCACTAATTTTCGCGCGATGCCCGCCCTCGATTTCCACGCGTTCCGCCGGCAGCTCGCGAAGGGCGACATCCTCCCCGCCTACTATCTCCACGGCGACGAAGACTTCCTGAAAGACGAAGCGGTGCGCGAGCTGCTCACCCGGGCGCTCGAGCCCTCGACCCGCGACTTCAACCTCGACCGGCGCCGCACGGCCGACCTCACGGCCGAGGATTTCGAGACCCTGGCGCTCACGCCGCCCATGCTTGCCACGCGACGGGCGGTGGTGCTCACCGAGGTGGAGGCGCTCCAGCAGCGGCGGCCCCGGGCCCAGGCGCTGCGAGCCGCCATTCTCGAGTATCTCGCCGGCACGTCCGGCGACACGCTGCTGCTGCTGGTCCAGTCGTCGGGCGAGGATCGCGACGCCGACCTGGCGCGCGCCGCGGCGGCGGTGCGCGTAGACGCGCTGGAGCCTGAGCGGGTGATCAAGTGGATCGTGCACCGGGCCACGCAGGTGGACCTCGCCATCGAGGAGGATGCCGCTCGCCACCTCCAGGAGGTGGTGGGCGACGACCTGGCCCAGCTGGCCTCCGAGTTGGCCAAGCTCAAGACGGCGGTGGAGGGCCGCCCGGCCCGGGTCGCGGATGTCGCCGACCTGGTCGGCGTGCGGCACGGCGAGACCGCGCACGACTTCACCGACGCGGTCACGGCCCGTCGGTTCACCGACGCGGCGGCGATGCTGACGTACCTGCTCGAGGCGCCGGGCACCAGCGGCGTCCGGCTGGTGACCCAGCTGGGCACGGCGCTGATCTGGGTCGCCTACGCCCGGGCCCTGCTCGACGGCGGCACATCGCTCGGCGCCGTGGCGGCGCGGATCGTCGAGACGCTGGGCACCTTGCGGCCGATGGGCCTCCGGAGCCGGAAGGACGAGGCGGCGCGGTGGGCGCGGGATGCCGGCCGCTGGAGCGCCGCCGAGCTCGATGCCGCGCTCGACGCGCTGCTGCGCGCCGACCGACGACTCAAGAGCACCTCGCTCGGCGGAGAAGCGGACCTGGTGCGCGACGTGGTGCTCGGCATGGCGGCGCGGGGAGAAAAGGCCGCGTGAAGGATCGCGTACGCAGAGCGGCCGGCACGGCGTTCGTCCTTCTGTACGCCTGTACACCCGTCCGCCTGTACGCCCAGGCCTCGACCATTCAGGTGGCGCAGCAGCTTGCTGCCGAGGGCCGGGGGGACTCGGCGCGTGCGCTGCTCAACGTCGAGCTCAGGCGCCGGCGCGCCGGCAGCCCGGAGTTCGTGGAGGCGCTCTACTGGCGGGCGCGGCTGGCGTCGACCGGCGACAGTGCCGAGCGCGATTTCCGGCGGGTCGCCATCGAGCACTCGGGCTCGGCGTACGCCGACGACGCGCTGCTCCAGCTCGCGCAGCTCAAGCTGGCCGCGGGCGACGCCGCCGCCGCGTACGATCTCGCCGCGCGGATGCGGAGCGACTACCCGGCGAGCGAGCTCAAGCCGCGCGCCGCGTTCTGGGCGGCCCGCGCGGCCTTCGCGACCAGCGAGCCGCGCACCGCGTGCGCGCTGCTCGATTCGGCCCGCGCGGAAGCCGCCGCGGACGTCGAGTTCTCCAACCAGGTGGAGTTCTACCGCGCGCGCTGCGCGTCGCTCGCGCATGCGCCGCTGGCCCGCGAAACGACGCTCACGGTCGGGGCACCCCCACCCCCACCCGCGTCTCCGCCCACCCCGCGCAACGCCGCACCGGTGCCCGGCTTCGAGGTGCAGGTGACTGCGAGCCGCACCCCGGCGGCCGCGCGCTCGGTGGCCGACCGGCTGCAGCGCGCCGGATGGCGCGCCCGGGTCGTAGCCGGCGGGGACGGCTACCACCGGGTGCGGCTCGGCCCCTACGCGTCGCGGGATTCGGCCGACGCGGCCACGCGCGCGGCGCGCCGGATCACGGGCGGCTCTCCGTTCGTGGTGAGCGTGCAGCCGTGACCCTGCCCGGCTTCGACGTCTCGACGCCGCTCATGCAGCAGTACCGCGAGATCAAGGCGCGGCACCGCAACGCGATTTTGCTGTACCGGATGGGCGACTTCTACGAGATGTTCGACGACGACGCCGTGGTCGGCGCGCGCGCCCTGGGACTCACGCTCACGTCGCGCAACAACGGCGCGGCGGCCGAGACGCCGCTGGCCGGCGTGCCGGTCAAGGCGGTCCAGCAATACGTGAAGAAGCTGGTCGAGAAGGGCTTCCGCGTCGCCATCTGCGAGCAGGTCGAGGATCCGCGCACCGCCAAGGGCGTGGTGAAGCGCGAGGTGGTCGAGGTGATCACACCGGGCGCGGTGATGGCCGACGACCTGCTGGACGCGCGGCGCAACACATGGCTGGTGGCCCTGGCGGGCGACGCCGCGCGCACCGGGCTCGCGGCCCTCGACCTCTCCACCGGGGAGTTCGTCCTGGAGTCGCTCGCGACGGACGACGTCGCCGCCGCCCTGGCGCGCTACCGGCCCAGCGAGGTCCTGGTCGCCGAGGGCGCGGCGGCGGTCGCGCCCGGCGCGGCCCTGATCACCCGGCGCGACGGCTGGGAATTCGACCCGCAGCTCGCGGGCGAGGAGCTCGCGCGCCGGTTCCGGCTCGCGTCGCTCGAGGGGCTGGGCCTGGAGGGGGCCGACGCGATGGCCGTCGGCGCCGCCGGCGCGCTGCTGCGCTACGTGGGCGAGCTGCAGCCCGGCGGCCTCCCGCACCTCACGCGCCCCGCGGTGCGGCGCGCCGACGCCATCCTGCACCTCGACGCCATGACCCGGCGCAATCTCGAGCTGGTGGATCCGATGCGCGAGGGGGGCGAGAGTGCCACCCTGCTCGGCGTGCTGGACCGCACGGTGACGCCGATGGGCGCGCGGCTGCTCGCGCAATGGCTGCTGGCGCCGCTGACCGACATCCCGGCCATCGAGCGGCGGCTGGATGCCGTGGCCGCGCTGGCGGAGCACGAGGCGCGCCGCGTGGCGTTGCGCCAGGCGCTGGACGGCGTGCGTGACCTGGAGCGGCTGGGCGCCAAGGCGGCGGCGCGGCGCGCCAACCCGCGCGACCTGGGCGCGCTGCGCGACTCCATCGCGCGGCTGCCCGCGGTGCGCGAGGCGCTGGGCGACCTCTACGGCCTGGCCGAGGGCTTCGACGACCTCGGCGATGTCGGTGCTGCGCTGGCGCAGGCGCTCGTGGACCGGCCGCCGGCCACGCTCGGCGACGGCGACACGATCCGGCCCGGTGCCGACCGCGAGCTCGACGCGCTGCGTGAGCTGCGTGAGGGCGGCCGCACCTTCATCGCCAGCCTCCAGGCGAAGGAGCGCGCGCGCACCGGCATCGCGACGCTCAAGGTCGGCTACAACCGGGTGTTCGGGTACTTCCTCGAGGTCGGCAAGTCGCATAAGGACGCGATTCCGCCCGACTACGAGCGGCGCCAGACGCTCACGGGCGCCGAGCGCTACGTTACGCCCGAGCTGAAGCAGCACGAGGCCAAGGTCCTCTCGGCCGAAGAGGAGATTGCGCGGCTCGAGGAGCGGTTGTTCGGCGCGGCACGCGATCGCGCCGGCGAGGCCGTCGCGCGCATCCAGGACACGGCGGCCCGCGTGGCCAAGGCCGACGTGCTCGCGAGCTTCGCCGACGCCGCGGCCCGCGAGCGCTACGCGCGCCCGACCTTCACGGCCGGTTTCGCGCTCGACCTCGAGCAGTGCCGCCACCCGGTGGTCGAGCGGATGATGCCCCGCGAGGCGTTCATCCCCAACGACGTGCGGCTGGACGCCGAGCGGCAGGTGTTGATCCTCACGGGCCCCAACATGGCCGGCAAGAGCACGGTGCTGCGGCAGGTCGGGTTGTGCGTCTTGATGGCGCAGGCGGGTTCGTTCGTGCCGGCCGCGCGGGCGGAGATCGGCGTCGTGGACCGGTTGTTCACGCGGGTGGGCGCGAGCGACGACCTCGCGCGCGGCCAGTCCACCTTCATGGTGGAGATGAGCGAGACCGCGGCGATCCTGCACAACGCGACCCGCCGCTCGCTGGTGCTGCTGGATGAGATCGGGCGCGGCACGTCCACATACGACGGGGTGGCGATCGCGTGGGCGGTGGCCGAGTTCCTGCACGAGCGCCTGGGCTGCAAGACCATCTTCGCTACCCACTACCACGAGCTGACCGACCTGGCCGAGCGGTTCGCGCGGGTCGCGAACGCCAACGTCGCGGTGCACGAAGTGGGCGACGAGATCGTGTTCCTGCACCGCCTGAAGCCGGGCGGCGCCGACCGCAGCTACGGCATTCACGTCGCGCGGCTCGCCGGCCTGCCCGCCGAGGTGATCGCGCGGGCCCGCGAGGTCCTGGCCACGCTCGAAGCCGGCCACCACCTGGCTCGTCCGGTGGACGCTTCTCAGCTCGCCCTGTTCGCGGCCGCGCAACAGCGCGACCCGCTGCTCGATGAGCTGGCCGCGCTGGACCTCGACGGCCTCGCGCCGCGGGATGCCTTGGCGAAGCTCGCGGAGCTGCAAGCCCGAGCGCGGGAGAAGGTCCGGTGATGGCGATGCGTCTGCGCGCCTGTGCGTCTGTGCTCCTCTTGTTCGCGTGCGGCTCCGACGGCGAGAGCAATCGCGCCGACTCCACGGCCGCGGCGGTGCAGAGCGACGTCCCGGTGGCGATCAACGGCGAATCGCCGTTCCAGTACCCCGCGGAGCTGTACGACCAGGGCGTCGAGGGTGAGGTGCGCCTCAGACTCTACGTGGACTCGGCCGGCGTCGTGCATCCCGAGTCCACCCGGGTCGCCTCGTCGTCGGGCACGTCGGCGCTGGACTCCGCCGCCGTGCGTGGCGCCGCGCAGCTGCGCTTCGCGCCCGCGCACCGGCGCGGCGTGAGCGTGAGCATGACGTTCTTCCAGCCGGTGATCTTCCGCCGTCGCGCCGCGGCGGGCCCTGGAACCGCCAACTGAGCGATCGGTGAAGGTTCTCGAGAACATCCTGCAGGCGGTCGGCGGGACGCCGCTGGTGCGCCTCAACCGCGTCACCGCGGGCATCAAAACGCCGGTCTACGGCAAGGCGGAGCAGCTGAACCCCGGCTCGTCGGTCAAGGACCGCATCGGGCTCGCGATGATCGAGGCCGCCGAGCGCGAGGGGCGCCTCAAGCCCGGCGGCACCATCGTCGAGGCCACCAGCGGCAACACCGGCGTGGGGCTCGCCATGGCCGCGGCCGTCAAGGGCTATCGCTGCGTGTTCACGATCCCGGACAAGATGTCCATCGAGAAGATCCGGTTGCTGCGGGCCCTCGGCGCCGAAGTGATCGTCGTGCCCACGGCGGTGCCCAACGACCACCCGGAGTACTACCTCAACAAGGCGCGCGCCATCGTCGCGAGCACGCCCAACGCGATCATGGCCGACCAGCACTTCAACCCGGCCAACCCCGAGGCGCACTATCGCACCACCGGCCCCGAGATCTGGGACCAGACCGAGGGGAAGGTCACGCATTTCGTGTGCTCGCCCGGCACCGGCGGCACCGTGACCGGTGTGGGACGCTACCTGAAGGAGAAGAATCCGAAGGTCCGCGTGGTCGCCGGCGACCCGGTGGGCTCGATCTACACCGAGTACGCGAAGACCCACACGAAGGGTGAGGGGTTTCCCTACAAGGTCGAGGGCATCGGCGGCGACAAGATCCCGACCTCGCTCGACTTCGACGTGGTGGACGAGTGGATCACCGTGAGCGACCGCGACGCGTTCAACATGGCGCGCCGCTGCACCCGCGAAGAGGGCCTGTTCCTCGGCGGCTCGGCGGGGCTCAACGTGTTCAGCGCGCTCGAGGTCGCGCGGAACGTGAATGATCCCGCGGCCTGCGTGGTCACGATCCTGTGCGACAGCGGCGAGCGCTACCTCTCGAAGGTGTACGACGACAACTGGATGCGGGAGAACCAGCTGCTCGCCGAGGAGAAGGTCACGGCCGCGACGCTGCTCGAGCATCGCCCCGAAGGCATCCCGCCGCTGGTGTCGGTGGCGCCGGGCGCGAACGTGCGGCAGGCGCTCAACCTGATGAGCACCTACAGCGTCTCCGAAGTGCCGGTGATCGACGGCACCGACTGTGTCGGCTCGCTCTCCGAGAACGCGTTGATGACGCGCGCGCTCGAGAACGGCGCGCTGCTGGACGGCGCGGTGACCGAGGTGATGGGCCCGCCGTATCCGGTGGTAGACGCCGCGTTGCCGCTCGAGCGGCTCACGACGTTTTTGTCGCGCGAGTCGCCCGCGGTGCTGGTGCGGGAAAAGGGCCGGCTCGTGGGCATCGTCACGCGCTACGACGTGCTGCAGAAGGTCGCGGGCATCCGGTGAAGGTCTGCGTCCTGACGGGCGGGGCCTCGAGCGAGCGCGACGTGGCCCTCGCCTCGGCGCTCCAGGTGGCGCAGGCGCTGCGCACCAGGGGCCACCAGGTCTCGATGGTGGATCTCGCGACTGGGTTCGTGCCGCAGGATCGGGAAGCGGCGCTGTTGCCGGGTGGCGTGGGCCGCGAGCCGCCGCCGCTCGAGCGCTTGCGCGAGCTGCAGCGCGGCATGCTCACCGCCGGCCTGGGCGAAATCCCGGCGGTCCGCGAGGCCGACGTCATCTTCATCGGGCTGCACGGCGGCCAGGGCGAGGACGGCACCGTGCAGGCGTTGCTCGACGTGATCGGCGTGCCGTACACCGGCAGCGGCCACCTCGCCAGCGCGGTGGCGATGGACAAGGACATCGCCAAGCGGATCCTGCGCGACGCAGGCGTGCCCACGCCGCGCTGGGTAATGACGCCGGCGAACGCCGCGGTCGTGACCCGCGACGTGGGCTGGCCCTGCATCGTGAAGCCCTCGCGCGAGGGCTCGAGCGTCGGCCTGTCGCTGGTGCGCGAGGCCAAAGACCTCGCGGCCGCCGTGACCCTGGCCGAGCGGTGGGATCGCGAAGTGATGATCGAGCAGTACGTAGCGGGTCAGGAGCTGACCGTGGGTGTGCTGGGCGAGCTGGCCATGCCCGTGGTCGAGATCATCCCCAAGCACGAGCTGTTCGACTACGAGTGCAAGTACTCGCCCGGGATGTGCGAGGAGATCGCCCCGGCCCGGATTCCCGAAGCGCTGGCCCGAAGTGTGCAGGACCTGGCGCTCAAGGCGCACCGCGCGCTCAAGCTCGGCGGCTACAGCCGCATTGACTTCCGCGTTGGCAAGGACGGTGGCATTTTCTGCCTGGAGGCCAACACGTTGCCCGGGGTGACCAGCGCCAGCCTGATCCCCAAGGCCGCGAAGGCGGCGGGGATGAGCTTTCGAGACTTCTGTGAAGCCGTCTGCCGGTTGGCCTTGGAGGGGGGCCCTGGCGGAACCCCGGCCTGATGCGCGCGTATCTTTCAATGGGCACACCATGTACGACCGCTCGCCGTTTCAGCTGACCCTTTGGGTTCGCCGCCTTCTGGTGGCCACGGCCGGCGTGTACCTGTTGCAGCTGACCGTGTTCACCAACTCGTGGCTGGAGCTCACGTTCGGATACGTGCCCACGGCCACGCTTAGACATCCCTGGAGCCTCCTCACCTACGCGTTCCTGCACGGCGGTTTCCTCCACCTGCTGTTCAATGCGCTGCTGCTGTGGATGTTCGGGACGCCGGTCGAGGCGCGGCTCGGGAGCCGCAGCTTCATCCGCCTGTACCTGATCAGCGCGCTGGGCGGCGCCGCGCTGAGCCTGCTGATGCTGCCCCTGGCCGGCGACGGGCCGATCATCGGCGCCTCGGCGGCGGTGTTCGGGGTGATGCTCGCCTTCGTGCTCGAGTGGCCGGACGCCCCCGTGTTCCTGTTCCCGATCCCGGTGCCGATCAAAGCGAAGTGGATGGTTCTGGGGATGGCGGCGCTCGACCTTCTGCTCGGTCTGCGCGGCTCGGGTGACGGGGTCGCGCATTTCGCGCACCTGGGCGGCTTCGCCGCGGCGTTCCTGTACCTGCGCGGCGGTCTACTGTTCGCCCGCGCCCGCGCGAGCCGGCCGGTCGAGCGCGCGCCGGCGGTGCTGGTGCGGCCGACGCCCAAGGGCGAGCGGCGCGCCGAGTACGGTCCGGGCCGCCCTCCCTCCCGCGACCAGGATCCGTCGGTGCGCGAAGAAGTGGACCGCGTACTCGACAAGATCAGCCAGGGCGGGCTCTCGAGCCTGACGCCCGAGGAGCGGCGCTTTCTCGACGAGATGAGCAAGAGGTTCCGGCAGGAACCCTGATGTGATCGGGATCGCGCTGCTGGCCCTCGTTGTCCAGCAGGCCCCGACGCGCTATGCCAGCGCCGATGCGGCCCCGAGCCGCAGCGGCGCGTTGTCGTTCCAGGCAGACACGCTGCTGGCCCGCGCCGAGTCGCTGTACGCGGCCGGCCGGCTGATCGAGGCGCGGCGGATCGCGGAAACGATGCGGGTGCGCCGTCGCGACGATCCGCGCGTGCTGCTGCTGCTGGGACGCATCCACCTCGACTGGCCGGTGTTCGGGCGCTTCACGGCCGACAGCCTGTTCACCCGCGCCGGCGCGCTGGATCCCACCAACCCGGAGCCGTTCTACTGGCTGGGGCACGTCGGCAAGCGGCTGATGGGCGACGACGGCGAGTCGCGCTCGCGGTGGGGCCTGGAGCGTGTGATCGGGTTGAATCCCCACTATCGCGACGCGTGGGCCATGTGGCTCACGCTGTACCGGGACGAGGCCGAGCGGCGGCGGATGCTCGAGGTGCTGGCGCCCCACGCGAGCGACCGCGCGGTGGAGGCCAGACGCGCGTTGCTCTTCGTCGAGCTGCGCAACTACGGCGAGGCCGAACCGCTGCTGCGCGCGCTCATCGAAGGGGGACGGCAGGATCCCGCGCCGCGGGCTCTCCTCGCGCGCGCACTGTACGAGCAGGGGCGCGATCGAGAGGCGTGGGCCGAGTACGAGGCGGCGCTCGCGCTCGCGGACGCCGACACGGCCGAGGTGCTGTGGCGCCAGCTGCGCTCGATCGCGTCGCCGCAGGAGCGCTCGGTGTGGACGCGCACGCCGCCCGGGGGGGGGGAGCGCGAGGCGTTTCTGCGTCTCTTCTGGGCGCGGCGCGAGCCCGACGTGCGCTCGCGGCTGAACGAGCGGATCGGCGAGCACTTCCGGCGCCTCGTCCAGGCGCAGCGCTACTTCGCGGTGCTGCACCCCAGCGCGCGCTATCACCACTCGGCCATCTACCGGGCGCGCATGGGCCTCGGGTTCTCGATCCCGCCGGACCGGGGTCTCGAGGAGACGTTCAATCGCGCGTACACCGCACCCTGCCGCGCGGACCTGCCGCGCGCGGGCGACCTGCGGTTCGCAGCGGGGCACACCGACGTGGTGGACACCGCGCGCAACGAGGACACCCCGAACCTCGAGGACGGGCTCGACGACCGCGGGAGAATTCTGGCGCGGCACGGCGTGCCGGACGAGCGGTACATCCATTCGCTGGACGGCGAGACGTGGTGCTACGTGCGGCCCGAAGGCGTGTTCCGGGTCACGTTCCTGCGCCTGGGCGGCGACATGGTGGTGCGGCCGGTGCGCGCCGGCGAAGCCGAATCGGCGCGGCACCTCCTGGCCACCGACCGGCCCACTCGCGAGGGGCGGTCGCTCCGGTTCCGGTTCTGGCCCGCCGCGTTCCGCGCCACGGCCGACGCCTCCCTCACGGAGCTGTTGTTGTTCGCCGATGCGGCGGCCGCCGTCGGCGTGCTGGTGGACGCCGGGGGGCGGGAGGTGGCGCGGGACTCGGTGGTGGGCGGCCTGGTGCGGCTGACGGCGCCGCCGGGGCGCTACGCGCTGCTGCTCGACGCCGAGCGGGACGGCGCGCACGGCGGCTACCGCGGCACCATCGCCCTGCCCGAGTACGTGCCCAGCGAGTTGTCGGTCTCCAGCCTGCTGCTGGCTTCCGGCGCGGCTGCTCCGAACAAGGGTTCGATGGAGCGGGAAGCGGCCCCGGGCCTCCGATTGCGCGCGAGCGAGCCGATGCGGTTCTACGCCGAGGTGTACGGGCTCGATGCGGCGGATAGCAGCGTGCGGTACGAGGCGCGCTACGCGTTCGAGCGCGCGGGCGGCGGGTTCCTCGGCATCGGCCGGCGCGAGCGTGCGACCACGATCGCGTTCGAGCGCACGCAGCCGGTCTCGGGCCGCGCGATCGAAACACTGCTCGTGGACCCCGGCCGGCTGCCGTCGGGGCACTACCGGTTGCGGCTCGAGATCACGGATCGCGTGCGGGGCGTGCGCGCGGTGAGCGCGATGCTGGAGTTCGACCTGCGGTAAGGTGTTCTCCGCCGCCTCGTAGTATCCCGAGGGTCCATCAGTTCCTGGCGTTCACAACCTCGTACTTGCCCGAGGGTACCGAGCTACCACAGCGCGGCGAGCGCCACGATTCAGGCCCACACCCGCTCCGCGCTCGGTAGCGAAGTGTACCTTCACGCCCGCCCGCGCCAGCATGTCGACCAGAGCATCGATGCTGAAGCGGTGGAGACGTCCCCGTACGACATCGCTCCCGCGGGGCTGGCTCACGCCTAGCAGCTTCGCCGCCTGCGCCTGGGTGAGCCGTCGGCGCGCGATCATCCGCTCAAGGGCGCGCATCAGTTCGGCCCGGACCCGAAGGTGCTCGGCCTCCACGGCGGAGAACCGAGGTCGCGGAACACACTCTGCGAGCCTTTCGTGATCTTGATTGCCATCGTGTGGTGCCTCCTATTTTCTACCGCGTTCCCGCAACAGTTCCTTGAGTCGAGCCCGCGCCAGGTCGACGTCCAGCTTGCGTGTGCGCCGGGTCTTCTTGGCGAAGGCGTGCAACACGTACACGGCTTCGGGCAACGTCGCGAGGTAGAGCCCCCGGTGCTCCCCACGCGCGTGGAGCCGGATCCGACGAAGGGTACAGTGTGTCCGTGCGGGGTCTACCCGGCTGCTGGTCGCAGAGAACCACCGAGGCGGAGGCCCTGGCCAACATCCGGCATGCGATCCACGAGTACCCGGCGACCCGCGACGATCTGCTGCGGGCGCCGTCGTCCGAGAAGTCGAAGTCGCGTGATCGTGATCCCGCCAACGCGCTCACCATGGGCGGCATCGCCCGGGACGCCGGGCTGACGGTCGAGCAGTTCAAAGCACTTCTGTAGGTCCCCAAAAAAGCTCCAGCGACGTTCGGACTCTTGTCGCCACCCGCGCCCCTCCCCATCTTGGGTCGGCGCCGCCGTGATACTGAACCTCGTGCCGGAGTTCCTTGACGTCATCGCGGCCGCGGACCGTGAGGCCGCGTATCGCGAGTATCTCCGCCGCCACCACACGCTCCTGCACCACTACTGGCACAACTACGTCCTCGAGCTCGACAGCGCCCCCGCGGCCGAAGTCATCGCCCAGGCCCTCGCGGCCGACCGCAAGGATCTGGTGCACTTGGTCGAGACCGTGGACCTCGAGCACGCCGCGGAAGAGGCCTTCGCCGCCGCGGCCATCGTGCTCGACCTCGACGTGCCGGTGGACGTGGTGCTCACGGTGGGCGTGGGCGGCGCCAACGCGGGTGAGCTGGCGGTCGGCGGGCGCGGCATCGTCATCGTCTGCGTCGAGCACTTCACCGGGCACGCCAACCCCGAAACCTTCGCCCTCGGCCTCGCGCCGGAGCTTCTGGCCCCCTGGATCGCGCACGAGGTGGCCCACCTGGTACGCTACCTCTCGCCCCACAGCCGGTCCGACTTGCGCCGCCTCGTGCTCGAGGCCGGCGGGATGTACGATTGCTGGGAGCTGGCCAGCCGGGCCAGCTTGCGCGAGCTGCTGGTCAACGAAGGGGTGGCGGTGCACGCCGCGCGCGCCGCGGCGCCCGGCCACCCGGAGGAGGCGTACTACGGCTACACCAGGCGGCAGTGGAAGCGGCTGCGCGAGCTGGACGCGTTTCTGGTCCGCGCGGCCAGGACCGATCTCGACCAGAACGGGCTGGGCCTGCGCCTGCGCTGGCTCACCGGCGGCATGACTCCGGCGGCGCGGATCGTCGGCGGGCGCGTGCTGCCCGAGCGCGCCGGGTACTACCTCGGCGCGCGGCTGGTGGAGTCGCTCGTGCTGGAGCGCGGTGTCGCGGCGGCGGCCCGCGCCCCGCTGGCCGACTTCGCGGCCGCCGACCAGCGGGCCCATCCGGGCCGGGCGGCGAGCGCATGAGCCAACCGGGCGGCGACCGGCGCGCCAACCGCGCACTCCGCGAAGTGCTGGACGAGCTGGTGGACCATGTGCGCTACGTGGCGCGCAACGTCCACAAGATGGGCAAGCAGGACCTCGAGTACGCCGAGGAGCGGCTCGAGTGGCTCGCCGATGAGGTGTGGCGGGTCGCGGTCGAAGGGGACGACCAGGCCGCAGGGTAGACCTCGTGCTCATCCGCTGGCTCCTCGCCGCCTTCCACCTGCTCGGCATGGGCATGGCTCTGGGGTCCAGCTACGCCCGGTTCCGGGCGTTCAAGGCCCCGCTCGACCAGGCCGGCCTCGCGCGCGTGTTCCACGCCGACAACTGGTGGGGCATCTCGGTGCTGATTCTGCTTCCCACCGGCCTGCTGCGCGCCTTCGCCGGCTTCGAGAAGGGTGCCGCCTGGTACCTCCACAACGGGCTGTTCCACGCCAAGCTCGGCCTGTTCCTGACGATCTTCGCGCTCGAGATCCTGCCGATGATCACGCTCATCCGGTGGCGCCGGGCCGTCGGGGCGGGCCAGTCCGTGGATACCTCGCGCGCCCCCACCTTCGCGCGCATCAGCCTCATCCAGACCCACCTGCTCGTCCTGATGGTCCTGGCCGCCGTGGCGATGGCGCGCGGCATCGGCGCGCGCTAGATGCCGCTGGCCATTCCGGCGTGATCAGCGTCCGTCCGGTCGCCACGCCAGTCGAGCGGGACGGGTGCGCGCGTCTGATGGCCGGCTCGGAACCCTGGATCACGCTCGGCCGCGGCTACGAAGCGAGCCTCGTGCTGCTGTCCGACCCCGAGCGCGACGTCTTCTCCATCGACAAGGACGGGCGCTGGGCGGGTTTCCTCATCCTCTACCTGCACGGGCCGTTCACCGGCTACCTCCAGACGATCTGCGTCGTCCCGGAGCTTCGCGGCGCGGGCGTCGGCACCGCCGCCCTGCGCTGGGCCGAGCAGCGGATCTTCGAGGACAGCCCCAACGTGTTCCTGTGCGTGTCGAGCTTCAACGACGGGCGCGCCGGCTGTACGAGCGTGACGGGCACGTATACGGCGGCGAGCTCGAGCACTTCCTGGTGCGCGGGCACAGCGAGCTGCTCTACCGCAAGACGCGCGGGCCGTGGAGCGAGCACCGGCAGGCGGACACGGCCCGGCCGCGCTAGCTTCACGCCGTGCTTCCCTTCACGCTCAAGGTCGCGGGCGACAGCCACGTCAAGCGGCTCGACGTGCGCGATGTTCGCTACCGGGTGCACGGCGTGGTGCGCCTCGAGGGCGCGGCGCTGGTGCTCCAGTGGTCGGGCGAGCGGCACGTCACGGAGGTCAAGGGCCCCGAGGTGTCGGAGCGCGTCGAGCCGCTGCCGGTGCGCACACTGCAGATTCCTGGCGCCAGGCTCGGCCTGATCGAGCGGCGCGGCTGGTGGCGTCCCCGCGTCGAGGTTGTGGTGACCGACCTCGCCCTGCTCGAGGGCGTGCCCGGCGCGGCCCGCGGGCGGCTGGCGCTGGTGATCGCGCGGCGCGACACGGCGCTTGCCGACGAATTCATCTCCAACGTTCGCGTGTTGATGGCCGACGCGGCCATCGCCGCGGCCGAGGCGCCGCCGCCGTTGCCGCCGCCGCCGGACTCCACCGGGTGAAGTGCTGATGCCCACGATGTGGAACGAAGCCCACCGCCGCGGGCTGCTCTCCAGACTCGGCGCACTCCGGGCTGACACGAAGCCGGCGTGGGGGAAGATGAACTGCGCCGAGATGCTGGCCCACCTCAATGAATCCATGAAGATGGCCCTGGGCGACCTCAGGCCGAAACTCAAGAACACGCGGCTCAGCAGGTTCCCCCTGAAGCAGCTGGTGCTGTACGTGTTGCCCTGGCCCAAGGGCGTGCCCACGTCGCCCGAGTTGCTGGCGCGTGGGGACGGCGCCGGGTTCGACGCCGAGCGGGCCCTGCTGCCTTCACTCGTGGAGCGGCTGGTCGGCCGCCGCGGCGCCCCCGGCTGGCCGGTGCACCCGGCGTTCGGCGTGTTGTCGGAGCGCGCCTGGGGCTTCCTCGTCTGGCGCCACATGGACCATCATCTGCGGCAGTTCGGCGCGTAGCGCCGAGGGAGGGAACGGCTACGAGGCGGGCTTGGCGGCCGTAGGCGGATGGGGCATGTTGCGCCGCGCCATCTCCGCGCGCCGCGCCTTGTTGATGATCCACTGCTGCGGCAGCGTCACGATGTTCATCACCGCGTAGTACAGGTTCAGCCCCGACGCGAAGTTCAGGAAGAACACGGTCATCATCACCGGCAGGACGTACGTCATCATCTTCGCCTGCATTTGCGCCTGCGGGTTGCTGGTGGCACCCATGCCGGCCATCGACAGCTTGCTCACGAAGAACATCGAGCCGCCCATCACCAGCGGGATGATATAGAGCGGGTCCTTGGCCGAGAGGTCCGGCAGCCACAGGAACGGCGCGCCCCGCAGCTCGATGGTGTTGTTGAACACGAAGAACAGCGCGAGCAGGACCGGCAGCGGCAGGAGCGGCGGCAGGCACCCGCCGAGCGGGTTCACCTTGTGCTCCTTGTAGAGCTTCATCATCTCCGACTGCAGCTTCTGCGGATCGTTCTTGTAGCGCTTCTGGAGATCCTGCATGAGCGGTTGCACCGCCATCATCGCGACCTGGCTCTTCATCGCCTTCTGGTTCAGCGGCCACAGCAGCAGCCGCACCATCACGCCGAAGATGACCAGCACCCAGCCGTAGCTGAGCCGCAGGTTCTCGTTCATCCACAGAAACAGCCGCGTGATCCAGCCGGCCACAGGCATCACGATCGGCTGGAAGATCCAGCCGTAGGGCGAAGCCCGCTCCAGCTCGCGCCCGATGGGCCCCAGCGTCCCGTGACGCTGCGGGCCGAGGTAGAACTGGTAGCGGAACCGGCCGTCGGGACCGACCGGCAGGGTGACGTAGCTGTCGGCTGCTTTGGCGGTGCGGTTCTCGCGCTCCCTGCCCACCAGGATGGCGCCGCCCAGAAGCGGCCGCGTGCTGTCGGGCGACAGCAGCACGCCGATGAAATACTTGGACTTGAGGGCGACCCAGTCGAACGGCCCGTCAATGGTCTGCACCTCGCCGGGCTGCGCCGCGCGGAAGTTGTGGACCTCGATGTCGCGTGCCCGGGTCGAGAGTCCGTAGGACCGGTAGTTGTAGGCGGAGTCCGCTTCGATGTTGACGAAGCCGGTGCCGAGGCCGACGACGAGCAGCGCACCGCGCCCCTCGAGGCCGGTGAGCTCGCCGGTGACCTCGAGGAGGTACTCCCGGTTCGCGACCGGCGCGTAGGTCAGCCGCAGCTGCGCCGGGCCGGTGCCGCCGGTGAACGTGACGCGTCCCGCGCCGCGCTCCGCGGCGAACGCCACCTGGTCGAACCGCAGCGTGTCGGTGCCCAGCACCACCCGTGAGACGAGCAGCCGGTCGCCGGGACGCACCAGCTGAACGCTGCCCGTGTCGCCACGCCCGAAGCTGCGATAGCCCGGCAGGACCGCGCGGTCGATCCCGGCGCCGAGGCTCGTGAAGCCGTACACAGCCTCCGGCCGCGTCAGGCTGACGGTGTCGGCCGCCGTGGGGAGGGGTGCGGCCCGCGGCCTTGCCGCCCGCCGGGCCGACGGGAGTGTCGCGGCGGTGGGGAGGGGGAGGGGGGGGGCGAGCGAATCGCGCGACGCTGTTGCCGCGGCCGCGGAATCGCGCGCTCCCAAGGGACGCGCCGGCGGCCGCGCCGGCTTGAAGAACAGCGACGGCACGACCGCGACGGCGATCATGAGCACGATGGCGAGCAGGAGGCGGCGTTGTTCCACAGGAATCGCTATCCGCAGTCCGCTGTCAGCTGTCCGTAGTGTCGCAGCCGCTGTCGGACAGCGGCCAGCGGACAGCGGTCAGCTGGTTTTCATGGTACCGGATCATACCCGCTCCGACCAAACGGGTGGCAGCGCAGGATGCGCCGCGCGCCCAGCCAAGTCCCCTTGAGCGCGCCGTACTTCTCGATCGCTTCCACGGCGTAGCGCGAGCAGCTCGGCGTATAGCGGCACGAGCTGGGCAGCAGTGGCGCCAGGCCCACCTGGTAGCCTCGGATCATCAGGATACAGAGCCGGGCGACGGGGGACACAGGGACCCTACGAATTCTCCGCGCAGGGTTTCAAAATCGGCCCCGTACGCGCTCGGCTTGGTGCGCACGAGGACGTCCGTGGGGCTGGCGAGCCGGGGCAGCACCTCCCGGCGCCCGATCTCGCGCAGCCGGCGCCGCAACCGGTTGCGGCGCACCGCGCTGTGGCGGTGGCGCGGCACGATCACCGCCAGCCGTGAAGACGCCACAGGGGAAGGCCGGGTGAACAGATCGAGATGATCCGTTCGACGGCGCTTCCCCTGCTCCATGAGCGCGCGTAACTCCGCGGCGCGCGCGATCCGACGCGACCTCGGCAGCGCCTCGGTCAACGCCCGTGGTGCTTGGACCCGGTCCGGACCGTGAGCGTCTTGCGGCCCTTCTTGCGGCGCCGCGACAGCACCTCGCGACCCCACCGATCCTTCATGCGGGCACGGAAGCCGTGCTTGTTGACGCGCTTCCGGTTCCGCGGATGATACGTCGGCTTGGCCATTCCCTGCCTCTGCGAATCCGTTCAACGGACGCAACTCACGGCGCCCGAATGCGTTCGGAGAAGGCGCGAAAGCTACCCGCGCGCACGCATCAGGGTCAAGGTTGACTTTTCCACACACGCGCCGTTAAGATGTCGCGCCCTTTGGACCTTCCGCCGGATATCCTGACGCGATGTGATGGAGCAGTCAGCTAAGGAAACCTGGAAGCGCGTCTTGGACCAGGCGCGCGCGCGCTTGCCGGAACCGACACTCCGGACTTGGCTCGAACCCGCCGAACCCGTCAGCTACGAGGACGGGAAGCTGGTTCTCGCCACGCCGGACCAGTTCGCCGCGGAATGGAACGAGACCAAGCACGCGAAGCTCCTCTCCGACATCGCGACCGATGTGTTCGGCCGGCCGCTCGAGGTCAGCTTCAAGGTCCAGGAGGAACGGACCCGCCGGCCGCAGATGGATTTCTTCGTCGCGGCGCCGGCCGGCCTGGCAGGCGTTCCCGGGGGCACGCCGTCCTGGGCGCTGCCGCTCAACGAGCGGTACAGCTTCCGGACGTTCGTCATCGGGAAGTCCAACGAGCTGGCAGCGGCGGCGGCCTACGCGGTCGCCGAAGCGCCCGGCCGGACCTATAACCCGTTGTTCATCTACGGCCTCACCGGGCTCGGCAAGACGCACCTGATGCAGGCCATCGCGCACGCCGTGATCGACCGGTCGCAGGAAACCCGCGCGGTCTACGTCGGCGCCGAGCAGTTCATCAACGAAGTCATCGAAGGCATTCACGCGAACAAGATGGCCGAGTTCCGGCGCCGCTACCGCGTCGAGGCCGGCCTGCTGCTGGTCGACGACGTCCACTTCCTGGAGGGCAAGGAGGCGACGCAGGAGGAGTTCTTCCACACGTTCAACGCCCTGCACCAGGCCGGCAAGCAGATCGTCGTGACCAGCGACCGCCCGCCCACCGAGATCCCGGGCCTGGAGGCACGGCTCGTATCGCGGTTCGAGTCGGGCATGGTGGCCGACATCGGCCAGCCGGATCTCGAGCACCGCACCGCGATCCTCCGCAAGAAGGCCGAGCAGGATCACCTCGAGCTCACCATACCCGACGACGTGCTGCGGTTCATCGCCGAGCACGTCCGCAGCTCGGTGCGCGAGCTCGAGGGCTGCATCATCAAGCTGCTGCTCTACGCCTCGCTCAAGCACCGGGAGATCACCATCGAGCTGGCCCGCGAGGCGCTGAGCGACAAGATCCGCTCGAGCGTCGAGCCGGACGGCGGGCAGGGCCGCCGCGGCTCCCCGACCATCGACCGCGTCCAGGAGATCGTGGCGCGGCGCTGGGGCGTGACGCCGGAAGGCCTGCGGTCCAAGGCCCGCACCAAGCGGCTCACCGTGCCGCGGCAGGTGGCCATGTACCTGGCGCGCGACGTGCTCGGCATGCAGCTCGTCGAAATCGGCCAGGCGTTCGGAGGCCGCGACCACTCCACGGTCATCCACAGCATCGACAAGGTCGGGCGGCAGCTGGCGCGCGACACGGGCTTCCGCGAGCGCGTCGCACAGGCGCGCATCGAGTTGTCCGCATAGCCGCGTGGACGGAGGGCCGAACGTGTGGAGCGCTGCGGAAGGTCTGGGGACGCGCGTGGAAACAGCAACCACACTCCACACCAGCGTGGACGGCGAAAACAGCGGAACCGTTTCGAGGGTGGACGCTTAACTCGTGGCGTCCACAGTTCCACAGGCTCTACTACTACTACTAGATTCTTATATCTCTGTGGTAGAAGCAGTACTTTCGCACACACGATGAGGACAGGATGAAGTTCACGATCACCCGCGAGAAGCTCCAAGAGGGCCTCCTCGCCGTCGTCTCTGCGATTCCGACGAAGACGACGCTGCCGGTCCTGTCCAACATCCTCATCGAGGCGAAGAAGGACGGCCTGCGCCTCTCCGGCACGGACCTCGACATCGCCGTCAGCACCACGGTACCCGCGGAGGTGGACGAAGAGGGCGCCATCACGCTCCCGGCCAAGAAGCTGAGCGACATCGCCCGCGAGCTGCCGGCCGCGTCGGTCCGGATCTCGAGCTCCGGCGAGCAGCGCGCCAACGTCGAATGCGGCAAGAGCAAGTTCAAGCTGCTGGGCCTGCCGCGCGACGAGTTCCCGAGCTTCCCCGCCGTGAAGTTCGACGGCGCCTGGAAGATCTCGGCCAAGGACCTGCACAAGCTGGTGGGTCACGTGGCCTTCGCCGTCTCGACCGAGGAGAGCCGCCCGATCCTGAACGGCGTGCTGTGGGAGCTGCGCAAGGACCGGATGCGCATGGTCGCGACCAACGGGCACCGGTTGGCGCGCATGGAGATCGCGCTCGACAAGGGCTCGCAGCAGGCCGACCTCATCGTGCCGCCCAAGGCGCTCGAGCAGCTGCGGCGGCTGTTCGGGCCCGACGACGAGGTGGAGATCGCCAAGAGCGAGAATCACCTCGGCTTCCGCGCCGGCGGCACCCAGGTGTTCACGCGGCTCATCGAGGGCCCGTACCCGAACTACGAGCAGGTCATCCCGCGCGAGAACGACAAGTTCGCGACCGTCGACCGGGTGGCGATGTCGTCCGCGCTCCGGCGCATGAGCATCGTCGCCAGCGACCAGACCCACCGGATCCGCCTCGCGCTCTCCGGCGGCACGATGAAGTTCAGCGTGCAGACGCCGGACCTTGGCGAGGCCCAGGACGAGATGCCCGTGACCTACGAGGGCGACGCGCTCGAGATCGGCTTCAACGCGGCGTACCTGCTGGAGCTGCTCAAGTACATGCCGACCGACGAGGTGCGCTTCACGTTCAAGGCACCCGAGCGAGCGGCCACCGCCGAGCCGGTGGGCTGGAACGACAGCGCCGCGTACCTCTGCCTGGTGATGCCGCTCCGGCTGGTGGACTAAGGATCGCCGGTCTCCGGCGCTTTCTCCCTCAGGCGGCTGAGCTGCGTGCTTGGTCTCCCGCGGGCGCGTTGACTTTGCGTTGACTCTTCGTCGTTAGAGTCTGACAGCGAGGTCGTCCTTGACAGCCATGCCACTTCATGCCACATTATGCCACATCATGACACACGGGGTTGTGGCATTCTCACGTCGGGGTATCTCTCTTAACCGCGCGCTTCTTCAGGAACTCGTGGACCGCGATTTCGGTGGGAATCGTACCGCAGCCGCGAATGCGTGGGGCCTAAAGCAGCCTCACCTCAGCAGGCTGCTTAACGGCAATAGAGGCCTAAGGCGGCCGTCCGATGAGACATTTGAGGCGGTCCGGAAGATCGCCGAGGCAACCGGGCGGTCTGATACCGAGTTCTGGACCAAGCAGCCGGCGATCGTGGCTGTGCCGTCCGGGGATGCAGACGCGCCCCGATTCGTATACGACCCAGATCAGGCCCACAGCATGCTAATGCAGATCGAGAATTGGTTCGCCGACCTTCCGCGGGACGCGCGAATGCACAAGCAGGTCGTGAGGGCGGTCATGCGCACGCTCTTCGACGAGTCCTTCCTGAGTCACCAAAGGCCGTCGCGAGAGTGGCGGATCACGATGGATCGACTTGAAGGCTGGCCGACCGGCGAGAAGGCGGGATCCAGAAGGAGAGGTGCCCAATGGTCGTAACTACCCCAGACAAGGTCCTCTTGAAGGTTCTTTGGGACACGGTGCTAGCAAACGGTCGACCGCCACACATAAGATTCGGGGAGTTGGCTCAGCGCCTGAGCGAAATGCAGAAGGCGGGTGTCGTAGTCTACGCAACCTCCGAAGTCGACGACCTGACGGAAGCCCTGAGCAGCGATGCGCGAGCGCTGGAGCGCCTTGGCTTTCTAAGGGTTGTCGAGGGAGAGGCTGCGGAGCTCACGCCGGCTGGGGAGCTCGTAGCTAGCACGTTGGAGTACCCAGATTGGGTCAGGAACCGAATCGAACCACGCCCTGCGGTGGATGCAGCCTAGCGCCTTCGATCGCGCAACGATCTTTCTTCTTCGGAATCCCCAGGTGTTCGAGAGCCAACTCCCGAACGTCCTGGGGATCCTCGGCTTCGTGCTTACCTTTGTTCTTGTTGGGGTGCAATCACTTCCGGCCGAACTCCGGATTACTGGTATCGCGCTCGGCCTACTAGCCTTGGGTACGTACGTGGCGGTGACCGTCGCCGCTAGGCCGCGGAATCTCCTTCGTAGGCTTGCTGGCCGCTTTCGAGAGCGAGCAGGGGATCGCTTCGTGTATGAGGTCCTACTCACGTCAAGGGATACCGCGGCCCTGGAGTCCCACTTGCTAACAAACCATCCCCACTGGCATGTTAAGGGGCTCGCTGAGGCAATACGGGCGGACGCGGAAGCGCCGCCGCCGCAGGGCGGGAGCCGCAAGCACTGAGGGCCACAAGTTGGATTCAGCCTACGTGGAAGCAGACGGCATCATAGGGCGCTACAGCGCGATCGGTAGGCAGGCGGCATCTCTGCCTGTAGTGCAGGCCGTGATTGCCCGCTACAACCTTCCTTGGCTAATTGAGGCGCCAAAGGGCAACGACTATCCCCTGCCGCCGCATCGCGAGACGGTGTCGTCGGGTTCGGCCTTCGGTCGGTACCTGAAGGGAGCGTATCAGGTCCCGTTTCTCCACCGCCTCGCTTTCCTCAAGCAACTAAGCACGGTCGTGCTTTCGACCCATCTTGAGGCCACACATACTCGGCTGTCGCATTCGATCGGTACAGCGAAAGTGGCAGCTCGACTGCTAAACGTCATACTAGAGAACGGGTTTGGCGCGACCGAGCAGTTGGATGATCTGAGCCATGACGCGTGCCTGTTCTACTGTCTAATTCACGACGCCTTCCATGGGCCGATGGGCCACTCGCTGGACCTCATGAAGGACGTGTTCGGCGACAGCCTGGAAGAGAAGTTGGACAACGCACTGCTAAGGCGCGCGCTCGACGGAATCGTAGCGGGGGACCCTGACCGGACTGGAGCGCAGATACTCCTAGCCGCGGAAACGTGCCGACCGGGTGAGGGTAACGAGCTTGTCGAAAAGGTCCGACTGCTCGCAGATCCCTACCGCCTGCGACGTGAAGCTCCACAACTATTCTTCCTGAGAGACATCGTCAATTCTGACCTTGATGCGGACCGCATTGACTACCTGATGCGAGATTCGCGGGCGCTGGAGGGCAGCGAGCACCCCGAGCTTCTTTCGCTGACGGAGAGCGCCCGGGCGGTGGACATAGACGAGGGAAAGGGGTCCCTAACCCGGCTAGCGTACGCCAGGAAGGAGGCCCGCGCAGTTGGAAGTGCACTGGGGCTTCGGCGGCGCCTATACACCTTGTTCTACGAGGCGGCGGACAAGCTCATAGTTGACGACATGATTTGCCATGCGGTTTTCTATGTGCTGCGAGATTTGGGGTTACTCGATCGGCGAGCGACAGACGAGGAGGCGACCCGACAGGCGATACTGCGGGACATCCTGCTGCTGACCGATGACGACTTTTTCGCCGCTCTTGGTGAGCTTAGGGCCCCCAGCGCGTGTTACGAGCTCCTCGTCAGAGTGCGTCAACACAACTACTTTCAGCACCTCTTTAAGGAAGGCGTCGAGCTACACCTCGTGGACGATACCGTAGTTAGACACAATAGCTGGATGAAGGCAGTGAGCGACTTGACGCGCAGGCTGACTCAGGAGAGGGGCAAACAGCGTTATCCAGAAGCGTGCAAGCCTGAGGACCTAGGCTATCTGCAGGAGGCCAGCAAACCCTACTTGAGTGACACAGGTCTCCTCGTGTTCTCGTTCCAAGAGTGGACGAGGGGCAGCTTTCGCGCCCGGAAGGGCTTCGAAGACCGCGTGTGGGCCAAGTTCTGCGAAGGTGACCAGAAGGAAGAGTTGCGACGAACGTTTGTTACGAAGGAGTACGGGTCAGTCGACGTCTACGATGCCGAGCGGCTGACGCACTACCCTCCGATCCATGTCACGACTTCCTCGTTCTTCCAAGTTCTTGGGAGAGCCGACCTGGCGCGTCATCCGAAGGAGGGAGGCCAGCCGGAGAACGGCATTCTCCTCTATGTAGAGGGGGCGAATGGCTCCCTTGCGGCTAGAAGGGAAGAGATATCAACGGAAATCGAAGAGAAGCATGAAGCATTCCCCGTAGTGGTTTCTGCACCCGTGGCGCTTGTGTCAACAGCCGGTCCTAGCGTGCTGACAGCCTTCTTTGACGAATTGCGATCGTGCCACTGGCTATGGGGTGCGCTTCGGTCAGGGCTGGTGCCCGGTCCCCAAGCCAGCGGAGTGTAGGCCGACCTTTGCTGAGTGTTCGCCAGCCAGGCGAGGCCCTGAAGTACATGCCGACCGACGAGGTGCGGTTCACGTTCAAGGCGCCGGAGCGCGCCCACGGCCGAGCCGGTGGGCTGGAACGACACCGCCGCGTATCTCCGCCTGGTGATTCCGCTGCGGCTGGTGGACTGATGCCTCGGATCGACTCCTAGCTCCGGGCCTCTGGCGCGGGTCGGCAAGGCATGGCCTCAGCGTTCCCTATCCGGCAGTACAGCGGCTCCCTCACGAAGGAGCCGCCCCTTGGTCTCTTGGACCAGACCATCCTGATGATTGAGCCTGGGATGGCCTATTCCAAGCTGCTGTTCTTGGCAGAAACTCACACCAACGCCGTCGTTCCGGGGCTGCTTCGAGCTAGGTTCTTGCTGCTCGATCGTGACCATGTCGTCTACGACCGCTTCCTGTCATTGGCTCACAACGAGGGCCCCAATTCACCCCGTGTCAGGAAGGTCATGTACCTCCTGTGGGCGCTGCGAGACGCCCGCTTACGAGGCTTCATCTTGGGGCGTGTCGTCGATTCCAGGGGAAAGTGGCGTGTTTCGGAACTGAGGCGGAAGGCCCATGCGGACTATTTCACGCAATGGCTTCAGCTCGGCAGCGTGACCAAAGCGCGGTCGAACATCGAGTTCTTCTTGAACGAGTCGGGCATCTACGACTCTTCGACCGGAGCAATCCACCTTGACACCGATGACGGCTGGCTGCCTGAAGCGATGGTGGCCGCTGCTCAGCACGCAACAAATAGGAGCGCCGAAGCGGCGATTCTGCGGGACCCGGTTGGTTTCCTATTCGACAACGGCGTGAACGGTTTGGCGAACCTAGCAGCTACGGATCGTGAGGCTGCCTCGAAGCATCATCCAGTTGTCGTCGAAGTTCTGGACGATGACCTAGCTGCAGCTTGGGCCGCCGAGCCTTCAGACCTGAAGGAATGGGTTCCGCACGTCATCAAGCCGGGTGCCACCGCGAAGATCTCAGCTATAGTCGATCCCGTCGCGTTGGAACGTGCCAACACCGCCCACCAGGCATTGGAGCAACTGGTCGCTGACGCGGCGATTGCGAGGGGCCTCCAGCCGCGGTGTACCGTGAACTTGGACATGGTGCTCGAAACCGAACCCGGGCACGTGCTCCTAGAGATGAAGAGCTGCACGCAACGAAACTTTCACCCTCAGATTCGGAGGGCTGTGAGTCAGTTGCTCGAGTACCGTTTTGTCTATCGAGAGCAGTTGACGGGCGATGTGACGCTTGTGATCGTGGCAGAGACCGCTCCGCCGGCGTCAAAGCAGTGGTTGATCGACTACCTGCAATCGCTCGGAATCGTTCTTACTTGGAGGAAGCGCGACGAGAAGCGACTCGTGACGACTGTGCCGGTTCCGAAGGCGTTAGAGGGAATTGCAGTACAGGCGTAGAGCTGGGCTGATCACCCTCGTATCCCTTGTAGACTCGTCGAGTCTCGTGGTATGTCGCGAGCTCGTCGCCCCACTGTGTCCATCCTGGAGCCTCTTTGCGGGCAAAGAGTTCAAGGTAGGGCCCGGGGCTGCAGCGCTCGATAATCCGTAGAAACGCCTCCGGCTTCCGGGAGTGCTCCTGCTTCCTGGTGTACACGATGTTGACTTGGCTACGAGCTGGTGCCGACGTGCGTAGCCCGCCCCTCACACCAAAGAGCAGTAGCTCAGTTACGTTGCGATAGTAGAAGCCAACGCCCCGTCCGTCTGGTCCGCCGTCCTTGCGTATCTTGTACCAGACTAAATTGGTCTTGTAGGTAAACCCCCAGCCCTTCATGATCTCAAGAGCATCCGGGAGCAGGGCGTTAGGGCACCAGAGGTAGAGGTGACTCTTCCTGGCTGCAAGCTGTTCGACCGGCAGCGCTCCAATCTCTTGGAAGGTCATCGTCTTGTATCGATGGAGCCGACGATGTTCGGGCGCCATTTTTCCGGTTCGGTTTTGGAACCGCCAGGGCGGATCGATCAAGATCGTGCCAAACGCTGCCTTGGCATTCCTGAGACTGGGCAGTTCCCGCATCGGGCTGTTGCGACTCCTCGTAGACGGACGGGCGGTGACTCGCGAACGGCCGGGTACGCGCTCAGAGGGTGTCCTGACGGCCATTGTATTTTAATACACAATAAAATATAATCAAGGGCGATGATGGTCAATGAAGGCGGCCGTGGGTCGGGTGGGGCGCGTGAGTAAGCGCCGACGGGGAAGGCCCCGGGGACCTAAGACCGTGCGCTACTCTGCCCTACTGGAGGAAGCGCAAAGACGGGACCTGGATATCATCCGTGACCATCTTGAGGGGAAGCCCAATATGGCAGGTGTGGTGCGTGAGGCCCTCGCTCAGTACATCGCTCACAAGCGCGACGAACCCGCGATTCGAGACGCGTTGGATGCCGCCCAAGGAACGCCGCCCATCAGAGTTGTGAAGTAGAAGCGGACTAGCGGGGCTGGCCCGGTGGCCTGGCCGGCCGCGGACGTGCGACCGCCGTGTCCCTTCGGGGGGCGGCGGTCGTTTCCTTTGGAGGCTTGAGCGAGTCGAGCCGCACGCTGTCGAACGGCAGGCTGTCGGCGTGCAGCGGGTCGAACGTGAGCGTGTCGAGACGGAGGCTGTCGAGGCGCGGCGGCAGCGACAGCAGCGAATCGAGCGGCTCCAGCTCGGCGTCGCTCCGCGCCAGCTCGACATCCTCGCCGCGCAGGCGCGCCAGGATCAGTTGCGCGCGGTAGCGGGTGCGGCCCGGGCGGTGGCCCGGGTTCGAGGTCAGCGGATGCGGCAGTGTGGCGACGAGCAGCGCGGCCTGGTCGAGGGACAGTGACGCCGCGCTCCGGCCGAAGTAGCGCCGGCTCGCGGCCTCCACGCCCCACAAATTGGGACCGAACTCCGCCGCGTTGAGGTACAGCTCGAGGATCCGGTCCTTCGACAGCGCCCACTCGAGCCGGTAGGCGATCACCGCCTCTTTCAGCTTGCGGAGCGGGTTCCGCGACGGCGAGAGGTAGAGGTTCTTGGCGAGCTGCTGGGTGATGGTGCTCGCCCCGCGCAGCCGGTCGCGGCGTAGGGCGGCGTTGGCGAGCGCGCGCCGCAACTCGGCCCGGTCAGCCGTGTCCGACCAGGTGAAGTCTTCGCGCCGGTAGCCCAGGGCCTCGCGCAGGGCCCGCCAATCGATGCCGTGGTGCTGGCGGAAGGCATCGTCCTCCGCCACGGTCGCTCCCTGGAGCAGCCACTCGCTCATCGAATCGAGGGGGACGGGTCGGTAGCTGAGCGCGGTGGTGTCGTGGCGCGCGGCGTACTGGTGCTGGCGCATGCGCTGGAACGCGGTCCGCTCGGGCCAGTGAGTCCGCCACCAGCTGGGCGGCGGCCAGACGAACAGCAGCCAGGCCGCGAACGCGACGACCGGCGTGCCCAGGATCAGGGCGATCAGGCCGAGAACCTTGAGGAGGCGGCCCACGGGCCTGGTCGCTAGCGGCCGCCGAAGCGCCGGGTCGGCGGCTGGGCGATCACGGTGCCGGACACGCCGATCCGCTCGCGGTCGTCGGTGCGGGAGCGCGCCCCGAAGCCGTTCAGGCGGGCGCGACGGCCGTTCCACTCCACCGAGGCCGCCACTTCCCGGCCGTCCAGGTCGGACGTGAACACGCCGCGGGCGCGTACGGTGAACACGCCGAGCGCGAGCGTGGCGCCGGCACGCCACTCGCTGGTGCCGAGGCCGTCGGCGACCAGGTCGGTCTCGCCGCCCACGCGCACCCGCCCGCCCAGCAGGTTGACGGCGATGCCCGGCACGATCACCGACCTGTGCACGGTGTCGCGGACCACCGCATCGCCGATGTCGCGCCACAGCAGCGACAGGTCGACCACAGCCCGCGGTTGGAACCGCACGCCGACGTCGAAGGTGCCGTGAGTGCTCCCGTTGAACCGATACCAGCGCCGGGCGAAACCGGCGCCCCCGCGCCCGTCTCCCAGACCGAGCCCCAAAGCCCACGCTGTCCCGTCCGGGCCGGCGCGCTGCCGGTCGTGCTGCCACCCCAGGGCGAACCCGCCGCTCGCAACGGTGAGCCCGTAGTCGGAGAGCTCGACGTCGCCGGCGGCCCGGTCCAGCGTCGCGTGCGCGGCCACCGACGCTTCCTGCCGCCGCGACAGCGCCGCGGGCTGCAGCCAGACCGCACGGCCGTCGTAGACATCGGTCGACAGGAGGTACCCCGCCGGCTGGGCGGCGGAAAACTGCGCGGCGGCAACCCGGGGCCGGGTCGCCGCCGCGAGGAGGACGGCGAGGGTGAGCGCCGCCCTGCCGATCGTCACGGCACCCGCGTGATGGTGGTGCGCGACGTCCGGCGGACGGGAATCTCCAGGCTGAAGGCGGTAACCGTCACGTTCACGGTGCCGCTGTCGAGCCCGGTCTGCGCGAGGAACACGCCGCCCGCCGATACGAAGCGCTCGAGCGTCGCGGTCCCCTGCCCCTCGAGGCGCAGCTCCTGGCCCTGGGCGCTGCCGGTGCCGCTCACCGTGTAGGCGCCGTTGGTCGCGATCCTCAGGGCCCGTACGCCCTCGCGGGCTTCCCACCCGACCACCCGGTTCTGCCGGATCGATCGCGCATTGAGCTGGATCTCGCCGAGGTTCTGGTTCTCGGTGACGGTATCGGTCCAGGTCTGGCCGGCCGTGATGGGGGAGGGCGGCAGCACGGGGAGGAAGTCGCGCACCTCGGAGCCGACCTGGCGCATCGCGGGGTTCGTGCTGTCGGGAACCACGATGCCGAGCGCTCGTCCCTGTGGGGTCATCGTCACGCGGAACGTCCGGCCTCGCGCCACGGTCTGGTCCAACTGGCCCTCCATCGGGCCTGTGGACCGGACGGTGATCGAGTCGATCGTGATCGCGGCTTCGAGGTTGGCGCCGCTCGCCGCGATCACCGCGGAGATCAGCATCGTGGTGGTGGCCTCGACGTCCGTCACCTGCCCCATCGCCTCGGTGTGCGACGTGGTGCGCGACTCGACCCGGTACCGGCTCGGTCCGGGGCTGTAGGCCAGGCTGGCCGGATCACCGGCCGGCGCGCGGGACGGCGCGGCCGCGGCCGGCGCGGGAGCGGACGAGCCGCCGCTGGCGCAGGCGGAGGCGAGCAGAGCGGTGGCGAGGGCGAACGGACGGCGCATGGTGGGGCTCCCGCAGGGTCGGAGTGCATGAATCGGCGGTCGTGAGTCAGCGGAGCAATATACCAAAGGCGCCGCGCAGCGGGTTGAGCCGTGCGCGGCGCCTTATGCGGAGCCGTAAGCCGAGTTCTGTTCGGCCCGAAGGCCGGATGGTCATCTCTCTGGGATGGCGGTCACCCGCCACCTCAAGCGGCCTACCCGCGGCTCGTCCCGAAGGACGCTGGCGGTCCGGGCCGGACCTCGCCGCTTATTTGGCCTTGCTCCGACCGGGGGTTGCCGTGCCACGCCCGTTGCCGGGACGCGCGGTGGGCTCTTACCCCACCGTTTCACCCTTGCCTCACCCTTGCGGGCTTCGGCGGTTTGTTTTCTGTGGCCCTGTCCGTCGCCGCTCGCGCGGCGCCCAGGCGTTACCTGGCGGTCTGCCCTGTGGAGCTCGGACTTTCCTCGAGGGTTGCCCCCCGCGACCATCGCGCTCCGCGTTGGGAATATAGGCAGAACGAAGGTTTTTGGGATGATGGGTCCAGGCGGTCTTCGGCAGTGGGTCTTGGGTCTTAGGTGTGAACCCGAAAGCCCAAGACCTAAGACCCAAGACCGCCGTCCACCCTACAATCCTAAGAGACACCATGCCGCCGTCATCGGCGTGCCGTTCATCTGCCGGCACCCATCCGCCGTGATCACCACGTTGTTCGAGTGGTTGTACCCGTAACCGCCTTCCGGATCGTACAGCCCCGGCTCGTTGGAGAACATCATGCCCGGCTGGAGCACCGTCGCGTCGCCGAGGGCGATGTACGGCGCCTGGTGGCCTTCCATGCCGGCGCCGTGCGCGGGCCGGTGGTAGACGTAGCGCTCCAGCGCGGCGCGCCGCGCGATCTCGTGCACCCGGCTGGCGACGGCGCGGCACTCGACGCCGGGCCGCGAGTGCTGCACCTGGGCCAGCGTCATCTCGGTGTGCACGTCCCACATCCGTCGCTGCGCGTCGGTCATCGGCGCGATGTGGCAGGCGCGATACCCCTCGCCGCCATAGCCGCCGATTCGCACCATGATCCCGCTGAACTGAATCGCGTGACCGCGCTGGATGCGCGTGTAGAAGAACTGGTTAGGATGCGGGTAGGCCGTGCCCACGCCGGTGCGGCAGCCGCACCCGATCTGCACCCCGACCGCGCTGTGGGGCTGGCCGCCGTGCGGGACGTCCCGCATCACCAGCTCGGTGCCGAACCGGACCGCGTCGTGCCGCACGTCGAAATCGGTGGCATCGGTGCCCCGGCGCAGCACGTAGTCGCGACAGAACTCGAGCATGCGGTCCGCGTAGTCGATCGCCCGCTGGGTGAGCGCGATCTCTTCGGCCGTCTTGACCTGCCGCATCCGCTGCAGGATGTCGCCGGCGGGCCGGAACCGCGCCCGCGGCAGGGTCTCCTCGAACAGCCGCTGCTGGGTCGGCGGCAGCTCCCAGTCGGTGGCCACCGCGCCGCCGCCGGCGCCCCGCCGGTCCAGGCCGCGCAGCATCCACTGCCACAGGTTCACCGTGCCCTGCGGGCCCGCGACGCTCCCGGCGCGCGGATCGTTGCTGGTCTCGGCGTGCGGATAGTCGAAGTAGAACTCGGCGTCGCGTACCCACCACCCGGCCACCAGGTCGCGGTCCAGCCCGGGCACGAACAGCACCGGCTCGCCCTGCCGCGGGATCCACAGCGCCTCCGGCCGTTCGGTCTGCGAGTGGAAGTAGCCCGAGGCGTAGACGATGTTCCACTGGTCCTTGCAGAGGATGCCGTCCAGGCCTTGCTGCGCGAGCTGTTGCTGGATGCGGCCGATCGTCGAGCGGTACCAGGCCACGGGCAGGCGGTCGGGCCGATCCTGGACGCCCGACGCGGCGTCGGTGGCGGGCCGCGTCCACCAATGCGGCACCGCGCCGATCGCGTCGCGCGCGGGCGCGAGGGTCAGGGCCAGCGCGCCGCTGGCGCGCGTCAGGAACTCGCGGCGGGTCGTCGTCATCGCTCACTCCCCAGTTTGGGCAGGACGTCCTGCTCGTAGCCTTCCCGGAAGCTGCGCCAGCGCGGCGCCCAGCCGAGCTGGCGCCTGATCCGCCCGTTCGAGCAGCGGAGCGAGGCGCCGTAGGTGGCCGTCATTTCCGCGCCGAGCGTCAGGCGCGCGAGGAACTCCGGCAGGTGCAGCGGCTCCTTCGCGCCCACGGCCTTCGCGAGCCATGTCAGGTACTCGCTGAGCCGGACCGGCTCGTCGTCCACCACGAAGTACGTGTCGCCGGGCCGGTCGGCAAGCGCGGCGGCGGCGAAGGCCGTGGCGGCGTCGGCGGCGTGCACGAAGCACTGGTAGTTGGCCCCGTCCCCGATGATCGGCGCGGTGCGGCTCTTGAGGCGCGCCACGATTTCGCGCGTGTGGTACGCGTGGGGCGCGTAGAACGCGCCGGCGCGCAGGATGTCGGCGGCGAAGCCGTGGTGGAGCGCGGCCTCGCGCGTCATGGCCTCGGCGTCGAGCGCCGAGCGCGCGACCTGACCCGGCTGGAGCGTGGCCTCCTCGTCGATCAGGGCGCCGTGCTGGTCGCCGTGGACCCAGATGATACTCTGGAGCACGAAGCGCCGGACCCCGGCCCGCGCCGCGGCGGCGAGCAGGTTGCGGGTGCCCTCGCGGCGGATCCGGTCGTTCGGCGCGAAGTCGCCGGGCCGGCCCGGGAAAGTGCGCGGCAGGGCGGTGGCGGCATGGACGACGACCCCGCAGCCGGCCACGGCCGGCTCCAGCGACGACGGCTCGAGGATGTCGCCGAACACGGTCACGCCGCCGAGCTGGCGTGCCAACTGGACACTCGCCTCGCGTCGGGCGAGCACCACGACTTCGTGCTCCGCCTGCACCAGCGCCGGCACGAGGTATCGGCCGAGCACGCCGGTGCCGCCGCAGACCAGGATCCGCATCTCAGCGCTCGGCGGCCTGCAGCCGTTCCTGCGCGCGGGCGGCCAGGCGGCGGGCCCGCTCGGCGAGCCGGTCCCGGCCGCCCTTCGCCGCCGCGGCGGTTGCCGCGGCCCCGGCTACCTCGGCCGCCTCGCGCCAGGCGCCGGCCCCGTAGAGGTGCTCGGCGACCGCGTAGCTGTCACCGCGGCCGGCCGCCGCGAGCGCGCCCGCGGCGCGCCGATGGGCCCGGCGCCGGTCGGCGCTGGCGAGCAGCTCGCTCTCCACGTAGCCGCGCACCAACTCCGCGGTGAACACGTACACGCCGTCTTCCTCGCGCAAAAAGCCCGCGCGGGCCAGCGCGTCGAGCCGGCGCTCCGCTTCCTCGGCGGACGTCTCGATGATGGCGGCGACGACGGCGGGTTCGGGCCGCGTTCCCGCGACCGCGGCGGCGCCGAGCGCCTCGCGGACCGGCGTCGCGAGCGACTGCGCCCGCAGCGTGAGCGCGGCCGCCGCGGCGCCGGGAATCGGGAACGGCAGCGGCTGCGCGGTCGTCGCCCCCGGCGACGGCCAGGCCGCCGGTCCCGTGCCGCCCTTCGCCAGCGCGCGCAGGATTTCGACGACGAACAGCGGGACACCCCCTGCTTCGGCGCGCAGCCGCCGCACCAGCCGCTCGCGCGCCCCGGCGTCGTAGTCGGTCAGCATCCGCGCGGCGAGCGCATCCACCTCGGCGTCCTCGAGCGGCGGCACGGCGACCTCGACACCCGGGACATCGTGGCCGACCCGCGCGCGGAGCTCGAGGAGCGCCGCGGGCGGACCGGCGTCCATCCGCGCCGAGAGCAGCAACAGCACCGGCGCCGTTTCCGCCGCGCGCAACAGCGCCGGCAGCGCCTCGAGCGAGAGCTCGTCGGCCAGATGCGCGTCGTCCAGGGCGAGCGCGACCGGTCCGTCGCCGGCGATCGCCGTCAGCGCTTCGCCGAAGGCATGGCCCAGCTCCGCGGCGCCGGCCGCGGGGCGCGGGCGGGCGCCGGGATACCGGCGCGCCACGTCGGGCGCGATGGCGGCGAGCGCGGCCAGGGATTCCGGCGCCGCGCCCGCGAGCCCGCTGGCCTGCGCCAGCCCCCGGGCGAGCAGCGCCGCGAGCACCGAGCCCGGCACGTCGCCGTCGGCGCCAACGCAGGTTACGCGCACCAGCCGAGCGCCCCCTCCTTCGAGCCGCGCCCGCTCCGCGGCCTCGTGCAGCAGTCGCGTCTTGCCGGCGCCGGCCGCGCCGGTCACCAGCACCACCACGCAGCGTCCGGCGCGCACCGGCAGGTACGCGCCCAGCGCCGCCAGGGCCCGCTCCCGCCCGACCAGCGGCGGCAGCGGCTCCGCGGCCACGTCGCCGCGCTCGGCATGGCGGTGCCCGGCGCGGATCCGCTCGGCGAGCGCCGCAAGGTCGCCCGCGGGGACCGCCCGGTCTTCCCGAGCGAGTCGCTCCGCGTACTGCACGTAGCGCGTGAGCGCCGCCGGAGCCGCGCCGGAGAGCGCGTCGGCGATCATCGCGACCCGCAGGGCTCCCTCCGCGAGGGGTTCGGTCAGGAGCACGCGTTCGGCCCACTGGGTGGCCTCGGCGTGGCGGCCCTCCGCGCTGGCGCGCGTCGCCGCCGCGACCAGCGCGTCCCGCACGCGGCGCCGCCAGCCGGCGCGCTCCGCGGCCAGCCAGTCCTCGAACGGCGTGGCGTCCGGAATGCCCAGCCCCTCGAGAAAGTCGCCGCGCCACAGCACGGCCACGGCCGCCGCGTCGTTCGCCAGAAGCGCGCGGTCCATGGCCGTCCAGTCGGCGTCGACGAGCCCGAGATCGAGCGCCACCCGATCGCCTTCCGTGTCCAGCGCGTCATCGCCGAGGGCTCGGCGAACCGCGCGACACGCCTCGTTGAGGCTGTGCCGCGCCTTCGCCTCGTCCTTGTCAGGCCACAGCAGACCGACGAGGTGATCGCGGCGGCGGGCGCCGCCGGGCGAGCGCGCGAGGTACAGCAGCAGGCCCAGGTGCTTGCGCCACGTGAGCTCGGGCGGCGGGCTCGCGCCGGCGATCGCGAGCTCGGGAGGTCCGAACGTCCGCAGCGTCAGGCGCAACGGCGTGTCCTTTCCGTGACCCGGTGGTGACCCGGGGTGCGCATCGTCGTCGCGGCCCTGAGGCCGGAGGAACATGAACGATGACCACGCGCGCCGCGACCGTCGCCACGTTGTTGCTGCCAGCCGAGCGGACGCGGGTCGAGGCCGCCGGTCAGGGCGCGTTCGTCGCCCTGCACGCGGACTCGCTCGACGAGGCGGTGGTGGCGGTGCGTCGGCGGGCGGCGCTCGCCGTGGTGCTGAGCGTGCATCGCTGCCGCGAACCCGACCTGCCGCGGGTCGCCCGGTTCGTGCGCGAGTTTCCGCACGTGCCGGCCGTGGCGCTGGTCTCGCGCGCCGAGGCCGCCGCCCCGGAACGCCTGTTGCGCCTCGGCGCCTCGGGCGTGCGCGCGGTCGTGGACGTGACCGTGCCGGCGGGCTGGCAGCGCCTGCGCGACCTCGTGCACGAGCCTGCTTCGCCGGTGACGGCGGCCGTGATGGCCGCCCTCGAGGCGGACCTCGGCCGCGCGCCCCCGGACTGCCGGCTGTTTTTCGAGACGGTCATGGCGTGCGCGCCCGACGTCGGCACCGTGCGGCCGCTCGCCGGCCTGCTGCGCTGCGTGCCGAGCTCCCTGATGTCGCGGTTCTTCCGCGCCGGCCTGCCGTCACCCAAGACCTACCTGTCGCACGCGCGGCTGCTGCACGCGGCGTGGCTGTTCGCGGCCGACGGGTTCAGCATCGCCGATGTCGCGCACCGGCTCGACTACAGCTCGCCCCAGAGTTTCGGCCGGCACCTGCGAACCCTGCTCGGCGTCACGCCCGGCGAGTTCCGCCGGCGCCTGCGCTTCCCCGACGCGGTCGCGCGATTCCGCGCCGCGTTCGTCACCCCGTACCGGGACCGGTTGCTTGCGTTCCATCCTCTCGGAACCATGCCCGGGGACCACGGACACTCCGCGGCGTAAGCGCCGGCCCGGCGGGGTGACGCCCTACAGCGGCTTGACCGTCACGTACTCGGCCGTATCGTGCTTCCGGCCGAGCACCGAGAAGCGCACGATCGAGCCGCGCATCCGGAGCGCGACGTCGGCCAGCTGCTGCGACGTGCCCGCCAGCCGCTGCAGCGCCACGTGCTGCTCGGTGGCCGCCCCGGCGGCTTCGGCGGCGTGGTCGGCGCTGGTGGCGGCGAGCGCCGCCACCCGGTCCATCGCCTGCACCAGCGACGTCATGGCCGCCGCCTGCTCCTGGCCGGTGGTGGCGGTCGCGCCCACCAGCGCCGAGAGCTGCGCGATGCCCTCCAGCACCTCGCGCAGCGCCTGGTCGGCTTCACCCGCCACGCCGCCCACATCGCGCACCCGGGCCTCACCCGCCGCGATCGCGCGCCCCACCGCGCCGATGCCGTCCCGCAGCTCTTCGATCGTGCCGCCGACGTCCTTGGCGGCGCGCGCCGCCTCCTCGGCGAGCTTGCGCACCTCGAGGGCGACGACCGCGAAGCCCTGCCCGTGCTCGCCGGCGCGCGCGGCCTCGATCGCCGCGTTGAGCGCGAGCAGTCGCGTCTGTCGCGCGATCTTGGCGATGCCCCCGGCCAGCCTGCCGATCCGCTCCGAGAGCGGCGCGAGCGCCGAGACCGTGGTCGTGCTGCGGCGGACCTCGTCGCCGATGGCCACCAGCGTCGAGCCGGCGCGCCCGATGCGCTCCCGGCTCGCCTCGGCGGCCGCGAGCAGGTCCTTGGCGCGGCCCGCCATCGCGTCCACCCGGTGGCCGAGGTCGGCGGCATCGGCGGTGGTGCGCTCCGTGGTCTCGCCGCTCTTGGCGGCGATGCCGCGCTGTTCGCGGAGCTGGGCCGCCAGTCGCGCCGCGCTGCCCCCCACCGAGCCGCTGGTGCGCTTGAGGTCCTCGGTCGAGCGGGCCAGCGTGTCGGCGTAGGCCGCCACCTCGTCCGCCTCGCGCTGCACGCTCGAAATCGTCGCCGACATCGCCTCCATCATCCGGTTGAAGGCGCGCTCGAGCACCCCGAGCTCGTCGGTCGCCAGGCCATCGGCGCGCGCGGCGAGGTCGCCCTGCTCGGCCTCCTCGATGACGCGCCGGGTCTCGCGCAGCCGCGCGCCCAGCCGCGCCGGGCCGCGGAACAGCGCCAGCGCGACCGCGTACAGCAGCACCGCGTCCACCCACGCCCCGGCGCCGAGATCCAGCGGCGAGGCCAGCGTCCCCGGCGGTCCGAACCAGCGGGCGTTGCCCCACTGCCCCAGCAGGGCCAACGTCCCGCCGGCGAGCGCCAGCAGCCGCCCGGCGCGGCGGGTGCCGTGGAAGGCGTAGGGCGCGATCACGAGCAGGTACAACGGGCTGGCGGGAATCCCGCTGAGCGCGACCACGGTCGTGACGAGCAGGAGGTCCAGGGGAGCCGCCAGACGGTCGGCCCAGGGCCGCGTCCGCACCCGTTGCGACAGGACCAGCAGGGCGGCATTCGCCGTCAGCGCCGCCACGGCGGCCCCGAGCACCAAGGACGGCGTCGCATCGGTGAGGCCGGCCTCGTGGCCGGCCGCGAGCAGCGTCGCGCCCCCGGCGATCGCGTACCAGCGGAGCCGGATGTGGCCCGCCGCGTGGGAGGCACGCGGTCCGGCGGAGCTCATCCGAGCAGCTCGCCCACGGGCACCAGGGTCCGCACGGGGAGCCCGGCGTCGCGCAGGGCGAGGGCGCCGCCTTCGTCGCGATCCACCACCGCGAGCACGCCGGCCACCACGCCGCCTTCGGCGCGCACCGCCGCAACGGCCTCGAGGGCCGAGCCGCCGCTCGTGATCACGTCCTCGACCACGACCACGCGCGCCCCGGAGGCGAAGCAGCCCTCGATACGGCGCTGCGCGCCGTGGGACTTCGCCTGCTTGCGCACCGTGAAGCCGTTGAGCAGGGGGGGCGCGTCGGCGGACGCGCGCGCGATCGCGTAGGCCACGGGATCGGCGCCCAGCGTCAGGCCGCCTACCGCCTCGGCCTCCCAGCCCGCGCCGCGGATGGCGGCGAGCCCGAGCGCGCCGACGAGCCCGAGCCCTTCGGCGTGCATGGTGGTGCGGCGGCAGTCGATGTAGTAGGACGAGCGGCGGCCCGACGCGAGGACGAAATCGCCCCGCTCGACGGAGCGCTCCCGGAGCAGGGCGATCAGGCGCTCGCGCACGGAGCGGACCTCAGCGGCCGCCGAAGATCCCCTTGAGGGAGCCGAAGAGGCCGCCCTTGCCGCTGGGCGCCGGCTCTTTCACGGCGGCGTCGAATTCCGCGGCGAACGCGAGCACGTTCTTCTGTCGCTTCACCGGCTCGCGCGCTAGGCCCCGCATCACGACCTCTTCGAGGGGTCTGGGGAACACGAGATCGCGCCGCGACTGTGACAGCGGCACGGGCGCCTGGGTCAATAGCTGGTGAAACAACTCGCGCGGCGACTTCGCCTGGTAGGGCAGGTGCGCCGAGAGCAGGAAGTACGCGATCGTCGCCAGCGAGTAGATGTCGGCGGCTTCCCCCACCAGCTCGCCCGACAGGGCCTCGGGGGCCACGTACTGGAGGGTCCCGACGAAGAACCCCGTGCGCGTCAGCCGCTCCTCGGGCTTGGCCTCGGCGTCGCGCGCGATCCCGAAGTCGAGCAGGCGCGCCCGCTGGGTGCGCGGGTCGTAGATCACGTTCTCGGGCTTGAGGTCGCGATGGATGATCCCCGCTGCGTGCGCCACGCCAAGTCCCTCGGCGATCTGCTGCACGATCGTCGCCGCCAGCGGCGGCGTGAGAGGACCGCTGCGCCGCACGAACTTGACCAGCAGCTCGCCGTCGGCCCACTCGAGCGCCAGGTAGTGCAAGCCGTCCGTCTCGCCGTAGTCGTAGGTCTGGACGACCGTGGCGTGCTTGACCCGCGCGCCGAAGGCCGCTTCGCGCAGGAACCGCTGCACCGCCGTGCGGTCGCTGCGCAGCTTCTCGCGCAGCACTTTCACCGCGCACAGGCCGCGGCCCGTGTGCTGGGCGCGGTAGACGGTGGCGGTGCCGCCTTCGCCCACGCGCTCGAGGAGCTGGTAGCCGGCGACGGTGCGGCCGGTGAGGTCTTCGGAATGCATCGCGAGTCTTCGAAGGTAGCGCCGCCGGGCCGCGGGAGGCAAGTGAAAGCGGCGCCGCGCCTTGACTCGCGCCGCGCCTCGTCCGTAGCTTGCCCCGTCGTCCCGTCTCCGGCCCCGGCCTTCGAGGATCCCACGCCCCGCCGCCCGCACCTGCGTTTGCTCGCCCTGTTCCTGCTCGCCTCGCTGGCCGCGTGCGGCAGTTGGTCGCGGGTGGGCTCACCCGACCAGCCCGAGGCCACGGCCCCGGAGCGGCTTCCGCAGATCTTCGAGCCGACCGCCGCCTTCCGCGAGATGGGCCTGATCGCCGAGGGCGGGCCGATGCCCGTGTACGGCACGGTGCGCGTGCTCGCCGGCCCCACGCCCGACTCGCTGCTCGCGCTGGTCGCGCTGTCGCTGCGCAACCGCGGCCTGACGTTCCGGCGCGAGGGCGACGTGTTCCTCGGCGAGTACCGGGTCGAGATCGCATTGCGGCAGGGTGTCCGAGTCGCGGCCCAGGCGGCGCGCGACGAAGCGGTGCGGGTCGTCACGTTCCGGGAGACGCAGCGCAACGACGAGAGCATCATCTTCCAGCACTTCCTGCCGGTCGCGCCCGGCCCCTACGAGCTGGCGCTGACCGTGCGGGACCGCCGCGGCCCGGGCAACACCCGCGTGGAGCTGCCGGTCACCGTGCCGAGCATCGCCGGCGCCACGGTCGCCCTGCCGATCGCCGTCTACCGGGCGCGTCCCCGCACCGACCTCGCCGCCACGCCGGAGCTCGTCGTGAATCCGCGCAGCGCGGTCGAGTACGGCACCGACACCCTGCTGTTCTTTCTCGAGACGTACGGCCTGGCGGCGGGCCGCACCATCACCGCGAGCGCCACCGACATCGGCGGCCGCGTCGCCTGGACCGACTCGATCCGGGTGGACTCGACGGCGCGGGTCCGCGGCTGGGTCTTCGCGATCCCGCCGCACCACCTCTCGATCGGCCGCTACGAATTCCGCGTGAGCCTGGGCGCCGAGGTGGACGCCGCGACGCCGTTCCTCGTCACCTTCTCCGATCTCTACGCGGTCGCCAACCTCGACGAGATCGTCTCGCTGTTGCGGTACTTCCCCGGGGCCGACAGCCTGCGCGCGATCCTGAACTCTGCCCCGGCCGAGCGGGGCGCCGCGTGGCAGCGGTTCTGGCGGCGCACCGACCCCAATCCCGCGACGCCCGAGAACGAGGCGCTGGACGAGTACCTGGCGCGGGTCCAGGCAGCCAACACCCGGTTCCGCGAGGAGGGCATTCCCGGGTGGCTGACCGAGCGCGGCTGGGTGTTCATCTGTCTGGGCGAGCCCGACGAGTTCCTGGATCGGCGCACCGACTCGCAGATTCGCAGCCGGTACATCCAGTGGACGTACTACCAGCACCGGCTCTCCCTCACCTTTGTGGATGACGGCGGCTTCGGCCGTTACCGACTCGAGCCACGCTCACGCTCCGAGTTCCTGCGCGTTCTGAATCGCGTCCGCCAGCAGTGAACCTCGCCCCGCGCGAGGGGCGGCGCCGTGCGCTGCACTTCGCGTCGGGTCTGCTCGGTGGCGTGGCGCTGCTCGCGCCGCACGAGGTGACGAGCGTCGTGCTGTACGCGCTGCTCGCCGTGGCGCTGGTGCTCGAGGGGGCGCGGCACGCTTCGCCGAGCGCGCAGGTCTGGTTCGATCGCCTGGCCCTCGGTGCCTTCCGGCCGCGGGAAACCCGGCGCGTGAGCGGCCCCACCCTCCTCGCCCTGGGCTACGCGGTGACGTGGCTCGCGTTCCCCGGACCCGAGGCCGGCGCCGCCATCCTCGTCACCGCGCTCGCCGATCCGGCGGCGGCGTTCGCCGGCTCCCGCATCGCGCCGCTCGGCGGCGGTAAGACATGGGCGGGCACCGCGGCCGCCTTCACGGCCGCGCTCGTAGTGCTCGCCGCGCTGCGCACCCCGTGGGCCACGGCGGCCGGCGCGGCCTCCGCCGCGGCGCTCGCCGAGCGGGTGGACTGGCGCGGTGTCGACAACCTGCTCCTCCCGCTCGCGACCGCCGCCGCGCTGCGCCTGCTCGCGTGAGCCGCCGCGTTTTTCTGGTGGACGGGTACGCGCTCATCTACCGCGCGTTCTTCGCGATGCTCTCACGCCCGCTCACCACCAGCCGCGGCGAGAACACGTCGGTGGCGTGGGGCATCGCGAACTTCCTGCTCCGGCTGATCGAGCAGCACCGCCCCGACGCGGTGGCGTGGATCCACGATTCCGGCACCACCTTCCGGCACGAGACCCTGCCCGAATACAAGGCCACCCGGCAAAAGCTCGGCGCGGAGCTGCAGCAGGACTTCGACCGGTCCATCGAGCGCGTCGAGCAGCTGCTCACCGCCTTCCGCATCCGCCTCCTCGCGGTCGAGGGCTGGGAAGCCGATGACGTGATCGCCACGCTGGCCCGGCGGTTCGCGGCCGAAGGCCACGAGGCCGTGATCGTCTCGGGCGACAAGGACTTCTACCAGCTCATCGGCCCACGGGTGAGCCTGCTCAACCCGGGACGCGGCGGTCCGGCCGCGGTCGAGGAACATTTCGTGACCCACCAGAACGCGACTGAGCGGCTGGGCGTGCCGCCCGAGCGGACCGTGGACTTCCTCGCGCTGGTCGGCGACACCGCCGACAACGTGCCGGGCGTGCACGGCATCGGGGAGAAGACGGCCCAGAAGCTGATCGCCGAGTTCGGGGACCTCGACACCATTCTCGCGCGCGCGGGCGAGGTGCCGATGAAGCGCGCTCGTGAGGCGCTCGAGCGGGATGCGGACCGCGCCCGCCTGTCGCGCCAGTTGGTCACGCTGCGGACCGACGCGCCGCTGGCCGATCGCGTCGAGGATCTCCTGGTGCGCGAGCCCGACTGGCCGCGGGTCGTGGAGCTGTGCCGCGAGCTGGAGTTCACCAGCCTGGCCCGCCGCCTGGCGGACCGCGTGGCCGGAGCGACGGAATCGGCCGAAGCGCGCTCGCCGGCCCCCTCCCCCCCCCGGGCCGCTCCGGCGGGCGAAGCGAGCGAGTCCGTGACACCGGCGGTTGGTGCGCCACCGCCGCCGCCGCCTTCCCCCTACCGGGTTGCCGACACGCCGGCCCTGGTCGGCGAAGCCGTCGCGGCGGCGCGGCGCGCGGGCAGCGTGGCGCTGGTGGTCGAGGCGAGCGGCTCCGCGCCGATGCGCGATACCCTGGTGGGCCTGGCGCTCGCGACCGCGCCCGGCGGCGGCTGGTATCTGCCGTTCGCACACGGCTCGCCCGGCGAGATGTTCGAAGGCACCGACGTCAGGAACCTCCCGCCGCTCGCCGATGCGTCCCTGCGTTTGCTGGTCGAGCTGCTGGCCGATGCCCGCATCGCCAAGATCGGCCACGACCTCAAGCCCATGGTGCTGCTGCTGCGGCGCGCCGGCGCCACGCTGGCCGGCCTCGGCTTCGACACCATGGTGGCGAGCTTCGTCCTCGATCCGGGCAAGCGGTCCTACGCGCTCGACGCGGTGGTGCTCGAGCACTTCTCCACCCAGCTCCGGACCCGCCAGCACCTGACGGGCAGCGGCCGCGGCGTCCGGCCGTTCGCGGAAATCCCGGTGCGGGAGGCCGCGGAGGTCGCGGCCGCGGGCGCGGATTACGCGCTGCGCCTGCGCGAGGCCATCGAGCCGCTGATCGTCGAGCAGGCCCTGCAGCGCGTCTATCGCGAAATCGAGATGCCCCTGATCGGCGTGCTCGCGGGCATGGAGTCGGAAGGCGTCGCGGTCGACACGGAGCTGTTCGCGCGCCTCGGCGGCGAGTTCAGGAAGGAGCTCGCCGCGCTCGAGCAGGGCATCTACGGAGCCGCCGGCACCACCTTCAACCTGCTATCCACGCCACAGCTGCGGCACGTGCTGTTCGAGAAGCTGATGCTGCCCGTGCTCAAGAAGACCAAAACCGGCGCTTCGACCGACGCGGACGTGCTCGAAGAGTTGGCCGCGATGGGCCACGACGTGCCGCGGCGGATCCTCGAGTACCGCGAAGTGGCGAAGCTCCTCTCGACCTATCTCGAGGCGCTGCCCCAGGCCGTCAATCCAGCGACCGGCCGCATCCACACCACGTTCAACCAGATCGGCGCGGCCACGGGTCGGCTCAGCTCCAACGACCCGAACCTCCAGAACATCCCCGTGCGCACGGCGCGGGGCGAGGCGATCCGCCGCGGCTTCGTCCCCCGCACGGGCTGGAAGCTCGTCGTCGCCGACTACTCGCAGATCGAGCTGCGCCTCCTGGCCCACCTCTCGGGCGACGAGGGGTTCGTGCGGGCGTTCCGGGCCGGCGGCGACATTCACCGCCAGACCGCTGCCGTCATCTTCGGGGTCCCGGTGGACCAGGTCGGCGCCGACCAGCGCGCGCGCGCCAAGACGATCAACTTCGCGACGCTCTACGGCCAGGGCCCGCACGCCCTGTCCCGCCAGCTCGCCATCAGTCGCGACGAGGCGAAGCGCTTCATCGACGAGTACTTCGCGCGGTTCGCCGGCGTGCGGCGGTTCCTCGACGCGTGCGTGGCGAAGGCCCGCGAGAAGGGCTACGCCGAGACGCTCTTCGGGCGGCGGCGCTTCATCCCCGAGCTCAACGAGAAGAACTTCAACATCCGCTCCTTCGGGGAGCGCACGGCCACCAACTCACCGATCCAGGGCTCCGCGGCCGACCTGATCAAGATCGCGATGGTGCGCGCCGAGGCCGCGCTGCGCGCGGGGGGGCACGAAGGGAAGCTGCTCCTGCAGGTCCACGACGAGCTGGTCGCCGAGGCGCCGGCGGTCGAGGCGGAGACGGTCGCAGCGCTGCTCCAGCGAGAGATGGAGCAGGTCGCGGAGCTCTCAGTGCCGCTCGTGGCCGATGTCGGCATCGGCGACAACTGGCTCGACGCGAAGGCCTGACCGTGGCCGGCGAGAGCGCGTGGCGCGAGTTTCCCCGGCGCCGGGACGGCGTCCGGCACGCGCTCGAGGGCGGCCTGTGGCTCCACCGCTGGCGCATGGACGGCCGGCCGATGGCACACCTCGTCTCCAGTGATCGCGACGCCCTGATCGCGTGGGGCGAGAACCATGGCCTGAACGCGAGGTGGATTCAGTACAAACCGCTCAAGAATCCGGATACCGGACAGCGGGTGCCGTGTTGGCACTGGGATCTCTGGGAAGAGCAAATACCAACGGCGTGACAAGTGATGGGTGATTGCGTGACAGGTGATGGTGATGAGTGATAGGGAGTAGGCGTCCCGGAGCCCATCATCTATCGCGCCTTTTGATTGTCGGAATGTCATCCCCGGTCCCCCGCCGGTAATCTCCCACGGTCCCCCGGCGCCGGTATCCCGGCCACCAATTGAACCGTCCGGCCAGATGCATCACCGCCGGCACCATCACCATCCGGATCACCGTGGCGTCGAGCAGCACCGCGACCGCGAGCCCGAATCCCACCATCTGCACGGCGAGCACGCGCGCGAACGCGAACGCGCCGAACACGAGGATCATGATCAGCGCGGCGTTGGTGATCGTGGCGCCGGTGGCGGCCAGCCCGGCGCTCGTGGCCTGGTCGTTGTCGTGCGAGCGGTCGAACTCTTCCTTGATGCGCGCGAGCAGGAACACCTCGTAGTCCATGGACAGGCCGAACACGATCGCGAACACGAGCACCGGCCCGAGGATGAAGATCGCCTCCGTCGGCCCCTCGAGCCCGATCAGGAAATCACCGATGCCCCACTGGAACACGACGACCGTCAGCCCGAAGGCCGCGGCCACCGAGAAGCAGTTCATCACGACGGCCTTGAGCGGCACCATGACCGAGCGGAACACAACGCCAAGCATGACCGCCGTTACCGCCAGGACCAGGGTCACGAGCATCGGGAACCGCCGCACCAGCTCGTCGCGGAAGTCGAGGCTCGAGGCGGCGAAGCCGCCTACGAGCAGCGATGCCCCGGCGAGCGCCGGCAGCGTGTCCGGCTCGATGGCGCGGATCCTGCGCACGGCGTGGAGCGAGCCGTCCAGCGTCACCGTGTCGGCCAGGAACACCTCGAAGATCGCGGACGTGCCGTCGCGGGAGAGATACGCGCGGAAGAAGTCGGGCAATCGCGCCCGGGCCCGCGCCGTGTCGGCGTAAAGCTGCGCGTACTGCCACAGCGGAACGCCCGGGCGCAGATCCACCATGCCCCGTACGTCGCGCACGCGTGGGTCGGCGCGCAGCGCGTCGGACAGTCGAGCCAGCCCGCGCAGCCGGTCCGGGTCGAGCACCGCGCGCCCGTCGCCGAGCGCGAGCACGATCCGGATCGGGAAGATGGAGCCCTCCTGGCCCATGCCGCGCAGCACGTCGGCGCCGCGCCCCGCCTCGGTGTCGCGCGGGAACCAGCCGTTCACGGGCAGGCCGATCCGCATGAAGGCCGCAGGCGCGGTGAGCACCGCGAGGATGGCGCCGCTGATCAGGACCGCGCGGATCGGGTGGCGCGAAATGCCGAGCGCGTAGCGGTTCCAGCCCACCGACGAGCGCACCTTGGCGAGCCGCCACGCGAGGCCCTTGGGCCATTCGACGTGGCGGCCCAGGATGGCCAGCGCCGCGGGCAGGAACGAGATGGACAGCAGCATCGAGACCGCCACGACCACCAGCCCGCCGAGGCCGACCGAGCGCGTCTCCGCCAGCGGCACGATCATCAGCGCCGCGAGGCCGACCATTACCGTGGCCCCGGACGTGATCACCGCGGAGCTCGCGGTCTCGATCGTCCTGACGGCCGCCCGGATCGGGTTGTTGCCGAGGTACAGCTCTTCGCGGAACCGCGTCACCACCAGCAGCGAGTAGTCGATCCCGACGCCGAGCCCGACCATCGTGGTGATGTTGAGGACGAAGATGGACATCGGCTGTAGCATGGCGATCATCGCCACCACACCCAGGGTCAGCTCGATCGCGATGAACCCCACCGCGATCGGCATCGCGGCCGCGACCAGCGTGCCGAACGCGACCACCAGGAGCAGCAGCGAGAGGGGGATCACCGCCCGCTCGAGCTTGGCCGAGTCCTCGGCCGTGACGGTGCGCGTGTCGTAGTCGAGCGCGGGAGCGCCGGTCAGGGCCGTCGTGAAGCCCGCGCCGGCCCCGCGGCCGACCGCGGCGATCGTGTCGCGCAGCAGCGGCACGTAGCTCGTGGGGTCGTTGTCGTTGACCTGGCGCAGGCCGATCAGGATGAAGGTGGTCCGGCCGTCGGCGCTCCGGAAATCCGGAAGCCGCGTCTTGCGCCAGCTCACCGTCTGCAGCACGAACGGGAACCGGTCCAGCGCCACGGTCAGCGAGTCGAGGTAGGCTGCGTAGGGCGCGTCGTCCACCCCGAGACTGTCGTGGCGGATCGCCACCACGGCGAAGCTCGCGAACGGCGTCGCGAATCGCTCCCGGATCAGCCGCTCGGCCCGCGTGGACTCGGCGTTCCGCTGCTCCTGCCCGCCGACCTGCAGGCGGTGATGGACCTGGCCGGCGACCGGAACGATCAACACGACCAGCAGAACCCAGAACGCCACGATCGGCCAGCGCCATCGGACGATGAAGGTGGCCGGCAGTGGTATCACACCAGGGTCCCCGGATCGCGGAAGGGTGAAACGGCCCCGGATTCTCGCCCAAGCCGGAGCCCGGCGCAACGCCACTTGGCGGCGGGCGCCCGGCATCGCACAATAGAGGAAGATGGCCGAAGCCCGTCCGAGCCGGCTCCTACCCCTGCTCGCCGCCCTGATCGTCGGCGCCGTGGCCGCCGATGTGGCGCGGCGGGTGCTGGTGCGCGGGTCGGCTCCCGCCGCCGCGCGGCCCGAGTCCACCACCGTGGTCGCGGGCCGGGTGGCCGCGCCGCCCCCCCCCCCCCGCCGCCCGAGCGACACCGCCCTGGCCGCCCGCCGGGCGCGGACCCTGGGGCGCATCGCAGCCGAGAGCGCGGTGACCTACCTCGCGACGTCGCTGCCCGAGTCCGATTCGGCGGTGCGCCGCTGGCCCGACGCGAAGCTGCTGCGGCCGCTGCGTCTGGCCATCGTCCGGGCCCCGGAGGTCCGCAACTTCCGTGAGTCGTTCGTCGCGAACGTGCAGTGGGCGGTGACGCGGTGGAACGGCGCGATGCTTCCGCTCAGCCTGGGCCCGGCCACCGACACCGTGGGCGCCGACATCGTGATCACGTGGGTGGACCGGCTCGACAGCAACCGCACCGGCCGCGCCGATCTGACGTGGGATCGGCGGGGCTACCTGCTGCACGCGACGGTCTACCTGGCGACCCACACGCCGCAGGGGCAGGCGCTCGGCGGGCGCGAGATGGTCGCCTTGGCGCTCCACGAGATCGGGCACGCCCTGGGCCTCGGGCACTCGCCGGTGCGCGAGGACGCGCTCTACCCCGTGACGCGGGCGCTTGAGCTCACCGAGCGCGACCGCCGCACCGCCCGGCTCCTCTACAGCCTCCCGCCCGGCTCGCTCCGCTAGCGGTTCAGCGGGTGCCGTGCATCGCGGGGCGCGGTCCTTCCGCGAGCGCGATGCCGAGCCTGAGCGCGAAGTCCGCGTACCGCACCAGCCCCGCGAACGGAAAGTCCGGCGCCCACTGATCGCCCGCCTGGTGATAGCGGTCCCAGCGGCGCCGCAACGCATTCGACGAATCGCTCGTCAGGCCCTCGTAGGCGCCCGGGCCCGGCACGAGGAACACGGCCGGCACGCCGATGCGCAGGAACGGGAAGTAGTCCGTGTTGGGCGTGGCGGGCGACAGCGTGGCCTCCCAGCCGGCGCGCCGCGCGACCTCGACCGCGACCGCGCCGAGCGTGGACTGGGTACCCCCGGCCACGCGCCACGTGACACCGGGCGCCGCCGGCGCGCCCGCGTCCAGATTGATGACCCCGACCATCCGCGCCGGGCTCACCGGAGGGTTCGCCACCAAGTAGTCGGAGCCCAGCAGCCCGCGCTCCTCGCCCGTGAACCAGAGGAACAGGGCCGAGCGCGCTGGCGGCCGCGCGGCCAGGGCCTGAGCGATGGCCAGCAGCATCGCGCACCCGGCCGCGTTGTCGCTGAAGCCGTTGTAGATGGAGTCGCCCCGCTCGCCCGGAGGCGAGATTCCGAGGTGGTCGTAGTGGGCCGTGTATACCACGTGCTCGTCGCGCTGCGCGGCATCGCGGCCGGGCAGGCGCGCGGCGATGTTGCGTGCCGACAGCCGGCGCAGCGCCGTCGCGACGGACACCTGGATGCGGCGGCTCGGCACCGCGAACGCCGAGTCGCCCTCGGTGCCCGTGCGGCCGGCGAGCAGCTCGGCTTCGAGGCGCGGGTGCACGATCACCGACGGCAGCCCGGGGATGAATGACGACGTCGCCCGCGCCTCCGGAGCCAGGAACAGCCGGGAGGGACCGCGGCTCCGCACGTACAGCGTGAACAGCTCCTCGTTGCCGACCAGGTGCACCACGCCGACCGCGCCGCGCGCGCGCAGCGTGTCGGCCGCGGCCGCCTCGGCGCCGAACACGCCCCGCATCAGCGCGACCCGCCCCGTCAGCACGGGCAGCCGGCCCGCGCGCGCCAGCACCTCGGCGGCCGTGCCCACGAACGCCAGCTCGCCGCCGAACGCGACGAGCGTCTGCGCCGTGCCCACGTTGTAGAGGAAGAGGTCCGGCCGCACCCGCGTGCTCCGCGTATACGCGCCGGTCGAGTCCGGGTACAGAAGCTCGAGCCCCTGGCGGGTGATCGTCGCCTCGACGATGGGCACGTCCTGGAAGAAGCCGCCGTCCGGAGCCGCCCCCGTGAGTCCGAGCTGCTCGGCCTGCGTGGCGAGGTACAGCGCGGCCACGTCGGCGCCGCGGGCACCGGTGCCCCGGCCCTCCAGGAGGTCGTGCGAGAGGAAGTAGGTGTGCGCGCGCAGCGCGAAGGAGTCGCTCCCCCC
>Ga0247727_10000152_pt1 | contig 155656 bp, 130 predicted proteins | sample WisWelCaveWW1625_FD_202498 | JGI IMG/M metagenome (GOLD analysis project Ga0247727, IMG submission 202498) | Biofilm microbial communities from Wishing Well Cave, Virginia, United States - WW16-25 | ecosystem: Environmental > Aquatic > Deep subsurface > Groundwater > Cave microbial mat... | reverse complement strand
ACCTATTGCTTGCCCTTGGCGGCGGCTTCCCGCTCGGCGCGGAACTTTTGCGCTTTCTCCGGTTGGCGGAGCGCGTCGTAGACCTCGGCCAGATCCTGGCGCGCGGACTGGAGCCAGCTTACCGAAGGACTGGCCTGTTTGCTCAAGATCTCATAGCCGCTGGTGGCCTCCGTCTCGGCTTCCGCGTAGCGCTTCTGGCGCAGCAGCGTGCGTCCGACCTTGATCCGAGAGATGGCGACGTTGAGGTGCCCGGCTGGGAGGGTTTGGGCGTACATGGCGAGCGCCTCGCGAAACAGAGGTTCGGCGCGCGTGTAGTCTTTCCTGTTCATGTAGGCGCTCGCCAGGTTGGCGAGCCCGAGTCCGATCAGGTAGTGCTTGCCGGAGTAGGCGGTGCGGTAAATGCCGACCACCCTCTGGTACCGGGCTTCGGCTTCGCCAAACTGTTCGCGCATGAGCGCAATGTTGCCCAGCTCGTTCAGCGTGGAGGCGACTTGCGGATGCAGCGGCCCGTAGACACGCTCGCGGACCTCCAGGGAGCGATGGAGCATGTCCACTGCCTCGTCGTGCCGTTTTTGAAACAGCAAAGCCCTGCCTATCAGCGTGAGGTTGGAGGCGGTTTTGGGGTGATCCTTCCCGTAGAAGGCGGCGGTGATTTCGAGCGCCTGCCGGTGAAATTTTTCGGCCTCGGTATAATGGCCCTTTTCCTGCTGGATGGCCCCCAGATTGATCAGATCCTCGGCCACCAGCGGATGGCGCGGGCCATAGTCCGCCGAAGAACCGGCCTTCGACGATGCTGGCCTGCCGGGGATTCAGGCGGGCCAGCTCCTCCAACGCAAGGTGGATCGCAGCGGAATCATTAACACCTTCGCCGGAACGGGCGTGGCCGGGGCCGCCGGGGATGGCGGGCCGGCCGTCCGGGCGCAAGTCAACCAGCCGACGGGAATGACTTTCGATGCTGACGGGAATCTGTATTTGGCCGACCGGCTCAACGTCAAGATCCGCAAGATTTCCCCCCCGCCGCTGCCCACCATCGCGGCCGGAAATGCCGTGGTATCGGCGTTCATGGGCCGCGCCGGTTTTTCCTCGAACAGCTACGTGGAGATTTACGGCTCGAATTTCTCCACCACGGCGCGCACCTGGGCGGGCGGCGATTTCAACGGCGCGAATGCTCCGACTTCGCTGGACGGCGTGAGCGTCACGGTAAACGGCAAGCCGGCCTTCATGTTTTTCATCAGCCCGGGGCAGATCAACATCAATACGCCGGACGACACGGCCATCGGCCCTGTGGCGGTCCAAGTGAGAACTCCGCTGGGGCTGAGCAACGCGACGATGGTGAACCGGTCCCGGATATCGCCCACGCTGCAAACGGTGCCGCAATTCAACGTGGGCGGCCGGCAGCACGTCGTGGCGCTGACGCCCGACTTCGCTACCTTCATCGGTAACCCCGGGATGCTGGCGGGCGTGGCGTTTGCGGCCGCCAAACCGGGAGATGCGGTGGTGCTCTACGCGCTGGGCTGCGGTCCGACCAGCCCGCCCACGCCAGCCGGCTTGCTGGCGGCCCAGAATTCGTCTCTGGCCTTGCCATTCGAGTTGCGCATCGGCGGTGTTCCCGCGCCCGTCACGTTTGCCGGGTTGGTGGGGGCGACCATTGGTTTGTATCAGTTCAACATTGTGATCCCGCCGGTGGCCGCCGGGGACCAGCCCATCGACCTGGTGGTGGATGGCGTCGGCAACGCGCAGAACCTGGTGATCGCGATCGGGCAGTAGCGCGCGCTTCATCCGCTCCCCTTCATTGACAACCCCTCGGCCGGTTGGCTATATTCTCAGTAACGCGGCGTCCTCACTCGAGCTTGGGCCGATACGTGGGCAGGCACTATGGCGACGGAACCCGATGAGCGGCTTTCCGGAGGCGGGCCTGGGGCTGCGGCCAGGACGCGCCCCGGCACGCTGCGCCCGGTTCCCGGTCTGCCGCCGCCGGCTTCGGAGCTGAGCCTGGAGGCCGCCCCGGCGCCTACTCCCGATCCCTACTCCAGCCAGCTGGAAGACTTCACGCGACTCCCCGGCCTGCGGCAGGGTGAAATCCGCGACGGCCGGGTCGTGAAAGTCTCGGGCGCGGACGTGATCGTCGACATCGGCTACAAGTCGGAAGGCCTGATCGGGCTCGAGCAATTCCGCGACGCCCTGGGGCAGATCCGCGTCCAGGCCGGCGATGTCATCGACGTCATGGTGGAGACTACCTTCGCGCAGGACGGATACATCCGCCTCTCCCACGAGCGCGCCCACCGCCTCCGGCAGTGGGATCGCCTGGAGAAGGCCTTCTTCGAGAAAACCCCCGTGACGGGCCTAGTGGTGGAACGAGTCAAGGGAGGCCTGGATGTGGACCTGGGAGGCGTGCGGGCGTTTCTACCCGGCTCGCAGGCCGATCTGCGGCCCAAACACAACCTCGACGGGTGGAAGGGAAAAGAGGTCTCCGTTCGCATCATCAAGCTCAACAAGAAGCGGAGCAACGTAGTGGTGAGCCGCCGCGCGGGGCTGGAGGAAGAGATCCAGCACCGCCGCCAGTCGGCGCTCGATTCGCTCGAGGAAGGGGCGGTGGTCCCCGGAACGGTCAAGAACCTGACCGACTACGGCGTGTTCGTCGACCTGGGCGGCATCGACGGTCTATTGCACGTCACCGACATTTCCTACGGCCGGGTCTCTCACCCTTCCGAAGCGCTTCACGTCGGCGATCCTGTTACGGTCAAGGTGCTCAAGTTTGACCGCGCGCGGGAGCGCGTTTCGCTCGGCATCAAGCAGCTCGCTCCGGATCCATGGGCCGGCATCGCCGAACGGCGCCCCGCCAACAGCCGCGTCTACGGCCAGGTCATGAACGTCACCGACTACGGCGCCTTCGTCGAGATCGAGCCCGGCGTGGAGGGCCTGATCCACGTTTCCGACATGACCTGGTCGCGCCGCACGCGGCATCCCTCGAAGATCGTCAAGAGGGGCGACCAGGTGGAAGTGGTGGTGCTCGACGTCAACCCGCGGGAGCGGCGCATCTCGCTCGGCCTGAAGCAGCTCGAGCCCAACCCCTGGACCACGCTGGCCGGCCGCTACTCGGTCGGCTCGGTGGTCGAGGGCCGCGTCCGAAACCTCACCGAGTTCGGCGCGTTCGTCGAGATCGAGGACGGGGTCGACGGGCTGGTGCACGTCTCTGACATTTCGCACTCCACGCAAATCAAGCATCCCAGCGAGGCGCTGCGCAAGGGCCAGCGGGTGCAGGCGGCGATCCTCCGCATCGACGCCGAGAACCGGCGGCTGTCACTGGGTATCAAGCAGCTCCAGCCAGACGCCTGGGAGTTGTTCTTCCAGAACCACACGGTGGGCCAAGTGGTGCGCGGCAAAGTCACCCGGCACGCCGGCTTCGGCGTGTTCGTGGAGCTGGCCGAGGGGATCGAGGGGCTCTGCCACAGCTCGGAAATCGCGGAAGGGGAAAAGTCCCCGCGGCTGCCGCCCGACGGCACGGTGCTGGATTTCAAGATTCTCAAGCTGCGGCCCGGGGAGAAGAAGATCGGACTCAGCCTGCGCGCCGCAGTCGAGGCGCCTCCGGCGCCGCCCCAGCCGCCGGAGCGTGCCGTCGCGGAGCCGGCGGTGGCCGAAGCAGTTCTGAGTTTTACCGAAAGCGAGGGATACTAGGAAACGCTATGACCAAAGCCGACTTGATCGAGGAAGTCTCGCGGGTGGTGGAGATGACGCGCAAGGACTCCGAGCTGATCGTGGATACCATTTTCGAAAGCGTGGTCAAGTCGCTCCGCGCCGGCGAGAAGATCGAGATTCGCGGCTTCGGCAGTTTCCGGACCCGGCAGCGGAAAGCGCGCATCGGGCGCAACCCCAAGTCGGGCGATCGGGTGGAAGTCCCCGCCAAGAGGATCCCTTTCTTCAAGCCGAGCAAGGAGCTTCGCGACATCGTCAACGGAACGCCGGCCTCCTCGACGGCCGCCGCCGCCGAGACCGCCGCGCCCCCGCCGCAGGCCTGAGCGCATGGACTACCTGTGGACCCCGTGGCGGTTCGCCTACGTCACCGAGGCGGACCGGGCGGCGGGATGTGTGTTTTGCGAAAAGGCCGCCGAGGGGGACGACGAGCGCAATTTCGTCGTTTACCGCGGCCGCCAGAACTATCTCTTACTCAATATCTACCCGTACACCGTCGGGCACCTCGTGATCACGCCGTACCGCCACATCGACACGCTGGCCGCCGGCGAGTCCGAGGAACTGGCCGAGATGATGGAGCTGACGCGCCGGGCCGAGACGGCCTTGCGCAACGTTTACCGCCCGCAGGGCCTAAACATCGGCATGAACATCGGCAAATCGGCCGGCGCCGGCGTCGCCGGCCACATCCACATGCACGTGCTGCCGCGCTGGGCGGCCGACTCGAACTTCGTGACGGTGATCGGGGAAACGCGGACGCTGCCGGAGGATCTGGCGACGACGTGGAAAAAGCTGCGCGCCGAATTCGCGGTCTAGCGAGAAGCGCCCTGCGCCGCGACCCCCGGCGGGGTGCTGGCAATGGCATTCTGCTGTCGGATGAAATCGGCCAGCTCGGCCAGGTTCTCTGCGATGCTTCCACCGCTGAAAAAGGTGTACGTGAAGGCAGCCGTGCAAGCGCCGGGTCCTTCCAAATGGAAGTCGATGCTGAGGAAGCTCACACCCGGCGCTGTTTCTTTCCGCACGTCGTCGACCACGACGCGCATCCCGTCCACGTCAACGCCTTGTTTGACGGCGGCGGTCATGTCAGCGATGAAATCCGAGGCGGCCATTGCTCTCCCTAGGTTTCTTCGGCAGAAGCCAGGAATACCTTAGGCTTTAGGCTGGGGTCGTCTCATTGCCCTCACACTGGATTCGGTAGATTTCCGAAATGGGTGCGTCTTTGCATGCACCGGCCTCCACAAACCGTCGAAACGAGTCTGCCGTACAATCATACTCCAAGCGGTATTCTCGTTCTTGTTTCGACTCCCAATCAACATAAACCGTATGCGAAGGCACATGTGACCCGAAGACCGTGATCGTCACGCGGCCGGAAACCTCCATCACATATGTGACTTTGACAAACGCCCAGGGCGCCCGGTGTCCCGTCAAGGCCCAGGCGACCAAGTCACCCGCCCAACCAATCTTGAATCTATACCAGCACTCAATGGTGCATCCGTTTGGTTGCAGGTAGACGTCACACGCGCCCTCCCCGATTCCCTCGGGGAGGACGACGGCTTTCCCCTTCCTCAACGGAGTGTGCCCTACCCGCCCCATCGCAACAAAGCTGGTTCCCACGGCTCGGTCGCTCACGTCCAAATAGAGCTTCGGCTGGTCGATGGCGAGGGCCGCCCGAAAATCTTTCAGTTCAAGGTTGCGGGTGAACTCGCCGATGTCCAACCGCTCAATGGGCCGATGATTCCCTAGCCCTAGAGCTGTCCGTAGGGCTTTATCTTTGTGCCACAATGATTTCAGTTCGCCTCCCGGCATTGCCTCGTAACGCTTGTAGTTTGGAAACCAGCTCCAAATTGCCAGCGCGGGCCCCTGAATGTAGCGAGTCCAGTCTGCTCCCGGCCCCCAAGCATTCACATAGTCGAAAGACCGGCGCAAGGGCAAAGCCAAGTGACACCCTCAGTGGCGAAAGTGCCGGATCCCCGTGAACACCATGGCCAGGCCGAGGCGGTCGGCGGCGGCGATGACTTCCGGATCGCGAACCGAGCCGCCGGGCTGGATCACGGCGGTGGCGCCGTGGCGGGCCAGCTCCTCGATCCCGTCGGGAAACGGGAAGAAGGCGTCGGAGGCGACGACGGTTCCTTTTAGCGGCAGAACGGCTTTTGTCGCGCCGAGCCGCACCGAATCGACGCGGCTCATCTGTCCGGCGCCGATTCCGACCGCCTGCCCGCGGACGGCGTAGACGATGGCGTTGGACTTGACGTGCTTCGCCACCTTCCAGGCGAACTCGAGCGCCCCCGTTTCCTCGGTCGAGGGCGGGCGCTTGGTGACGACGTTTAGCTGCGCCGGGGCGAGTGTTGTGGAGTCTGCGGTTTGAACCAGGTATCCGCCGGAGATACTCCTGACCTGCAAGCCTGCGCCGGCGCCGGCGACTTCGACCAGGCGCAGATTCTTCTTGGTCTTCAAGCGATCGAGCGCCTCAGGGGCGTAGGCCGGAGCGGCGATAGCCTCGACGAACAGTTCTGCCACCGCCGCGGCGGTTTCCGAATCGAGCGGGCGGTTGAACGCGAGCACGCCGCCGAAGGCCGAAACCGGATCGCACTCGAGGGCCTTGCGATAGGCCGCGGCGAGGGTCTCCTGCTCGGCGCAGCCGCAGGGGTTGGTGTGCTTGATGATCGCCGCTGCCGGATCCTCGAATTCCTGGACTAGCTGCCAGGCGGCGTCGAGGTCGACCAGGTTGTTGTAAGACAGTTCCTTGCCGTGCAGTTGCCGCGCAGCGGCGACGCCGCCCGCGCCCTCGGCATACAGCGCCGCGGCCTGGTGTGGATTCTCGCCGTACCGCAGGCTCATCCGCCGCGGGACACGCACGTCGAGCACCTCGGGCAGCGCGGGCGGCGCCCCGTCGCGCCGCGCGGCCAAGGTCGTGGAGATGGCGCGGTCGTAGGCGGCCGTCACGGCGAACGCTTTCTGCGCCAGACGCCAGCGCGTCGCCTCGGACAGCTCGCCGCCGCTCGCTCGCAGCTCGCCGGCGATCGCCGGATAATCGGCCGGATCGGTGACCACGGACACGCCGGCGAAATTCTTCGCCGCCGAACGGATCAGAGCCGGGCCGCCGATATCGATGTTCTCGATCATCTCCGCGAGTTCCACCCCCGGCCGCGCCGCCGTCTGCTCGAAGGCGTAGAGGTTGACGACGACCAAATCGATCGGCGGGATCTGGTGCTCCTCGAGCGACCGCAGGTGCTCGGCGTTCGAGCGGATGGCCAGGATGCCGCCGGTGATCCGCGGGTGCATGGTTTTGACGCGCCCGCCCAGCATCTCGGGGAAGCCGGTTACCTCGGCCACGTCGCGCACGGCGACGCCCGCGTCGCGCAGCGTCTTGGCGGTGCCTCCGGTTGAGACCAGCTCGACCCCGAAGCCGCTCAGGAGGCGCGCCAGCTCCAGCAGCCCGCTCTTGTCGGTCACGCTCAGTAACGCTCGCCGGATCTTGCTCATTCGCCGCCTTTCGAAACCGATCTTTTACAATAGCTCAGGCCGAGGCGAACTTCTGCGAGATCTCCGGCGCCGCCACCCCTCAGCCGAGCTCGCGCCGCGCGAGCGCCGCCAGGGCCGGGTCGGCGCGTTGCGCGACGGCGGCCTCCAGGCGCGCGCGCAACTTTTCATCGCCTCGATGCAGGCCCAGCGCCGTCACGGCGCCGGCGGCGTCCTCGGTTTTCGCGGTCCCCAGCAGATGGAACAGGAACTCCAGGGCTTCCTCCTGGCGGATCATGGCGATCGCCAGCAGCAAAGTCCGCCGCATCTCCGCGCTGCGGCTCTTCTCCCACCTATTTTTGAGAGGCGGCAGGGCCTCCGCTCGGCGCGATCCGCCCAGCGCCAGCGCCGCCGCCTCGGCCGTGTCGGCGTCCTTGGCATCGAGGAACCCCGTCACGAACGAGAACGACTTCTCGGGCTGGAGCTCGAGCAGCGCGGAGAAACACTCGCTCATTACCTCCGCGACGTCGCCTTGCAGCACTTTCAGCCGCAGGAGCAGCGCCCCTTCGGGCCGCCCGGCGTACCCGATGACCTTGACGGCCGCCGCGCGGGCCGCGGCCTCGGGATCGACCAGCAGATTGACGATCTCGACCAGCGCGCCCGGATGCCGCATCCTGACAAGCCCGAAGGCGCATTCGCCGCGCAGCCCGGCCGCGGTGTCGACCGGGCCGCCGTAGGACGGTTCCTTCTGGACGTGGCGAATCCCCTGGAGAAACAGCTCCTCGCCGGAATGCTCCATCGCCGCCAGCGCCTTGGCGATGGCAGTTTTGGCCGCGCAGCCCGGATCGGTCTTTACCGGGTCGGCCAGGAACCGCCGGAAGGCGTCCGCCAGGTTCGGCAGCAATTCGCGAATCTCGAAGTCGCCGGCGATCTGAGCGGCCTTGGCGGCCACAAAACTGCTTCTGCCGGCCAGGTGGCGGGCGAGCTCCCGGCGGGCCTCGGGCGATGCGGGGTTGGCGCGCAGGCCGGCGAGAGAAGCGAGCGCCGTTTCGGTGGCCCGTTTGCTCACCGTATGTACTCCCGCGCGGTAGCACGCCGCTCGCGGCTATCGAGCACGTGAAACACGCGAATCCGCTTCAGCGCCACCGGCGAGAGCTGTCCGATCGGGATGTAGACGATCTGGCGTCCGAGCCGCCCGGCGAGCGTGCGGAAGACGCTGCGCGGCGGCTTCGCCGCGACGTACACCACCAGCTTCTCGAGCGAGTAGTCGAGCGCCGCCAGCAGCAGCCGCTCGGCTTTTGACTCGGCCCAGGAGTAGTCCGGGTCGGTCCACACGTCGGTCATCCGCAGCGGCGGCAGCGACAGCAGGAAGCCGCCGTACTCGGCCCGCGCGACGCCCGGCCCGACCAGGCGCGCCGCCGGCTCGGTCGCGTAAAACGCCATGTCGCTCTCGTTCTGGTGCTCCCCGAGCCAGGTTACGCAGTACGGAAAGCGGCCGTCGCGGTCTTCGTCGAAGATCACCGCCACGGCGCCGACCTCGCCGGCGATCTTCTGAAAGGCGCGCACGTAGATGGCGCCTTCGTGCCAGTTGCGGATCGTCTCGCGCAAGTCGATGCCGTCGAGCAGCGAGGTGGTGAACGGCTCGGTGCGCGCGCGCTCCTCCGACAGGATGCCCTTGCCTTTCTTCTTCAGGAAGGCCCCGTAGTTCTCGATGACCAGGTCTTCCGGCGGATAGGAGCAGATCGACCATTGCCGGCGGCTGCGCATTTCCCACTCGCCGGGGAAGGCTTCTCGCTTGCGGCCCTTCAACCCGATCGGCCGCGGGCGCGTCTTTTTTCCCGGAAGCCTGCGGCGCAGCAGGATACGCTTGGTCTTGAGCCACATTTGGTCGCCCGAGATGCGGACGGTCACGAGGTCGGTCGCCGCCGCCGGCTGCGCCGGATAGGCGTTGGCCATCTCCCACAGCTCCCAGGCCAGGTTCTCGTCGGCCACGGAGCGCGCCGCCAACGTCAGGTCGAACAGGCCCGCCACCAGCTGCCTCTGAGTAAGAGCCAGGTTGCGCGTGTAGCGGGCCCACAGGCGCCTCTGCCAGTGCGCCAGCCGCTCCCCGGTGTGGTTCTCGTGCTGCCGTTCGGCCTCTGCGAACAGGCGGAAGTGCAGGCGCTGGCGGTCGAGCGCGTGCCGGGCGGCTCGCTCGAGCGCCGCGCGCCGCGGATCCTGCCGCGGCGTCTCGACAACCAGGAAACCGCCCGCGGGACGCTCCGCCGGCGGCGGCGGTTCCGCTGGCGGCTCGCCGCCGCGCCGCATCTCGTAGACCGCCTGGAGAAACGGCATCTCCGTCAGCACCTCGGCCAGGCAGTCGGGGTGCAGATGCAGCGCCTGCACGCGCTCGCGCTTCAGGCGCCGCATGGGCTGCGCCTGCGGATGCTCCATGGCGTCGAGCAGAGCGTCGACGAGGTTCAGCGACACCACCACGACGACCCGGGCCAGCGGGTCGAGCCCCTGCAGCTTCCAGGCGATCCCTTGCGCAAAGGCGCGCGCGCCACGCGCCGGCTGGCGCCGGTGAAACCGGTACGCCTGAACGTACGCCTGGAGTCCAATACGTCTCACTGCGTATGTATCGGGGTAATCCTCATCGAGGTGCGGCCGCTCGCCGGCGTCGGGGTCGACCAACGCCGTCCCGGCGCCGATCTCACCCGCCGTGCGAAGCGCCTCGACGAACGGATCGGTCACCTCGACAGGGAGGTAGACGGCGCGGTCCTCGCCGCGATCCGGGTAGACGATCACGGAAAGCTGCGGCAGACGTTGCAGCGCGCGGCGGTAAGCGGTCTCGAGCGTGACGGGCAGCTCCACCGCCACCACCTCGGGACGTTCCGCCAGGATCAGCTCGCGCGCCGCTTCGGCAAACTCCACGCGGCCGGGAACCGCCGGAAAATAGACGAATCGCCCGCGCCGCAATCCGCCGGGATCATCGGCGGCGAACATACCGCAGCGCCTCCGCGCCCAGGGTCTGGAGCACGGCCGTCTCCAGGGCCTTGGGCATCGCCCCGTCGCGGCCGGTCCCGGCGAGCTTGATCGCGAACCGCGCGATGTTGATCCCGTCGCGCACCGTGTAGCGCTCCTCGGCCCGGTGCGCGCCCTCGAGAAAGTCGGCGACGTACTCCAGCACTTCCTTCTCGGCGAAGGGCAGGTTCTCCTTCAGGATGAGCAGCTCCTCCTCGCGCTCCGGGAAGTCGATGAGGATCTGCGGCTGCAGCCGTGAGTGGATATACTCGGGCAGCTCGAAGGTGGAGGCGTCGTCGTTCATGGTGGCCACTAGCCGGAAGTCGGCGTGGGCGTGAATCTTGATGCCGGCGACGATCGACTCGACGTAACGGCGGTTGTCGAGCAGCGGCGCGAGCGAGGCCCAGCTTTTCTCGCTCATGCGGTTGCCCTCGTCGAGCACCACCACGCCGCCGCGGAGCATGGCGGTCACCAGCGGCGAGGCGACATAGCGCAGCTTGCCGGCCGCCTCGATCACCGGCGTCACCAGCAGGTCCTCGGGCCGCGTGTCCATCGTCGCCTGCAGGATGTAGACCTCGCGGCCCAACTGCTTGGCCGTGGCGTACGCCAGCGTGGTTTTGCCGACCCCGGGCTTGCCCAGCAGGCGGGGGCTCATGGGCAGGTCGCGCTCGTCGACCGTCATCCAGGCCGCCAGCAGGTGACGCATCAGCTCCTGCTGGCCGACCCACCGGATGGGGATCTCGTCGGGGTGAGCCAGGTGCAGCGTGACCCCTTCGATCACCACCGTACGGCCGCCGCCCAAGTCTGCCGATTTCATTTTTCGAAGTGCCCGCCGTCTGGGGAATATTGTAGTACGTTGGAAGGAGCCGCAGCCGCTATGTCTGATCTCCGCCGTGACATCTTTACGGGCCGCTGGGTGATCGTCGCCCAGTCCGACGCGCTGGCGCCTTCGCAGTTTCGATTCAAGCGGTTCGCCGGCGAGGTTACCTTTTGTCCGTTCTGCGAAACCAACGAGGCCTCCACTCCGCCGGAGGTTTTTGCGGTGCGGCGCGAGGGGCTGGCCGCCAACGGGCCCGGCTGGTCGGTGCGGGTAGTGCCGAACTCCATGCCGCGGCTGCGCATCGAGGGCGCGCTCGACCGCCGCGGGGAAGGCTTCCACGACGTGATGAACGGCGTCGGCGCCCACGAGATCGTCGCGGAGACGCCGCGTCACGACCGCCGGCTCCAGGATCTGGAGCCGGCGGAGATCGCCACCGTCTTCCGCGCCTACCACGCCCGCATCGCCGATCTGCGCCGCGACAACCGCGTCCGCTACGTGCTGGTCTTCAAGAACCACGGCGAGGAGGCCGGCGCCAACACCATCTTCCACTCCATCTCCCAGCTCATGGCTCTGCCGGTGACGCCGCGCGCCATCAAGAACAAGCTGGAGGTGGCGCGTCACTACTACGCGGTCAAGGAACGCTGCGTCTACTGCGATGTGGTCGGCCAGGAGCTGCGCGACATGCGGCGCCTGGTGGCCGAGAATTCCGATTTCGTGGCCTTCGCGCCGTTCGCCTCGCGGTTTCCGTTCGAGATCATGATCCTGCCGAAAGCGCACAGTTGCGATTTCCTGCAAACCAGCCCGGCGGCTCTGGACAACCTGGCGCGGATTGTGCGTCATGTGCTGGAACGCCTGGACCAGACGTTGGGCGGGCCTCCCTACAACATCGCGCTGCAAGACGGCCCCTGCCGCCGCCGCAAGGAAGGCTACTGGGCGACGCTGGAACACGACTTCCACTGGCACCTGGAAATCCTGCCGCAAATCTTTCGCGTCGCCGGCTTCGAGTGGGCCTCCGGGTTTTATTACAACCCGGCGCCGCCCGAAATGGCCGCGCGCTGCCTGGCGGCTTCGATGCAGGCATGAGCGCCGAGGAGCGCGCCCGGGATCTATGGGAAGCGGGGACCGAGCGCCTCCAGGAAGGGCAGTATGAGGACGCTGAGCGGCTGTTCCAGCAGAGCCTGGCCGTCAAGCCTACCGCTGAGGGCTATACGTTCCACGGGTGGGCGATCTCGTTTCTGGGCCGCCTCGAGGAGGCCATCGAGGACTGCCAGAAGGCCATCGCGGTCGACCCCGACTTCGGCAACCCCTACAACGACATTGGCGTCTACCGGATGCAACAGGGCCGACTGGAGGAGGCCATCCCGTGGCTGGAGCGCGCCAAGCTCGCCCGCCGCTACGAGCCGCGGCATTTTCCGGCGTCCAATCTGGGGCGGATCTACGAGCAGAAGGGTTTGTGGAAGAAGGCCATCGAGGAGTACAAGGAGGCGCTGCGGCTGAGCCCGGGCTTCCAGTCCGCGCAGCAGGGCATCGCGCGGCTGCGGGCGCGGATGAATTGAGCGCGGTGGAGGACTCAGTTATTTGCCGGCGGGACTAACAGCCGGATGTCCGGCATGGGGTAGTCTTTGACGTTGTTGGTGACGAGCGTCAAGCCATGAGCCAGCGCGACGGCGGCGATGGTCACGTCGGCCAGTGAAAGAGTCCTACCTCGACGGAGGTACTCGCGCCGCCACAACCCGGCCTGCCAGGCAATCGGGCGAGTCACCTCGTAGCAGACCAGGCCGGCCAAGAGTTGCCCGGTGCGGCCTTCTTCCGCCGGCAGCATCCCGGAGCAAACCTCCGTCACGTTGACCGAGCAGCAACCCAAGACGTGGTTTTGCAGCGTCAGATCACGCAACAGCTCGCGACGCCCACGTCGATGGTTCAGCGCGTCGATGATGATATCGGAATCGAGCAGGAAAGCGGCCACCGCCTCAGCGTCCCGACCGCTCCCGGAAACGCCTTTCATCCCGGCGCCGCGACTTCCGGATCCAGGCAGCGGATCCGGCTTTCAGTTCAGGATGGTCCTCCGCTTTCCAGGCCGGAGCGGGCTGCTCCAGAGCCCGCAGCAATCGGAGGCGTCGCAGTTCCTGTGTCGCCAGCTCGGTCAAGAAGCTGCTGCGCCTCCGCTTGCCCAGCAATCGGTCGATTTCCGCCACCAAGGGCGATGGCAGGACGATATGTGTGCGCTGGTTCTGCACAATCGTAAGCCCATTCCTATATTAACGTTAGTGGGTGTCGCAGTCAAGCCCCGAAGAATCGCCGGTAGGCTACGGCGATTTGCCCCGCGACACGCGCCGGCAGGCCGTGGCCGCCGCCTTCGATCACCAGGAGCTCGGTGCGCGCCGGAATCAGCGCCAGCGCGGCGCGCATTTCCTCGACCGACCCGAATGGATCCCGCGTGCCGTGCGCGAACAGGGCCGGCCTTTGCAAATCCGCAAAATGCGCGGTTCGAAGCCGGGACCCGCGCCGCGGCGGATGCAGCGGGTAGGAGAGCAGCAGCAGCCCGGCGGCCAGCTCCGGATCGGCCGCCGCCAGCATACTCGCCTGCCGCCCGCCGTAGGATTGACCGCCGAGGACCACGCGCTCCGCGCCGAGCCGCCGAGCCGCCGCGGCCGCGAGGCGCAGACCCTCGCGATCACGCTCGGCGTCGCCCGGGCCAGGCGGCCCCGACGGACGCATCTGGCGGTACGGCAGATCGACGCGCAACACCGCGACGCCCGATTCGGCCAGCGCCGCCGCCACCGCCACCAGAAGCGGCGCCGTGCAGTTCGACCCGGCGCCGTGCGTCAGCACCAGGGCGTCGCCCGCCGGCCCGGGCGCTTCATGGAGAAACCCGCGAACCTCCCCGTCGGCAAAAGTCCGGGCGGCCGCGCTCAAAAGCTCCAGGCCTCCAGCTTCACCTGCCCCTTGTCGTCGAACTTCTCCTGCCAGACCACGCCTCGGCGCACTTCGAGATACGGCCCCTGCGCCCCGCGGCGGGCCGTCGCATTCCAGGCCTTCATCAGAGGCTCGCCGAGACCGATGCACCACAGCGTGTGGCCTTTCAGCAGCGTGAACTCGCGCGCCCAGATGCGGTCCGGGTAGGGCGTTCCCATGCGGCCCACCTCGACGTCCCGCATCATAGGCAGAAACGACTTGATCCCCGCCGCCAGCCCCTTGATGCTCATCTCGGCGGGGGGCTTGGCCGGGGCGGGGCCCGCTGGGTAGTACACGATGGTATATCTTCCAGGAGCGATGCCCGAAAGCTGGAACCGGCCGCTGTCGTCGGTAACCGCCGTCGCCAGCCCGAACTTGATCTTGGCGTAGGTGGTTTCCTCGTCCCCGCTCACCGCTCCGAGAACGACCGTGGCCTTCGCCAACGGCTTGCCGCTGCGCCCCACGAGCACGCCGCTGGTTGTGGCTTTCGCCTGCGCCTTGGCTTGTTCAGCGGCGACCAGACCCGCCATCACCGCCAGAAGAACCGCAACCCGAGGATTCATGAAACACCTCCCCGTCTTTTGGGAGGCATCATATCACGGTTTGTCAATCGCCAAATCACCAATCACTAAATAGTCAATTCCTCCTCATTCGTGCCGCAAGCAGGCGATCGGATCGAGCCCCGCCGCGCGGTTCGCCGGGTAGTACCCGAAAAAGATCCCCACGCCGGCCGCGATCGCCAGGCCCATCGCCACCCAGAACGGCGACACGTAGCTCGGCAGGTCGGGAATGAAGGCGCTCACCGTGCTGCTGATGGCCGCCCCCAGCAGGATTCCCACCACGCCGCCGACGCTCGTCAGCGCCACCGCCTCGATCAGAAACTGCGCCCGGATGTCGCTGCGCCGCGCCCCGGCCGCTTTGCGGATCCCGATCTCCGCGGTGCGCTCGGTCACCGAGATGAGCATGATGTTCATCACGCCGATGCCGCCGACCAGCAGCGTGATGGAGCTGATGATGCCCGTCAGCAGCGCCATCATCCCGCTGATGTCGTTCCACATCTTCATCGCGGAGTCCGGCAGAAACACCTCGAAGTCATTGGCGGCGCTGTGCGCCACGCGCCGCTGCCGGCGGAGTGTCGTCACCACCTCATCCTCGGCCGCCGTCAGGTCCTTGGTTTCGCCCACGGTCACCGCGATGACCCGCTCGCGGTTCTCCGGGTAGAGCTTCTCGAACGTGGTGAAGGGAATCACCCCGACCTGATCGGCGCTGGGCATGCCAAACAGGCCGCGATCGCGCTCGAACACGCCGACCACCTCGAAGGGCAAGCCGTTGAGCCGAACGGTGCGGCCCAGCGGGTCCAGATTCGGAAACAGGGTCTCGACGAGACCCAGCCCCAGCGTCACCACGTAACGCGCGTGCTCGATGTCGGCTCGCGACAGGAAGCGCCCTTGCCCCACGCCGAACGTCGGAAACGTCTCGGAAAATGACGTGTCCGCCCCGCGCAGAATCAGGTTATTCACCTGCTCGTTCCCGTAGCGGACGTCGTTGATGGCGCCGCTCAGAAACATGTCGCGCATGGCGATCACCGAGACGTGCCGGGCGTGCGGCGCGGATTCGCGGATGGCCTCGGCGTCGTCCGCCGTCAGATACTTCCGCAGACGGATCTCCTCCATCCTCTCCCAGTTCGTGCCCTGCGGCATCCGCATCACCATGAAGGTCTTGGCTCCCATGCGCCGGAAGCGATCCATCACGGTGCGGTTCAATCCTTCGATGATGGCCGCCACCGCGATCACCGAGGTCACGCCGATGACCACGCCCAGGATGGTCAGGAAGGCGCGCATCTTGCGGGCGCGGATGCTGAACAGGGCCGCCGCCAGACCTTCGCGAATCTCGACGCGCGACACGTCACTCCTTCCGGAGCGCGGCCACCGGATCCAGCCGCGCCGCCTTCACCGCCGGGTAAATCCCGAAGAACAACCCGATCGTCGTCGACAGAAGGACGCCCAGGCCCGCCGCCCAGGCCTCCACCGAAGCAGGGAAATCCGAAAGCGTCCGCACCGCCAGCGCCGCCGTGAAACCCAGCAGGATTCCGGCGGCGCCGCCCGCCAGGCACAGCAGCACGGCTTCGGAAAGGAATTGCCGCAGGATATCCACCTGCCGCGCCCCGCAGGCCCGCCGCACGCCGATCTCCTTGGTCCGCTCCGTCACGCTCACCAGCATAATATTCATGATGACTACACCGCCCACCAGCGCTGCGATCGACGACAGCAGCACGAACACCGCGAAGAACGCGGCGCTGAGCTGCCGCCACAGATCGAGGTAGGTCTCGGAGGTCCCGATATAGAAGTCTTCCTTCTTTTTCCCGGCGATCCCGCGGCGCGCGCGCATCACCAGCCGCGCCTCGTCCTGCGCCATCTCGAAGACCGCCTCGCCGCCGCTGGCCTTGGCTTGCAGAGTCAGGCTGTGGTGCGGCCCCTGCACGGACAGAAACACGCTCAGCGGCACGATCAGAAAGTTGTCCTGTTCCTGACCGAGCACCGCTCCGATCCGCTCGAAGGTTCCGATCACCACCAGCTCTTCCTTGCCCACGCGTACTTGCCGGCCCAGAGGGTCGACCGACGGAAACAGCCGGACCCGCACCTCGTCGCCGATCAGGCAGACTCGCGCGCCGCGCCGCTCCTCCATCTCGGTGAAAAACCGTCCGGTCTCCACGGTTCGCGAGTCGATCTGGGCCATGTTGGCCGTCTGCCCCAGCAGCCGCTGGTTGCGCAGCTCCTGGTCCCGGTAACGCACGCGCGAGGTCGCGGACGCCTCCGCCCCCACCGCCCGGCAGGCGGTGCAGGCCTGGCGCACCGCCTCCAGGTCCTCCGAGGTGATGTCGCGGTTCCGCCGGGCGCGGAAAAATTCCTCGAGGTCGGTGGGCAAAAACGGCGTCTTGGCCATCTGGAACACGTCGGTTCCGAGGCTGGCGATCTTCTGTTCCACGTAGGAGTTGGCGCCCTCGACCAGCGTGATCACCGCGATCAGGACGGCCACGCCCATGGTGATCCCCAAAACCGTGAGGAACGCGCGCAGCCGGTGCGCGCGGATCGCGGCCGCGGCCAGGCGCAGATTGGTGCGAAGGTCGGTCATGACAAACCAGGAGTCAGAATTCAGAAGTCGGGAGTCAGAAGCCCATTCTGACTTCTGTCTTCTGACTTCTGAATTCCTGCCTTATCTCGTGATCACGTGCAGATTCGCCGCCATCAACTGCTGAAACTCCGGATTGTCGCGCAACGCGGCGAACTCGGCCTCTTCCGGGATCTGCTCCTTTTCCTTGCCCCGGAGGCCTTCCTCGAACGCCTTGCGCAGGTAGGCCAGGGCCCGCTCCACGTGTCCGGCCGCCGCATAGGTCTTAGCGAGATAGTAATGGAACCGCGCGCGGTCCTGCACGTTGCGCTCCTGGAGCAGGCTGCCGACCGAGCTGCGGTGCTCGAAGACTTCCGGGTCGAGCTTCAGGGCAGTCAGATAGTGCTCGGAGGCCTCTTTGTATCTCTTGCGGGCGAAGTAGGCCGTCCCCAGGTTGCTGTGGATCGACGCCGAGTTCGGCGCCAGCGCCAGCGCCTTCCTGTAGTTCGAGATCGCCCGCCGGTAGCCGCCGCGGGCGTAGTGGATGGTCCCCACGTTGTTGATCGCCTCGGAGTAGTTCTTGTTGAGCCTTACGGCGCGCTCGTAGAAGCGCATGGCGGCGTCCAGTTGCATCTGCTGGTGGAAGGCGATCCCCAGCTTGTTGTGCAGCGCGGCCGTCTTGGGGTCGGCTCGCAGCGCCAGCGTATAGGCTTCGGTCGCCTCCCGGTGCATCTTGCGCGCCATGAAGATGTCGCCGCGCTTTTCCGGCGTCAGGTCGCTCGCCGGCGGCGGCAGGGCGGGCGGCCGCGTTCGATCCACCAGTTGGGACAGCAACGCCAGAGTGAGCAGCAGTGAGGGCAGCATGGGCACCCCCGTCCCTTCTATTTGAACACACCCAGGATGCGCCCGAAGAAGCCTTTTTTCTTGGGCTCCTCCTCGGCCGGTTTCTGCCCGGCGCCGCCATCCACGACTACGCGCGACCGCTTGGGCTGGTCTTCTCGCACCACCACGATCTCCCGGCGCTCCGGGCGGCGCTTTTCCTTTTCCGCTTCGGTCTCCCAGCCTGCCGCCGTGGTCACCAGCGGCGCGCTCGCCGGCCGCCCCCGGTGGAGCCGGCAATAGGTGGCCGGTTGGGTACCGGCAATGAACACCTCGGTCTGGCTGCCCGGGCAGCCCACCGACAATTCCTGCGTTTGCGGATCGACAATCGCCGTGACGATCCCCTCGACTTCCTCGAACGGCGCCGGATTCCGGTACGCCCGGTAGGCAGACGCCCGCTTCATGAACTCGGTCCAGATGGGCAGCGCCGAGCGCGCCCCCTCAATGTCGAGCTCGGTGTTGTCGTCCAGCCCGACCCACACCACGCACAGCAGGTTGGAGGTGTAGCCGGCGAACCAGCCGTCGTGCGAGGTCCCGGTCTTGCCCGCCGCCGGGGCCGCGAACCCCCGCGCCCGCACGCCCGCCGCCGTCCCCGACCGCACCACTTCCTCGAGCAGGTTGGTCATCATGTAGGCGATCCGCGGATCGAGGACCGGTGTTGGCTTCGGCTCGTTCGTCATCACGCGGCGCCCCTGCTGATCCCGCACCGACCGGATCATGTAGGGCGCCAGGTGGACGCCGCCATTGGCGAAGACCGTGTAAGCCCCGGCGATCTCGAGCGGCTGGACCTCGTAGGCCCCCAGCGCCACCGCCGGCGTGGCCTGGATCTGGAGGTTAAGGCCGGAGCGCCGCGCGACGTCCACCACCTGGTCGTAGCCCACGATCTCGGCGAACTTCACCGTGGCGATGTTCATGGAGTGCGCCAGCGCGCTGCGCAGCGTGGTCATCCCATGTACCTCGTTCTTGTAGTTAGACGGCTCGTAGGGCTTGCCGTCGAACCAGAACGTCGCCGGCGCGTCGTCCACCTGCGAGACCGGCGTTAGCACCGGTCCGGATTCCTGGAGCGCCGAGTTGAGCGCCGCCGCGTAGACGAAGGGCTTGAACACCGATCCCGGCTGCCGCTTGGCCAGCGCGCGGTTGAGCTGGCTCTGCCCGTAGTTGCGCCCGCCCACCAGCGCCTTGACTTCCCCGGTGTGCGGGTTGAGCGCCACCAGCGCTACCTGCGCCACCGGCGGCCTTTGTCCGCGGAACCGCCGCTGCCGCTTGATCTGGTCGTCCACCAGCGGCATGCCGACGCGCACGGCCTCCACCGCCGCCCGCTGCAAGTTGAGGTCGAGGGTAGTGTATACTCGGAATACCTGCGTGACCAGGTCCTTCTGGGCGAAGCGCGCCTGGAGCTGGTCGCTGATGAGGTCCACAAAGTACGGCGCGTCGGTCGATTCGCTGCCGCCCGGCGCAACCCCCAGCGGCGCCTTCACCGCCTCGTCGTGCTGCTTCCGCGTGATCCTGTCGGTCTGCAACATAGCTTGCAGAACCACGTTGCGGCGGTCGCGCAGCCGATCGGGATTGCGGAAGGGGTGCAGGTATTCGGGCCGCTGGATGAGCCCGGCCAGCGCCGCCGCCTCCGGCAGGCTCAGCTCGCGGAAGTCTTTTTGGAAGTAGGCCTGCGACGCCTCCCCGATCCCGTGAATGCTAAAAGCCCCGCGCCATCCCATGTAGACGTGGTTGGCGTAGTGCTCGAAGATCTGCTGCTTGGTCAGCCGCCCTTCGAGCTGCAGCGCGATCAGCAGCTCCGAGAGCTTGCGCGTGAGGCGCTTGTCCGGGTACAGGAAAAACCCCCGCGCCAGCTGCTGGCTGAGCGTCGAGCCGCCTTGGTCCATCCGCATCTCCCGCACGTCGACGTAGGCCGCCTTCACGATCCGCAGCACGTCGAATCCGGAGTGCTCGAAGAACCGCTTGTCCTCGATGGCGATGATGGCGTCGACCAGAATCTTCGGGAGGTCCTCGAACCGCACCAGCCGCCGCTTTTGCCGCGACTTATCGAACAGGTTGGTGATCAGCTCCGGCTCGAGCTCGTACTGCGGGCGCTCCGTGTTGTCCCGCAGGGAAACGATGCGAGCGACGCGCTCCCCGGCAAACTTCACCACCGCCGCTTCCCCGGCGAAATAAGAGTCCGGGCCCGGGAAGATCTCGACCCCGTCCGGCCGCACCCGGTACCAGCCGCTGCGGTTCGCCGTCGCCTCCGAATAACCCGCCGCGCGCAGGCGAGACACGATCTCTCCTGGATCGAGCGCCTGCCCCAGGTGGATGGCATCGGGCGCCGCGAAGATCTTGGAAGGAGTGTTAAACGGTCCCAGCGCCAGCTTGCGGTCGATCAGGCGAGAATATTTGTACCAGTAATATCCAAAGAGGCTGGCCCCGGTCACGACCCCCATCAGCCATATCGCAAGCAGCACCTTCCCGAGCGGGCTGAACAGGAAGCGCCACAACCTGCCGGCTAGGACAACCTTCATGGCCTTGACCTTCTACCTTCTATGATACCCGATCTCCCTGCTGACTCCTGACTCCTGACTCCTGACTTCTTGTTATCTTCCCGCGCTCGGCGCAAAATGCAGCTTCACCGTATAGCCCGGCAGCTCGACCGGGACCAGGTACCGCGCCGATACTCTCCAGCGAGTTCCGACCAGTTCCGCTTGCACGTGGCCTGCCTCCACCGGCAGGCCCAGTTCTCGCGCCCGCTCAACGACTTGCGCGCGCACAACGTCGGCGGAGCGGGTGTCATTCTGACCCGCCTGCGTAAGGTTTTCCATGTATTGCTGCAAGCGCAGGTTCCGCAGGAAGAAAGGCGCCAGCGACCCGAGGATCCAAACGAATAGCCCCAGCAGGCTCAGCGCCAGCAGCCGCCGCGTCACGCCGCCGATTCCCGCCGCAGCGCCCGCACCTGCGCCGCCGCCTCGCCGACCGGCGCGTCCGACGACTGGCGGCTCGCCCGCGTCACCACCTCGACCGCCCCCTGGGCGAGCTTTTTGCCGATGTTAATCCGGTAAGGAACCCCGATCAAGTCGGCGTCTTTGAACTTCACCCCCGGGCGCTCGTCGCGGTCGTCGAGCAGGGCGTCGAGGCCGGCCTCCCGGCACTGCGCATAGATCGCTTCGGCCGCCTCGCGGTGTTTTTGGTCGTTCGAGTTGACCGGCGTGACCACCACGTCGAACGGCGCGATCGGCGGCGGCAGGCAGATGCCGTCTGCGTCGTGGCCCTGCTCGACCGCCGCCGTCAGGATCCGCTCGAGCCCGATCCCGTAGGAACCCATGGTGGGCGTCACTTCCTTGCCGTCGGCGTTCAGCACCCGAAGCCCCATCGACTCCGCGTAGCGGCGGCCGAGTTGGAAAATATGTCCGACCTCGATGCACTTCTTCAGCTCCAGGGCGGCGCCGCAATTCACGCAGGCGTCGCCGCTCGCGACGCTCCGCAAATCCAGGTACTCGGCCTCGAAATCGCAACCCGGCGTGACGTTGCGCAGATGGTAGTCGTCGCGGTTGGCCCCGCAGATCATGTTCCGGCGGCCGCGCAGCGCCTCATCCGCCAGAATCCTGGCGTTCTTCACTCCGACCGGCCCCAGCGACCCGGCGCCGGCCCCGAACCACTCCTTGATTTCTTCCGGATGCGCCGGTCGAACCGGTCCTCCGACCGCCGCCGCTATCTTGGCGTCATGGAGCTGGTGGTCGCCCCGCAACAGCGCCAGGATCGGCTGGCCCGCCGCCGCCAGCACCAGGCTCTTGATCTGCGAGCTCTCGGGCTGGCCCACGAACTCGGCCACCTCGGCGATGGTCTTGCGTCCGGGGGTGTGAAACGGCTCGGGCGACGACTCTCCCGGCGGATCCGCGGCCAGCGGCGCGCTCGCCCGCGACACGGCCTTCTCCAGGTTCGCCGAGTAGCGGCACCCCCTGCACAGGGCGGTCCAGTCCTCGCCGGCCTCCGAGGGCACCGCGAACTCGTGCGACTGGCTGCCCCCCATGGCGCCGGAGTGCGCCTCCACGACGATGTACTTCAGCCCGCAGCGGTCGAAGATCCGGCAGTAGGCGTGGCGATGCTTGCGGTAACTCTCCTCCAGCCCCGCCTCGTCTATGTCGAATGAGTAGGAATCCTTCATGATGAACTCGCGAACCCGCAGCAGCCCCGACTTGGGCCGCGGCTCGTCGCGAAACTTCGTCTGGATCTGGTACCAGATCTGCGGCAACTGCTTGTAGCTGCGCAGCTCGCCGCGCGCGATGGCCGTCATGACCTCTTCTTCGGTCATCCCCAGGCACATATCGCGGCCCCAGCGGTCCTTGAGCCGGAACATGTTGTCGCCCATTTGTTCCCAGCGCCCGCTCTCCTGCCACAGCTCCGCGGGGTGCAGCTCGGGCAGGTAGAACTCCTGCGCCCCGATGGCGTCCATCTCTTCGCGGATGATGCGCGCGATCCGCAGCAGCGACCTCTGCGCCAGGTAGAGATGACTGTAGAGCCCCGCCGCCAGCGGCCGGATGTAGCCGGCCCGCAACAGCAGCTGGTGGCTGACCACCTCCGCGTCGGCGGGGTTCTCGCGCAGCGTGGGGATGAAGAGTTTCGACCAGCGCATTGGGATTCCGGGGAAGGAACTCATTTTAGCATGGTAGAATCAGTGAGTTGCGAAGAGCAGATCCCTCGCTTACGCTCGGGATGACAAGGGTCGGACTCGGGATGACAAATGCGACCAATACTCCATGGCTGAAAAATCGTTGATGTCCCGCACGCTCGCCGAAGCCGACCCCGAAGTCTACGACGCCATCCAGAGCGAGACGCTCCGCCAGCACACCCATCTCGAGCTGATCGCCAGCGAGAACTTCGTCTCGGAAGCGGTGCTGGAGGCGGCCGGCTCGATCTTCACGAACAAATACGCCGAAGGCTACCCCGGCAGACGCTATTACGGCGGCTGCGAGCACGTCGACCAGATCGAGGAGCTCGTCCGCCAGCGAGCCAAGGCCATCTTCGGCGCCGAGTACGTCAACGCCCAGCCGCACGCGGGCTCGCAGGCCAACATGGCCGCGTACGCAGCGGTCCTACAGCCCGGCGACACCATCCTCGGCATGAACCTCGCCCACGGCGGCCACCTCACCCACGGCCACCCGGTTAATTTTTCCGGCAAGACCTACAAGGTGATTCCCTACGGTGTCACGCGCGAAACCGAAACCATCGACTACGACGAAATGGAGCGGCTGGCCGCGGAGCACCGCCCCAAGCTGATCATCGGCGGCGGCAGCGCCTATCCCCGGATCATCGACTTCGCGCGCATGCGCCAGATCGCCGACTCGGCCGGCGCGATCTTCTTCGTGGATATGGCGCACTTCGCCGGGCTGGTCGCCGCCGGCCTGCACCCCAACCCTTGCCAGTGGGCCGACATCGTAACTACCACTACCCACAAGACGCTGCGCGGACCCCGCGCCGGCCTGATCTTGGCTCGCGAGCGGTTCGCCAAGGCCATCGACAGCGCCGTGTTCCCGGGATCCCAGGGCGGGCCGCTGGTGCACATCCTGGCCGCCAAGGCCGTCTGCCTGAAGGAAGCGATGCAGCCGGAGTTCGTTCAGTATCAGAAACAGGTTCTGGCCAACGCCCGGGCCTTGGCGGCGACGCTGGTGGAGGAGGGCTTCCACGTTACTTCCGGCGGCACTGACACCCACGTCATGCTCGTCGACGTTTTCAGCAAGGGACTCCGCGGCAAGGAGGCCGAGAACGCGCTCCATCGCGCCCACCTCACCGTCAACAAGAACGCCATCCCGTTCGACACCAACCCGCCGGCCAACCCCAGCGGGATTCGGCTGGGCACTCCCGCCGTCACCACCCGCGGCTTCGGCGAGCCGGAGATGCGGCAGATCGGCGCCTGGATCGCCGAGGTCCTCCGCGGTCCGAACGACGCGGTGATCGATCGCGTGCGGCGCCGCGTCCTCGAGATGGCTGAGCGCTTCCCCTTGTACGCCTGGAGGCTTAAGCTTGCCCCTGCTCATTCTGGCTTCTGACTCCTGATTTCTGACTCCTGCTCTGGTCGAAGATGGTCATCGCCTTCGACGTCCGCCGCTCTGACGCTTTTGGCGTCGGCACTTACATCAACAACCTGCTGCGCTCGTTCGCCCGCCGCGGCGCCGGCCACGAGTACATCCTCATCGGGGCCGCCCGCCACCGCGAGTCGTTTGCCGGCCTGCCTTCCAACTTCCGGTTCGTCGCCTCGGAAACCGGCTTCGCCAGCCTGGACAACAATTTCCGCTTCCATTTCCTGCTGCGCCGGCTTCGCCCTGACGTTTTTCACAACCCGCACCGCGCGGTTCCCTACTGGATGCCGTGCCCTTACATCGTCACCGTCCACGACCTGGATCAGATTGTTTTCCGCGACGCCTTCGGGTCCCGTTTCCGCGCCGAGGTGCGCTTTCATCTGCTGCGCCACGGCTTGCGCGGCGCCTCCCGCATCCTCACCGTCTCGGACGCCACCCGGCAGGACTTGGTGAGCCTCCTCGGCCTGCCCGGCGAGCGCATCGAAGTAATACCCAACGCCATCGACGAACAGTTCACCCGCCACGACGCCGATGAGGATCTCCGGTTGACCCTGGAGCGCTACCAGGTCGACTATCCGTTTCTTCTCTACGCCGGCAGCATCCAGCCCCAGAAGAACCTGCGCCGGCTGATTGAGGCGTTCTCGGTTGTGCAGGCCGAGCTCGAGCAGCATCCGCGCTACGGCGCTCTGCGGTTGATCATCATCGGCGACGATCCGGCCGGCGACCCCGACCTGCGCCGCTCCGTCGTCCTCTGCCGCGTGCAGCAGCGCGTTCGTTTCCTCGGGTTTGTTCCCATCGACACGCTCCGCGCGTTTTATCGCAGCGCGGCGGCCTTCGTGTTCCCGTCGCTTTACGAAGGCTTCGGCCTGCCGCCGCTGGAGGCGATGGCGCAGGGCACGCCCGTGGTCACCTCCAACGTCTCGGCGCTGCCCGAAGTCGTCGGCGACGCCGCCGTCCTGGTCAATCCCGAGAACGTGTTCGACATTGCGCGCGGCATCCGACAGGCTTTGCTCGATGACGACCTGCGCCGGGGGCTTTCAGCCCGCGGATTGCGCCAGGTAGCCCGGTTTTCCTGGGACCGGGCCGCCGATCGCGTGCTCGAAATCTACCGCGAAGTTCTCGACTCGCGCGCTCCCGGCTAGCTGCTAGCCGCAAACAATTCAAACGGCTCACGTTTTATTCACAACTATTCATCGCCCGGTCGAGTCCAAGCCATTGCAAACAAACGACATTTAGTTGTAGAAAAGGCGCCCTCTAACGAAAAAAAGGTTTGACACGGAAGGGCGTTCGGCGTATAAATGCTTCGGTTCCAAGAGGTCTGATGAGCAGAGAGCCTCAGGCCGGTAGCGAACCTGGAACGACGATCCGTTAGCCCAATATAAAAATCGGGCTGGCGGGGAGCGAAGGGAAATCGGGCCGGATGTGGGGCGGACTTGGTTGGCGTTGAGCCTCTGGAGGCGTTGATCCGCCAAGGGCTTCATTCCCCGGGGCGGGGAGCTGTAAGGAGGTGCAACACCAGCGGCGTGGGGCTGCAGGTGTCGCAACGGGGCTGGACGCGATGAGCCCGAACGGAGGCCGCGGAAGCGCGCGGCGACGGGCGGGGGAGCTAAGGCAGAGCGGGCGATGCTGAGGTTCGACGCTGCGCCGAAGGGCTAGACCGGGAACGGCGACCTCGCCAGGGCGGGCCTAAGAAACCTGTCGGGCGGGCGAGAGAAAGGTCGGCCACAGGCGCAGGTTCCGGTTGCTAAATGCTGCGACCGGGCCTTGGGGCAGCGAACTGTGATTCGTCGAAAGGCGGATCATGGGGAGCCCTGAGGACACCGGACGGCGAGAGCGACTGCTGGACTCTAACCGAGCTAGCCGGGATGAGAGTCGGCTGCCAGTTGGGTCACTTGGAACCTTTTTTCTTTTCTGAGGGTTCCCTCCCTAAACAGGTATTCCTTTAGCTTGGCTCGGTCTACCCGCTGTGCCGACGCAACGGTCCGCAGGGCCGAGGACAGACTGAAACTAGCGTTATTTCTTCAACCTGCTGCACGCCTGCATGGCGCCGGTGGGATCGATCGCCGTTTTGCCTTCCTCGATGTAGGCGATCTTGCCTTCCTTGTCGACCACGAAGGTCGTGCGGTTGGCGATTGGCCGCTGCGGGTTGAGCACGCCGTAATCGGCGGACACCTTGCGCTCCATGTCGCTCAACAGCGGAAAGGTCAGGCCCAGTTCTTTGGCCCAGTGCCCGTTGGCCGGCGGGCTGTCGACGCTGACTCCCAGCACCTGCGTATCCGCCCCTTCGAATTTTGCGATACCATCCTGGTACGCTTTGACTTCCTTCTCTCAACCACCGGTGAAGGCCAGCACGTAGAACGCCAGCACCACGTTCTTCTGGCCCTTGTAGTCCGCCAAGCCGATGGGCCTTCCCGTCGTGCTCGGCAGCTTGAAGTCCGGCGCCGTGTCCCCAACCTTCAGCTTGGTTTGCGCCGTCGCGGCCAGCGCTAACAGCGCCGCTCCCGCCGCCAGATTCCGAAACATTCTCATGGTTTCTCCTTGGTCGCCGGCGGCGCCGTTTCCTTCACGATCACCCCCAGGCCTTCCCACTCGGTCAGTTGCTTGCGAAGCTGCTCGGCGCTCGAGGAGTTCGGCATCAGTTGCAGAAAACTCCGGAACCGCTCGGCCGCCTCCGGAAACTCGCCCCGGCGAGCCAGAATCGACCCCAGCAGCCGGTGCGCCTCCGGATTCTTGCCGTCCTCATCGGTCTTGATGGCGCTTCGCGCCGACTTCTCGGCTACGTCCATCTTGCCGAGATTGTAGTTGGCGATGGCGTTGAAGTAATGCGCCTGCCCCATCTGCGGATTGAGGTGCATCAGCTGGTCGGTAACCTCAGCGGCCGACTTCCAGCGGCTGGCGCGCAGCTCGATCACCGCCAGCTGCGCGTACGGGCTGATGTACTTGGCGTCGGAGGCGATGGACTGCTCGAAGGCCTTGCGGGCGCCTTCGTCGTCCTTCATCTTCAGCCGGGCCTCGCCGAGCAGGGCCCACGCCGCCGCATACTGCGGATACTCTTGCACGGCCCGCTCCAGCTCCTTGGCCGCCTCCCCGGGCTTGGGATTCTTGTCCCGCGTCAGCTTCAAGGCTTTCTCGTACGATTTCTTGGCTTCCTTGGGCGCCGCCAGCGTGGTGAAGCTGATGGCCGCCCCCGGCACGTTGGCCAGCCGCCGCAGGACGATGGTCCCGACGTCGGGGTTGTCGAACATGCTCCGCCGCGTCAGCACCACAGCCTCTGACCGGTACCCAGGCAGCGCCGCGCGTAGCTCGCAACCCATCAGGTTCACCGCGCCGAGGCCGGCGCTTTGCGTGCCGCCCATCGTCGAGCCGCTGAACGGATCGCGTCCCGAAGCCACGCCGCTGCTGACGCTGGCGTCCATCAGAACCGCGCCGTGCTGCTGCCCCCACTGGAAGCTGAAGTGGCCCTTGCTCGAGGTGTAGGCCTGCGGCCGGACCTGGCCGCTGCAGACGGCCTCGATCACCACCGGCTCCGGCGGCGGCGTGCCGTCGTCCAACACCACTTTGCCCGAGATGAAGATCGGCCGCTGCTCGAACGGCGACCGCTGCTGGTCCTGGCGTCCGAGCTGATCGGCCGGCGACGGCTGCCGCTGCTGCCCTCCCGGCGTGGGCGCCGGCTCGCGGGAAGGACCCGCCGGCGGGGCGCCCGGAGCGGGCGTTGGCGTCGGCGGCGGCTGTTGCGCGAATGCTCCCGCCACCGCCAGACAAAGGAAACCACCGAGCAGAATCCGCAAGCCGCATTCTGTCCGCATGCTAGCCCCCTACAGCCTTACCTTCGGCGTACCCAAGCATACCACACCCCATCCCTTGTCTAACCCCATTTTCAGCCCACCTCGGCCGAGGGCGCCGACGGGGGGTAGTGCCGCGAGAGCCACTCGGTGATCCGCTCAAACGCCTCGCCCGGCTCGTCGGCGAACTGGAACAGTTCCTGGTCGTGTTCGTTGATCATCCCCCACTTCTGCATGGCGTCCCAATTCACAACTTCATCCCAGTACTTCCGCCCATAGACCAGCACCAGGATCTTCTTCTTGATCTTGCCCGTTTGGTTGAGCGTCAGGATCTCCATCAGCTCGTCGCAGGTGCCGTAGCCGCCGGGAAACACGATTAGGGCCTTGGCCAGGTAGGCGAACCAGTATTTGCGCATGAAAAAGTAGTGAAACTCGAAGTTGAGCCCCCGCGTGACGTAGGGATTGGGAACCTGCTCGAGAGGCAGGCTGATGTTCAGCCCGATGGAGCGGCCGCCGGCTTCCGCGGCGCCCCGGTTGGCGGCCTCCATGATGCCGGGGCCGCCGCCGGAGCAGACCACGAACCGCGCCCGGTCGGTGGAAAGGCCGAGCGACCACGCGGTGAGGCGCCGCGCCAGATCCCGCGCCTCTTCGTAGTAGGCGCTTTTCTCGAGGTCCAGACGGGCCTGCTTCCGCTCCACGGGCGTGCGCGCGGCCTCCAGGCGCGTCAGCGCCGTGGCGCGGTCCGATATCCGCGCCGAGCCGAAGAACACGATGGTGTCCCGGACCTTTTCCCGGTGGAACCGCGAGGCCGGCTCCAGGTATTCGGAAAGAATCCGCAGGCTTCGCGCGTGCCGGCTGGTCAAGAACCTGGCGTTCTTGTAGGCTTTGGGCGGTATTTGCGTCATTCCGGCTTCTGACTCCCGACTTCCGACTTCTCCAGCCTTAGGATCATACCTGTATCGGTGGCGATCCAGGCGGCGCCCTCTGCCGACGCCAGCACCGCCCGCCGCGCCTCGGCCCGGTAGTCCACTTCCATCTCCGTCCACAGGCTGCCGTCGCGCGATTCCAGCACCTTCAGCCGCAACGGGATGGGTGGCGCGGGACCGCGTGCCTGCTGGTCGATGGCGGCCGCCAGCAGGCGACCGTCGCCGAGCAGCGCCAGGTCGGTCAGCCAGCGGGTCGGCTCTACATACAGCGGTTTCATACCCAGGTTCTGCATATCCATCGACAGAATCATGGAAGCCGCCTCGGTTGAATCCGGCCGCTGCACCAGCAGCAGCGCCTGCCCGGCGGGCGAGATCAGCGCGCGGACAATCTGGCCGCCTCTGCTCAACTGGTGACTACTCCAGGTCTGCCCGCTGTCGAGCGTCCGCAACAAAACGCCCGTGGTCGGCCCCTGGCGCCGTGTCGCCAAGTCCGGCTCCATCCAGTCCGGCAGGCGCGAGCCATCGCGCGGCGCGCGGCTCCACGCGGTCAAAAGCCCGACCGGCCCGCGGAACGCCGCCCGGTCAAAGACGGTGATCTCAGGCGGCGGGCCGGAATCGAGTGCCACGGCCACGGGCTGCCACTTCCGCCCGCCATCCTCAGTCCGGTACACCTGTCTTTGGGCGCACAGCAGCCAGCCTCGCGATTCGTCGGCGAAAAAAACGCGCCGAGGCTGCGGCCGGACGCCTTCGAGCTTGACGGGCGTCCAGTTGCGTCCGGCTTCGGTGGTCTTCCAGAGGCGCCCCTTCTCGGAGACCATCCAGCCGGCCTGCTCGTTCAGAAAAAACAACGCGATGGCGGCTTCCTGGAGCGGCAGCGTTTCCCAGGAGCGGCCGCCGTCGCCGGTCAGGACGGCGACCGGGTTCCGACGCCGTCGCTCCGTAATGACGCCGACGGCGACGCCGCGACGCGCCGTGGGAAACTGAAGATCGACCAGAGCCAGCGACGAATCCTCTTTGTCGTAGAAATACTGGAGCGCCCAGCGTTCCGCGCCGTCAGCGCCGATCGAGAACCACGCCCCGGCGGCGGCGAAGGCGAGTCGGCCCCATCCCCCAACCCCCATCCCCCAATCCCTTTACCGGCCCGGCGGCGACGCCAGCACCAAGTCGACGAGCGAGGCCTGGTGCAGCGCTTGTCCCGCCAGGCGCGCCAGCACGATTACGCAGCCCACCTGCTCGCCCACCGTCGTCAGCAGCTCCATCTCGCTCCCGGTGTGCTGGTGCGGCTGCCGGTGCTGCACGTTGATGACGCCGACCACCTTGTCGCGCGAGATTACCGGAACCGACAGGAAGGCTTCAAAGGTATCTTCCGGCAGCGACCCGAAGAACTTGAACCGCGGATCGCGGTAGCACTCCTTGGAGATCGACAGCAGCCGCCTCTCGCGCGCCACCCATCCCGTCAGGCCCTCGCTCAGCCGCAGCCGCAGCTTGCCGATCTCGGCGGGGTGCGGGTTGTGCGAAGCGCACAGCACCAGCTCGTCGCCTTCCAGCAGGTAGATCAGGCAGGAATCGCTCTGCATGAATTCCACCACTAGGTCGACGATGCCCCTCAGCGCATCGCCCAGGCTGAGGTCCCGAACCATGAACCGGCTGATTTTTTGGAACAGCCGCAACTGCTGTTCGGTGCGCGCCAGCCGCGCTTCGAGGTCCTTCTGTTTGTGGCTCACGTAGATTCATTATCGCAAACCGCGGAGTTTCACCACCAAGACACCAAGGCACCAAGAAGAGTATGGTTCGTGGCTGACGGTGTTTCGGTTAGACTGGCGCCGACGACTGGAGAACGCCCCGTGAAAACTTCGGCTGTTCTCGCACTGCTGGGGCGCGAGCAATCGGTGCGGATCGATCTTCGGGAGGGCGGTGGGTTTGTGGGGAGGTTTTCGAGGTAGCTTATAGCTTCAACTCATTCCGATTCATAAATCACTGCTTTGATCGTCTCGGTCAACCAGATCTCCGTCCGGCGTCGAAACGGAAGCTCGCCTCGGTCCAACAAGGCGCGGATGTCGCCATTTAGGCGGTTCAGGAATGTTTGCAGTTCTCCCTCTCGAAAGCCTTCCGCCATGACGATGAAGCGAGGTTGCAACTCGCGAATCCGATCTACCGCCCGGCTCAGCGCCGCCGAAGAGGGCGTGTCGGGGTCAAAGCCGAGGGATCGGAACCGAAACGGTCCGGCCTCACGGGCGTTCAGGTAGCCGAGCAAGTTCGCGTTGAAGTAGGGATGCTCGACGCCGACGATGACGTAGGAAGGCCTGGGAGCCGGCACGACCAGGAGGGCCCGCAGAATTCTGGCTTGCCCCCAATCACCGTGCCGGTCCGGGGGATGCGCCCACCACAGATTCCGCCCCAGGAAAAGAAAAGGACCGGCGCGAAAACCCTGCCCCAGCGCCGCAGTGGGAAACGTCAGTGCCGCAGTCCCAAGCAGCGGTGTCGAGATGAATATCGCCGTGGACAAAACCGCAACCGGCCGGCTCAGGGAGGCCATCGCAGCCCCTACTCTCGAAGCCATCCAGATCGCGAGCGGCGGCAGAACTACCAGGGCATGGCGGGGATCCTGTTGGTGACTGAGGAAAACCGCGATCGCCGGAGGCAGCAACCAGCTCAGCAAGATTGTGGAACGGTAGCTCCAGGGCTGGCGGCGCATCGTCAAGGGTGTCAGCAACTCGCCAATCAGGCAGAAGAACAACACCAGCGTATAGAACGACGATATCCCGATGGAGCCCAGATCGCGGAGCCAAACCCACAGGTTTGCAACCTGGTAGTGCGCTGCGATCGCGCCGTACGAACTTTGGAGCGAGAATTCCATAATCTGGCGGAAGTTAGACAGGTACCACGTGGAAGCGATCGCGCCAGCCGTGAGGGCGATCGAAACCACAGGTCTGCGGCTGTACCATGAGGCGAATCCGGAGCGCTTCTCAGGCCCGCGCTGGCCGCGCCCATGCATCCATGTCACCACCAACGGGGCCAGGACAACGGCCGCGAACGTAATCTTCATCAAGAGCCCCAGGCCGCCAACCAAACCCAGCATGAAATTGGCGGACCCAACCCGGAGGCCGTCCGATCGGATCAGGTAATACACAAAGGCGATCGTCAAAGCGGCCACGCCATATTCGGTCATGAAGGCCCTGGACATCCCGATGACCACGGGCATGGTCTGAAAGACGACCACCGCCAACAATCCGACGCCGGGCGAATACCAGCGCGAGGCGAGGGCAAACAGGCACAGATTGGCCAGCACCAGAAACACGCTGTTGATGGCCAGCGCCGAATGAAGCTCCGGTCCGTAAAGGGAAAAAATGGCAACGGCAAGACCGCGATCAGAGGGGCCTTGATGCCAAAGAGCTTGGTGTACGCGTCCAGGAACGGAATCAGACCGTCGCGCGAGAGCCGGTGGTAGAGATTGAAGCTGTTCTCCAAGTACCAGGCGTCGTCGTAAGTGAGAGGCCGGCCGTTGCGCCGAATGAAGTACCACTGCAGGCTGAGACCCAAAACCGTGAAAATCCCGAGCAGGAGCCACTGTGAAGGCCGCGGTGTGCTCGTGCCACGGGTTTCGTCATGCGCGGTCGGCTCTTCGGGCATCGAGGTAGCTACCGCAGCGTGGCCCGCAGCCAGTCGGCCAGCTTCTGCTTATAGTGGGCCCACTCGGGACGGCTTTCCCAGTTCTCCATGCCGTGAGGGGCGCCTTCGAGAATCACCAGGTCGTGGCGGACGCCGAGCTCCCGCAGGCGCTTGGCGTAGGCGAGGGTCCCCTCGTAGAGACGCTCGCCGCTGCCCTGTATCAGCAAGACTGGCGGCATCTGGGCGCGGGCGTTGAACAGGGGCGAGTAGCGGCGCACGACTTCCGGCGTCCACGGACCGAAGAGGCGGTCGAGCTGGGCCTTGCGGTCTTCCATGCGCGGCGTGAAGTCGTAGACGCCGTAGAAGGACACGACGGCCTGCACCTCGCAGCCGGAGCAGGGCTCGGAAACGACCTGCGTGACCATCTGGCCGCTGGCGGATTCGCCGAGGATCGCGATGCGATTCGGATCCACATGGTAGCGGGCGGCGTACCGGCGCACGTGGCGGATGGCGGCGCGGACATCTTCGAGCTGCTCCGCGTTGCGTACGAACGGGGTGAGGCGGTAGTCGATGGAGAACCAGGCGAAGCCGGCCTTCGCCAGCGGCTCGAACAGGGGAGTGACGTAGGTAAGCTTGTCGCCGGCTTCCCAGCCTCCGCCGTGAGCGATGATGACGGCCGGGAAGGGGCCGCGGCCTTGGGGCAAGTGAGCGTCCAGGAGCAGATCGCGGCCATCGGGCCGGGCGTAGACGATTTCCTTCCACAGGCCGCGGCGATCGTCTCGAAGCCAGGCGGCGAACTCCTCCTTCCAGTCCCACTGCGCGGGACGCCAGTTTTCCATGGCGTGAATGCCGTCGTCGACCGGAGAGACGCGACAATCTTTGAGCTTGGCGCAGAAATCCCGGACGGCGGCGATGGGGGACTCCGTGTCGGCGGTTCCGTGGAACATCACGACGGGCGCGGTTGGCGCCGGCTCCGGGCTGGTGAGCTTCGCGCCGAAAGTCGCAACCCCGGCGAAGCCGCCCGCGGCGGCCAGTTGCAAGGCGGCGTGAGCGCCGGTGTCCTCCCCGATGAGAATTACGCGACTTGTGATGTTGAACCGGCCGGGACAACGGATGTAGGCGAGGCCGCGGCGGAGATCCTCGAGCGAGCGGTGGCTAACGGTGAACCAGGCGTAGCCGGCGCGGGCCAGCGGCTCGAGAACCTGGATCATGTGGGTGACCTTGCTGCCGCGGCCGTGGACGACGACGGCGGCGGGACGTGGCTCCCCCCTGGGGGCGTAGGCGTCGAGGGTGAGGTCCGCGTGGTACGGGATGTCCCCCAGCACACCGGGCAGCACGTAGTTGCCTTCGGGATTGCGCGCGACGGGCGCCGGACAGGGTTGGGCGGCCGCGGAGGCCGCGCTAAGAATCAGTACGATACAGAGCAGGATGCGAACAGCCGTCAGAACGGCAGCTCCCAGATGGACCGCAACTCGAGCGCGAACCCTGGCATCTCGGGGCTGCCAGAGACGGTTCGCGGGTTGTCCAGCCGATCGACGTTTGCGCCGGGCCGATAGACATAGACCCGCCGCTCCCAGGGGTCGAACAGCAACGCGAGCCGCGCGCCGTTGTCGATGTACTCCTGCATCTTCTTCTTCGCCGCCCGCAGCGAATCGCTCGGCGACAGCATCTCGGCGGCGAAGTCGGGACAGAGCGGCAGGAACTCTTCTTTCTTCCCGCTGGGCAGTTTTTTCAGCCGGTCCTTACGGACCCAGGAGGCGTCGGGAGAGCGCGTCGCGCCGTTGGGAAGGTCGAACCCTGCCGAAGAGTCGAACGCAACACCCGTGCCATCTCGCTTCGCCCACTCTCGGACCTGGGCTGCCAACTCCAGGCTTCGATAGGCGGACCCTCCCCCGGCTGGCGGCATGATTAAGATCTCCCCTTCAGCCGTACGCTCGATACGCAACTCGCCGTTGAGCTGGCAGAACTCGAAGAACTGGTCGCTATCGAGCTCGATGTAGGGCCGCAGGCGGATCACCAGCGGCGCCTGCTCCAGTCGTTGCGCAACGGTAGCCATCGAAACGCCCCTCTCTAATAGTGTACCCCGGCGGTGCAGGGCACCGCGTCGCGCGTCAGAACGACAGCCGCATTTCGCGCATCGCGCGCGCGTTGCGGATCGTCCCGGCGGCGGAGGAATTCAGGCGCCAGGTCGGCGGGTTCAGGTTCAATGCCGGGATCGCCGGGAAATAGCAGCCCGGCCGGGGCCGCGGGCCCGGCGTCTCCAGCGGCGTGCCAACTCCTTGTGGTAGATTCCTGTCTTCTGGAGGAGTTCTCCATGGCCAAGGGACTTCGGATTCTTCTTTTCGTTTTCCTGCCGCTGCTTCCGCTTTCGACGGCGGCGTTCGCACAGGCGCCGGTCTCCAAACAGGTCGAAGTCTTCGGCCAGACGATCCACTACCTCGAAGCCGGTTCCGGGCCGAACGTGATCTTACTGCACGGGTTGGGCGGCGAGATGGCGAACTGGGCGCTGACGGTTCCGGCGCTGGCCACAAAGTATCACGTCTGGGTTCCCGATCAGATCGGCTTCGGGCGATCGGACAAGCCGCTCATTAACTACCGCGTCGCCACGCTCGTGGAATTCCTCAACGGCTTCTGCAAAAAGACCGGCATCGGCAAAGCCTCGATCGCGGGCAATTCGCTGGGCGGCTGGACGGCGGCGGCATTCGCGCTGGCCTACCCGGAAAAAATCGACAAGCTGGTGCTGGTGGATGCCGCGGGCTATTCGCCGGAGCGATGGGGCGGGCCGAAGCTGACGCGCGAGGCGCTGCTCCGGCTCAACCCGTCGACGCCCGCCGCCATGAAGGAAATCTTCAGGATTGTCTTTCACAACCCGGCGATCCTGACCGACGCGTTCGTCGAGCAGGCCTTCGCGGCGAAGCTGAAACGGAATGATGGCTACACGATCAATCAGTTCGTCGAATCCATCCTCCGCGGCGAGGATTACCTGGATGGCAAGACGAAAAACATTAAGGCGCCGGCGCTGGTGGTCTGGGGTAAGAACGATGCGCTAACGCCGCTGGCGATCGGCGAAGCTTTTGCGCAGGACATTCCAGGGGCCCGGACGGCGTTTCTTGACAACTGCGGCCATGTTCCCCAGATGGAATGCGCGCCGGCGTTCCAGGACGCGCTGGGCAGATTCCTTGGCCCGTAGATGCTTACTGAGGTGGCGTCCCCAGCGGGATTCGAACCCGCGTTACCGCCGTGAAAGGGCGATGTCCTAGGCCGGGCTAGACGATGGGGACAGCCGCTGGGCGGGCCAGAGTCAACAACCAGCCTTCAGTGTAGCCGGAACGCGGCGGGACCGTCAACGAACGCCCGCACGCTGCGCTTCAGTTTCTAATGCAGTACAGCGTGCCCTGGCTCCGCAGATAGAGGCTGCCGCCGGCGACGGCGGGCGTGGCGATGAACATCTGATCCGCCAAGGTGTTGGTGGCCAGCACCTCGAACGTCTCGCCCATCTTCACCACGACGACGTCGCCGTTCTCCGTGGCCAGGTACAGCTTGCCGTTGGCGCCCACCGGAGAAGACTTGAAGCTGTAGGGCTTGGGCAGGCGCTGCTGGATGTAGTAAGGCTCGCCGGTGCGCGCGTTCAAGCAGCTCAACATGCCGCTGTCGGTGACGAAGTAGAGCTTGCCGTCGTGCAGCACGGGCGAGGCACTGTAGGAGTTGCCGCGATTGCTGGTCCAGGCGATGGCGTCGGTTCCGGTCAGGTCGCCTTCGCGTCCCAGGCGGATCGCGAGCAGGTTCGGCTCGCGGTGGCCGCTCATTGTGTACACCACCTCGCCGAGGCGGACGGGCGCCGGAATCACGTTGGATCCCAGGCCGGAGGTTTCCCAAATGAGCTTGCCAGTGGCGGCATCGTAGGAGCGCACTCGGTTCGAGGCGCTGACGACGACTTGCCGGCGGCCGCCGTGGGTCACCACCAGAGGCGCCGACCAGGAACTTTGCTCGTCGCGGTCCACGCGCCACAGTTCTTTGCCGGTGTGTTTGTCGAGCGCCACCAGGTAGGAGCCTTGCTCCTGATCGAACTTCAGGTAGAGGCCGTCGCCGTCGAGCACGGTCGCGGAGCCCTCGCCGAAGGCGTTGCGCATGCGCATCGCCGGGAAGTCTTTCTGCCAGGCGAGCTTGCCCTCCAGGTCGTAGCAGTAGATGCCGCGCGAGCCGAAAAACGCGTAGACGTGCCGGCCGTCGGTGACCGGGCTGTTGGAGGCGAAGCTGCCGTAACGCCCGTGGTAGCCTTCTTGCGGGGTGGCGGTTTTGGCCACGCGCTCCCAGAGGACCTTGCCCGTGCGGCGGTCAAGACACAGCACGACAAACTTGTGCTCGCGGTCAGCGCCGGCGCCGCCGCCCGCACCGCCGCCGCCGCCTTTGCGCCCCGGCCCGGGAGGCGCCCCTGGCGGGCTTGGCGCTGCCGGCGCCGCGGCCGCTTCGGCCGCCACGGCGGTCGTCACGAAGATCTTGTCGCCCCAGATCACCGGCGAGGAATGGCCGCGCCCGGGTATCGCCGCCTTCCAGACGATGTTCTTCGTGTCGCTCCACTCGAGCGGCGCGTCTCCCCGGGCCATTCCATCGTCCTGGGGCCCGCGCCACCGCGGCCAGTCATCATCCGCGGCGAACAGGGCCGCGACCGTCAGCAGCAGAGCAAAATAGCGCATAGTCGTAACGGCGGGAGACAGCCAGCGCAGGTTACTCGGGAGTGGCTTCAAATACCGTGCCCGTAACGCTGGTAATGCTGCCGCAGCAGGTCCTTTCCGTAGTCGTTTCCGTTGGGGGTTCGCACTACGCAATGGATGTGCTCTCGATTCGGCGTTCGCGGCGCGCCGGCCGGGGGGCGCAGGCCGACCGGCAACTGATGATCGAACTCCACGAGAATCACCGGGCTGTGGATGCGGTAATAGAAGACGCTCGTCGCATCGGTGCCGCCGATCCACGCGAAGCGCGTGTCGTCGAGATGACGCCGGACCTCGTCCATCTTGACCTTGGCGTGCCCGGCGCTGATGTTGCCAACGTGCTGGCCGATCAAATCGAGCAACTGTCCTTTTTGGCCGGCCGACAACTCCGCCGCGCGGATGCCGGCGTAGTCGAGGACAACGTTGTCCTTAAACGCCTCGCTCACGTTGTTGTTGCCGGTCTTGGAGACCTGGAGGATCGCTTTCTGGCGCTGCGATTCGTCGAGCGCGCGGATCATGGCCAGGCCCTTGGCCTGCTCCGCCTCGAGAATGGCCACGCCCTGGTACTTGCCGGAGCGCGCCACCACCGGCTCGGAGCCGACGAACAGCGGCGTCATCACGACCTGGTCACCGAGGACGAAGTAATTCACGATGAGGTGGTGGCCGTCCACCTGCCAGCCCCAGGGCTCCTTGGCGGAAGGCGTACCCATCAGCGTGACCCAGTAGCGCCCTTCCCCGTACTCCTCGAAATTGTTGTTGTTCAGCTCGCCGAGCGTGTGGTTGAGCCGCATGATGTTGCGCGCCAGCTCGAACCCCTTGGGGCTGAGGGCGGCGTGCAGCATCCCGAAGGCGGCCTCGCGCTGCGCCTCGCTCATTTCGAGAAAGCCGACGCCCTGGCGCAAGTAGAAATGCTGATTCATCCACTTGCGCCATTCCGGGTCGTCGACCGGAAACATGGTCTTGCCCTTCTGTTGCTGGCTCAGAGAGGCCAGAAACGCTTCGGCCGCCTTCCGCGCCGGCACCGTGGAAACCCCGGTCGGGCGCATCGGGTAGAGGCTGGGGACGACGGTTCCATCCGTGGTGACGCCCTTGAACGGCTCCGCCAGGCCGCGTTTTTCGGCGTCCCGCGACATGCTCTCGAAGCGCTCCGTCCGGCTGCCGGACGGCTGCTGGGAGCGCGCCGTCCGGTGCAGCGCGGCGCCGATCAGAAGGAGAAAACAGATCGCCGGAACCAGGCGGGTCTTTGTGGTATGCATCAGCTGAGGCTCCATCCCTTGCGGATCTCCGGCTTCAGGTACCGGTTGGCTTCCGCATTATTGGTGAACTTCATCTTGGTGCTGTCCCACTCGAGCTTGCCTTCGAAGCGCAGCGCCAGCGAGCCGAGCACGATCCACTCGGTGAACGGCCCGGCGACGCTGAAATCCGAGCACGACCGCTCGCCGCCTTTGGCCGCCCGAATCCAGTCGCGGTAGTGTCCCGGCGACCGCGTCAGGTATTGCGGCGGGACCTTGTATTCCTTCAGCCGCTCGGCTGGCAGCAGGCGGGTGCGGGCGCCGTATGTATCGGTAGTGAGATACCCCTTGTCGCCGACGAAAACAGCCCCGTTGCTCTCCGAGTTGAACCCGCCTCGGCCGCCGCCGCGCCCGCCCGGTCCGCCCGCCGCTGCTTCCGGCCCGGCCGGACGGCCCTCAGGGCCGCCCTGTCCTTCTCGCCGGCGAACCGCCGTTCCCTCGGGGCCTCCCGGAGGGCCGCCGGGGCCGAAGCCCGGACCGCCCGTCACCGGGCTAGTGCCCAGCGCTCCCGCGCCTCCGATCAGCGGCTCCCCGGCCGGAACGTCCGGCGGACGGAACGCCGCCCCGCTCCTGGCGTCGTACCAGAAAACCTTCACCGCGGGCATCGACCCGCGCGCGGGAAACTCGAAACGCGTGACCGACTTCTTCGGAAACGTGTACGGGTTCTTTCCCTCCTGCTCGAGGACCTCGACGCTGGCCGGCGCGCCCAGCACCAGCGCCATGTTCACCGCGCCCAGGATGTGGCAGGCCATGTCGCCGAGCGCGCCGCAGCCGAAGTCGAACCAGCCGCGCCAGTTGAACGGCAGATAGGCCGGGCTGTACGGCCGCATCTTAGCGATGCCCAGCCAGGCGTCCCAGTCGAGCGTCTCCGGAACCGCCTCCTCCGCCGGCAGCGTCTCGACACCCTGCGGCCAGCTCGGGCGGTTGGTCCAGGCGTGCACCTCGGTCACGTTGCCGATCTCGCCCGACCAGATGATCTCGGCGGCTATGCGCGCCCCGTCGTTGGAGTACCCCTGGTTGCCCATCTGTGTGGCGACCTTGTACTTGGCGGCCGCCTCCGCCAGCAGGCGCGCCTCCCAGACGGTGCGTGTGAGCGGCTTCTCGACGAAAACGTGCTTGCCGCGCTCCATCGCCCACAGGGCGGCGGTGGCGTGCATGTGGTCCGGCGTGGCGACGATCACCGCATCGATGTTCTTGCCCTCCTTGTCGAGCATCCGCCGGAAGTCGGCGTAGCGGACAGCGTTCTCGTACCTTTTGAAAGTAGCTTCGGCCCGTTTGGAGTCCGGATCGGCCAGGGCCACGATGTTCTCCGTGGCGCATCCGGCGATGTCGGCCGCGCCGCGGCCGCCGGCGCCGATGGCGGCGATGTTCAATTTCTCATTCGGCGACTTATACCCCAGCAGCTTCAGCGACGCCGCGCTCCCGAATCCTCGCGCCGGCACCGCGCCGGCCAGCAGCGAGCCGAAGAAGAAATACCGCCTGGAGATTCCATGGTGCATTTGACACACTCCGCCCTGGGAGGGCTTCGCATGCTAAGGCGAACCCTCCCTCGTTCAGGTTACCAGCCCGGATGTCACGGCCCCCTGCGACGCCGACGAAACCAGGGCGCAATACTTGGCGAACACGCCGCTCGTATAGCGCGGCTCGGGCGGCTTCCACGCCGCCAGCCGCTGCCGCAGCCTCTCGGGCGGGATCTCGACGTCGATGGCGCGCGCCGCGATGTCGATGCGGATCGAATCGCCTTCCTCGACGGCGGCGATCGGGCCGCCGCGGGCCGCTTCGGGGGCCACGTGGCCGACCATGAAGCCGCGCGTGGCGCCGCTGAACCGGCCGTCGGTGATCAGCGCGACGCTCTCGGAAAGTCCGGCGCCGACGATGGCGCTGGTGACCCCGAGCATCTCGCGCATCCCCGGCCCGCCTCGCGGGCCTTCGTAGCGAATCACGAGCACGTCGCCGGCGCGAATCGCCCCTTGCGTCACCGCCGCCATGGCGTCCTCCTCGCGGCCGAACACGCGCGCCGGCCCGCGGTGCGACTGGCGATCGACGCCGGTGACCTTCATGACCGCTCCTTCCGGCGCGAGGTTGCCGCGCACGATCACCAGCCCGCCGGTCGGCTTGATCGGATTCGCCAGCGGCCGGATCACTTCCTGCCCGGCCGTTTCCTTCGCCTCGGCCGCTTCCTCGGCGAGCGTCCGCCCGGTGACGGTGATCGCCGAGCCGCCGGCGAAGCCGCCCTCCAGCAGCCGCCGCGCGACGACCGGGATGCCGCCGGCGCGATCCACGTCGAGGGCCACGAACCGGCCCGCCGGTTTCAAGTCCGCCAGCAGCGGCGTGCGGCTGCTGATGGTGTGAAAATCGTCGATCTCGAGCGCGACGCCGGCCTCCCGCGCCATCGCCAGCAGGTGCAGCACGGCGTTCGTCGAGCCGCCCGTCGCCGCCACCGAGGCGATGGCGTTCTCGAACGCCTGCCGGGTCACGATGTCCCGCGGCTTCAAGTCCCGCCGCACGGCCTCCACCAGGATCTGGCCGCACCGGAAGGCCACGTCGTTCTTGCGCGGGTCGACCTGCGGAACCGCGGCCGTGCCCAGCGGCGAGAGCCCGATGATCTCCATCACCGTCGCCATGGTATTAGCAGTGTACTGACCGCCGCAGGCGCCCGCCCCCGGACAGGCGGCGTTCTCGATGGCCAGCAGCTCTTCGTCGGTCATGCGGCCGGCGGCGTTCGCCCCCACCGCCTCGAAAACATCCTGCACCGTGATTTCCCGCCCCTGGTAGATCCCGGGCATGATGGTGCCGCCGTACAACACCAGCCCCGGGACGTTCAGCCGCAGCAGCGCCATCGCCGCCCCGGGGATGGTCTTATCGCAGGCCACCAGCGCGACGATGCCGTCGAACATGTGGCCGCGCGCCACCAGCTCGATCGAGTCGGCGATCACCTCGCGGCTCACCAGCGAGGTCTTCATGCCTTCGGTGCCCATGGTGATGCCGTCGCTGATGGCGATGGTGTTGAACTCCAGCGGCGTGCCCCCGGCCGCCCGCACCCCGTCGGCCACTTTCACCGCCAGCGCGCGCAGGTTGAAATTGCACGGCATCGTCCCGATCCAAGTATTTGCAATTCCTATAGACGGCTTGAGCAGGTCCGCGTCGGTCAGGCCGATGGCCTTCAGATACGACCGCGCCGGCGCGCGATCCCGTCCCTGCGTGATGGTGTAGCTCCGCAGCTTCATACGGACTCATTGTACGCGAGGCCGAGCGGCGGGCGCCGCCTGCTACAATATCCCGCCAGGGGGTCGGAAGCCTATGAGACTGCGGCTGGCGTGTTTGCCACTGGTCTTTTGCGCCGGCGCGCTGGCTCAGAGCGTCCGCATCACCTGGATCGGCCAGGCCTGTTTCTACGTGCAGACGGGCGACGCCGGACCCGTCGTCGTCACCGATCCGCCCGCCGCCAATAACGGTTATCCGCTGCCCACCCTGCCCGCCGACGTTACCACAGTCACTCACAACCACACCGACCACAACTTCACGGCCGGCGTGCGCGGCAGCGTCACCGTCGTCGACGGCCGTCCGGTCACGACTCGAACAGAAATGACTGCGGCAAACCTGCCCTTCGTGCTGATACCGGGCTTCCATGACAATCAGAACGGGACGCAGCGAGGGGCCAATACGATCATCGCCTGGACGCAGGCCGGCATGCGCTTCGCGCATTTCGGCGACTACGGCCAGGACCAGTTGAGCGACGCGCAACTGACGGATCTGAGAAACCTCGACGTGCTGTTTGTCCCCGCCGGCGGCTTTTTCACCATCGATGCGGCGCGCGCGGCGGCGCTGGTCGAGCAGTTGCGGCCGCGCGTGGCGGTGTTGATGCATCTCCGCACGGCGTTAGGAGGCCCCGCGCAGCTCGCGGCCTTCCCGGCGGTGGCGCGCCCGTTCGCCTCCGTCGTGCACAAGGCGTCGAGTGTCGTGTTGAGCCGCGATCAGCTCCCCGCGGCGACGGAAGTGTGGCTGATGGAGCCGGCGGCCGACGGCGCGGTGGTCAACGCCGCCGGATTCACCGCCGGCGCGCCGGTCGCGCCCGGGTCGCTGGCGTCTCTGTTCGGGACCTTCACCGGCGCCCCCACCGCCGGCGCCTCCGAGGTGCCCTTGCCGCGGCGGCTCGGAACGGTCGACGTCCTGGTGCGGGGAGCGGCCGCCCCGTTGCTCTATGTCTCTGCCGGACAGATTAACTTCCAGATTCCCCGCGATCTGCCGGAGGGCCAGTGGCTCGGCGAGGTCCGCGTCGACGGCCAGCGCGTCGCCCGCGCCTCCGTCACCGTGGTCCCCCGCGCGCCGGGCCTGTTCGCGGTGGTCGGTCCGGACGGCCGGATCAACGCCGCGCGCCGCGGCGACGTCGTGCTGATCTTCGCGAACGGCCAAGGCGAAGTGGCGCCGGCCATTGCCGACGGCGAGGCCGCCCCGTCGGATCCGCTGTCCTGGACCCCCGCTGTGCCCGAAGTTCGCTTCGGCGACAAACGCGCCACCGTGCACTTCTCGGGCCTCGCCCCGACCTTCGTCGGCCTCTGGCAGATCAACGCCACGATCCCGGCGGACGCCCCGACCGGCCCCGCCGTGCCCCTCGTCGTGGTTCACGGCCTGGCGAGCAACACGACCCCGATTGCCATCGACTGAACGGCGCTGCCTCTCCAGGGACTACCTAGCGAGGCTCCGCCGCAGACCAACAAGGCATGCGCTGGCGCCAGGTGTCATCCCTGGGCCACGTGTCATCCCGGCCGGTCCGAAACTTGACTCACCTGCAACAGGTTCACTAGCCGGCAAGAAAAATCTCGTCGCAGCCGGGCCGGGCGAGCGCATACTGTGGTCATCCACCCGCTGCGCTGGTGGGTAGGGGCAAGTGTTCAGCATAGGAGGGAAACATGCGCACCGCGAGTCTGGTGTCTTCTTGGGTACTGATACATATGGCGTGGGCTGGCGCGGCCTCCGCGCAAGTGACGGGTCGTTTGAGCGGATCGGTGTCGGATCCGTCAGGGGCCGCCGTTCCTGGAGCCGTGGTGCAGTTGCTGCTGCCCGACGGCGCCCAACCGGTGTTGACCGCCGCGACGACGACCGAGGGTCTGTTCAGCATGATCGGCGTGCCCCCGGGCGCTTACCAGGTGGTGGTGGAAGCGACCGGCTTCCGGAAACACACCGAGCGGGGCGTCGTCATCCGGCCAGGGCAGGAAACACCCCTGGCGGCGATCAAGCTGGAGATTGGCGGAGTCGCCGAAATTGTGGAAGTCAGCGCCAGCGCCGTGCTCTTGCAGACCACCAACGCGGAAGTGTCGCTGAGCTTCACCCGGGAGCAGCTCAAGCAACTGCCGGTGATGAACCGCGGCCCTCAGGCCTTTGTCATGACGCAGGCGGGCGTCAGCTCCGGGCGGGGCTCGCCGGTGATCAACGGCCAGCGCACCACCTTCACGAACGTGACTCTGGACGGCATCAATATTCAGGACAATTTTATTCGCACCAACGCCGTCAACTTTTCGCCGTTCGTGCTGCTTCTGGACCAGGTGGCGGAATTCACCGTGACCACCTCGAACGCCGGCGCGGCGTCCGGCGGAGGCTCGTCGCAGGTGAACTTTGTGACGCCGTCGGGATCCAACCGCTTCCATGGGGAGGCCCTCTGGCTGAACCGGAACAACGCGGTGGCGGCCAACACCTGGTTCAACAACCGCGATGGCATCCAGCGGCCTTTTCTGAACCAAAACCACGTCGGCGGCTCGCTGGGCGGGCCGATTATCAAAGACAAGCTGCTGTTTATTCCAACTTCGAGGCGTTCCGCGGACGGCAGCAGACCGCCGCCAACCGCAGCATCCTGACCGCCGACGCCCGCCAGGGCCTTTTCACCTACCGGGACACGGCGGGCGATCTGCGCCGGGTGAACGTGTTGCAGGCCGCCGGCGTGCCGCTCGATGCGGCCACCCAGGCCATCTTGCAGCAGGTTCCCGGGCCCGAGAAAATCAACAACTTCCGGACCGGAGACAGCAGCGAGTCGCTGTTGCGCAACACGGCGGGCTATTCCTTCAACATCCGCAACAATCGGCTGCAGGACCACGTCACCGTCAAGCTGGAGTACAACCTGTCGCCCCAGCACACCTTTTCGGGAACCTACATCTGGACCAGCGACATCATCGACCGCCCCGACACCTCTAACGACTACTCGACGATTCCCAAGGTAGTCAACGACGACACTTCGGCGCTGTACTCGCTCGGCTGGCGCTGGAACCCCTCGCCGTCGATCACCAATGAGCTGCGCGGGGGGCGCAGCTTTGCGCCGGTGATTTTTGCCAGCTCCGAGAAGTTCGGCAACTACATCCTCGGCGTCGGGCTGTTCGACAATCCTCTGAATACCTTCCGGACGCAGGGCCGGAATCCGCGCACCTACAACCTGATGGACAACGCTCATTACGTGCGAGGCGCCCACAACATCCAGTTCGGCTTTCACAGCCAGATGATCACCGTGGAGTCGTTCGGCGAAGGCGGGATTACGCCCACCTATACGCTGGGAATCGGCGCCGGCAATCCGGGGCTGACCAACGCCCACCTGCCGGGCGCCGGGGCCACCGACGTGACCGCGGCCAACGCCTTGCTGGCCAACCTGGCCGGATACTTCACCAGCTATGCCCAGACCTTCAACGTCAAGGACCGCACGGCGGGTTTCGTGTCCGGAGCCGCCAACATTCGCAACTTCCGGGTGTACAACTACTCGGGCTACCTGACCGACGCCTGGAAACTGCGGCCCCGCCTGACGCTGAGCCTGGGCGTGCGCTACGAATACTTCACAAGGGTAAACGAGCGCGACGGGCTGGCTCTGCTGCCGCGCCTGGGCGAGGGAGGCGCGCTCGCCGCGCTCCGTTCCAATGCCACGCTGGACTTCGCCGGCTCGGCCGTGGGCCGTCCCTTCTACCAGGCGGACCGCGACAACTTCGGTCCCAACGTCTCGATAGCCTGGGACCCGTTCGGCAACGGGAAGACGGCGGTGCGGGCCGGCTATAGCGTCAACTTCGTAAATGATGAGTACGTCGTGGCCCTACAGGGCAATGTCGGCACCAATGGCGGCCTGGCCCAGGGGGTGACGGCTTCCGGCTTGAGCGGGCGGGTCAGCGGCGGTTTGCCCGCCGTCCCGACGCCGGCTTTCCGCGTGCCGCGCACCTTCCAGGACAACCACATGGTTAATATCCAGTCGAACTTCGCCCTGCCGGATCCGAGCTTGCGCACGCCCTACGTCCAGCAGTGGACGTTCGGCGTGCAGCAGGAGTGGAAGCGCATGGTCTTCGATCTCCGCTACGTGGGCAACCATGGGACCAAGTTGTTCCGAGGCTTGGACTTCAACCAGGTGCTGATCCGGGAGAACGGATTCCTCGACGATTTCCGGCGGGCCCAGAACAATGGCAACCTGGCGCGCGCCGCCACCGGGGTCTTCAATCCCAACTACGCCCCGGCCATTGCCGGCAGCCAGCCTCTGACGGTCTTTCCGCGTTTGGGCGAAGGCGGACGCCTCAACAACGCCGCCATCCGCAACCTCATCGACCAGGGACAAGTGGGTGAAGTGGCCTCCCAGTATCAGATCCTCGGGCTGAACGGCCCGTTCAACTTCTTCCCGAACCCGCTGGCCCTGGCTACGAATCTGATGACCAACTTCAGCCACTCCACCTACAACGCGCTGCAATTGGATGTGCGCGCCCGGGCCAGCCGCGACTTGCAGTTCCAGGCCAACTACACCTTCTCGAAGGTGCTCAGCGACGCCTCTTCCGGCTCCGAGAACGCTTTCCAGAACCGCAACGAGGCATTCCTGGACAACAACAATCCCCGGCTGGAGCGCTCGCGGGCGCCGTTCGATCTGACCCACGTCGTCAAGGGCAACTACGTCTACCGGCTGCCTATGGGCGAAGGGCGCCGGCTGCACTCGCGGCCCCTGGGGCGGCTGCTGACCGGCTGGTGGACCAGCGGGATCCTGACCTGGCAGTCCGGTACTCCCTTTTCGGTTCTCTCCGGACGCGGCACCTTCAATCGCGGCGGGCAATCCGCTCGAAATACTACTGATACTATCCTGACCAAAGCGCAGCTCGACCAGCTCTTCCGGTTCCGGCAGACGGGGGTGGGACCCTATTTTGCGGCTGCCTCGGCGATCGGAGCGGACAACCGCGCTGTGGCCGCCGACGGCAGCGCGCCCTTCTCCGGGCAGGTGTTTTTCAATCCCGCAGCCGGAACGCTGGGCTCCGTGCAGCGGCGCCTGTTCTCCGGACCCTGGGTGTTCAACCTGGACCTGGGGCTGGCCAAAGAAACCAGGATCACCGAGGGACATGTGCTGGAGTTGCGCATGGAAGCCGCCAACATCTTCAACCATCCGACCTGGTCGGTGGGGGACCAGACCGTCACGTCCGCCAACTTCGGCAGGATCACCGGCACTTTCTTCGGCCGGCGCGTCATGCAGTTCCAGTTGAAGTACCGCTTCTGACGACGTTCGGGCAGGAAACGGCCCGCGTTCCCCCCACGGCGCCCGCTTCCACCCAACAAGAACCGGCGTTGAAATAACAACGGCCCATCGCCGCCAGCGCGGACGCGGCGGTCAGCACGACCGGCCCCGCCGTCCCGCTCGTGGTTCGTCGCGACCGCGGATCGCCTTGCCGTAGGCCGAAACGCTTATGATGAAGGGGCTGCGGCGCCTCACCATGAAAGCCCTCGTCAAGAGCAGAAAGGAGCCCGGCCTGTGGCTCGAGGACGTCGACGTTCCCGGCATCGGCATCAACGACGTGCTGATCCGCGTCCAACGCACCGGCATTTGCGGCACCGATCTGCACATCTACCGGTGGGACGATTGGGCGCAAAAGACCATCCCGGTGCCGATGGCCATCGGGCACGAGTTCGTCGGCGAAATTGTTTCGGTCGGCTCGAACGTCGCGGATTTCTGCCCGGGCGAGATCGTCAGCGGGGAGGGTCACGTGGTCTGCGGGCGCTGCCGCAACTGCCTAGCCGGCCGGCGGCACCTTTGCGCCCGAACCGCCGGCGTGGGCGTCAACCGCCCGGGCGCCTTCGCCGAATTCATCGCCATGCCCATTAGCAATATCTGGCGGCACCCCCCCGGCGTCGACCGCGACGTCGCCGCCATCTTCGATCCCTTCGGCAACGCCGTCCACACCGCCTTGTCGTTCCCGGTGCTCGGCGAGGATGTCCTCATCACCGGGGCCGGACCGATCGGCCTCATGGCCGCCGCCGTCGTCCGCCACGCCGGGGCGCGCTACGTCGTCATCACGGATCTCAACCCGTATCGACTGGAGCTGGCCCGGCGGTTGGGCGTGACCGTGGCGCTCGACCCCCGCGAGACCCCGCTAGCCGAAGCTCAGAAGGAGCTCGGCATGACCGAGGGCTTCGACGTCGGCCTCGAGATGTCCGGCAATCCGGCCGCGTTTCGCGACATGCTGGCCAACATGAGCCACGGCGCCAGGATCGCGATGCTGGGCATTCCCGCCGGCGAAATGTCGATCGACTGGCACACCGTGATCTTCAACATGCTCACCATCAAAGGCATCTACGGCCGTGAGATGTACGAAACCTGGTACAAGATGACCGTGATGCTGCAATCCGGGCTCGACATCCGCCCGGTGATCACGCATCGCTTTGCCTGCCAGGAATTCCGGAAGGCGTTCGAGGTCGTGGCGAGCGGGCAATCCGGCAAGGTCATCCTGGAGTGGACCTGAACAGGCCGCGAACGACCGCCCCTTAACTGGCCCGCTCCTGCCTACTCCTGCGAGGAACGGCGGCGGAACTGTGCGGGGGCGCTCGCTGACCCGGCGTCGGGGTTGATGTGGAGTACGCCGGCCTCGTTCATCATCTTGTTCAGCTTCGGCAGCTCGTCGTCGGTGACCTTCTTCAGGTTGCTGATGGCTTCGGTCAGGAGCTTGGAGACGACGGTGATCTCTTCCCTCTGCTGCTCGGTGGGCGCGGCCGTGTAACTGTCGATGGCGCCCATGAGCCGGCTGATGCGTTGGGGCAAAGCCGGTGGGGTGTAGACGAGCGGAGGGCCCGCGGATCCCAACTGCTGCGGTACTTCGACGGGGGTGGGGCCAGCCCCGGCGCCGCCAGCGCGGAATACGCCGCCGCCAACGCCGCCCGCGCCGCCCCGGCCGCCACCACCGCCGCCAAAGCCACCGCCACCGCCGCCGAATCCGCCGCCGGCGCCGAGCTTGGTGTTGAGGTCGTCGAGCTGCTTCGACAGCGCCTCGGCGGCCTTCTGGACATTATCCGGAACCTTGGCTCCCGGCCTGCGCCAGGATTCGCGAGCGCTGGTCAGTTGCGTGCGGATGGCGGCGACCCTTCGCGATCCCTGGCCGGCAGTTTTCGAGAGCTCGTACAGCTCGGTGATGGCCTGGCGCCGCGCGGCGCGGTCCGCGGCCGAGATGGTGATGCGCGGATCTTCCTCGACCTTGAGGGTCTTGGAAGCTTGGTTGTTGCCGACGGCGATCTGCACGGTGTATTCGCCGGGCTCGGCGCTGGGACCGCCGCCAAACCCGCCGCCTCCGCCGAAGCCACCGCCGCCCCCGCCACCGCCGCCGCCGCCGAATTGCGCGATCGCCTCGCGCTGCTCGGGCGTCGGCTCGACGGCCGGCGAATGCCGCAGGTTCCAAACCACGCGATTCAAGCCGGCGTCCTTGGTTCCGTCGAGCTCGCGGACGGTCTTGCCGTCCTTGTCGCGAATGGTGATCTGCACTCTCTCCCGGTCGCCGGGCTTGGTCTTCAGGTAGTAGTGAATCATAGCCCCGTTCGGCGGGTTCTGGCCGATGAAGATCTTGTGCCCGGTGGAGCCCTTGTTGCCGTAGATGCGCCAGGCGGTGGCGGGACGGGAGTCGAACAGGTGGAGGTCGGCGGCGACGGTCTTCTCGGTCATTTGCTCGAGCGGGGCGAGGTCGTCGAGAATCCAGATGGAGCGGCCGTGGGTGCCGAGGATCAGGTCGTTCTCGCGCGGGTGGATGGCGATGTCGTCGACCGGCACGGTCGGCAGGTTGGCCTTGATCTTGTTCCAATTCGCGCCGCGGTCGAACGACACCAGGGCGCCGTACTCGGTGCCGGCGAACAGCAGGTTCTGGTTGCGGTGGTGCTCGCGGATGACGTTGACGATCCCGTTGTTATTAGGAATACCGTTAGAGACGGACTTCCAGGTCTGGCCGTAATCGTCGGTGCGGAAGGCGTAGATGCCGAAGTCGTTGTTGCGGTGGCCGTCGAAGGTGGCGTAGGCCACGGCGACGTTGTGGCGCGAGGCGATGACGCGGCTGACGTAGGTCCCCTTGGGAAGTCCGGGGACGCGCTCGGCGACGTTTTTCCAGGTCTCGCCGCCGTTGCGGGAAACCTGAAGATTGCCGTCGTCGGTGCCAACCCACAGCACCGCCGGGTTAATGGCCGACTCGCTGATCGTCGTGATGCAAGGGAAGGCCTGCACGCCGTCGTGGCGGGACAAAGTGTCGCGGTCGGGGGCCTTGCCCATGAGGGGCAGCTTGTTGCGGTCGACGCCGGTGGTGAGGTCGGAGCCGAGCTTCTTCCAGCTGTCGCCGCGGTCGGTGGACTTGAACAGGAAGTTGCCGCCGTAGTAGATGGTCTTGGTTTCGTGGGCGGAGATGACTACGGGGGAGTTCCACTGGAAGCGGTAGCGGGCCTCGCCTTCCTTGGGCTCGGGGCGGATGGAGCGGCTCTCGTTGGCGCGCAGGTCGCGGCGGAGGAGGTTGCCGTCCTGGGACTCGGCGTAGACGATGTTGGGATCGTTGGGGTCGATCTGGACGTAGAAGCCGTCGCCGCCGCCGACGCGCCACCAGTCTTCATTGGTGATACCCTGCTGGTAGAGCGTAGCGCTGGGGCCGCACCAGCTGCCGTTGTCCTGGAGTCCGCCGCAGATGTTGTAGGGCTTCTTCATGTCGACGCCGATCTCGTAGAACTGGCCCAGGGCTAGCGTATTGACGTAGTCGAAGGTGCGGCCGCGGTCCCAGGTCCAGTGGATGCCGCCGTCGGAGCCGACCAGGATGTGGTCGGAGTTGGCGGGGTTGATCCACATGGCGTGGTGGTCGCCGTGGATGCGGGTCACCAGGTTCTGGCGGAAGGTGCGGCCGCCGTCATCCGAGTAATACATGGGAGCGCCGAGCACCCAAATCCGCTGGTCGTTGTTGGGGTCGATGTGGACCTGGCTGTAGTACATGGGGCGCGGGTTGGTGTCGCTCATCTGGGTCCAGGTTTCGCCCTTGTCCTCGCTGCGGAAGATGCCACCGCGGGCGTGCTCGACGAGGGCGTAGACGATGTTGGTGTTGCGGCGGTAGATGTTGAGGCCGATGCGTCCGGTTTCGCCGCCCTGGGGGAGGCCTTGGGCGAGCTTCTTCCAGGTCGCGCCGCCGTCGGTGGTCTTGTAGATGGCGCTGTGCGGCCCGCTGCCGTTGAAGCCGAAGGGGGAGCGGCGGCGCTGATAGGCGGCCGCGTAGAGCGTGTTAGGGCTCTGCGCGTCGAGCGCGATGTCGATGACGCCGGTGTCCTCGTTGACGAACAGGGCCTGGGTCCAGGTCTTGCCGCCGTCGGTGGTCTTGTAGACGCCGCGTTCTTTGTTCGGTCCCCAAAGGCGGCCGGGCGCGGCCACGTAGACCACGTTGGCGTCGGTGGGGTGGATCACGATGCGCGCGATGTGGTGGGTATCGCGGAGTCCTACATGGGTCCAGGTCTTGCCGCCGTCCATGGACTTGTAGACGCCGTCGCCCCAGGAAGAGCTCTGGCGGTTGTTGGGCTCGCCGGTGCCGACCCAGACGATCGAGGAATCGGAGGGCGCCAGCGTCACGTCGCCGATGGTGGAGACGGCTTGGTTGTCGAAGAGGGGCTCCCAGGTGACGCCGGCGTTGACGGTCTTCCAGACGCCGGCCGAGGCGGTGCCGACGAAAACGATCGAGGGGTTGCTCTCGACGACGGCAAAGTCGTCGACGCGTCCCCCCATGTTGGCCGGGCCGATCTCGCGGAACTTGAGGTTCTGGAGGGCGGCCTCGTGCCGGTTGGCGTTGGTGGAAGCCTGTTGCGCCAGGGCGGCCGCAAAGCCCGCCAGGCACAGCGATAGAAGGACGACGACATGCTTGAAGGTTTTCATCGGTCCACTCCTCGACCCGCGACCACGGGATCATACCGCAAGGGCCGGCGGGATGCAACAGGGATAGGCGGGGTTGGGTGGCGATCCGTTACCGGCCAGCCCAGCCGGGCAGCGGGCCTTCTAAGGATACTGACAGCATATTTACGTTGTCGGTATATTAGAAGCGTGCCCGGCGGCGTCGAGTTCAATTGGGACGCGGCGAACTTGAGCCACGTGGCGGAACACGGCGTGACGCCGGAGGAGGTAGCGCAGGCGCTCGAGAACGATCCGGTCGACCTCGACTACCAGGTCGTCCAGGGCGAGGAGCGATGGGTCGCCGTCGGCGTGACTAACGTCGGACGGTTCCTGGTCGTGGTCTGGACGATCAAGCGATCGGCAATACGCGTGGTCACCGCTTTTGACGCGGGCAGACGGTATCAGAAGGTGTATCTGGAGTATAGGAGAAACTGAGATGGCCAATCCGAGGACCGTTCCGAAGTTCAAGACCGAGAAAGAAGAGGCGGAGTGGTGGTATCGAAATCGGGACAAGATTGCCGGGGACTTCGAGAAGGCCGCGAAGCGGGGAGAACTGAAGCAGTTTGACAGGGCCGTCCTGAGGACTCGTCTCGCCTCGCGGATCGTCACGATCCGCTTGCCGGAGGAAGATATCGAACTGGCGCGCCAGCAAGCGGCCCGGAAGGGATTGCCGTACCAGACCTACATCAAGTCACTGCTCCACGAAGCCTTGCGGTTGCCCAAGTAGACGCAGGCCGACCTTGCTGCGGCAGGCCCGTTTGTACTACTGCGGGGGTGACATGGTTTCGTTGCAACAGCAGGGACGCGGCCAAATGGGATTCAGGCCACCAGGTGACCCAGAGGGATCGCCCATAGCTTGGGGCCCAGCGGCAGGGCGCGCGTGCCGTTGTACGCCAGAACCGCGGCGACGCATTGCGGCGTTCGATCCAGGAAGGCTTTCAGCCCGGACAGGTCCGATTCGGACCAGCGGCCCGCAGCCTTGATCTCGATGGCCCAAGCCTTCCGCCTCCACTCCACGACCAGGTCCACTTCGTGCCGGCCTTGTTCGTGCCAGTAGGCGACAGAAGCGTCGGGCAGATGCGCTTCGAGGATGGCGGCGACGTTCCCAACGACCCAAGTCTCGAGCAACGCGCCGTGGAAGGGGTCGCCCGCAGACGAAGGCCCGGAGCGCAGCTGGCCGAGGCTGGCGGCGATACCGCTGTCGGTGAAGTACAGCTTCGGCGCCTTAATCAAGCGCGAGGAGCGGTTGTTCAGAAACGGCGGAATCAGGCGGATCAGGAACGACGTCTCCAGTAAGTGCAGGTAGCGGCTGGTGGTGGCGCTGGTGAGCTTGGCGTCGCGGGCCAGCGCGCTGCTGTTGAGAACCTGCGCGGTTCGCAGCGCCGCCAGGTTGACGAGCGTCCGAAACGCGATCAGATCGGTGATCTGGGACAGCTGCCGCAAGTCGCGCTCGATGTAGGTCTGGACATAGCCCCGGAACCAGAGGTCGGCGGCGCGCGGGTCTCCGAGGCAGACGGGCGGCAACCCGCCCAGGACAATCTCTTCGCCGGAGACAGGCTCCGCGGGGCCGCTCGGGATGCTCTGGTCACGAAGGAAGCGAACCAGCGCCGGGGTGCGCAGAGTCTGGCCGCGGATCTCGCGGCGCGTCATGGGATGCAGCGTGAGGTAGACGGCGCGGCCGGCCAGGGTTTCCGACACCCGCGCGAGCAGGGAGAGATTGGCGGAGCCGGAGAGCAGGAAGCGGCCCGGCCGGCGATGGCGATCGACAGCCGCCTTGATCGCGGGCAGCAGCTCGGGACAGCGCTGGACCTCATCGAAGGTGGAGGGACCGGACGCTTCGACCAGGGCTTGTGGGTCGCGCTGGGCAGCGGCCAGCACGGCAAAGTCGTCGAGGGTGTGGTACGGGCGCTTCGCAAACGCGGGATCGCGGGTCAGGAGCGTGGATTTTCCGGCCTGCCGGAGGCCCGAAAGAACGACAACCGGGAGTTGTTCGAGGGCTTCGAGCAGGGCGGGGCCGGATTCGCGGGGATTGTAGATGTCAGGACTCACTATCATATAGTGGCATTATGACACATCGACGTGAGGAATGTCGACAGGAAATGTGGGGGGGCAGCCGAACCGGTACCTCCTCGCAGACATAGTAGAATTCAACAAGGGACATGCCGCTTTACTGTGACGTGTCGCTGCCTGTCCCGCTCGACACGTCCTTCACTTACGCGTTGCCGTCCACCTTGCAACACCGCGTGCAGGCGGGGTGCCGGGTTATTGTGCCGTTCGGGGTGCGGAAGCTGACCGGCGTGGTCGTGGGGTGCCACGACAGCCAGCCGCCGGTCGAGGCCCGCGACGTGCTGCGGCTGGTCGATGAAGACCCGGCGCTGCCGCTGGAACTGCTGGAGCTGGGGCGCTGGATCGCCGCGTACTATTGCGCGCCGCCGGGGGAGACGCTGCGCGGGATGCTGCCGCTAGCGTTCGAGGTGCGCTCAGGAAAGGTCGTCTCGCTGACGCCGGCGGGGATGGAGGCGGCGCGGCAGTTGCCGATCCTGGCGGAGGCGGAGGATCCGGTGGTGGCGCTGCTGCGGGCGCTGGCGGCGCGGCCGCTCACGGAAGCCACGCTCAAGAAGAAGATGCCCGAGGCGGCCGAGGTGCTGCGGAGTCTCGAGCGCAAGGGGTTGGTCGCGATCGAGCGCGTGCAGCGGCTGCGGCGGGCGCGATCGGTGCGCGACGGCGCGGTGGCGGCGACGGGGGATCCGGCTGTGTCGGCGGCGCCGGCGCGGCCGGCGCTCAACGCCGAACAGATCGCTGCGTTGGAGGCGGTTCGGGCGTCGATCCGGTCGGGCGCGTTCCGCGCCTTGCTGCTGCACGGGGTGACTGGCTCTGGTAAAACTGAGGTCTACCTGCACGCCATCGAGGCGGCGCTCGAGCAAGGACGCAGCGCCCTATTGCTGGTACCCGAGATTGCGCTGACGCCGGCGATGGCGGGGCAGTTCTACAGCCGCTTCGGCGACGCGGTGGCGATTCTGCACAGCGCCTTCACCGACGTGGAGCGCGCGGAGCAGTGGCGGCGGATCCGCGGCGGGCGCGCGCGCATCGTGGTCGGCACGCGGTCGGGGGTTTTCGCGCCGCTCGAAAATCTCGGGCTGATCGTGGTCGACGAGGAGCACGACCAGAGCTACAAGCAGGAGGAGACGCCGCGCTACCACGGGCGCGACGCGGCGCTGGTGCGGGCGCAGCGGGCCGGGGCGACGGTGGTGCTGGGGTCGGCCACGCCGTGTCTCGAGTCGCGCTACAACGCCGCCCGGGGCAAATACGGCCTCGTCGAGCTCCACGAGCGGATCGAGAAGCGGCCGCTGCCGGCGGTGCATCTGATCGACTTGCGGCAGGAGTTTCTGGAGACCCGGCAGCAGAGCCTGTTCTCGCGGCGGCTGGTCGAGGAGGTCGAGGCGCGGCTGGCGGCGCGCGAGCAGGCCATGATCCTGCTCAATCGCCGGGGGTTCTCGAGCTTCGTCGCCTGCCGCAGCTGCGGGGAGCGCATCGAGTGCCGCAACTGCTCGGTGACGCTGACCTATCACCGACGCGAGAAGCGTCTGCTGTGCCATTACTGCGACTACGCGGAGCCGGTGCCGTCGGTGTGTCCGAAATGCCGGAGCGAGTACATCTATTTCCTAGGCAGCGGCTCGGAGAAGGTCGAGGAGACGCTGCACCAAACTTTCCCGCGCGCCCGCATCGCGCGGCTCGACCGCGACACGGCGCGCGGGCGGCGGCAGTATGAAACGATCCTGGCGGCGTTCCGCGACGGCCAGTTCGACATCCTGGTGGGCACGCAGATGATCGCCAAGGGCCACGACATTCCCAACGTGACGCTGGTCGGGGTGGTCTCGGCCGACGTGGGTCTGGGCCTGCCCGACTTTCGCGCCGCGGAGCGGACCTTCCAGCTGCTGACGCAGGTTGCCGGGCGCGCCGGCCGTGGCGACCTGCCGGGCCTCGTGTTGATACAGACTAGCAACCCCGATCATTACGCCATCCGCTTCGCCGCCGCCCACGACTACCAGGGCTTTTACGAGAAGGAGCTGAACTTCCGGCGGATCATGCACTACCCGCCGTTCACGGCCATGGCCAACGTGATCGTGCGCAGCGAGAAGCTCGATGACGCACTGCGGATGAGCGCCGGGCTCGGCGAGTACTTCCGCGATCCGCCGGAAAACGTGAAAGTGCTGGGGCCGGCCGCCGCGCCGGTGGTGCGGCTCAAGTCGGAGTATCGGTATCAGTTCCTGCTAAAGGCGCTGAGCCGGCGGACGCTCGGAGAGCTGCTCAAGGGCGCGCGGCGGTACGCCGAGGAGCAGAAGTGGCCGGCGACGGCGGTGGTCGTGGATGTCGACCCGTTGAGCCTCATGTGAAGGATTTGTTGATTTGTTGACTTGTCGATTGCTGGGAGGCGGAGATGGGGACGGAGTGGACCTTGGAGCCGGGGCATAGCGCTGCCGAGTTTTGCGTGCGCCACATGATGGTCACGTGGGTGCGCGGGCACTTCAAGAATGTGCGGGGCAAGCTTCGCTTTGACCCGTCGGATCCTGGCGGCCCGTCGGTTGAGGCGGAGCTCGACGCGGGCTCTCTCTGGACGGGGGAGCCGGATCGGGACGCTCACCTCAAGAGCGCCGATTTTCTGGACGCGGAGCGGCACCCGAAGATCACGTTTCGCAGCACCACCGTGCAGCAGGCCGGATGCCACCAATACAAGGTCACCGGAGAGCTCACGATTCGGGGCGTGACGCGCAGCGTTACGCTCGACGCGCGCTACACAGGCCAGTGGCAGACGCCGTTTTGGGTTGGCAACCAGGACAAGGGCCCTGTTACCCGCGCGGGATTCGAAGCCACCACGACCATCAATCGACACGACTTCGGGGTGAGCTGGAATGCGCAGCTCGACAGGGGCGGGATCGTGGTGGGCGATGATGTGGTGATCACGATCGACGCCGAAGCGATCGAGGGGAATTTGGTGATTTAGTGATTTAGTGATTTGGTGATTTGGGCGGAGCGGATAGCTTCGGCGAGGCTAGAGATGTCGGCGGACAAGGAGCGGTCGCCTTGGAGCGGGGCGACCACTTTGCGGATCTCCTCATAGGCTCGCTCGGCGCGGGGGCCGGTTTTTAGAGGGCGCAGGGACTCGATCCCTTGCGCGGCGCAGATCGCTTCGATAGCTAGAACGGTCCGGGTGTTCTCGACGACTTGCTTGAGCTTCCAGGCTGCGGTCATACCCATGCTGACGAAATCCTCTTTGTTGCCGCTGGTGGTGATGGACTCGACCGACGCCGGGGATGCCAGCACGCGGTTCTCGGCGACCAGGGCGGCGGCGGTGACTTGGGGCATCATCAGGCCGGACTCCAGGCCGGGGTGGGCGGCCAGGAACGGCGGCAGGCCTTCGTTGAGCTCGGGGTTGACGAGCCGGTCGACGCGGCGCTCGGAGATTCCGGCGAGCGAGGCCAGCGCGATGGCCAGGGCGTCGAGCCAAACCGCGACGGGCTGGCCGTGGAAATTGCCTCCTGATAGTACCTCATCGCCGAAAACCAGCGGGTTGTCGGTGGCCGCGTTCAGCTCGATGGAAAACACGCGGCGCGCCTGGGCGAGGACGTCGCGCACGGCGCCGTGCACCTGCGGGGCGCAGCGGAGGCTATAGGCGTCCTGCACGCGGCGGCAGGCGATGTGGGACTGGCGGATTTCGCTGCCCTCGATGAGCGACGCCAGGTTCCGCGCGCTGGCGATCTGCCCGGGATGCGGGCGGGCGGCGTGCAGCCGCTCGTCGAAGGCCACCGGCGTGCCGCGCAGGGCGTCGAGGCTCAGGGCGCAGACCACGTCGGCGGTATCCGCGAGGACTTCGGCGTCGAGCAGGGCCAGGCATCCGACGGCCAGCATCGCCTGGGTGCCGTTCAAAAGCGAGATCCCTTCTTTGGGCTCGAGCGTGACGGGAGCGAGGGCGGCGCGGCGGAGGGCCTCGCCGCCGGGCAGCGTCTGGCCGGCGAGGCGGGCCTCGCCTTCGCCGATCATTACTAATGCCATGTGGGCGAGCGGGGCGAGATCGCCGCTGGCGCCGACGCTGCCGCGCGAGGGAACCACCGGGTGGACGCCCCGGTCGATCATCCCGCAGAGCATTTCGGCCACGGCGGGCCGGATGCCCGACAAGCCTTTGGCTAATACATTGGCGCGCACCAGCATCATGGCGCGGACTTCAGAGTCGTCGAGCGGCGGCCCGACGCCGACGGCGTGCGAGCGCACAATGTTCAACTGGAGCTGGCGGAGATCGGCGGGCTCGATGCGCACGTCGGCGAGCTGGCCGACGCCGGTGTTGACGCCGTAAACGACGCGGTCGCTCGCCAGGAGCCGTTCGACGGCGGCCCGCGAGGCTTCCATACGCCCGCGGGCGGCGGGGGCGAGGCCGGCGCTCTCGGAACCGGCGGCGACGGAGCGAACTTGTTCCAGGGTGAGCGACTCACCGTCGAGCAAGACCATTATTTTTGCGCGGGCGGCTGGCGCAGGGCGATGCCGAGCTCGCGAAGCTGGCGCTCGGGGACCGGCGTGGGCGCTTCGCACATCAGGTCGGCGGCCTTGGCGGTTTTGGGGAACGGGATGACGTCGCGGATGTTGCTCTCGCCGGCCAGCAGCATGACCAGACGGTCGAGGCCGAGGGCGATGCCGCCGTGGGGCGGCGTGCCGTACTCGAGGGCGTCGAGGAAAAAGCCGAAACGCTGGCGGGCCTCTTCGTCGCCCAGACCGAGGGCCGCGAACACGCGGGCCTGCACGTCGCGGCGGTGGATCCGGATGGAGCCGGAGCCGAGCTCGATGCCGTTGAGGACCAGGTCGTAGGACTTAGCACGACAGTGTGCCGGGTCGGTCAGGAGCTTGTCCAGGTCCTCGTCGTGAACGGAGGTGAACGGATGATGCGCGGCGTTCCAGCGCTGATCTTCTTCGTGCCACTCGAACATGGGGAAGTCGTCGACCCACAGGAAGCGGAGGACGTCGCGGGCGAGCAGGCCGTGGCGGTCGCTGTACTTGTGCGAGGCATGCAGGCGCAGATCGCCCGCGGCCAGACAGACCTGCTCTTCGGGGCGATGGCCCTTGGGCGCCTGCGCGGCGGTGGCCAGCAACAGCAGGTCGCCGTCTTCGGAGCCGAGTCGCTCGCGCACGCGCTCCATGGGTCCGGCGAAGTCGCGGTCGAGGCGTTTGGCGTCGTCGTAGACCTTGAGATTCCGCTCCGCGCCGAAGGCCTTCAGCTCGTCGCGCTCCTTGCGGGAGAGGGCGCCGGACTTCGGAATGCGCATGGCGAGGAGCGGCATCTCGGCGGCCAGCGTTCCGGGCGGGAACAGGTCGCCGACCGGTTGCATGGCCGGCAGCCGCAGGTCCGGCTTGTCGCTGCCATAGTGCCGTATCGCCTCGGCGTAGGTCAGGCGCGGGAACGGCGGCTCGACCTTGTGGCCGGCCACCTCCGAGACCCGCCGCATCACCGGCTCGATGGTCTCGAAGACGCGCTCCTTCTGCGGAAACGACATCTCGAGGTCGATTTGGGTGAACTCGGGCTGGCGGTCGGCGCGCAGGTCCTCGTCGCGGAAGCAGCGGACGATCTGAAAATACTTGTCGTACCCACTGATCATGAGGAGCTGCTTGAACAGCTGCGGCGACTGCGGGAGCGCGTAGAAGCTGCCCGGCTGCACGCGGCTGGGCACCAGGTAGTCGCGGGCGCCTTCGGGTGTCGAGCGCGTCATGAAGGGCGTCTCGATCTCGAGGAAGCCCATGGAGTTGAGCGTTTCGCGAACGGCGAAGGTGACGCGGTGGCGCAGCATGATGTTGCGCTGCATGCGCGGGCGGCGCAGGTCGACGAAGCGGTGCTTCAGCCGGGCGTCCTCACTGACCTCGACGGAGTCCTCCATCGGGAAGGGCGGGGTGCGGGAGTCGTTGAGGATGAGGAGCTTCTCGGCGAGCAGCTCGATCTCGCCGGTCTCCACGTTGGGGTTGACGGTATCGGGGGTTCGCCGCACGATGGGCCCTTCGACGGCGACGACGTACTCGCTGCGCAGCAGCTCGGCGCGGGCGTGGACCTCGGCCGCGGCGTCGGTCTTGAACACCACCTGGGTGATGCCGGTGCGGTCGCGCACGTGAATAAAGATGAGACTGCCGAGATCGCGCCGGCGGTGGACCCAGCCCATCAGCACGGCGCGGCGGCCGGCGTCGGCGGCGCGCAGCTCGCCGCAGTAGTGCGTACGGCGGAGGTCGCCCAGAAAGTCGAGCGGTACAGAGTCGGACGGCATCAGTTCAAGGTTTCCAGTTGGGTGGACGAAACCTTCGCTTGCTCGCCGGTGGCCATGTTGCGCAAGGTGTAGACGCCTTCGGCGATCTCGGTGTCGCCGACGATGAGCGCGTAACGCGCGCCGAGCTTGTTGGCGGCCTCGAGCGCGCGCTTCAGCTTGACGCCCGGCGTCGCGAGCTCGACGACCTTGCCGGCCAGACGCAGCCGGCGGACGACGAGCGCGCATTGCTCGAAGGCGGCGTCGCCCAGGGCCGCCACGTACAAATCGATCTTATGGATACCCAGATCCGGCCGCGCCTGCTCGAGCGTCAGCACCAGGCGGTCCTCGCCGATCGAGAATCCGATTCCCGGCGCCGGCGATTTGGCGCCCAGCGCCTCGGCGAGCCCGTCGTAGCGACCCCCGCCGAGCAGGGAGTTCTGCGCGCCGAGCGAGCCGTGGATCACCTCGAAGGTGGTGCGCATGTAGTAGTCGAGGCCGCGGACCAGCCGCGGCTGGACCTCGAAGGCAATGCCGCGGCGGTCGAGGTAGCAGCGCACGGCGTCGAAGTGCCACCGGCAGTTCTCGCAGAGGTGGTCGAGAATCGACGGCAGCTTCTCTATGATCGGCCGGTCGGCCTCGACCTTGCAGTCAAGCACGCGCAGCTGGTTGGCCAGCGCCCGCCGCTGGCAATCCGCGCACAGCGCCCCGGCGACGGCGTCCAGCTCCTGACGCAGGCGCGCGACGTACGGCGGGCGGCACTCCGCGCAGCCCACCGAGTTGAGCAGCAGGCGCTGTCCCGCGAGCCCCAGCCGCGCGAAAAACCCGACCACCATCTCGATGACCTCGGCGTCGATGGCGGGCGATTCCGAGCCGATGGCCTCGGCGCCGATCTGGTAGAACTGCCGGTAACGCCCTTTCTGCGGGCGCTCGCGGCGGAACATCGGCCCGATGTAGTAGAGCTTCTGGAGGCCGGGACGCTGGTCGAGGCTGTGCTCGAGATAGGCGCGGATCACCGAGGCGGTGGCCTCGGGCCGCAGCGTCAGCGAGTCGCCGTCGCGGTCCTGGAAGGTGTACATCTCTTTGGTGACGATGTCGGTCTCCTCGCCGACGCCGCGGGCGAATAACTGCGTCTCTTCGAGCAGGGGCGTGCGGATCTCCTGGTAGTTGTAGGCGCGGAAAAGTTCGCGGGCGGCCTGCTCGACCGCGTTCCAGGCGCCGGTGGAGGGCGGCAGGAGGTCGCGCGTCCCGCGGATGGCCTTGATCAACGCTCCTCCAGGTAGTTTGCACGGTATTGCACGTAGGCGGCGGCGTGGCGGCGGATCATGGCGTCGTCGGCTTCGGTGGCCGCGCGGCGAACCTTCCCCGGCGCGCCCATCACGACGCTGCGCGGCGGGATGGCGGTGCCCTCGGTGACCAGCGTCCCGGCCGCCACAATGGACCCGGCGCCGACGCGAACGCCGTTGAGGAGCGTGGCGGCGATCCCGATCAGGCAGTCGTCCTCGACCACGCAGCCGTGCAGCGTGACGGAGTGGGCGACGGTGACGCGGTCGCCGAGAAGCAGCGGGTACTGGCCGGTCATTACGTGGAGGCAGCAGTTGTCCTGGACGTTGGTTTCCTCGCCGATGCGGATGTAGTGGACGTCGCCGCGGATGGTCGAGTTCGGCCAGACGCTGGAGCGCTCGCCGATCACGACGTCGCCGATGATCTGCGCGCTGGGGTCGATGTAGGCGGAGGCGGCGATCGTCGGCGCCACGCCGCGATAGGTGCGAATCACGGGGAATTCCTGCCTGATCCGTCATGGTAGCATGGCGCCATGTCGGCACTTTGGGGCTGCAAAAAGCTCGCGGTCGCCGCGGCGGCGCTGGCGCTGGCCGGCTGCTGCGAGCCTTCCGCCACGGCGGAGCGCTGTCGCAGCCTGATGCAGAACCCGGATTGGGACAACCAAGCGGCGGGGTGGATCCGCATGCCCGGCGCGCGGCTCGAAGAACCGGCCGGCGGCGGGCCGCGCGCGATGCTGATCGAAGGCCCCACCGACGCGCCGATCGCGCAATTGATTCCGCGCCCGGCGCGCCTGGTTGGCCTCGGCGTGGTGGCGGTGGCCTACGCGCGGGTCGAAACGGCGCATGCTCTGCCTCCGACGGACGAGGACGTAACGGAGCATCTCTGGGACGGGACCGTCAACCTGGTGAACGCCTCGACCCGCGACGGCCGCGACTTTCCCGGGCCCTACGCCAGGCTGCGTTTCAGCGGCCGCGAGGTCGCCTCCGGACTTTGGAAGCGGTTGGTGACGCCGGTCATTCCCACCCGCGGCGCGCGATTCCTTTATCCTCACTTCGCTTTTTGGGGGACGCGGCTCCGCCCCGGCGTGAAGCTCCGCCTGGCTGCTATGTCGCTACTGGAGGCAGAGACCGGCGGCGGACAGGATCCCGAGTCGTGGGCGGCCTGCCCGGGGCTGCCGGCGCCGGCGGCGGTCGTGGAATCGCCGACCGGCCGCCAGTGGGCGCAGGCGCTGGAGCCGAACGGCGGCTTTGAGGAGGCGTTCACGATGGAACGGGCGGCCGCCGGCGGCGAAGTCGAGCTGCGGCTGACGGGCCGCTATCGCCAGGGGGCCATGCCGGCGGACCGCTTGCTGATCGCGGTGACCGAAGACGGCAGCGATCCGCGTCTGAGCCCCACGAGCCGCGTGGTGACGGTGCTGGCGCAGCGCGGCACCGAGGAGTTTGGATCCCGGCTGCGGGTGAAGGCGCCGGCCCGCCAGGTGCGCCTCGCTGTGGCGGCCGCCGCGGCGACCGAGGACGGGCTGCGCGCGCAAACGCCGCTGCTGCCGGCGGCGTGGCAGAGCCCTCCGTCGCCGCGACTGTGAAGCGACCGGCTCCGGATCGATTCCGCGCCGTTACCGCGCTCGCCTACCTCCTGCTGCTTGGCGTCTACCTCGTCTACTGGAGCCATGTCGCGTACTTCGTCGACGACTGGTTTCTGCTGAAGCGCTTCGGCGAGGCTCGCGAGCGGGGGCTGGCCGGGGTTGCGGACTTCGCGGCCGCGGCGGCGCAAAACCGGATCTACGGCGTCTTCCGAGCGCAGTGGCTGAGCATTCTGTGGGGCTTCCTGGTGACGGCGGTGGGCGGCGACTCGGCCCGGTTCAACTTTGCCGCGCTGCTGCTGCTGCACGCCGCCTGCGCCTGGGTGCTGTGCCAGACGCTGGCGAGGCTAGGGGTCGATCGTGGTGTCGCCTTTCTCGCCGGCGCGTTGTACTTGCTCGCCCCCTCGGCGCACTTCGCCCTGGTCACGTATCTCGCCAATCCGTTCTTCGTGTTTTCGATGTTCTGGTCTCTATTGCTCCTACTATGGTTCGCCGGGGGCGCGCGCTCCCACGCGGCTGGCGTGGCCTGCGCGGTAGCCGGGCTGTTCAGCGGCGAGCAGGTGTTCCTGCTGCTGTGGGCGCTCGTGCCGCTGGCGTGGCTGTGCTTTCCGCGTAGGGGGACATCCAGGCAGATCTGCCTGGATGTCCCGAATGCGCGGCGGAGGCCGATGTTGACGGTGTGGGCCTCGCTCGGTCTCGCCCTGGCTGTTTACCTGCTGTGGATCAATCGGGTCCCGGTTGGAGAGGCCGGCTTCTCCCGACGTTACCAGTGGACCTGGGAGCAGCTCCAGAAAAACGCAGACATGATCTCCACGGAGTGGCTCCAGCTCAGCGGAATCACTGCCGATGCCGTGTACCGAGTTTCGCCGGGGCCCGTCGACCTGGCGATGGCAGGATCTGCCGCTGTTATCGTGGGCTTCCTGCTGTGGAACTACAGCGGATCGAAGCCGCACGGCGGGCCTCACTGGCGCCTTGGGCTGTTCGCGGCATGCGGCGTCCTCATCGTGTACGTACCCGTCCTGTGGATCGCCGGCGGATTCGCGCGCTTCCGGTACCACTACGCGGCCAGCCCGTTTCTCGGTCTCGGCTTGGCGGCCATCTGCGGAACTCTGCCGCGCCCCGCCTCGGCGCTGTTGGGCGGCGTCGCCGCCGGTCTTTTTTCGTTGAACGCCACCGCCGACCTTCGCCAGTGCTGGATCCCCCAGTCCGGGCATCACCGCGCGCTCGAAAGCCAACTGCGATCCCTTCCCAACGTCGCGGCCGGGGACATCCTGGTGATCTCGGCGACTCCGTTCGCGACCGGCACGGCGCAGCATTTCACGCTGCACTCGAGCCTGTCGGCCAATCCGTTCGCCGAGCGGGCAACCGGTGCGGCCCCCCTGGAGGTGGCGCGAGAGCTGTTCCTACTGCACGACCGCCTGATGCTTTACCAGCGCGACTACCAGCGGCCGCTGCATCCCGAGGACCTGCGCCGGACGCACGTTCTCGTCTGGAGCGGGCGCGGTAGTTTTTCCCAGTGCCACTGGGTCGCGCTCGAGCTGCCCTCCGGCCGCTTCCGTCTCGAGCCGCTCAAGGGCACGGCGCCGCTCGAGCCGCCAGCCGATTTTTTGAGCGAACAACTGGCGCTGCGCGGACCCCGCATCTACTTTCCCAAGAAGTTGGGGCCTGGCCAGCCGGCCGTGTGGTAGCGTGTCGCTTCTAACCGCCACCGGCCCATTCGCGCGGCGTTGTCCGGCGGTCAGGTATTGCTGAGCAACGAGGATTTTCTGGTTTCCAACTGCCGGTAGCGCCAGGCCAGCGCGGCGAACAGCGCCAGCAGCCAGGGGAATTTCGTCGCCGCCAGGTTGCCGGCCGGCACGGTCGCGCCCCACTGGTGCGCGGCGTTGAATACCAGACGGGTGGGAACGGCGAGGGCGGCCAGCGCCGCCGCCGCCAGCAGCAGGGGACTCCGGCCGCCGCCGGGCCCGGCTAGCAGATCGTGCAGGACGGCCGCGAGGCCCGGGATCGCGAAGATCAGGTTGTAGTCGTACACAGTGTTGGGAGCCAGGATCATCGCTGCGCTGAGAAGGCCGCATTGGTAGAGCAGCCCGAGCCGGTCGTCGCGGCGCTGGCGCACCCAGGCGAGCGCGAAGCCCAGCTCCGCCAACGCGAAGATCCTCGCCGCCGGGAAGGCAACCTGCAATTCCGTGACGTTAGCGAGCAGACTGAACAGCGAGCCGTTGGCATACCAGGCCTGGACGAAACGGTCGAAATCCTGCGCGCGGCCCGGAAAAACGACCCACGCTCCGCCCCCGGCGGTCAGCGCGGCGATTGCCAGCAAGAACGCCACGGTCTTTGCGAGCAAGGCCCAGCGCCGCTGGATGGCGAACCAGGGGAGCAGCAGCGCCGGGTACAGCTTGAGCGCCGCCGCCAGCGCGATGCACAGCGCGGCCAGGGTTTCCGAGCGTCCCGCCACGAGAAAGTAGAGGCCGGCGATCCACAGAGTCAGGCAGGCCCACCCCACGTTGCCGTTGAGGAGCGCGAAGTGCAGCGGATAGAAGGCGAGCAACCCGGCCGCCAGCGCCAGCGAGAACCAGGCGTCGCCGCCGCCGAGCCGCATCAGCAAGGCGAGCGCAAGGGTCATTGCTACGACCGAAACGGCGAGCCAGATGCGCCAGGCCGTCGCCGCCGAGAGCCGGCTCAGCGGCAGGTAGAGGTAGGCGACCGGCGGCGGATACATGAAGCGGCTGACGACGCCCTCATGATCTTGCACCGGGTCGACAAAGTTGCCGCCGCGGGCCCGGTGGTTGTCGTAGATGCCGAGCCCGGCGACCAGCGCTTGCGCGGCGACGTAGCCGGGGTAAAAATCGACGCCGACCAGCACCGGACACCAGTGCGAATCCGCTGGGACGCCCGGGTTGCGAAACGCGTAGGCCACCAGGCCGAGCGCCGCGGCAAAAACCGCAAGAATGGCCACGCGCAGTTTCATGACAGGGATCTACAGTTTCCTACGACCGTGGGGTACAATGCTCGGTTGTCTGCCTCTCCCGCAGCTTCTCCGATAGTGAGCAGGCGCGAGCGCCTGCTGAGCTGGCTCGTGCCGGCGGCGCTGGTTCCGCTGGTCCTCCTGCAGCTCGGGTACATGTACGGCGCCATTCTGCATCCCTGGATCTACCACCGCATCGACCCTGCGTGGCTCGCTAACGACTGGTTTACGACCACGCTGCCGCATCACCTCAACGCCATCGGGTTCGTCGCCGCGGCGGCGCGGTGGGTCTCGCCGCCGGCCACGGTGCTGGTGTTGCACCTGGCGGCGTTGTTTCTGCTGCTTTGGGTGAGCTACCGGACGAGCCGGCTGCTGGCCGACCATTGGGGCGTTTTCTACATCGCGGTGTTCCTGTTTCTGCGCTGGGGCACCGGCGGGCTGGGCGGCAACGGGTTGTGGGGAAACTTTTTGGTCCCGCACAACGCAACGGTCCCGGTGTGCCTGCTGGCGTTCTACCTGGCGCTGCGCGACCGGCTGGCGGCGGCCGCGCTGGTCGCCGCCGCGGCCACCTGGATGCACGTGCAGTTGGGCGCGCAGACCATGCTGGTGCTGGGCCTGGGACTGGCGCTCGATCTGCGGCGCGCCGGCCTTCGCCGCCTGTCTCTGGCCGCGGCGCTGTATGCGGCGGCGGTGGCCCCCACGCTGATCAGCCAGTGGCGGCTCTACCTGGGGGGACCTTCTCCGCTCTCCACCGAGCAGTTCGTCTATCTGAACGCCGTGCTGCGGCAGCCCCACCACGTGGCGCCGTTTTCCTGGGACGGCGCTGAATACTACCGGTTAGGACTGGTGCTACTCATGGCGGCGCTGGCCCGTCCCTGGCGGCACGCCGCCGGACGCCGGATCCTGGCCTGGTTCGGCGTCATCGTGGCCTTGTGCGTCGTCGGGACGGTGTTCGTTGAAATCGTCCCGACCAAGCTGGGGGTCAAGCTGCAATTGTTTCGCGTCACCGTGTTCGTCAAGTTTTTTGCGGTGCTCTACGCGGCGCGCTGGCTGCTCGACCTCTGGCAGGAGCGGGGTGTTGCGAAAAAGATTGGCGCGCTCGCGATCCTGGCGATTCCCAACTTCGCGCTGGTGGGAATCACGCTGGCCCTGGTCGCGGCCGCCGGCCAGGCGCGGCGCTGGGCCTGGGGGCTCGCGGTGTTCGCCGCCGGAACGCTGGCCGGAGTGACCACGGTCGCCACTGCCAGCCTCGGCCGTCCGATTCCGATGTTCTGGCACAGTTTCGCGGTTCCCTTGCCGGCGGCGCGATGGGACGCTGCCCTTTGGGTGGCGTTGGCGGCCGCGGCGTGGCGCTTTCCCCGGGTTCTGCCGCTCGCGCCGCTGGGCCTGCTGGCAGTGCAGCAGGCCTTGACTGGCGCGGTCGCATTCAACTACGATCATTTGCCCCGCGACGGCTGGCAACAGTTTGGCCTGCAAGTGAAAGCGTTGACCCCGCGCGACGCCGTTTTCATCACGCCGCCCCACCTCGAGGGATTTCAGCTATTTGCCGAGCGCGCCCACGTCGGCGACTTCAAGTGCTTTCCCTTCCGCGAGGCGGACATGCTGGAATGGAAGAGTCGCCTGGACGACCTGGCCGGCGCCGAGCTGCGCTGCGGCGGATTCGTGGACTGCGCGAGCCAGCTTGCCTACGGCTACTCCCGGCTTCGCGAGCCGGATTTTCTGCGGCTGGGGCGAAAGTATGGCGCGCGGTACGTGGTCACGACGCATCGCGAGCAGCCCCTCCACTTTCCCGAGCGGGCGCGCCTCGAGGAGTTCGTCCTCTACGAGCTGCCGGTCCAGCCCTCGCCATGACCGCAATCGGCTCGAGCCGCGCCGCACTGCCGGAGCGCGGCTGGCTGCCGCCGCTGCTGGTGCTCCCGGTTCTGATCGCCCACCTCGGTTATAGCTACGGCGAGGCGAACCACGCTCTGCTGTTGCCCTGGATTCTGCGGCGCGCCGACCCGGCCCTGCTTGCCGGCGACTGGTTCGCCAACACGATCCCGCACCATCTGAACTTCGTGCGCTTGATGGCGTGGCTCGGGCAGTGGTTGCCGCTGCCCACGGCGATGCTGGTGTTTCAGGTCATTGTTTGGCTCTTTCTGTTGTGGACCATGAACCGGATCGCGACTCTGCTCTTTGCCGATCGGCGCGTCTTCTACGTGGCCGCTTTCCTGCTGATCCGTTGGGGCCCGGGGGGACTGGGAGGCAACGGGCTGTGGGCCAACTACCTTCTGCCGCATCACGCGGCGGTGCCGTTCTGCCTGCTCGCGTTTTATCAGGCGCTGCGGGAGCGCCCCCTCGCCGCCGCTCTCGCCGCCGCGGCGGCAACTTGGATCCACATCCAGTTGGGGGCCCTCGCGATGCTCGTGATCGGGATCGGCCTTTTGCCAGGATGGAGGCGGCTGGGGACGCGGGCGATTCTGCTCGCCGCGGCGGTGTACGCGGCGGCGGCCGCGCCCACGCTGCTGCCCCAGTGGGCGCTGTACGTCGCCGGCCCCTCGGCGCTCTCGCCCCGCGAGTTTCTGGACCTGCACGCCGTCCTGCGGCAGCCGCATCACCTGATTCCATCGTCCTGGCCCGCCTCCGACTACTACCGTTTCGCCGCCGTCGCCGTCCTCGGATTGCTGGCCGGCGGCTGGCGTGGCGAGCCGCACCGGACGGTGCTCCGGTGGAGCGCCGCGATTCTGGCGCTGTGCCTGGCCGGCACGCTCTTCGTCGAAGTTTGGCCGGTGAAGCTGATCATCAAGCTCCAGTTGTTCCGGCTCACCATCTTCGTGAAGTTCTTCGCCGTGCTAAATGCGGCCCGCTTCCTCCTCCGGGAGCTGGAGCAGACGGGTGTATGGAAGAAGGCTGGCGTGCTGGCGATCCTGGTGGTGCAGAACTTCGCGCTGATCGGCTTATGTACTGGCCTGATCCTGGTGCTGCGACGGCCGCGAACCTGGCTCGTGGGGGCGAGCCTGTTCGTGGCCGGCGTGGTCGCGGGGATCACCATGGTCGTCGCCACCAGCGGCGGGATCCCGCCGGCCCTGGCCGGTTTCACCGCCTCCCCGCGCGGGCTGTGGATCGCCGCCGTAACGATGGCCGCGATGTCGGCAGTCTTCTGGCGCCGTCCGCGGCTGCTGCCGGCGGCGCTGCTGGCGGTCTTTGCGATCGAGCGACCCATTTACGGCTGGCCCCACTTCGGTTATGAGCAGCCCGAGGACCGGCCATGGTTCCGGTTCTGCCGCCAGGTGCGCGAGCGAACTCCCGCCGGCGCGGTCCTGCTGTCGCCGCCGCACTTGGGAGGCTTGCAGGCGTTCGCGGAGCGAGCCGAAGTCGCCAACTTCAAGTGCGCCCCGTCGATCGAGAGGGACCTGATCGAGTGGAAGCGCCGCCTCGATGACCTGGCCGGCGGCGGGCTGCGCTGCCGCGGCTGGGAGGACTGCGGCGGCGCGCTGCGGCGCGGGTACGGGTCGCTCCGCGAGCCCCAGATTCTCGAACTGGCCGGCAAATACGGCGCCAGCTACGCCATCACCTCGCAGCCCGGCCAGCGGCTCGAATTTCCGGTCCTGTACCGCCAGGAGCCGTACGTGCTGTACCGCTTGCCCCCCTGAATCTGCTACACTGCCGCCGGTATGCTCGATCGCAGAGCGTTTCTCCAGTCGGGCGTCGCGGTGCTGGTCCCGGCGGTGCTCGCCGCCGCGCCGCGTTTTCGTGTCGGTATTACTACTAACACTCGCGGCGGCTGGGAGAAGGACGTGCTGCTGTCGTTCCGCGAGGCCTCCGAGGCCGGCTATCGCGCCGTCGAGACCTTTTACGGCCTCGTCCAGCCGTGGTGGAACAAACCCGGGGACCTCCGCAAGCTGATGGACGAGATGCGCCTGCGGTTCGTCACCGTCTCCAACGGCGGCCCGATGAAGATGCAGTTCGAGGATCCCGCGATCGCCCCACAGCTCATCGAGGAGCACGTCCGGCTGGTCCGCTGGATCAAGGGGTTCGGCTGCACGCACCTGAAGATTAACACCGGCCGGCGGCGTCCGGAGGGAACCACCCGCGACGACCTCGGTCAGATGGCCCGGACCATGAACGAGCTGGGCAAGCGCATCAGCGGCGAAGGGCTCAAGTTCGGCGTCCACGCGCATCTCTGGACGCAGTTGCAGGACCGCGCCGAAGTGGACCGGCTCATGGAGATCACCGACCCGAAGCATGTCTTCCTGGTCCTCGACACGGGTCACTACACGATGGCGGGCATGGATCCGGTGGAAATGACGCGCGCCTACGCCAGCCGCATAATCGAGTTTCACATGAAGGACACGCGCCCCGAGGATCGCGGCGGTCACCAAGGGCCGACGCCCGCGCGCGAGGGCTACACCGACAGGGGCAAGCGCATATTCCTCGAGCTCGGCAGCGGCGGCGTCGATTTTCCAGGGATCCTTGCCGTCCTGCGGAAACAGGACTGGGACGGCTGGCTCACCGTGGAGCTGGATTCCACCGACACCACCCCCAAGCAGAGCGCGGCGCAAAGCAAAAAGTACCTGGAGGAAGTGCTCGGACTCAAGGTAGGATAAGCTTTTTCGGCCGCATCCGGGAGGAATCATGATGGGGATCGCCAGAGTCGTCGCCGGTTTGTTTCTCTTCGCTGTTCTGTGTCCTAGTTATGCCCAGCGCTCGGGGCCTCCCGAGACGCCTTCGTACGCCCCGAAGCCGGCGAAGCTGACGCCGTACGAGCCGCCGCACAAGCCCCACACGCGCCTGGCCGACCTCAAGGCCAAGCACAAGGGCGCCTCCGAATGGTCCGAATGGGTCGTGAAGGACGACTACCTGTGGAGCCAGTACATGCAGTCGGCGCCGGGAAGCAAGGTTGCCCCGCGCTTCCATCCCGACACGCGGGAGTGGTGGGTGATCCTGGAGGGCCAGATCCGCTTCACGATCGAGGGTCAGGAATCGTTCGTCGCACGCCGGCGCTCCATGGTTCAGGTGCCGGCCCAGACCATCTACTCGATGGAAACGATCGGCGAGCAGCCGTCGATCCGCGTCGAGACCAACATTGCGAATACGACCCCGCTGTTCCCCGAGGCGCCGAAGGCGAGCCCGCCCGGACTCGAGTTCATCCCGGTGCGTCTGAACCGCCGCCCGTTTCCTTACGGCTACGAAAACAAACCTCACATCAACCTCGACGACCTGGTAGCCGCCAACCCGAACTACTCCGGGGGGCGTTTCGTTCACGACGACCGCGGCGTCTCCAACATCATCTACGGCTACAACAGCAAGATGCCGCCGCTCAACGAAAAGGACCGCGGGCATTTCCACCCGGAGTGCGCCGAGTTCTGGGTGATTCTTCAGGGCTTGATCCGCTACCCGATCGAGGGTCAGGGCGTGGTCATCGCCAGCGAAGGAGATCTGGTGTACGTTCCGAAACTGACGTTCCATGCCCCACGGTGGTGGGGCGAGGGCCCCAGTTGTCGTCTCGCGATGAACGGCTACCCCAATATCTCGCATCTGCGGGAACCCGTCACGCCACGATGACCGCCGGGCGCGGGAAGATCTATTGCTCCTAGACCCATCGCGTTAGTCCAGGGGTGGGAACAACCCACCCCCCTCGGCGGAGGGACCGGCGAGCTGACCCGAGCGGAAGCTTCGAGGCCCCTGGATTGACGACCCTTGGCCGCCAACGGGCGGCTGGCAGGCGGGGAAAAATCCGTCCTTGTGAATCATCCACAATTCCGATATCCTGGGACGTTAATCCCAGGTGGAAAAGGTCACAGGGCTTCCGCTGAGTGGTCTTGTGGAGAAAGGGGCTACGGTGGTGTACCAGGCCACCGTGGCCGGCCGAAGGCTCCACGACCGCGTCGATCTGTGCGCGCAGCACGTGGACTGCTGGCTGGCTCAAAACAACTCAGAAGCGTACAGCGCCTGCCGCCTGCTCAATCTCAGTTATACCGGCATGTGTTTGCTGGCGGAAGACTGGTTCGAAACCGGGCGTTGCTATCGGTTCACTCTGGACCTTTCGCGCGTGCTGGGGTCGGAGGTTAAGGTCGCGGCCCGGGTGATCTGGAAAGAGGATCTTGACGCGGGGATCTGCTACGTGGGGGCGGTATTCACCAGCAGCAGCTCGCCGTGGCTCGGGCCCGATGAGGATGAGAATCCCTAGCCCGCCGCAGTCGCGATCGAGCTGGAAGGATAAGAGATTCAATCACTTACGCGCTGGGCATGTAAGTGAAGGGGCGGAGCTTTTTTGCCAGCGGGGAGCGAGGAACTGTCTTGGAGCCAAAGCCTCATTGGTACGCCGTGTTCACGCGATCGCACTTCGAGAAGAAGCTCGCCTCGGAGCTGACCGCCAAGGGCGTCGAAAACTACGTGCCGTTGTTCCAGGAGCTGCACCAGTGGAAGGACCGCAAGAAACTGGTCGAGCTGCCGGTTTTTCCCTCCTACGTTTTCGCGCATTTCGTGGACACGGGCGCGCAACGCTTGCAGATTTTGAAGTGCCCCGGCACGGTGCGGATTCTCGGCATCGAGGGCCGCCTCGAACCGATCCCCGAGTTGGAGATCGAATCGATCCGCCGGCTGCTGAGCGCCGATGTGCCCTGCTTCGCCCACCCGTTCCTGAAGGAGGGAGCCTGGGTCCGGGTAAAGCGAGGATCGCTGAAAGGCCTGGAGGGATTGCTGGTGCGGGTGAAGAACAAGACGCGACTGGTGCTTTCGGTCACGCTGCTGTCGCAGGCGGTGGCGACCGAGATCGACATTCATGATGTGGGGGTGATCCGGCCAGCCGGCCGGCGAGGTTCTCGTGAGGAGTCGGTATGAAAAAGACATTGTGGATCGTGGTTTTGGCAGCCGCAACGCTCGCCGCCCAGCCGCGTCAGACGCCGCAGCAGCCGGTGCGGCCTCCGGCGCCGACTCCCCCAGCCGCGGCGGCAAGGCCGCCGGCCGCGGCCGCCGGCAACGAGGGTGAGTTCCTCGCCTTCAGCGCTTATCAAGTGGGTGCGGAGGACTTGTTGTCGGTGTCGGTGATGGACGCGCCCGAGTTCAGCCGCCAGTTTCGGGTGAGCGCTGCGGGGACGATCCGGATCCCGCTGGTAAAGCAGCCGATTGAGGCCGCCGGCAAGACCTGCCAGCAACTAGAGGCCGACATTGCGCAAGCGCTGATCGATGACGGCTTGCTGCGGGACCCGTCGGTGTCGGTGACGCTGCGGGAGTTCCACAGCAAGCCGGTGAGCGTTTCCGGGGCGGTCCGCGGCCCGACGGTGTTTCAGGCCGCCCGTCCGCTGCGGCTCACGGAGGCGCTGGCGCGCGCGGGCGGCCTCGCCGAAAGCGCCGGAGGGGAAGTGCTGGTGTTCGTGCCGGGGCGCGACGGGCGGCCCGCCAGCAGCGCGCGCGTAGCGGTCAAGACCTTGATGGAATCCCCCGACGCGGAGGCCAACCTGTGGTTGCGCGGCGGCGAAGATGTACGGGTACCGCAGGCCGGGCGGGTTTACGTTCTGGGTAGCGTGTCGCGCCCCGGGGCGCTGCAGGTCAGTCATGACGAGCCCCTGACGCTGCTGCGCGCGCTGGCGCTAAGCGGCGGCACCACGCCAGCGGCCTCCTCGAAGGCGTTTCTGATGCGGTCGTCGGCCGCCAGCCCGGCGAAACGGGAAATCGCGCTCAACCTCAAGAAGCTGCTCAAACGCGAGCAACCCGACCTGCCTTTGGAGAGCGACGACGTCTTGTTCATCCCGGAAAGCGGCGCCAAGAAGATCGCCCAGGGCAGCGTGGTGCAGGCCATGCAGGCCCTGGTCTACACCTCGGTGGGGGTGCTGATGTGGAGATGAACTGGCAGACGCGGCGCCTGCCGGCGCCGCCGAACGCGCCCGAAGAGTCTAACTACTACCCTGCGGCCGCGGCAATGGAGGAGGCGGCGGTGCCGCTGACCCACTACTTGTGGGTCCTCCGGCGCCACCGCTGGAGGATCATTGGCGGCGTGTTTGCCGTGGTCACCGCCGTGCTGCTCTACACGCTGCAGCTGACGCCGCAGTACGAGAGCGTGGCCCTGGTGGAAATCGAAAACCAGGTTCAGATGTTCGAGGTGGGCACGCCGGCCTTTCGCGTCGATTTCCGCAATTTCGAGAGCGTGATGAACACGCAACTGGAGCTGATGGACTCCAGCGGGATCGCGCAGCAAGTCATCCGGCAGCTCCAGCTCGACCGGCATCCGGACTTCAACCCGGCGCTGCGCAAACAGCCTGCCGGGGGCGCGGCCACCCCGCCGGCGGAGGGCGCGCGCGCCGCCTTCTCGGCCAGCCTGCCGGGCTTGAGCGTGCGCCGCCGGCCCGATACCTACCTACTGGAAGTACGATACCGCAGCCCCAACCCGGAGCTGGGCGCGGCCATTGCCAATAAAGCCGCCGAGGCCTTCGTGCAGCAGGGTTTCATGACCCGTTACCAGAACGCCGCGGAGCTGGCGAAGTGGCTTAACAAACAGCTCGAGGAGTTGCAGGCCAGGCTGGAGCGCTCGCAGGCGGCGATGCGGGCCTACGAGAAGCAGCACCAGGTGGTCAACCCGGAGGACCGCTCCAATCTCATGAACTTGCAGTTGCAGCAACTGCAGGACGAGCTGACCAAAGTCCACGCCGAGCGGCTGCGAAAGGAGTCCGCCTACCGCTCGGTGGAGACGGGGAATCTGGAGTCGCTGTCGATCTCGGCGCAGGGCGAACCGCTAATGAGGCTGCAGGAACGGCTGGAAGGTCTGGAGGCCAATCTGGCCGAAGCGGGAGCGCAGTACGGGCCCAATCACCCCAATTACAAGAGGATCGAGGTGCAGATTTCCCAGGTGCGGGGACTGCTCGAAAGCAACAAGCAGAAGGTTCTGCGGCGGCTGCAGGCCGACTACGAGCAGGCTCAGGCGCGCGAGCGGGCTCTGGCGGCGGCGGTCGCCGAGCACAAGGGGGAAGTCGACCGGCTGGGCGCGCGGGCGGTCGAGTATGGGGTCCACAAGCGGGAAGTGGAGTCGCTCACCAAGCTGCACGACGAGCTGCTGAAGAAGATCAACGAGGCGAGCATCAATTCCAGCATCAAGGCGACGAACTTGAGACTCGCCAACCTGGCGACGCCCCCGCGGGAGCCGGTTTTCCCGAACGTCCGGCTGTATATGGCGCTGGCGCTGCTGTTGTCGACCACGCTGGCAATCGGCGTCGCCCTGGGCGCCGACTATCTGGATCGCACGCTGCGCTCGAGCGAGCAGGTGGAGCAGTGGCTGAACCTTCCCGTTCTGGCTACGCTGCCGCGGCTCGCCGGAAAGAAAACCCCGGCTCTGCTGGCGAGTCCGTCGGGCGCGGAGAGCGAGACGAAGGCGCTGGCCCGGTCCCGCCTGCCGTTTACCGAGGCGCTCTCCATCCTGCGGACCAGCTTGCTGCTGTCGGAAAACGGCCAGGAAGTCCGCACGCTGCTGGTGGCCAGCGCGGCGCCGGCGGAAGGCAAGACCACGGTGGCGACCGGCCTGGCGCTGGCGCTGGCGCAGCAGGTGCAGAACGGCGATCGGGTTCTGCTGGTCGATTCCGACTTGCGGCGCCCCAACGTCCACAACGTTTTTGGGTTGCCGAACCGCGTCGGACTATCCACGGTGCTGGAAGGATCCAACGGGATTTCCGAGTGCATCCTGCCCAGCGGCGGCGCCGCGCCGAACCTGATGGTGCTGCCGGCCGGGCCGGCGCCCCGCTACTCGAGCGAGCTGCTGACCACGCACATGGCCAAGGTCATGGCACAAGTGCGACAGGAGTATCGCTACGTGGTAGTCGACTCCGCCCCGCTGCTGGTTTGCGCGGACACCACAATTCTGAGCACGATGGCAGACGCGGTGATCGTCGTGGCCCGGGCGGGGGAAACCCCGCGCGACGCCGTGGCGACGGCGCTGCGACAACTGCGGCGCGTTCGCGCCAACGTCGTCGGCGTGGTCCTCAACCAAGTCCTGCAATCCTCGGGGAACTATGGCGGTTACAACGGCGGCGGCTACTACAGTTACGCCGGATACTATTACCACCGCGCGGACGAGGCCTGACGGCCCGCGATGGCTGCGGCTCGCCCTGCCGTTGGAAGGGCGCGCCGGGCCGGTCGCAGAGACCGCCGGGACCGACCAGTGCTCGGTCGAAGCCGACCGTCTCGGCGTGCTGCCGGCCGTCGCGAACAACCTTCACCGCGAGTCGCCTCGCTGGCGAGAGATCACGGCGCGCAACCTGTGGTTGAAACAGGAACAGGAGCGCTCGCTCGCCGTGCTGCGAGATGCCGGGATCCGGGCGCACGCCGTAAAAGGTGTGGGGCTGGCGGAACGACTCTATCCGGATCTGACCTGGCGCGAAGTCACTGACATTGACCTGCTGGTCGATGGCGCCGACGCCGGGGCCGCCTTCGAGCGGCTGCGGTCGGCAGGCCTCGAGCCGAACCATCCGTGGAACGCCGCGGCGCTCGCCCGGCAGCTCCTCCGCCCGCTGAGCCTGGCTCCGGAGTTGGTTTTTACAGCCCCCAGCGGACTGCTGGTGGAGCTGCACTGGGACTGGCCGGGCCGCCCGCTGCCGCCAACAGATCTGTGGGAACAGCCCGAGCATTACCTGGTTTATCTCTGCCGGCACGCCGGGAATCATTTCTGGTCGCGGCTGAAGTGGAGCTGCGATATCGAGTTGTTGCTTAGGCGGTATGGGGATCAACTGGACTGGCGGCTGTTCTGGCGGGTGGCAGACGAAAGCGGCGCGGTGCGGAGCTGCGCGGTCAGCTTGGAGCTGGGCCGGAGGTGGTTCGGCCGCGGCGGTTTGCCAGGGCTCGACGAGCGGCTCAGCCGTCCGGTTCGGCGGCTCGCCGACCGCGCGGCGGGGGAGCTGCTGAATCCGGCGGCCTCGCCCTCGCATCCGGTCTGGAGCAAGCTGCGCCTGGCCCCGTGGCGCGAGCGTCCCGGGATGTTGCGTAGCTGGCTTGAGCCGCAGCCGCAGGAGTGGACACGGGCTGGGTCGAGCTCCGCGGCGCAAGTCTGGTTCGAGCGCCTGCGGCACTTGTGGTCGCGGTGGGCTCCGCACCGGGTTCGGCGGCTGACGGCGGCCGAGTGGGTGCTGTTGGCGGAAGCTTGGGCAACAGTCGCCCTTGTTGAGGCCGCCCGGCGGACGGTTTCCTTCCAGCGGCTCACGCGGTTCGCCGACTCGCGCCGGAGACCGGGGCGGGCAGAGGGCTGGACGCTCGAACGGCTCCGCCGCGTCGCCTGGCTCGTCGACGTCGCCGCCAACCGCCAGCCTGTGACGATTCAATGCCTGACCCGCTCGCTGGCGCTGGCCTGGATGCTCTACCGCCGCGGCGTCGACGTCGAATTGCGCCTGGGCGTGCGCCGGCCCGGCGACCAGCTCGAAGCCCACTGCTGGCTGGAATGGCGGGGCCAGGTCCTGCACGACCCGCAGGGTCAGGCTGAACAGTACCTAGAGCTGCCGGAAGCGCTCGCCGCCCGCTAGCCTTCCCCAAGGAGAACGATACCCTATGGATTCCACCACGCGTTATCAGTGCGACGCTGACGTGACGTTCCAGAAACTCGAGGACGCCACCGTCATTGTGCACCTCGGCACGGGCCGCATTCATCACACCAACGCCACCGGCTCGCGGATCTGGGAGCTGCTCAACGAGGGGCGGTCGGTCGCGGAAGTGCTCGCCGTTCTGGGCGCGGAGTTCGACGCGCCGGCCGAGGAGTTGCAGCAGGAGCTGGCGGACTTTGTGGGACTGCTCGCCGGAGAGAACATGATTTCGCCCGCCGGAGCCGCGGCATGATCGCAACGGCGGCCGGCACGGCCGCTTGGCAGGGATGGGTCCGATCCGGCGAGGGCGCCGTTTTTTCGCTGCCGGAGACGCGAGATGCCCCGACGACGAGCTGGGCCCGCGCCGGCGGGCTGTTCTGCGTTTTCACCGGACACCTCTACAATCGCGCGGCGCTCGCCGCCGAGCTGGCGCAGGAGCCCGACGACACCGCATTATCACCGGCCGAGCTCGGGCTGGCCGGATATCGGCGATGGGGCCAGGACGTGATGGCGCGGCTGGACGGCATGTTTGCCGTGGCCCTCTGGGACCAGGTCAACGAAACGCTGATTTGCGCGCGCGACCCGGTGGGCCTGCACCCGTTTTATTACTCGCTGGCCGGCGACGAGCTGGTCTTTTCCTGGGATCTCGAGACGCTGCTGCGCCACGAGAAAGTCTCGCGCCAGGTGAATCGCGTGGTGCTGGCGGAGCTGCTCTGCGGCCGGCTGCAGGACCAGGAGGAGACGTTCTTCGCCGCGGTTCGTCGCCTGCCCGGCGGCCGCGTGCTGCGATTCGCGCGGGGGCGCCTCGAGATCATCCCGTATTGGGACCCGGTCCCGAGCGGCCGGCCGGTCCGCTGGGTCACCGAGGAAGAGCTGCCGGAGTTTCCGCGCTTGCTGCGCAACGCCGTGGCGGCGACCATGCAGTTCGGCCCGCTGGGCATTTTCCTCAGCGGCGGCTTCGACTCGGTCAGTATCGCCGCCTGCGCGGCCGACATCGCGGGCGAGCAGGGGTCGAGCCCGCCGCAAGCCTACTCTGTGATCCTCTCCGAAGAAGAGGGGCGCATCCAGCGGTCGGTGGCAAAAACGCTCGACATGCCGCAAACGTTCGTGTCGATGAACGAATACCTAGACGGCCATCGCTTTCTCGGCCCCATGCTCGACCTGGTTGGAAACTTCCCCGCGCCGCCGTTGTCGTTCCTGGCGCCGCCGTTCCTGGACTTAACGGAGCAGGCGAAAAACAGCGGGTGCCGCGGCATGTTGATCGGCGACGGCGGTGACGAGTGGCTGACGGTGACCCCGCTCCTTGCCGCCGACTTGATCCGCGCTGGAAACTGGAGCGGGCTGCTCCAGTTGGCCCGTACCGAGTCGCGCCGCTGGGGACCCTCCGACTCGCCGCTGCGCTCGACGATCCGGCCACTACTTTGGCATTTCGGACTGCGGGCGCTGGCTCGCGACTGGGCGTGGAAACACACGCCGGGGCTGGCATTGCGCCGTCGGCGCCAGTTTGCCGGCCGTGCTGTTCCCGGCTGGATGGCGCCCGATCCCACGCTCCGCCGGCAGCTTCTGGAGCGCTTTGAAAACTGGAACCGGCAAACAGCCGACGAAGGTTTCTACCTGAAAGCCACGCGCGATGGCCTGAACGAGCCACTCAAGTCCATTTGCTTTGACGAGCGATTCTCTCGTGACCAGATGACCGGGATCCCATCGTTTGCGCCTTACTGGCATCGGCCGCTGGTGGAGTTCCTGATACGCACCCCGCCCGGCCTGCTGAACGCCGGCGCGCAGTCCAAGGCGCTGGCGCGGAGTTTTCTGAGCGAGAGGCTCCCGCAGTTGGGACTCGCGAAGCAGAAAAAGATGGTTGCCGAGGATCTGGCCGGCGGAATCCTCCGCCGCGAAAGCGCGGCCGTGTGGCGGCGGGTTGGATCGGCGCGCTCCCTGGTCGGCCTCGGTGTCGTCGATGCGAATCGCCACGATGAAATGCTGCGAGCGTTCGCCGAGTCCCCGCACCGGCTGTGGTACGCCGCCAGCGCCGAGGTTTGGAGCCGGGCCCGCCTCTAGCGAGGGCCATGCAAATTGGGGTTGCACGCCAGCGCTCGAAGTGTTATCATCCCTACTAGAGCCTCGCAAAAAGGAGATGCCTCGCATGGTCGAGCAAGGACAGAAGCGGCCGTGGACCAAGCCCGAGTTGTGCTATGACGGGCTCTTGCAGGACCTAGTACAGACCGGCCTGGGTAAGGCCGTCACAGGGACGGGAGACGGAGTAGACCCCTTCGAGCCGCCCAAGGGGCAGCCGAAGTAAGCCCACGCCTCGGGTGTCGCCCCTGGCAGCGCGCGTTCCGTTCCACCACATCCGTCTTCGCAACCGATGTACGCGCTAGGTTTATCCATCAGGAAGCAGTCGGTTTCGATCCCGCCTCACAGTCGGAGTGATCCGCACTTTGAGACTTTCCAGGATTCCGCTGGGCGAGAGTTCGCGTTCGGCTTTCCGGAGGGAGATCAGTTTCTGCTTCGGGTCTGTGATCTGGGCACGTTTCTGATACAGCCCGGCTACTCCGAGGCCACCGGTTTTGCCGATGCGGGGGTGGATCCGGGATCGCTCCGGGACATGTTCTTTCACGCCATCGCGCCCTGGATGCTGCAACGCGGCCCGTGGGAGTGTGTGCACGGCAGCGCGGTGTTGGCGGGCGGCGGCGTGGTGGCGTTCTCAGGAATGGCGGACCGCGGCAAGTCCACCCTGGCCCGCGCCTGGTGCGACCGGGGAGCATACGCCTACGCCGACGACGCGGTGCCGTTCCTGGTGCGGGACGGCGTAGTCATGGGAGCGTGCCTTCCCCAGCGGCTCCGCCTGCGGGGACCGGCGGCGGCGCGCTTTCCTAAGGACTCGCCTGCGGTCGGCAACGGGGTGGCTGCCTCCGAACATGCCCACGACCTCGAACCGACGATGCGCCCTCTGCGGTCCATTTACTGGGTGGAAACCATGCGCGAGCCGGAGGATCGGCCGCTCGTCCAAATCGACCGCATTCCGGGCGCCGAGGCTTTTCACCTGCTCCTCCCGCAGGGCCGGTATCTGTCGTTTCGGGATCCGGCTTGCAACAGCAAGATGGTTCGCAACTACCTGTCGCTAGTGCGGTTGACCCCGGTGTTCCGGCTCTCGTTCGCCGCCGGGCTGGACCTGCTGCCGGCGGTTTTGGACCGTCTTGAAGAGCATCAGCAAAAGATAGCCGTTTCTTGATGACAGCCGCACCGCCTCTGCCGGTCGCGAGCGCGCCAATTCTCCAATTGAGCCGCGGGGGTGTCGTTCTACTGGGCTCGGAGGAAGTTCGCCGGGGGCTCCGGGCGCAGTTCGACCTCCATCACGTGGTTCGGCTTCCCCAGTTGCTGGACCGGCCGCTGCTGGAACGTGTCCAGCGGAATCTGCTGCAGTCCCGATTCTCGCCGTTTGTTCACCAGGGCATCGGGCGGGACATCCGCCTGGAAGACAACCCTACCTCTGGCCTGCTGCTGCTGCTGGCCAACAGCCCGGCGCTCTGCCGGATCATAGAGGACATCACCAGCTGCGACTACATCGGCAGCTTCTCCGGCCACCTCTATCGCATGATGCCCGGCGGGGATCATTACGACTCCTGGCACGATGACGCGGTCCAGGAGCGCGTCGTCGGGATGAGCATCAACCTGAGCGGCGCGGTGTACTCCGGCGGGATCTTCCACCTGCGCGACCGCGCCACCGGTAGAATTCTTTGCCAGGCCGTCAACACCGGTTTCGGGGACGCCATCCTGTTTCGCCTGTCGCCCCAGTTGGAGCACTGCGTCACCCCGGTGGATGGGGCCTTCCCGAAAACGGCCTTTGCCGGATGGTTTCGATCCGTACCGCCGGACCAGGCGCCTCTGCGAGGCTGCTACGGCGGCGGATAACTGTTCCATGCCCCAAGCCGACTTTTTCGCGTTGTTCCGGCTGTTCCTGTTGCGTGATTTTCTCGACGCCGACTGCTGCGCCCGACTTCGCAATGAGGTGCGGTCGGGCGCTGCCGAGGCAGGCATGATCTGGCGGCAGGGAGAGTACCTGGTCGACGAGGAAGTGCGGCTGGCTCGCAGCGTTCGCGTCCCAGCTCCTGCGGTGTCGCTGGTGACCGAGCGACTCCAGGCGGTCAAGCCGATGGTAGAGCGGCATTTTAGTCTCACGCTCGCCGGCTGTCAGGATCCCCTGTTCCTGGCTTACAAGACGGGCGACTATTACCGGCCCCACTGTGACGGCAGCAACAACCCCGACGACGACGATTCCATCCGGCAGCGCCGCGTCTCGGTCATCGTCTTTCTCAATGGCGAATCCGACGAGCCGCGCGAGGACTGCTTTGGCGGCGGCGCGCTGACATTCTACCGGCTGCTGCAAGACCGGCGAGCCACTCGGTTCGGGATTCCTTTGGTCGGCGAGCGGGGGTTGCTGATCGCCTTTCCCCCCGACTTGATTCACGAGGTCCGGCCCGTGACTCACGGCGAACGTTTCACGGTGGTTTCCTGGTTTTTCTGATTCCCCGACAGGCTGGCTATGAGCGCGGCGCTTCTGGACTACCACCGACGGATGGTCACAGACCCCGTTCGCATGGGGGCCTGGCAGAAAGCCATCGCGCAAGCCGTAAAGCCAGGTGATGTCGTGGTCGATATCGGCGCCGGAACGGGTGTTCTTTCTCTACTGGCCTGCGCCGCCGGCGCGCGGAGGATCTTTGCGATCGAGGAGAGCCCTATCATCGAGGTGGCACGCGAGCTGACCCGCCAGGGCGGCTTCGGCGAACGCGTCACGTTCCTGTCGGACTCCTCCATTGACATTCGCCTGCCGGAGCTGGCCCATGTTGTCCTGGGGGACGTTTTCGGGGCGTTTGGGTTGAACGGCGATATTCTCACGACCATGATCGACGCACGAAAGCGTTTCCTCCGGCCAGGCGGTCAGTTGCTTCCTCGGGGGACGGAGTTGTTCTGCGCGCCGGTCGAAATGCCGGAGTTCTACGCCCGGACCATTGACGGATGGACCGACGGCAGTAATGGCAACTACGGGGGCTGTCGCGCCCGCGCGGTGAATCAGATGCATTTGTGCGAGATCCCGCCCGAGGCTGCCTTGGCCGCACCCGCATCGCTGGGGGCGGTCGACTTGCTCCAGGCGACCCGGTCCGACTGGAAAGGCAAGGCGGAGTTTGAAGTGTCGCGAGCGGGTTGTCTGCATGGCATCGGCGGCTGGTGCGACGCCCGCCTGACCGCGGAAATCACAGCCTCGAATTCGCCATTCGCAACGGCCCGTCTGGACTGGTCGCAGGCGCTGTTTCCGGTTGAACAGGCGGTCCCGGTCCGCCCTGGCGATGTCGTGGGAGTCTCCTTCGAGCTGGCCACCCATGGGGCTTGGATGGTTTGGAACTGGTCGGTCGCGGTAAAGCGTGAGGGCGCTCCACCCCGGCATTTCAGGCAGTCTACCTTTAAGGGCCGGCTGCTCGATCTGAACCAGATTCGCCGTCAGCGCCCGGATGCGGCGCCAACCATTTCCGAGAAGGGAGAAGTCGTGAAAGCCGTCCTGGAGCTTTGCGACGGCTCCCGAAGCAACGGCCAGATTTGCGACGAAATCCTTCGGCGTTTTCCGGCGCATTTCACAAGTCCGTCGCAGGCGTCCCGGCTGGTGGGGCGGGCGATCCTCTCGCTGTGCAAGTGATTTCAGAAAGTGTGAAGTAGCTTTCACAGCCATGGTAGCGGCAGTACCTTTAGAACTAAGGGTTTATTTTATTTTGGGCCTTGCGCGTGCTGCCGAAGAGATCAATAATGGGCCTCCAGCCGTTCTAGGCCAGATATGTTTCAGGAGGTAGTTAAGTGAGCTACATTCGAACTCGCAATGGCAAATTCGCGTTAGCGGCGGTAGTGTTGGCGACAATGGCGGTCGCGACCAGCACCTTCGCAGGGCCGCGGTCGACTGAGACCAGCTGCCAGACGAATTGCAATACCAACTACAGGGTCGGATACCGGGCGTGCCGCAACTCTGCCGACGTGGCCGGCTGCCGGGCCACCGTCTACTCGATCTGGTTGGCGTGCTACAACAATCCCATCAATACCAATCCCGCAACTACCGTCTGCGTGCCTTAACGAAACGAAGTTCCCCCGCGGTCGGTTTCGGCGCCCCTAGTGAGTCAATTACCCCAGAGCGTCTAGTACCCTAGTAATATCCTCCTTCCGCAGTTCGGTACTAGCGCTCCATTGGCTAAAAAGCAGGCCTGACTTCATAATCGTCCTTGGTTGAGCGTTAACAAGGAGGGCATCATGAACGCACCAAGGACGAAGGTTGGCAAGCTAGCGGTGGGAGTGGCGCTGTTGGCCGGATTGGCCTCGCTGGCCATGGGGGCAAGAAACACCTACACGGAGTGCCAGTCTGCGTGCAACTCTCAATACCAGAAGGACTATCGGGCGTGCCGCTCGGCCTCGAACCCCACCGCCTGCCGGGCAACCGCTTGGGCCGCGTGGAATGCTTGCTTCTACAGCTGCCCGGCGGCCGACTGAGCTCGCTGGGCGGGCCCGGCATCAGTAGAATCGGGCGTACACCAGCTTGATCGGGCGGCCGTCGTGGGCCAGTTTGCCGGTGCTCATCGCGGTCGCCTTGAGCTGAGCTTCCACGGCGGCCGCGGAGGCGGCGGGCTGAGAGGCGAGGTAGAGGGCGGCGGTCCCGGCCACGTGGGGGCTGGACATCGAGGTACCCGACAACGTCGTTGTACCCCCTCCTAGCTTGGTAGAGAGAACGGACGTCCCGGGAGCCCACAAATCCACGCAGGTTCCCCAATTGCTCCAGTAAGGATCGTCGTTCGTGGGGTCCGTAGCAGCCGTCGTGACAATCCCATTGTCGGCGCCGGCGCCGGCCCTGGCCGGCGAGCCCGTACAGGCGTCGGTGCCGTTGTTTCCGGCCGAGACGGAATAGAAGACACCGGAGGCCGCCGAGCGGCGCACGGCTTCATCCATAGCATCTGATTGTCTACCGCCCAGGCTCATATTGGCGACCGCCGGCAACTGACGATTAGCCGTGACCCAGTCGATGCCCTTGATCACCCCCGAAGTCGAGCCGCTGCCGTTGCATCCCAGAACTTTCACGCCGATGACGGGGGCCCCCGGCACAACGCCCACGACATCCGCGCTGTCGTCTTTCGCCGCCACGGTTCCGGCGACGTGCGTGCCGTGACCGTTGCAGTCGTCGTTTTTGCCTCCGGCAAAGTTCACCTGCGCCACGCGGTTCAGGTCGGCATGGTTGCTGACGCCAGTATCGATAATGTATACGCGCACGTTGGGTATGGCGCCCCCGCCGTCGCCAGCCACCGCCGAGCTCAGGTTCGCTCCGATCTGGCTGATGCCCCAGGGCACCGTCTGCGCGGTCACGCTCATAACCCCATCCGGCTCGACGTGCTTGACCATGGAGTCGTTCTCCAGCTCCCGGACCTGGTCGGCCGAAAGCCGGGCGGCAAACCCTCGCAGCGCGTGGCTGAAGACGTGATCCGCGCGGAATCCCCGGCGGCGCTCCTGGTAACGGACCGCTCCGGCGACGCCGCGATCGAGGTAGCCCCAGGCGTGCGGCTGCGCGGAGTCCCGATCGTCTCGGACGTTGAACGGCGCGAAATCCTGAAAGCGAACGTTGTCTTGGAAGACCACGATGACGGGCCGGTGCGAGTTTCCTTGCGCGCCGAGAACACCAGCCACTGCCAGACCAAGCGCCAGCGGGGGGATCAGGCTTTTCACACTTTCCTCCAGGGAGCCGGACAGGCGATCGCCGTGGAGGCCAGTCCCATGGGTCCCAGAGGTACTATACCGGAGGCGGCTACCCGGGCCTGCCGGTCAAACCCATGGCGGCACGCAGGGTAAATGCCTGAGGGGCAGGGGGTTAAATCACCGACGCGGCGTCTAGGTGGCTTCGATGATCCGCTGCGCTGGGCCAGCAGGAGAATCCGGATGGGCTCCCGGCTCGACGTCTTCCGGGGCGAGAACCGCGGCCAGCCGTGCCCCTTTCCCGCGCCCGATCAGCGACCGTCGAGTTCCAATGGCTGGTAGCAGATCTGCTACCAGCCAGTGCTTGATTCTGCAAAACCGAATGCCAATTGCTCCCCGTGATGACCGAGGCGGCATCGCGGTCTCCAATCTTTCCAAGACCTACCGTTCCCCCTGGCCGTTCTGGCGAAAGCCTGGCGTCGAGGCCCTGGCGGACGTTAGCTTTCGCGTGGGTCCCGGCGCCATCTCCGCCGTTCTGGGCGCGAACGGCGCCGGCAAAACGACCTTATTGAAGATCCTGGCGACGCTGCTGCGGCCGACGGCCGGGTCGGTTTCGCTCGACGGCGCCGACGCCGCCCGGAGCGCCGCTCAGTGCCGCGCGCGGCTCGGTTACTGCGGCGCCGTGGAGCGCTCTTTTTACCACCGTCTGAGCGGCCGGGAAAACCTCTGGTTTTTCGGCCGGCTCCAGAACCTTCCCCGGTCTCGCCTCCGGCTGCGAATCGAGGAATGCCTGACGCTGTTTCGCCTCAGCGACAAGGGCGATCAACGCTTCGCGCAATACTCTACGGGCATGCAGCAGTTGCTCGGCCTCGCCCGCGCCCTGTTGCACTCACCCTCGATTCTGCTGCTCGATGAGCCGACCCGCAGCCTCGACCCCTACAACGCCGAACAGTACCGCGTGCTGCTTCGCGAGGTTCTGGCCAGGCAATTGAACATGACGGTCCTGCTGGCCACGCACAATTTCGCCGAAGCCGAGCAGATCGCCGACCGCGTGATATTCCTGCACCAGGGGCGGGTCAAGCGAGAAGGACTGACTCGCGAGCTGCTGTCGCGCGACGGCGAGCTGCGCTCGATATTCTTCCGGCTGCTCGGCGAAGAGTCCCTCGAATCGGAAACCCGTCCCGGAGTCCGACGGTGACCGCGATCTTTAGCCTGGGGCGCGAGCTGGCCAAAGGAGTGGATTTCCTCCGCCGCGACGCGCGGATCGAGCTCAGCTACCGCCTATCTCTGTTCACCCAGCTCGCCCATATTTTCGTCACGTGCTGCGGGTTCTACTTTTTGGCCCGGTACGTCGGCGGCCGGGTTTTCCCCGATCTGGGCACCGACTACTTCAGCTTCGTGCTGGTCGGCGTGGCGTTCAGCAATTACCTGGGGGTATCATTGACCGGCTACGCCAACTCCCTTCGTGACGCGCAGATGACCGGTGTTTTCGAGCAGTTGCTGGTGACTCAAACCAGCGTCGGCACCATCGTTTGGGGAGGCTCGCTCTATCACTTCGTCATGACCACGGTTCACGCCCTGGCCTACCTGATAATGGGCGCGACGGTTTTCGGCGCCAGCCTGGGGCGAGCGAACCTGCTCGGCGCCGGCGTTGTCGTGCTGCTCTCGGTGCTCGCTTTCAGCGGGTTGGGAATCCTATCAGCCGCCATGGTGGTGTTGTTCAAGAAAGGCAACCCCTTCAACTGGCTGATCTTGAGCGCTTCCTGGCTGGTGTGCGGCGTGTTATACCCGGTCAGCGTGCTGCCGGGGTGGCTGCAAGTGGTGGCGCAGTGGAATCCGTTGACTTCCTCGCTGGACGCGCTGCGCGCCACGCTGCTAAAAGGCGCCTCGCTGACGGCCCTGCCCGCCGAGATCACGATGCTCGTGGCGTTCGCGATCACCCTGTTGCCGGCCTCCATCCTGTTGTTCGGGTGGGCCGTCGAACAGTCCAAAACCAGTGGCACTCTCGCCGACTACTAATATCCGTCCGCGACGCCGCGCCTCCGGCGGCGACGTGGAGCGGCGCCATGGCCGGCCCGCCTCCACCGAGCACTACGACCGAGAGTGGCGATCCGGCTCGCCGCGCCGCCTACAAGAAGATCGTAGCTGCCGGGCAGTCGCGGTCGCGAAGGAGGATGCGGTGTTCCTGCCGGCTTCGCTCGGGGTGATGCGATGAGGGCGCCTTCGCGAGGGGCGGCTCTGCGCGGGCTGGCAGCGGCGGCGGTGGTGGTGGCGCTGGCCGCGGCCGCCTGGGCCTCCGTCCAGGTCTACCGCGCCGAACACCTCATCGCAGGAGTAACGCTGGAGAACCTGGAAAAGGCGGTGCGCCTGGTTCCGCACAGCTCCCATGCCTGGGCTCGTCTCGGCACGCTCCGCGAGACCCGCGGCGACGGCGAAGGGGCCACGGCCGCTCTCGAGCGCGCCATCGCGCTGCACCGCTACAACGCCGGGGCCTGGATCGACCTGGGGCTTCACTGGGAGATGGCCGGGGACCCGGGGCGCGCCGAGCAGCACCTTCTGGAAGCGGTGCGCGTCGATGGCACGTTCCAGCCTCGCTGGGCGCTGGCTAACCACTATGCGCGACGCCAGACTCCGGAAAAATTCTGGCCGGCCATTCGGGCAGCCATCGCCTGCAACCGCTTCGATCCTTTTCCCGCCTTCGAGCTGTGCTGGCGCGTGTCGGAAGATCCCGACGAGATCCTGGAGCGCGCCATCCCCGGCCAGCAAGAGGTCCATCGAAGATACTTCCAGTACCTTTCAAACGCCGGCCGCACCACCGCCGCCGGCCGCGTCTGGCAGCGTCTCGAGGGCCGCCTGGAGCGGCGCGATCTGCCGGGCGCCTTTGCCTACCTCGACTCGCTGCTCGCCAGCCGCCAGACGGACGAAGCGATGCGCGTTTGGAACGGGCTGGTGCAACAAGACTTGATTCCCCACGGACTCTTGCTGCCAGAACAAGGCCGTGTCCTGACCAACGGCCAGTTTCGCCACCAGCCGTCGGGCCGCGCCTTTGACTGGGGCATTCCCAAAGCGCCGGGAATCAGCGGCGACGTGGAGGTCGTACCAGGCGCATCGCAGTTGCGCCTCCGTTTCGACGGCACTCACCCGGAATCGACCGAGCTGCTGTCCCAACAGGTTCCGGTGCTGGCGCGGCAGTCCTATCGACTCGGTTTTTCCTATCTGACTTCCGGGTTGCCAGCCGAGACGGGCCTATCGTGGGCCGTCTATGATGCGGCCAGCGCCTCGCCGCTGGCGGCCGGTGAGACTCTGCGGGCGACTCTCGATCAGTGGCGCCGCTCGGGTCTGGCTTTCCAGTCGCCCTCGCAAACCCGCCTCGTAAAGGTCTTGCTGCGCTACCGGCGCGCCGCCGGAACCACGCGCGCCGAGGGTTCGCTGGCTCTGCGAGATGTGGAGCTTTCCGCCGCTGAGGAACCCACCGTGCCCGCGCGCCGCCCGCGGGCGTCTCGCCGATGACCGCCTACCGCTTCCATACCCTGTCGGCTGCCGCATTGTTTGGCCTGCTGGCGTTCGCCGTGCTGGCGTTCGGCGCGGTCGACACCTGGGCCTTGACGATCTTCGAGGTTGGCGTCTTCCTGCTGGCCGCCGCCTGGGCGGTGCGCCTGGCGGTCACCGGGCGACGCCCGGTCTGGAACTGGTTTTACGGACCCCTGGCGCTGCTGGTGCTCTGGGCCCTGGCGCAGGAAACGCTCGCCTTGACCATCGCCCGCTACCAGACGCGCGGGCAAGTTTTGAGATGGCTCGCCCTGTCGCTGTTCTTCGCCATCACCTGCCAGTGTTTCGCCGACGAATCGATACGCGCGGCCTTCTCGACAGCGCTGGTCTGGTTCGGTTTCGCGTTGTGCGCCTTCGGCCTGGCGCAATATTTTTCCTCGCGCGATGTCATGTACTGGCTGATTCCGATCCCGGCGGGCCGCCCCTTCGGTCCGTTCGTCAACGGCAATCACTTCACGGTTTTGATGGAGTTGCTAATACCCTCGGCCTTGCTGCTGGCCCTGCGGCCGTCCGAGCAGCGGCTGATCTACACGGTGGTCTACGGCCTAATGGTGGGCGCGGTGATTGTGTGCGCCTCGCGCGTCGGCACCGCGCTGGTGGCGGCGGAAACGGTCGTGGTGCTGGCCGTTACGCTGCTGGCGCGGAAGGCGGCGCGCGGGCCCGGTCGCGGCCGAAGGGCCTGGCTGCCGGTCGCCGGCCTGACAGCCGCCACCGCTCTGGTGTTTTCCGTCGCCGGCACCCAGAAGGTTCTGGAGCGCTTCCAGGAAGAGCAGCTCTATCGCGTTCGCTGGACCGTGGTTCAGGACGCCTGGCGGCTGTTTCTCGAACGCCCCTGGTCGGGCTTCGGCGCCGGGACCTTCGGCCAGGTCTATCCCTCGGTGGCCTCTTTCGACCTCGGCGTCACCTGGTCGCACGCCCACAACGACTGGCTCCAGTTTGCGGTGGAATGGGGCGTCGCCGGCGCCGCCAGCCTGGCGGCCTTGCTGGGACTGCTGCTGACGCGCCGGTGGCCGAGCGAGACGCGCTTGCGCGTCACGCTGCCCGCGCTTGCAGTACTGATTCATAGCTGGTTCGATTTCCCGCTGCAGATTCCCGCCGTCACAGCCGCCTGGCTGGTCATTCTCGCCCAGGGGGCTCCGTCGGCACAGCTGGCGCCGGAAGCCGTGCGGCTCCGCGTCAACGTCGTCAGTTCCACTCCCGACCCGGAAGCGGCGCCCGCCGCGCGGGAACCGTCCTGATGGCAGCCGCATCGATCGCCAACGCCGCTGTTTCTACTTCTCGGGCCAGGCTCTATGTCGCGGTCACGCTGGGGATTTACGGCCTGGGTCTGGTGGTGATGCACCTGCCCGGAGGCTCCGTGCCGGGCCGCATGCTGGTGTCTCTGGCGCTTTTGCTCAGCATCACGGTGGCGCCGCCCGAGTTCGCTCTGGGGGCCTTAGGCTGTGCCTTCCTGGCGGCGACGACCCGAGACCTTTGGCCGTGGTTCGAGTCTCTCCGCTGGCTCTACCTCGCGGGCGTCGCCTTCGTGCTGACGCTCCGTCTCTCCAGTCTTCGCAAAGGCCGGACCCTTCCGATCCCGAATCGGTTCGCATTCCTGATGGCGTTGTTCGTCGGTTTCTCTCTGGCTTCGCTGACGGTGACACCGGCTATCGGCCTGTCAGCGTTGAAGCTGGGCGCGCTCGTCGTGCTGTTCTATGCTGCCTCGCGCGGCGGCGTGTATCTGGTGGAGCTCTACGGGCCGGACTCTCCGCGTCGCTTGGCTCAGGGGCTGCTGGCCTACCTGCTTCCGCTCGTCGTGCTTTCGGCGCTGAGTTTTTGGTCCGGCTCCAGCGTCACGCTCGGCTCCTTCGGCCGCTATGCCGGTTATTTCGGCCACCCCAACGGCTGCGCCGTGCTGCTGGTCACGCTGCTGCCGTGGGCGGTCTGCGGCTTGTTTCGGCGCCGCCGGCTCGATCGCCGCGCCCTGCCGTTGCTGGCCGGGGTCCTCGGGATCGTTTACTTTCTTCTGCTCACCGTCGCGCGAGCCAGCATTCTGGGCATGATCGCCATGGTGGCGGTGTTTTGCCTCTTGCACGCCAGCCGCAGAATCGGCGTGATCGCTGCGATCGCGGCCGTGTTTTTTACGGCCCGACTCTTGGTTCAGCCGGACCTGCTCGACGAGCTCGCGTTCCGATACCTCTACAAGCACCGCACTCAGGTCGATGTGTTTCAGAGCCGCGAGCAGCCTTGGGCCCAGTCCAAGCGGAGTTTCGAGCGGCGGCCCTGGCTGGGATTCGGCTTTGGAGTCACCACGGAGTCCTCAGCGGACTGGTCCATCGGTTTTCGCACGGTTTCCCATAACGTCGAAACCGGCAGCAGCTTCTGGTTCTGTCTCAACCAGGTCGGTGTGGTGGGCTCCGCACCCTTGTTTCTGGCGGTGCTGCTGCTCCTGGCGCGGGCGGCGCGATTTGCCCGGCGCGTCAAGGATCCGTGGTTCACGGCCATCTTCGCGTCCTGCCTCGCCCTAGTCATCAACGCCTGCTTCGAGGGTTGGCTGATCGCACCGGGGGGCTTTCCGGCCACCTATTTTTGGATTCAAGCCTTTTTCCTGAGCGCGCTGATGTGCCGTTTTCGCCCCGCGCCGACGCGCCGCCCTGTCCTTGAGACACACGCGGGTTCGCGCCAGTGGGCCCACGGCCTGGGTTGAAGAGTCATGCGCCTGGCGGTCATCAACCTGGTCCCAACGCCCTACCGCGAGCCCCTGTACAACACTCTGAGCCGCACGCCTGGCCTGACGCTCCGCGTTTTCTACTTGCAACCCAGCGATTCGGTGCGGGGCTGGTCGCGCCTCACCTCCTCCTACGACAGTGTGACGCTGCGATCGCTGTCCCCCGAGTGGCTCTATCCGGTTCCCCTGGTCGGCGGCGTCAATCCCGGTCTGACCGGCCGGCTGCTCGAGTTTGCTCCCGACTGCCTGTTCGTCCACGGCTACAGCTATTGGACGCAGATGCAGGCCATGCGCTGGGCCATCCGTCGCGGCGTGCCGTATTTTCTGCTGGGGGACTCCAACGCCAGCAAACTCCATCGCCGCGGGCCTGCCGCCGCGCTGAAAGCAACCCTGCTCGGACATTTTTGCCGCCGCGCCGCCGGCGCCCTGGCCATCGGTTCGGCGAACGAACAGTTCTGGCTCTACTACGGCGTCCCGCCGGACCGTTTGTATCGATCGCCGCTGGCGGTTGACAACAACTGGTTCGCTCGCCAGGCCGCCACGGTTCGCGGCCAGAAACAGCTCAACCGGCGCCGGCTGGGGCTGCCCGAGGGCCGCTTGCTGCTGTTCGTCGGCCGCTTCGCACCCGAAAAGAATCTTCCCGAACTGCTGCTCGCCCTGGACGCTTGCCGCCGCAACGGCGCCCCCCCCCTGGCGCTCGCCCTGGTCGGCGACGGTCCCGAGAAGCCCGTGCTGGATCGCCTGCTGCGCCGTGTGGCGCTGCCTGGCGTCGTGCAGTTCGGATTCCAGAACCAAGCCGAGCTGGCCGCCTTCTACGGCGTTTCGGACGCCCTGATTCTTCCCTCTCGCCGCGACGCCTGGGGGCTGGTGGTCAATGAGGCGATGGCCGCCGGTCTGCCCGTGCTGCTCTCCCGCAGCGTCGGCTGCCTGCCCGACCTGCTCGAAGAGGGCGCCAATGGTTTCTCGTTTGACGCTGGCAAAGTGAGTAGTATCGCCGCCTGCCTGGGAGATTTCGCGCGGCTCTCCGATGAGCGGCTCGCCGCCATGGGCCGGCGCTCGGCGGAGTTGATCCGCGACTGGAGCCTTTCGGCCGCGCTCGCCGGAATCCACCAGGCTCTGGACTCGGTTTCCCCGCGATTCGCGGCGCCAGCCACGGCGGCCGCGGCGATGTCATGAGAATCGCCATCAACGCCATCTCCGCCACCGCCGGGGGCGCCCGAACCTATCTGCTGAATCTGGCGCGCGCCCTCCCCGGCCTCGCCGCTCATGAGTATCGTCTGTACATTCCGGCCGCGACGGCTCCCGACCTCTCCGGCCTGCCCCCGAGTTTCGAGCTGCGCTCGGTCCCCTGGGCCGAGCGGCGGTACTCGGCCCGCCTCTGGTGGGAGCAGGTCCGGTTGCCGCAGGAGCTCGAAACCTGGCGCGCCGACGTCTTGGTCTGCCTCGGCAACTTCTGCCCGCTGCGCTGCCCGGTCCCGGTGGTCCTGCTCAGCCGCAACCCCACTTACTTCACGCCGCGTTACTTCGACGACCTGCTCGCCCGCAGGCATTACTGGTGGGCGGCGCGCCACCTGGCCATGACCCGCCTGGCCTTATGGTCGGCTCGATCCTCGCGCCTCACGATCACCCCCACGGCCGCCATGGCCGATATGATCCGCTCGTCCGCCGGCCGCCGCCGGCTGCCGCTGCGCGCCATTCACCACGGGTTTCAGCCCTGGCCCTCGGCCAATGGCCGCCCCAGGGAGTCCACGCCGCCGCCCCCGTTTCGGTTCCTGCTGGTGAGCCACTACAACTATTTCCGCAATTTCGAAACCGTCTTCCGCGCCTTCGCCCTGCTGCGAAACCAATGCGGTCCCGGAAGCTTCACTCTTACGCTGACCACGCGCCTGGAGCCCGGGCTGCGGCTGGGCGGCTATGATACTACTAGGGCCTATAACCTGGTGCGCGAGCTGGGGATCGAGGATATGGTCTCGACGCGCGGCGCCGTCCCTTACGACGAGTTGCCCGGGGTCTACGGCTCGGCGCACGCCGTCCTCTGCCCGGCCTATACTGAATCCTTCAGCCACACCGTGGTCGAGGCGATGTCCTTGGGCGTTCCCGTGATCGCCTCCGACCTCGCGGTGCACCGCGAGGTCGCCGCCGAGGCCGCTCTGTTTTTCTCCCCCCTGGACCCGTCCGCGCTGGCCGGCTGTTGCCGCCGCCTGATGGACACCGAGTCCCTCCGGGATCGCTTGGCCGCCGCCGGCCCGGAGCGCGCCCGTGCCTTCAGCTGGCGCGGCCACTTCGAGCAGTTGCTGGAGGCCGCCGCCGAAGCCGCCCGCTGACCATGCCTTCCGCATCGGTCCCGCTCTCGGTTCTCGTACCCGCCAAGAACGAGGAGTTCAACATCGTTCCCTGCCTGGAATCCCTGCGGTGGGCCGACGAGGTCTTCGTCGTCGACTCCCAATCCTCCGACCAGACCGCGACGCTCGCCGAGGCCGCCGGCGCCCGCGTCGTCCAGTTTCACTACCAAGGCGGCGCCAAGAAAAAGAACTGGTCTCTCGACAACCTCCCGTTCCGCAACGAATGGGTGCTCATCGTCGACGCCGACGAGCGGGTTCCTGGGGAGCTGGCCGACGAGATCCGCGCCGCCATCACGCGGCCCAACTCCGCCGATGGCTACTACCTCAATCGCCGGCTCATCTTCCTCGGCCGCTGGATCCGGCACGCCGGCTGGTACCCGAGCTGGAACCTGCGCCTGTTTCGTCACCGCCTCGGCCGCTACGAGCGCGTCGACGTCGACAGCCCCGACACCGGCGACAACGAGGTCCACGAGCACGTCGTGCTCCGCGGCGCGGCCGGCTACCTCCGCTACGACCTCATCCACCACGACTACAAGAGCCTGTTTCACTACATCGAGCGCCACAACCGCTACTCCGATTGGGATGCCGCCGTCTTCCTCGAGCTGCGCCATCAGACGGTGTTGCATCAGGACCCCTTCCATGGGCCGGTCCGCCGCAAGCGTCTTCTCAAGCGCCTTTGGGTTCGCCTGCCGTTTCGACCCTTGCTGCGCTTTCTCTACATGTACGTCCTCCGCTTCGGCTTTCTCGATGGCGTCGCCGGCTGGCATTTCTGCCTGCTGCGCAGCATGCACGAGTACCACATTGGCCTGAAGATGCGCGAACGACTCTCCCGCGATGGAAATCAGCATCGTCATACCCACGCATAACAAGAAGGCCGAGCTGCGCCGGTGCCTGGAAGCCGTGCTGGCCCAGCAGTTCGACGGCGAGTTCGAGGTGCTGGTTTGCGACGACGGTTCTTCGGACGGTACGGCTGATAGGCTCGAGGCGTGGCGCCGCCGCGAGCCGCGCCTCCGCTATCTTCGCCAGTCGCCGCGCGGCCCGGCCGCCGCCCGCAATCTGGGGATCCGCCAGGCCCGCGCCCCGCTAATCGCCATGACCGACGACGACGCGGTTCCCGATCCGCGCTGGCTCCAGCGGCTCGCCGAGGCCGCCCGCCAGCCCGGCGTCGCCGGCGTGGAAGGACGCGTCACCGCCGGCCGCCCGCTCGGTCCTTGCGAAACCGCCCCCGTGAATGAAACCGGCGGGGTCTACCTGACCTGCAACGCTCTCTACCGCCGCGACGCCCTGGTTCGCGCCGGCGGCTTCGACGAGCGCTTTCCGTTTCCAGCGTTTGAGGATTGCGACCTGGCGGCGCGAATCCGCGAGCTTGGCGAAATCGCCTGGGCCCCGGATGCGGTGGTTGTTCACCCGCCGCGGCCGCTCACCTGGCGCGGCGTCCTGCGCCGCCTCCGTCATCTGCCGTGGGTCATGGTCATCGGCCGGCGCTACGGATACCTGGGCTGGCCTCGTTTCCCAACCCGTCATCCCCGCGCGCGGGTCATCTGGAACGCCGTCGCCGCCTTGCCCGCCGGCCGCTTGCTGGCCGCGCTGCGCGCGCTCGCGTCTTTTCCGGCTCAGGGCCTGCGCGCCGCCCTGTACGCGCTGACGGAGCCCTTCGCCGCCCTGTTCGCCGCCGTCCCGGCGCTGTTCCGCTTCGATCTGGAATCCGCCGCCTTCCATCTCGACTCGCTCGGCCTGGCCCCGGATCGCCCGCCCGCCGGCCTCGTGATTGTCAATACCCGAAAGCCGGACGTCCTGGCCCACTGCCTGCGGTCCTTCGCGCCGGTCCCCTATCCCGGCCTGCGCACGATCGTGGTGGCGAACGCCGCCCTGCCCGAGCAAGTGGAGCCCTTGCGGCGGCAGTTTCCCGGCGTCGACTGGGTCGTCAGCGGCGAGAACCTCGGCTACGCCGGCGGCAACAACCTGGGTATCGCCCGCGCTCTCGAAACCGGCTGCCGGTACGTACTGGTGATGAACGATGACACCGAGTGCATCGCCCCCGACTTCCTCGAGCGGATGGTGGACTTCCTCGAGCGCAACCCCGCCGTGGCGCTGGCCGGCCCGCGCGTCTACCTGCGTCGCCGCGGCGACGTCCAGAACACCGTGCTGCGCTATCCTTCGCCCCTGCGCAATTTCCGCGACTGGTTCGGCTACCGGCTGTTCCCCGCCCGTTACCAGCGCTCCGGCGACTCCGTGCGCCCCGCCGAGATGCTCAACGGCGTCTGCGTGATGCTCCGCGCCGACGCCCTCCGCCAGGTCGGCTCCTTCGACCCCCGCTTCTTTATCTACGTCGAGGACGCCGACCTCGGCCTGCGTCTTCGCAAGTCCGGCTGGCAGATCGCCTACCTGCCCTTCGACAGCATCGTTCACCTGCAGCAGGAAACCGGCTACGACCTCTACGGCTGGGTCAGCCTCTTGCTGCGGCGTAACGCCGTCTACTTTCTGCTGAAGCACCGGCGCAGCGCGCAGGCCTGGACGCTGGCGGCCGCCAACGTGGCCCTTGCAGCGGGCCGCACCTGTCTCGCCTTCTCGGCGCAGGAATTCCGCCGCCGCCTAGACTTCACCCGCGCCCTGTGGCGCGCCTTTCGCGCCGTGCTGAAAAACGCCTCCTGGGAGCCGCAGGGCTCCTGGAGACCCTCCGCCCGATGAGATTCCCGTGCGTTCGTTGGTAACCGGCGGCGCCGGCTTCATCGGCTCGCACGTCGCCCGCCACTGTCTCGATCTCGGCCACGAGGTCGTCGTCCTCGACGATCTTTCCGGCGGCTTCCCAGACCAGGTTCCGCCGGGCGCCTGCTTCGTCGAGGGTTCCGTCACCGATCCCGACCTCGTTGCCCGCCTGTTCGCGGAGCGCCGTTTCGACTACGTCTACCACTGTGCCGCCTACGCCGCCGAGGCGCTCTCCCATTTCATCCGCCGTTTCAACTACACCGCCAACCTGATCGGCTCGGTCAACCTCATCAACGAAGCCGTCCAGCACGAAGTTCGCTGCTTCGTGTTCACGTCCTCGATTGCCGTCTACGGGGCCGGCCAGCTCCCCCTGCGGGAAGACATGGTCCCGCGGCCCGAGGATCCTTACGGTATCAGCAAGTACGCCGTAGAGCTCGACCTGGCCGCCGCCCGCGAGCTGTTCGGTCTCCCCTACATCGTTTTCCGTCCCCACAATGTCTTCGGCGAAAACCAGAACCTCGGCGACCGCTACCGCAACGTCATCGGCATCTTCATGAACCGCATCCTCCACCACCGCCCGCTGCCGATCTTCGGGGACGGCTGCCAGACGCGAGCCTTCAGCTGCATCGACGACGTCGCGCCCCACATCGCCCGCAGTGTCGGCGTCCCCGAGGCGTACAACACTGTGATCAACATCGGCGCCGATACGCCGCTCCCCGTCAACCGCCTGGCCGAGCTGGTCGCCGGCGCCTTCGGCGTGCCCCTGGAGGTCGAGCGCCTGCCGGAACGCAATGAGGTTCGCCACGCTCACGCCGATCACGCCAAGGCGCGCCGTATCTTCGGGCCGCTGGCCACAGTCTCGCTCGAGGACGGCCTGGCGCGCATGGCGGCCTGGGCCCGCCGCGTGGGCGCCCGCCGCAGCCCGCCGTTCTCGAACATCGAAGTTTCGCGTCAGTTGCCCGCCATCTGGCAGTCTTGAAGAACTCCGGCTCCAACGTGTTGATCGAATCGCCGTCGGCGGGGGCCGGGGTCGTTTCTCGGCCGGCACGCCGCGTTCCCGAAACGGGCCGCATGCTGGCTGTCGTCGCTGTCTGGTGCTTTCTCTCTCAGTTCATCGTTGCGACCTGGGTACTCAAGGACCACCCCAGATTCGAAGCGCCGAATTATTCCACGACCATTGCCTGGGGCCTGCTCCAGCACGGCCAGCTCGCCGGCGGTCAGGTCAAGTTGCAAGGCCCGGGGGCGGATCCGCCCGCCGTCCTGCGCCGTTACCAGCTCCCCGGCGAAACCCTCTACATCACCGCCGCCTATCGGCTCCTTCCCGCCTCCCTGGTGCTCTACGCGCACCTTCCAATCACGGTCCTGCTGGTGGCTTCCGTCGCCTGGGTGGCCTCGCGTATCGCCGGCCCGCCGCTCGGCCTCGCCACGGGCGTGCTGGCTTCCCTCCAGCCGTTTGTGGTTCTTCACGGGCCGGTGTGGGACGACGCCTTTCTGGCGGCCGCCTTGGTATGGCTCATCGTCGCGGTGCTCAGCTCCCGGCTGGGCTCCCCGAACCGCTCCGCAACTTATGTACTGGCGATGCTTTTCGGAGCCGCCGCCTGGGCCGCTCTCGCCCGCCAGGAAGCGCAGATGATTCTCTCGCTGCTGGCCTCTCTGGCCTGGATCCTCCCCGCCTGCCGCCCGCTCCGCCGGGAAAGCGTCGCCGTCGCTGGCGGCGTCCTGGCGGCCCTTTTAGCCTGGGGGATCCGCAATCGCATCGTCACCGGCGAATTCGCGCTGGGCGCCAGCCGCGACGGCATCACCCTGTGGGAGTGGAACGGCCCGAACGCGCGAGCGGTCTGGGACGGCAACCCCGAAGCGCTGTCCTACGACCACGAAGTCATGCGTTCCCATTGGAACCGTGTCGCTGGACGGAGCGAGAACGACATCAACCGCTACTACCTGGGCCAGATCCGCGAACATGTCTGGCAACATCCTTTCGATACCCTGACCACGTCCCTGTCGAAGCTGTCTCTCTCCCTGGCGGGCGTCGCGGTCCAGAAACCACTCACCGGCGCGCGCAATCTTGTCGCGCTCGGCTCCAACACGCTGCTCATTCTGCTCGCTCTCCGCGGGCTTTCCTTGCTTCGCCGCATCCTCCACCCGGCCGCCCGTCTTATCGCTCGCTGGTTCTTTCCCCTGATCGCGCTGCCCGTGCTTGCCGCGTTGCTGGTCGGACCGGTCGGCCTGCGCTACCGGATCGCCCTCGACGGCGTCCTCTGGATTGCCGCCGCGCTGGCCGCCCTGGACCTGCTGGATCGCTTCGGCTGGACACGGAGTTTGCCCGCCCGCTGAGAACTTCATGGCCGCTGCCGCCTCTATCGCCCGCCGCGCCGACGCCTCCGCCCGAACCACAGTCTGGGGAACCGCCCTGCTTTACGGCCACGACGTGGTCTCGGTGCTGGTCTCCTTCCTGCTGACCCCGTACATCGCCGCCACGGTGGGCCAGTATCGCTTCGGCCTCTGGTCCGTCATCATCAGCTCCATCTCAGTGCTAGGTATACTGGAGCTGGGCCTCGGCCCGGCCGTCATCAAGATCGCCTCCGAAGCCGTCGCTCGCGACGACCTCGACGACCTCCACCGCACGCTGGCCAGCGCCTGCGTGCTCACCGCCGCTCTCGCCTTGCTGGTCTTCGCCTTGCCGGCGGGCCTGCTGCTGGTGGCCGATCAGTTCCGCGACGCGCCCCTGACCCGCGAGGTCCGGCTCGCCGCGCTGCTCGTCGCCGCGAACATGGCTTTGAGCGTGCTGGAAGGCCCCCTGGCCTCGCTCCTGTACGCTTTCTCGCGCCTGAAACAGCTCGCCGCCGCGCGCCTGGCCGGTCTGGCTATCTTCGCCGTCGTGACCGTACTCAGCCTGCGGGCCGGATGGGGCCTGATCGGACTGGGCGCGGCCTGGGTGGCGAGCCAGCTGGCCCGCACGCTTTGCGACCTCGCCTTCGCCCACCGCCTCATAGGACTCCGGTTCCTCCGCCCGCGCCGACTCGACCCCGGCAAGATCCGCGCTCTGTGGGGATTCTCTTCGTACAGCTCGCTCGGCACGATCGCCTACCTGACCGTCGCCAACGCCGACAACATGATCATCGGCGGCGCCGTCGGAGCCGCTGCCGTCGCCGCTTACGCCGCCACCTACCGCGTCCCCGCCCTCGGCGCGCGCCTGCTGCGCCTGATGGCTTCTTCCTTGTTTCCGCACTTCTGCCGCCACAGCGGCGCCGGCCAGCTCGAAAGCTCGCGCCAGGCCCACCGCTTGCTCGTCTCGGTCAGCGCCGGCGTCGGCTGGTCGGGCGCCGCCCTGGCCCTCATTGCCGGACGCGAGTTCGTCTCCGCCTGGATTACCCCGGAGTACTTTTCCGGCTACCCGATCCTGCTCTCCGCTGTCCTCTCCATGGTCGCTATCGGATATATCGCGGCGTCTCAGGGAGTCGGCATGGCCTGGGGGAAGGTCCGAGACGTCTACCTGCTTTCGGCTGCCGAAGCCGCTGTCAATATTGTTCTGTCGCTGGTCCTGGTCGGGCCCTTAGGCCCCGCGGGCGTCGCCGTCGCCACACTGGCGCCCCAGGCATTGCTCTCGCTTCTGGTCTTGCCGCGGCTGGTATGCCGCCTGGTCGGCGATTCCGTGTTGCTCTATTACTTGTCGATGCTGAAGTCCGCCGCCCTGTTCGCGGCTGTCGCGCTTGCTGGGCGCGCCTTGGTTACGGCCGCCGGCGGAGGTCTCTGGATCGCTCTGGCCGTCGGGGTTCTCGCCGCCGCTCTTTATGCGCTCCTGTACTTCGCTCTGATCCTGCGGCCAGACGAGCGCGGTCAGCTCCTGCGATACAGCAGGATCCGGTGATATTTCGAGCGATATTCTCCGGCCAGGACATAGCCCGGCAGCTCCACGCGATACGCCTCCGCCGGCAGATGATCCATCACGTGCACCCATACCAGGTCTGGGCTCCCGCGAATCGCCCGCTCTGCCTCCTGCCGATACGCTTCGGCGGAGTACGCCGGCGGCAGATAGTAATCCTGGATTGCGCTCGGCCAGCCGTGCTTCGCCTGGTAGAACGAAAACGGATAGTAGAAGTCCGCTCCAACGACAGCCACCGCCCTCGCCCCCGGAAACTCCGCGCGGCCGCGCTCGAACGCCTGATCGTAAGGATAGAAGTGATCCGAAGTGTCGGAAACGTAGTCTCCCCAGTTCGCCCGCGGCGCCGACGCCGCAGTTACCGGATACCACGCGAGGTTGGCCGCCAGAACCAGGCCCGCAACGGCCGGGCCCGCCCACCCGCCAAGTCTTCTCACCGCGTGCGCGCCGAACACGACCACTGCCGGCAGCCACGCCAGCAGGAACCGCGCATGACCCAGGTAGCGCGGCCGCGGCACGCCCTGTTGCATCACGGTCGCGCCGTCGGCCAGGTAGAACCCCGTGTAGGCCGCCGCCGTCGTCACGGCAAATCCGATCAGCAGCCAGCGTCTTTCCTTCGCCAGCACGATCGATCCCGCCGCCGCCAGCGCGAGCGCCAGCCCGTACTGCTCCCACAGCGCGCCGCCCAGGATCCGGTAGTTCGACGCGACGGCCAGATTCTCCAGGCCCAACCGGTACCCCCGTTGCTGCGCGCCGGCCGCCGCGAGCAACAGCGCCAGCGGCCCGGCCAGTGCCCAGAACAGTCTCACTCGCCGGCCCGCCGCGCGGCCCGCCACAAAGGCGAACGCCACCGGCACAAACACCGCCGCCGTCTCTTTCAGGAACCCGGCCAGCGCCAGCGCGTACCAGCCGGCGCTCGCCGCGATTCGTCCCCGCGCCGCGCCCGCCGCCAGCCGCTCTACCTCGCAGCACGTCACAGTCATCGCCAGCGCCAGCGGCAGGTCCAGGTACAACAACGTCGAGTAGTAACGGACCGTCGGCAGGCTGGCGACCGCCAGCGCCGCCGCCAGCTGGCTCAGCGCCGGGGCTCCCGCCAACGGCCCTCGCATCAGGTACAGCCCCAGCGCCGCCGCCGACAGCAACGGCACAATACGATAGAGTCCTTCTTGCGCAATCCAGCTCTTGACCGGCGCCCAGGCCAGCGCCGTCAGTTGCCACCACATCTCGAGGCCCGGGTACCGCGGCAGCGTAAACAGATCCGCGCGCCAGGCCTGGTCGATCACCGCGTAGATCCACAGGCCCGCCGCCCCGCCGAGAGCCGCGGTGGCCATCCCTCCGCGCGTCCGGCGCCGCAGCCACCAGCCGGCCAGCCCCAGAACGATCGCCGCCGGGCCCGCCCAGCTCGCCACGAGATACTTCAGGAACGCCAGCCATCCCCACAGCCGCATCAGGTGCGTCGGCTCGTCGCCCCGCGACGCCATCACCTGGAACAAGGCTCTCCAGTTGAGCGCCAGCACCCCCGCCGAGACCACCGCCGCCTTCCACCACCGGAGCGGCGTCGACGGCTCGGGGGCGCCAGTCAGTGAATCGACCGCTCGCACCCAGGCCCATCCCGCGGCGGCCATCGCGCCGCACCAGGCGATCTGCCACCACGGCGCCGGCTGCTCGCCCTGAAAGTACAACCAATAGGGCAACACCAGTAATGCCAGCGCGAAGCACACCCCCAGCAACGGACGTCTCAGGGAGGGAAAGCTCAGCGGCGGTGCGCACCACGCCGCCGCCAGCGCCGCCAGCGCCAGGGGGACCTTGGCCTCCGCCCACGGCAGCGCCACGTATCCGAGCAGGCACGCCAGAGAGACCCGCCAGGCCGGGGCTACCAACCGTGCGCCTCCCGCATCTGCTGCGCCGCTTTGTCCCAGCTAAAGGTACTCGCGATCCAGAGGCGCGCCTCGGCGCCCATTCGCGCCCGCATCGCCGCGTCGCCCAACAATTGCGCCAGCCTCTGATCGGCCTCGGCGTCCGATTCCGGGGCCACGCGAAAGCCGGTTTCTCCGTCCCGGATCGCGAACTGCGTCCCTCCGACGCGCGTGCCCACCACCGGCTTGCCGCACGCCCCGGCCTCCAGAAACACCAGCCCGAAGCACATTTCCTCGCCGGTCGCCTCCACGCGCCGGTGCAGCATCGCGAACACGTCGCAGGCCGCGTAGTAGAGCGGCAGCTCCGCGTCCGGCACGTAGCCGGCCAACGTCACTCGCTTGCTGATACAGAGCTCGTCCGCTTTCCGCCGCAGCTCCGGCTCGTACGGCCCCCGCCCGGCGATCACGTAATGCAGCCTCGGGAAGCGCTCCGCCAGCCGCGCCACGCATCCCAGCAGCTGGTCGATCCCCTGCTGCGGCCGCAAGGCGCCCACCGAAAGCAGGATCACCCGGTCCTCGAGTCCCAGGCGCCGGCGCACGACCTCGCCGGGCAGACCGGGATGGAATCGCGCGGTGTCCGCCGCTCCGTAAATCGTGTGAATCGTCGCCGCGGCGCCGGCGAAGGGCCGCAGCCGCTCCGTCGTGAAATCGCTGTTCGTGAACAGCCACCGCGCGCCCGCGGCCGCCTGCCGCATCGCCCGGCTCTTCAGAGGATCCCCTTCGGCGGCCAGCAGGTCTTCTCCCCAGGTGAACAGCGCGTACGGCGTGCTCCGGAGCCGCCCCAGCCGCGCCGCATACAACCCCCACGGCAGATAATGCCCCGCGTGGATCACGTCCGGCTGCTCGCTCGCCGCGATCTCCTTCACCGCGCGGTAACCGCGCGCCACCGAAACCGCCGTGTTCAGCTTCCACCAGGAGCGGCGCACGCCTGTCGGTATCCGGCGCACCGGCCACGGCAGGGCCGCGTCGCTCGCCTCGTCGCCGGGCGCCTGGTCTCCCACCACCACGATTCCCTGCTTCAGCCGACGGTAAATCTCCGACAGGTGCACGTACGCCCCGCCGGCCCCCGGCCGGAACCAGCTCGCCAGAACCAGAATCTTCATCGCGCCCCTGCCGGGGCGACTGCCATTATAGCCGCCCGCCTGGCGCGTCCCCGATGAGCGACCGTCCCCGCCTCAGCGTAATCATCAATACTTACAACCGGCGCGGCCTGCTTTTGCGCTGCCTCGACCACGTCCGCGCCCAGACCCTCGACTCCTCCTGTTTCGAGATCCTCGTCGTCGACGACGGTTCCACCGACGGCACCCTCGACGCCCTCGGCCGCTGGCGCGCCGCCCAGCCCGCCTTTGCGGTGCGCGAAATCCCCGCCTCCCACTCCGGCTATCCCGCCGCGCGCAACCTCGGCATTCGCGCCGCCCGCGGCGACCTGCTGCTGTTCATGGGCGACGACATCTTTCTCTGGCCCGAAACCCTCCAGGAGCATCTCCGCGAGCACGACCGTTTCCCCGACGACCATGTCGGCGTCCTCGGCTATGTCTGCTGGCACCCGGATTTGCAGTCCCCCCGGACCGACTACGCCGCCCAAAGTGGTTTCGGCTTCGACGCCTTGCTGCGCGCCGGCGCGCGCCTCGCCCCTTGGCACGCCCTCTACACCTGCAATGTCTCGCTGAAGCGCTCGCTGCTCGAGCGCGCCGGCGGCTTCAACGAAGCCCTCCTGGATTCCTCCTACGACGATACCGAGCTCGGCTATCGCCTCTCCCGCGATCACGGCCTCGTCTTGCGCTTGAATTACAACGCCGGCGCCTTCCACTACCATCCCCTCGACCGCCATTCGCTCCGCCAGCGCCTTCGTGGCCGCCGCCAAAGACTCCCCCTGCTGTTCGAGCAGCACCCCGAGCTTCGCAACCCGGCCCGCCTGCGCTTCCGCTACCGCTGGCTCAACCTGTGCGCGCGCTGGCTCGCGCCCTTCGAAGGTATTATTAGTGGATTGATCCGCCTTCTCGTCTCACTGCGCCAGCGCGGCTGGGAGGGCTTCCCGGTTGTTGGCGATGATCCGCTGATCCGAGCCGACCTGGTCCCGCGCCGGCCACAACGGGCGGATCCCGCCCCCCGTTGCTAGAGCCCCGCAAACTCGTCGCCTTTTATGTTGAGACTGCTCGCCGGCTGCCTCTGGGGTCTCTTCCTGCTGCTTTCTTTCACGGGTTGGGGCCTCCTCGTCCACCGGCTCCTGGTTCCGGCCTCGCGTTTCGACTGGGCTTCCCACGCCGCCTCCGGCGTCGCTGCTCTCGTCGCCCTTGGCGGCCTCCTCAATCTGCTGCACGCGGTCTCACCGGCGGCTCTCTGGCTACTCCTCGGACTTGGAGCTGTACTCGGCGCGCTGGAGCTGGCGCGCCGTTCACGCAGCGCCAGGCCCTTCCAGAATCTCCGCGGCGCGCCGTTCGCCGCCCAGGCTGTTTTCCTCGTGGGCTTCGTCCTGGCCGCTGTACTTTACGTCTCCTCCTCTTCCACTTCCCAGTTCAACCCCCACGACGACCTGCAGGGCTACTTCGTTTTTCCCACACGCCTGCTGCAGACCGGCTCTCTTGGCGACGATCCCTTCAGCCAGCGACGCCTTGCCACCGGGCTGGGCGGCAAGTCTTTCCTGGATACCCTTGTTCTTCTCGCCCTGCCCTATGAAGCTTTGCATCTACTGGACCGAGGCGTCGGCCTGCTCGTTTGGCTCGGCTTGCTGCTCGCATTCTGCCGTCAGCGAGCTTCCTGGACCGGCAGCTTGCTCGCTTTGGGTCTAATCCTTCTCACGCCCTCCGCCATGGTCAACACCACCGCGGCTGTATGGGGCGCCGTTCTGTTCACCGCGCTGTTCCTGCTCCTCGATCACCATCAGGCCCTCCGCGCCGGACGCCCCTATGGCTACGCCGTTCTGGCGGGTCTGCTTTCAGCGGCGCTGTGTTCCCTGAAGTACAACCTCATCCCGGCCGGCGTCATCCTCCTTGCAGGATGTATTGCTCTCTCGGCGCGCCGCAGCCCAAGCCCAGCCGCTGTGCTCGCCCGCGGAGCCGTCGCCGCGCTGGTCCTGGTTGCTATCTTGCTTCCCTGGATGTTGTCCCTGCGCTCTTCTTCTGGAACTTTCTTGTTCCCATTGCTCGGGAAAGGCTTTCACGGAACCGCTTACGATTCCGGTTACCTTGCCCCCAGCGCTGACCTTGCCTCCCCGCGGCGATTGTTTTCCGACACCCTCCAGTTTTTCGCCGCCCCACCGATTCTGTCGCTGATTCTCCTGGGCGCCGCGCTGCTTCGATTCCGCCGGGCGCCAGCCAGTGCCCCGCTGGCCTCGCTGTTGCTTGCCTCGCTGGCTGCCGCTCTGCTGGTCCACTACTCGGTGGGAGGTTTCCATACCTGGCGCTACGTTTTTCCCTTTGTTCATGCCGCCATCGTGTTGTCTGTGGCCGAGCTATGGCGTGACCCTTCCGGCGAGAATCCTCCGGGCCACCAACGGCTCCCGGTCGCCGCTCTTGTCTCAATCGCTTGCGGCGCCTTCCTCGTAGGAGACGGCTGGAGCCAGACCCGCGCCGTCTATAAGAACGCCCTGCTCGACATTCGCCGCGCCCTTGGCGATGCCCCCGCTGCCTTTTCCGCGCAGCCGCGACAGTACGCCGCTGCGCTCGAAGCCGTTCCGCCGGGCCAGACAATCTTGGCCCGCCTCGATCGCCCTTACCTGTTGGATTTCCGACGCCATGCCATCTACGTCGCCGACTACCCCGGGGGCGCGAGCCCCCCGCCAGGAATGCCTTTTTTTCAAGGCCCCGAGCGTCTGGCCGAGTATCTGCTCGAACAGCAGGTCCGCTTTGTTGCTTACTCCTATCGCAGCGAGGCCTCCTTCGGCGAGTCGGAAAAGCCGCGCTTGACTTCCTACTACCCCATCGTCCGCACCGAAGCGGCCCATACTTTCGATTTCCAGAGCAACCTCGCCAGGCTCGGCTCCAGCCGCAAGCGGATCTACGACGACGGAGAGGTTTTTGTGCTGGATTTGTCGCAACCGGCCCTCACCTGACCCGACCGGCCATGGTCTTCGTCGTCTTGCCGGCCTTTAACGAGCAGCCCTCTATCGTCGCCGTGCTCCGCGAGTTGGAAGCGGCGATGCGACATGCCGCCCTCGATTACCGGGTGATTCTAGTGAACGACGGCAGCACCGACCGCACCGAGGCGCTGGTGCTCGGACTGGCCGGCGAGCTTCCTCTGGTTTATCTGAAACACGCCGCGAACGCCGGCCTGGGCCGCGCTGTCGGCACCGGCTTTTCCAAAGCCCTGGAGCTCGGCGCGCCCGGCGACGTAGTAGTCACCATGGACGCCGACCACACGCACGCCCCTGGCTTGATCCCGCAGCTTGCCGAGTTGGCTCGCCGCGGCCGCGACGTGGTGATTGCCTCTCGCTACCACCCCGGGGCAGACTTGCCCGGCGTGCCGTTCTTGCGCCGCCTGCTCAGTCGCGGCGCCGCCCTGCTGTTCCGCGTGTTCTACCCCATTTCGGGCGTTCGCGACTACACTTCAGGATACCGGGCGTATCGCTGGGAAGCCTTGCGCCGCGCCTCCTCCGTCTATGGACCGGGCTTCATCGCCTCGGCGGGCTTCTCCTGCATGGTCGAAATTCTCCTCAAGCTGCGCCCTTTGGATATCACCGCTGCCGAGTGCCCCATCTTGCTCCGCTACGACGCCAAGCGGAGCGCCAGCAAAATGAAAGTCGCCTCCAACATCCGCGACACGCTGGCCCTGCTTTGGAAGGCCCGCCGCTGGTCCGGCCGCGGCGCCGCGCCCGGCGTCAGTAAACCCCAATCGCGTGCCAGTTGAACAGGTAGCTCGCCTGGGCCGTGTCGGCGGCTCCGAAGTGGATCGCGAACTGGTTGCTCGCCGCCCCCGGCCGGCTGACGAACACCTGCCGCGCGCTCATCGCCGCCGCCGCCGCGGCGTTGGCCGGCGTCAGCGTCACCCACCCGTTCAGGGTCGCCGCGAACGTCACCGCGCACTGCGACCCGATCGCCCAGCCCGCCGTACCCGTGGTCAGGCTGAGCTGCCCGGACATGTCGCTGACCCCGAACGCGGCGTCGACCGCGCAACTGGCGGCCGTCCCGGCGTTGGCGTTCACCGCCGCCGTCGGGCCGGCCGCCTTGCTTTGAAACTGCGTGGCCTGCCACACCCCGTTGTCGTAGAGCCGGGCGATGGTGGTCCCCAGCGTGTCGATGTCGTCGCTGCCGTTTACGCGCGACACAAACTGCAGCGATCCCTTGACCTGCGACGCGCCCGTCTCGGGCAGCACGCGCAGGTGAAAGCCCAGCCGTTGGCTCGCCGCCGGCGCGTCGGTCTTCCACCCCCGGCCGACCAGGCTCAGCCAAGGCGTCACCACGCTTTCGCTCGCCGCCGCGTCCCGGTTCGCGTTCAGCATGATACCGAACGCCCCGCTCGAACCCTGGCCCGCCGTCGGCGTGTGCCGGAAGGTCATCGGCGTGTGACCGCCCGCTCCCGGCGGGCTGAACTCCCACGCCAGGCTCGCGCCCGCCGGTTCCACCTTCCACGGTCGCGGCCCCTTGGTCGTAGTAATGACCGAGCCCCCGCTCGCGTTGTCGATCGTCCCCGACAGCACTATACAATCATGGTTCAGGTACCCGCCGGCCGCTACGTGCACCTTCGTTCCGTCCCCGATCACGCACCCTTGAATCGTCGCGTTCCGGAAGTGGCCCTCCAGGTTCCCGATCAGCGCGCCCCCCTCGTTGATCGCCAGACCCCGCCCGCTGGCGTACCCGCCGAACGGGTTGGCCGCGCTCGGCGCCGCCATGTCCAGCCAGTTGCCTTCGTTGTAGGCGTCCCGCACCGTCGCCGTGCACGGCGCCGAGCCGGACATGTCTTCGGCGTCGCACAGAAACCCGATCCCGTAGCCCGGAGTCACCGGCTGGCCGTACCAGTGATTCGATTCCATCAGCGGCAGGTTGAACACGATGTCGTTGAACCACCGAACGTGAATTCCCGCGCGCCGGTTTTCCCGCGCCGTGATCTGGTTGACCAGCACCCCGTTGGAATTCGGCCCGAAAGAAAAACCGTCGTCGGCGCCCCGCACGTACACGCTTTGCACGGTGCACTCCTCGCAGCCGTTGAACCACAGCCCGATGTGAAACGCCCCTTGCCCGAAGTTGGTGTCGTAATTGACGCCGCCGATGTCCACGTTCTCCACCACCAGGTGCGCGCCGTCGTCGGTCAGCGCCGGATCGATGCTCCCGTGATGGATTCCCGCCAGGTGCGCCGTGGGCGCCGTGTAGGTGGTTCCGTCGTGGCACTGCCACTTGTTCGTACCGGAGGCCGCGGCGTTCCACTTCAGCATCCCGTTGCTCGGGCAAGCGGTCGCTTTGCTGGCCACCGCCAGGTTGCGGATGCTGGCCGAGTAGGCCTTGCCGAGCGCCGTCGCCTGCGTGCCCCCCAACGAAATCGCCGCCGTGGCCGGCGGGCCGTTGTACACCAGCCGGCTCCCGAACGTGTCGGCGTACTGGTCGGGGGCGATCAGCGAGATCTTGCGCCCGTTGCTGCGCCCCACCCCCAGCAGCGTGCATCCGGACGAGACATAGATCGTCGAGCTGAAGGTATGCTCGCCCGGCGGCGCCAGCACCGTCCCGCACTGCAGCAGACCGAAGCTGGCGAACGCGTTGTTGATCTTCTCGCCGATGTCGGCCCCGGCGAAATCCGTCGCCACGCGGTAGGCGCTGCCCACGTTGATGCGCGCGTCGAGCTGCGTGGCGGCGCTGGTGCCGCCGGTGGCGTACGGCAGCGGGTTGCGCACCTGCCGGTTCAGATCGATCTGCGTTTGCCCCCAGACCACCGTCGCGCCCATCAGGCACCACACAAGCTTGCTGGTCAGCATCGAGCCTCCACCGGGCGCGGCCTTCAGGCCCGCCCTAGATTCCAGAATAGGGGCCGCCCGGCCACTTCGAGCCATCCCAGGAAGCGAAATCGTTGATTCCAAAGGCGAAAAATTTGCCGTTTGTCGGTGACTGGTCCGCCGCCGCAACCGCACGCGCGCCCGGCAGCCCCGCCGTCAGTCGCCGTATGAAGATGTTTTTCTTGGCCGCTTTCAGCTTCCTGGCAGCGATCGACGTGGTTTTTCTGGACCAGATTCCGTGGGCCGCCACCGTCGACGACGGCACCTACGCCGCCGCCTCCTACAGCTTCGTCCGCACCGGCCGCGCTGGCTGGCCCATGATGAAAGGCCTGTTCGGTCTGGAGCGCGATTTCATCTCCTGCGGGCGAATCTCGGCCGCCGCAGTTGGTCTTTCCCAGATGACTTTGGGGACTAGCTCGTTCGCGGCCCGGCTGCCCAGCCTGCTGGTCGTCGGCCTGAGCGCCGTTTTATTGTATTGGCTAGCCCTAGAGGCGGCCATGAGCCGGCCCCTCGCCCTGATCGCCAGCCTCCTGTGGTTTGTCTCGGTTCCGGCGCGCCTCCTGGCCCACTCCTCGCGGCCGGACGCCTTCGTCATGCTGTTCGGCGTTGGCGCCGCACTGCTGCTTCTGAGGGCCGTGCGCGCGCGGCGCCGCCCGCTGCTGCTGCTCGCCGGCGTGATCGCCGGCTTCAGCCTCGAGGCGCATCTGGTGGGATCCTGCCTGGTCTTCACCCTGGCTGTTTCGGCGTGGCTCCTTTCTCCTCCGGCAGAGAAACTCCGCAACGCCGTCGTGGTCCTCCTCGGCGCGGCCGGACCGGCGCTGCTGTGGCTCTGGGTGCATCGCTGGTCTCAACCGGACCTCTGGCGCTGGCAGTGGGAAGGCCTTCTGGGACCTGGGGCCGGACCGCCGGTTCTCGCGGGACCGCTCGCCGTCGCCCGCTCCGCGCTTCGCCGCTACGCCGGCTACTACTGGGAGGCGCGCTATCACCGCTACTTGCTGGAGCTGCTGTTCCTGCTCGCTGCCACTGTCTGGTCGTGGAGGCGCATCCCCGCCGCCAAGCCCCTGGCGGTTCTGTTTTTGGTCTTTCACCTATTTCTGGGCCTGCTGGCGCCCCTGCCTCACCACGGGTACATGGCGGTGGTTTTCCCGCTGGCCTGCGTGCTGATCACGGCCGCGTTTTTCGGCTCGGCCCGGCGCTGGGCGCGACTGGCCGGCGCCGGTCTCTTCGCCTTCTATCTTCTGCAGACAGCCTACTGGCTCGCCCGGAGCACTCCTCCCCTGCCGGAGAGAGCGCGCGCGGACGTGCTGCGCCACGTAGGCGGCTCGCCCTGGATGGCCGCCGACAGCCTCTGGTTCCACTTTCCCGATCAGCCCAATTTGCGCAGCATCGTTTGTCTGAATTTCCTTCCCTTTTACGCACCGCAGCTTTCCTGGTCCGCCGCCTTTGAACAATACCTGCGCCAGGAGAGGATCCGGTTCCTGGCCGTGGATGCGGTTTTTGAGCACTTCCTGGGCGCCCCTCAAGCGAAGTTTTTGGCCGAGCGAACCAGCCTGGTTCAGGAATACCGATATGGGCGCGCCGGTTGGATTCGAATCTACCGGCTGAGCTTGCCCTGAAGATATGTCGTTGGAAGATAACCTCCGGGAAATGGAGCGAGGGCGCGAGGCCTACTGGCTCTGCCATCCGACGACCTCCCCGTCGAAGCTGCGCTGGCGCGCGCTGACGGCCCGCCACTGCTTTCACGTTCTGCCTGGCGAATCCCTTTTGGAGCTGGGTGCCGGGAGCGGCCTGTGGACCGAACATCTCGCCGCAGCGTTGCGCGGCGAGAACCCCATCACCGCCGCTGTTTTCAACGACGATCTCGCCGCCCGCGCCGCCGCCAAGAACCTCCCTGGCGTCTGCTTCCTCCGTACCCGGGACCTAGCGGCGGATCTACCCGCTGCGGCCTTTGACTACGTGGTCGGCACGGCGATTCTCTCGCATTCGCTGTATGAGCAGAATCTGCAGGTCCTCCGGGGGCTGCTGAAGCCGGGCGGCCAGTTGCTGTTCTTCGAAGCCAGCTACTGGAATCCCCAGGTTTTCTTGAAGAGCTCGATTCCTCCGCTCGGCCGCTGGAGCGGCAACGCCGTCTGTCAGGTGGCGCTGCGCAAGGGCCGGCTGCGCGCGGCTGCCGAGCGGCAGCAGTTCACCGACGTCGAAGTGATTCCCTACGACATCGTTCACGCCCGCACGCCCCGCCGGCTGTTGCCGGTCGTGCAGTCGTTGGGCCTGATCCTCGAGCACGCCCCGCTCATCCGCGACCTTTGCGGGACCCTCTACTTGTGGGCGCGCAAACCGGGCGGAAATCAGGACCGGCGCCCGACCTCGCTGGCCGTGCACCGGCAGTTGTTCGGATCGACGTCGGTCGTGGTTCCCTGCCGCAACGAGGAGGCCAACGTCGCTCGCTTGGTCGATTCCCTCCTCGGCTTCTACAGCGACTACATCTGCGAAATCCTTATCGTTAATGACAACAGCACGGACCGCACGGCGGAGGTCGCGCGCCGAATCGCGAGCCGCGAGCCACGCGTTCGCCTGCTCGATCGAACGCCGCCCAACGGCGTCGGCCGCGCTCTTCGCGACGGCTATGCGGCCGCTGCCGGCCGCTACATCCTTTCCCTGGATTGCGATTTCCTCCAGATCGTCCCCGAGCTGCGCGACCTGTTCGATGTCGTGGCTGCCGGCCACGATGGCGCCATCGGCAGCCGCTTTTCGCGCGAATCGATCCTCGTCAACTACCCGTTTCTGAAGATCCTCGCCAATCGCGGCTTTCACCTTCTCCTCAACCTGCTCTGCCCGCTGCGCGCGCGCGACATCTCTAACAATCTGAAGCTCTACCGCGCCGACATCCTCCGTGGACTTGCCATCCGCCAAGACCGCTTCGCCGCCAATGTCGAAACCGGCCTGCTGCCTTTGCTCGCCGGCTACGACATCCGCGAAGTGCCGACCTCTTGGATCAACCGAACTAGCGAGATGGGTCGCTCCTCGTTCAACTTGCTGAAGGTCACGCCCGATTACAGCCGGACGCTGTGGCAGGCGGCCTGGAGCGCGCGCGGCCGCGGTTTGGGGCGAGAGCCGCAGGCCTCTGGGCCGGCTGCGTCCGGTGCACCTGGGGCAACCGGGGCTGCACCGCCTGAGCCTTCCTGCCCGTTGTGCGGTCTTCGGGACATGGAGGTCTATCGGGAAGGTCCGGAGGAACCGCTGGCGAGCTCCGCGCTCGGACCGTCGCGTCAAAGCGTTTTCCCGGGCCGCATCCTGCGCTGCCGCGGTTGCCGCTTCGCCTTCCGCCAGGTACGGCCCGACGAAAGTGACTTGCAGGACCTCTATCGGGGGTTGGAAGCCCACTTGTACGACCAAGAGGTACGGGGGCGGGCCGCCACGGCCGCCCGGCACTTGCGAATCGTGGGCCGCTACGTGGCGGGCGGCCGTTTGCTCGATGTTGGCTGCGCTTCGGCCGCCTTCCTGCGCTGCGCGGCCGACGCCGGGTGGGAAGCGGTGGGCGTCGAGCCCTCGCAGGCGCTTTGCGACCGCGCCCGCAGCACGCTGAACGGCCGCGCGCGGGTGATTTGCGCCACTCTGCAGGAAGCCGGCTTATCCGGCTCCGCTTTCGACGCCGTCACCCTCTGGGATGTACTCGAGCACGTCACCGATCCGGTAGCCTTCCTGCGGCTGGCCTGCTCCTTGCTCCGCCCGGGCGGCCACCTCTTCGTCAATGTGCCGGACCTCGACAGCGCGCCGGCCCGCCTGCTCGGATCGCGCTGGCCGTTGCTGCTTCCCGAGCACCTGAGCTACTTCAATCGCCAGAGCCTCGTCTTATGCGGCCAGCGCGCGGCGCTGGCGTGGCGGCAGTTCGGTCGCCGCCCTGCCTCCTTCTCCGTCCGCTATATTCTTTATCGCCTCTCGCAGCACCACGTCCCGGCGGCCGCCGCGCTCGAGCGGCTGGTTGGGTCCAGGCCCATCGGTCAGACCATCTTGTCAATTCCTATGGGCGAACTCTACGGGGTCGCCCAGCGCCTGCCATGCCTGTCGTCCTGATTACCGGCTCGGCCGGTTTGGTCGGCTCCGAGGCCGCGCGATTCTTCTGCCGCGCGCGCCACACCGTCGCCGGCGTCGACAACGACCTGCGCAGCCGCATCTTCGGACCCGACGCCTCCACGCGACATAACCGCGATCAACTGCTCGCCGACTATCCCAACTACACGCATTACGACCTGGACATCCGCGATCAGGCCGGCGTGGAGAATCTCTTCCGAAAGTATGAATCCGACATAGCGCTCATCCTGCACACCGCGGCGCAGCCCTCGCACGACTGGGCGGCCCAGGATCCGCACACCGATTTCTCCGTGAATGCCGGCGCCACCCTGCTGTGGCTGGAGTGCGCGCGGCGCTTCTGCCCGCAGGCCGTCTTCCTGTTCACCTCCACCAACAAGGTCTACGGCGACCGCCCCAACAGCCTGCCGCTCGTCGAGCAGGAGACGCGCTGGGAAATCGACCCCGCGCATGCCTACTGGCCCGGCATTGACGAATCCATGAGCATCGACGGCACCATGCACTCCCTGTTCGGCGCCTCCAAAGTGGCCGCCGACGTTCTGGTGCAGGAGTACGGCCGCTATTTCGGGATGAAGACCGCCTGCTTTCGCGCCGGCTGCATCACCGGGCCCCACCACGCCGGCGTCGAGCTGCACGGCTTTCTCGCTTACCTGATGAAGTGCGTCGTCACCGGCTCGCCCTACACCGTCTACGGCTACCGTGGCAAGCAGGTCCGCGACAACCTTCACAGCGCCGACCTGGTCCAGGCCTTCTGGGAGTTTTTTCAAAACCCCCGGCCGGCCGAGGTCTACAACATCGGCGGCAGCCGCTTCAGCAACTGCTCCATGCTGGAGGCCATCGCCCTGTCGGGGGAGATTGCCGACAAGAAGCTCCAGTGGAGCTACCAGGACCGCGCCCGCGCCGGCGACCACATCTGGTGGATCAGCGACGTGCGCAAGTTTCAGAGCCACTATCCCGGCTGGCGCCTCCAGCACAGCGTTCGCGATATCCTGGTAGAGATCCTGGAATCGAATCGAGGTCGCTGGAAAGCATGAGTGCCGGCTCGATTTCGCTGTCCGTAGTCATCCCCGCCCGCAACGAGACGGGCTCGATCCGCGAGACGGTCTCCCGGCTGGCCGAGACGCTCCGACGGGAAGGCATCCCCCACCAGATCGTGGTCGTCGACGATGGCAGCACGGATGACACCGGGGACGTTTTGCGCCGCCTCTCGGCCGTCGAGCGGAACCTGAGCTATGTCTATAACGCCGGCCCCCACGGCTTCGGCCTGGCGGTCCGCGTGGGCCTACGCCACGCCGTCGGGGATGCCGTTGCCATCATGATGGCGGACGGCTCCGACGACCCCGCCGACCTGGTGCGTTACTACTACAAGCTGCTGGAGGGTTACGACTGCGTCTTCGGCTCCCGCTTTATTCGCGGCGGCGGCGCCTCCGGCTATCCGGCTCACAAGCTCATCATCAATCGCCTGGCCAACTGGTTCATCCGGATGCTTTTCGGCCTCCGCTACAACGACGTCACCAACGCCTTCAAGTGTTACCGCCGCGCGGCCATCGAAGGCATGCAGCCGCTCATCTCGCCGCACTTCAACCTCACCGTGGAGATGCCGCTGAAGGCCATCATTCGCGGGTACTCCTACGCCGTTGTGCCGATTCGCTGGACCAATCGCGCCACCGGCGTCTCCAAGCTCAAGCTGCAGGAGATGGGCAGCCGGTATCTTTTCATCGTGTTGTATTTGTGGCTGGAGAAGCGCTTCTCGCGCGGGGATTACCGCCGCGACGCGGAGCCGGAGGCCCGCGAGCGGGTGGGAGCGCGCAATGTATGAGCACGTCCTGGTGACGGGCGGAGCCGGCTTCGTCGGCTCCAGCCTCGCCATCGCTCTCCGCGCCGCCTTGCCGCGCGCGAGAATCACGGCGCTCGACAACCTCCACCGGCGCGGCTCGGAGCTCAACCTGGACCGGCTGGCCGCCGCCGGCGTTGCGTTCGTCCGGGGCGACGTCCGCTCGCCCGACGATCTCGCTGCCGTCGAGCCTCCCGGGCTGATTCTGGAGTGCTCCGCTGAGCCTTCGGTGCAAGCCGGCTACGACGGATCGCCCGGCTACCTGATCGAGACCAACCTGCTCGGCTGCTTTCACTGCTTGGAGCTCGCCCGCCGCGTCCGCGCCGACTTCCTGCTGCTCTCGACCAGCCGCGTATACCCGTTCGGCTTGATCAACAGCCTGGCGTACGCCGAGGAAGAGACGCGGTTTTCCCTGGCCGCGCGGCAGACGCTCCCCGGCGCTTCCGATCAAGGTATTAGTGAAATCTTCCCGCTGGACGGCCCGCGCTCCCTGTACGGGACGAGCAAGCTCGCCGCCGAGCTGCTGGTGGAAGAATACGCCGACGCCTACGGGATTCGCTACATCATCAACCGCTGCGGCCTGATCGCCGGGCCCTGGCAGATGGCCCGCTCCGACCAGGGTGTCGTGGCCCTGTGGATGGCCGCCCACTATTTCGACCGCGAGCTCCGCTACATCGGGTTCGGAGGCTCGGGTAAACAGGTGCGCGACGTGCTCGCCATCGACGATTGCTGCGACCTGATCGTCGACCAGGTTCGGCATTTCCCTCTGTACGCCAACCGCCGCTACAACGCCGGCGGCGGGGCGGCGTCGAGCCTCTCGCTGCTCGAGACGACGGCGCTGTGCCGCCAGATCAGCGGCAACCGCATCCCCATCTCCGCCAGCCGCGAAGACCGCCGGGCCGACGTGCGGCTTTATGTCACCGATAACCGCTCGGTCTCCGCCGTGAACGGATGGCGCCCGCGGCGCGATCCGCCGGGCATCCTGCGCGACATCTACGAATGGCTCCGCGCCGAAGAGGCGCGGGTGAAGCCGGTGCTGCTGCCGCAGCTGGGCGCGCCGGCGGCCGAAGTCACCGCCTCGACCCGTTGACTTTCTCGCTTCGACAACCCGCCCCGCTGGCGCTGCTCACCGTCCTGCTGCTCTACAACGTCGCGACGCTAGGTCGTGTTCCGGCTTACTGGAATGACGACGACGGCTTCTACGCCTCGGCCGCCTGGCAGTTCTGGCGCACCGGAAAACCCGGCGTGCCGGGCTATCAGGATATCGTTGGCCTGGAGCGCGACGTGTGGGCCAACGGGCGCACGGCTGCCGCGGTGCAGGGCGTTTTCACGCGCCTGGCCGGAGTATCCTTCTTCGCCGCCGTTCTGCCTTCGTTCCTGGCGGGTATCGGCCTGCTGGCGGCTACCCATGCATTGGGCCGCTCCCTGTGGGACGCCTCGACCGCCGGGCTGGCGGTGCTGCTTCTGGCCGCCTCGGGAAAGTTCTTCGACGCCTGCCGCTGGGCGCGCCCGGACATCCTGTTGGCGGTGTGCTTCGTCGCCGCACTGTGGTTGGTGGCTTCTGCTCCGCCGGAAAAGCCCGCCCGCAGGCTTTTTCTGTCGGGCCTCTTGATGGGAATCTCCGGGGACGTCCACTTGAACGGTTTCGTGCTCGCCCCCGTGCCTCTGCTGTTCTGGCTGTTGCTGCGGCGAGCGCGCTCCGGGCGCGGCCGCGCCGCGGCGGCCTACTGCGCCGCGGTCGCGGCGGGCGCGCTGCTCTGGCTGGCGCTGCATTACTGGCCTGATCCGGCGGCGTTTCGCGAACAGTTCGCCGTCTACGGTGGCCCGACCCACAGCCAGCGACTGCTCGAACGAAGCTGGTCTGCGGCCTTGCAGGCCGAGGCCGGGCGCTATACCGATTGGTTCTGGGCAGCGCGCGGTCATCGCCACCTGCTGGAGGGTCTGTGCACGCTGGCCGCCGGCGCCTGGCTGCTGTGGCGCGAGTCCACCACGGGTGTCGCTCTGGTCGGCGGCTGGCTGGCGTTCTTCGTGTTGGCGGCCGCCTTCATGAGCAACCCGTTCGGCTGGTATCTGATCCTCGTCTGGCCGCTGTTCGCTCTCTGGATGGCGCGCTTTTTTCTGGCGCTTCCCTGGCCGCGCCTGACCCGCCTGGCGATGCTCGCGTTGTTCTCCGCTTACGCCGTAAACCTCGGGCTATGGGGCTGGAAGGCGTTTCCGGATACGCCGCTGCGGTCCCGCTCGGCCGAACTGCGGACGGCAATCCCGGCGGACGCCCCGGTGGTCGCCAACGGCGCCTTCTGGTTCGCCTTCTGGGATCGCGATTTTACCGACGAATCCTACGTCCGATTCCGTCGCCACCAGGCGCAGGTGAATGGGGGTTCGGATCCGGCCAGCTGGGCCACCGAGCAGAAAAAACGCGGCTGGCGCTACATCGTCGCCAGCGGCAATCTGCGCCGCTTCCTGGACCCTGCGGAGCCGTTAGAGCCGCTGATCTCCTCGGATTTTCACAGCGACGACGCGGCCCACATCCGCGAGACCCGGGCGTTCTCACTGGCGCGCTGCTCGGTGGAGCGGCGGCTGGAAGGTCTAGCCGATAGCATCCTGATCTTGCGCGTTCATGAGTGACACCGCCGCGGCCCCGCAACTCAGTGTCATCATCCCGTGCTTCAACGAGGAAGCCGTGCTGCCGATCCTGCGCCCGCGGCTCGATCAGACGCTCGGCGGGTTGGGCGTTTCCTGGGAGGTCATCTTCGTCGACGATGGCTCGCTCGACCGCACGCTCGAGTTGTTGGCGGCCGCCCACGCCGCCAACCCCCGCTACAAAGTGCTGGGGCTGTCGCGTAACTTCGGACATCAAGCCGCCGTCTCAGCCGGCTTGGCCTACGCCAGCGGCGACGCCGTCGCCATTCTGGACGCCGACTTGCAGGATCCTCCCGAGGTTCTCGGGCAATGTCTGGAGCGCTGGCGGGAGGGCTACGAGGTGGTCTTCGCCGTGCGGCGCGCCCGGAAAGAGAACGCGCTCAAACGCGCCGCCTACAGCACTTTCTACCGCCTCCTGAGCCGCATCGCCGACATCGACATTCCGCTCGATTCCGGCGACTTCTGCCTGTTGGACCGCCGCGTGGCCGACGCGCTGCGCAGCATGCGCGAGCGCAATATCTTCCTGCGCGGTATGCGCGCCTGGACCGGCTTTCGGCAGACCGCCGTGGAGTACGAGCGGCCGGCCCGCGCCGCCGGCGACTCCAAGTACTCCTTGCGACGTCTCTTGCGCCTGGCGTTGGATGGCATCTTCGCGTTCTCGACGTTCCCCCTTCGCCTGGCCACCTGGTTCGGCCTTACGATCGTGGCGTTGTCGTTCCTCGCCATCGCGTTCGTCGCCGTCTGGAGGATCGCCGGCTTCCGCTTCATGGGCTATACGGCGGGAGATGTCCCCGGCTGGACCGGCGGGACGGTCGCGGTACTGTTCCTCGGCGGCGTGCAGTTGCTGATTTTGGGATTGATCGGCGAATACCTGGCGCGCATCTATGCCGAAGTGAAGTCGCGCCCGCGCTGGGTGGTCAGCCGGTCTCTGGGGTTTTCGCGTGTGCCGGGGCAGATTGAGTAGGGCCTCCTATTACCCCGCTCCAGGATTTCGCCAAACAGCCAGCACAGATTTACCGCCATGGTAGGCGAGCAAGGGATCCACCCATCGGGAGCACGGGACCAGCCACCGATCCCAGATGCGGATCTGGGCCTCGGTGGGCATGCGACTCTGTAGCAGCAATCGGTTGCCAAGGGACGCCAGCAGACCTATCGAATCCAAGTAGATCAGCTTCTCGGCTCGCAGGCGCCGGGGCGCGGCCGCCGCCAGGGAGGCCTTGGTGTATCGGCGGCAATGACCGACCGCCTCGTCGAACGGCGTGAAGAGCCACTGGTGGGCGGGGGCCAGAACAATCAGAGTTCCGCGCGTCTTCAGGCGCTCGGTCGCCAGGCCCAGCTCGGCATGGTCATCGGGAATGTGCTCGAGCACGTCCAGGTAGAGAATCGCGTCGAAGCGCCGGGACGAATCGAGGTCCGCCAAGCGGCCGATGACAAGCTCCGTCCGGTCAACGGCCGGCAGATCGGCCTTCAGGCGCGCCGCGAGCTGGCGATCCGGTTCCAGACAGACCCAGCGCTGGAAGCCAGTGCCAGCGAGCAGTCTGGTGTTGGCCCCGATGCCGGCGCCAACCTCCAGGACCTCGGCGCCCCGGAGGTAGGGGACGAGATGGGAGCGGAAGTAGGACTTCCAGTTCCGCGCCATGGCGAACAACGAGAGCTCGGAGCCGATGTAGGTATAATCAGTCATCGGCAGGGAAGACACGGTCGACGCCGCCGACGAAATGCGGGCAGTCCCGAACCGGCAGGAAGCTGGCGTGGACGCGGCTGCCCAGAATCATGAACACCAGCAGGAACGCGATCATCACGGCCTGCAAGAGAATCGCGACGATGATCCCGGTCGTGTAAGTCGCCCAGCCGGGAATGGCCAGGTCGGTCGCCAACCGCACCACGATCACGGCCGCGATCAGCAGGGACGCCATTCCAATCGCCGCCCCAGCCAGAGCCAGCAGCCGCGCGCCGACGACGTCGCCGAACACGGAGATGGCGCTGAGTCCGTGCGCCACCAGCGCGATCAGATCCATCTTCGATTCGCCGGCCAGCCGCCTGCCGCGCGGCAGGGGAATGGCCTGAAACGGGAGGCGCGTCCGAAATACCGCGGCCGCGTAGTGGTTCCAGAGCTCGGCGGTGACCGCCAGGCGCTCCACGTCCTCGCGCGGGATGATGCTAAAGTTGCCGACGTGGACCGGGATGCCGACGAGTAGTCTGTGCAGCAGCCGGTAGGCATGGTACAGCAGGCGAAAGGCCGCGCTTTCCAGCCGTTTCGTTCGGGCGGCGAAGATGATCTGCTTCTGGCCGTCCTGATAAAAGCGGTGAAGCAGTTTCGGAACATCATCGGCCCGGTCTTCCCCATCGGCGTCCATGAGGACCACGGCCCGGCAGGGGATGTTCTGGTGCACGTGGACCAGTCCGACGGCGATCGCCCTTTGATGCCCCAGGTTTCGCCGCAGACGCAGGATCTCGACCTTGCGCAGCGTGCCGAATCGATGGCCGGGGAACCCGGCGGGCATCAAAACCGTGGAACCGTCATCCACGATGAGGGCGTCCGGATCGACGGCCTGCGAGGCCAGCGCGCGGTCCAGGTCGCGCAGCAAAAGGGCGGCGGAGTCCCAATCGTTGAAGACCGGCATGAGAATGAGGATCCGGTCGCGGGGCGTCAGCATGGCAGATACTTTACTACAGCGCCATGGTGGGCCGGAACGGCCCCTCCGATGCGACGGCTTCTTCAGGGGAGCAACGGCGTCGCATGATCACGCGCTGGTCGTCGGGGGATCCCGAGCAGTCGATGTCGGAAGACATCCTGGTCGGCTTGTGGGAAACGATCCGGCGGCATCCCTGGTTTCGGGCGCGGGCCCGGCTGGGGATGGCTGCGCTGCGCGAGCTAGGCGTCGAGCCGCCGGCGCGCGTCGCCGACGTGGGCTGCGGGTACGGGCTGGCCTTCGAGGCGCTCGAACAAAACGGCTACCGGGTGAGCGGACTCGATGTGTCGCGCCGGGTCCTCGAGAGGCTCGACCGGCCCGGCCGCGAGCTCATCGAGGCGGACCTTTCCCGGCCTCTCCCGCCCGGCGCGCCGCAATTCGACGCGGTCCTGGCCATGGAGATCGTGGAACACACCGACGACGATCGGGCAGCGGTGGCGCGGCTGGCGGAACTGGTGCGGCCGGGCGGCGCCCTGGTGATCACCGTGCCGGCGCTGCCCGAGCTGTTCTCGGAATTCGACGCCGCCACCGGCCACCGGCGGCGGTACCTGCCGGAAACGCTGCGACAGGCCTTCTCGGGAAGCGGACTCGAGATCGAGCGGCTATTGTGGTGGGGATCCTGGCTGGCGCCGCTGCTCGCATTCCAGCGCGGCCGCCGCCGCGGGCAGGACGGGGAGCCGCCGGCCGCTATCTATCAAAAATACCTGAAGCTGCCGCCGTGGCCCGTGCCCTGGGCCTTCGGGGTCGCCCTCGCCTGGGAAGAGTCCCGCTGCCTGCGGGGAGGCCTGCGCCGCGGTACGTCCCTGCTCGCCCTGGCCCGGCGCCCGCGGTGAGCGGCTCAGGACGCCACCGGCTGGCGCACCACGGCCGCGCGCCACAGCTGCAGAACCAGCAACGCCCATAACGAATACCCATGATCGCCCTGGCCCGCCTCGAACCGGCGGCGCAAGGCTTCCACGCCGGCCACCGAAAACCAGCCCGCTGCCCGCAGCGCCGCCGGCGACAGCAGGTCGCCGGTCATCTCCCGCAGGTCGCGCCGCATCCAGTGACGGACGGGCGCGCCGAAGCCGGTCTTCGGCCGCCGCAACACCGCCTCTGGCACGACGCCGCGCATGGCCTCCCGCAGCAGCCACTTGCCGTGACGCCCGCGGATCTTCTGATGCGCCGGCAGCCGCCAGGCGAACTCCGCCAGCTCCTGGTCGAGATACGGCACGCGCGCCTCGACGCTGGCCGCCATACCCATCTTGTCGGTGTAGGTCAGGTTCAGCGCCGGCAGGAAGGTCTTCAGGTCGCGGTACAGCATGCGGTCGAGCAGCTCGGGCGACGGAGAGCGGTCGAGCCATTCGGCGGTCATCTGGCTGGGCCGCCGCTCGCGGAGCGCCGCCGCCAGGTCCGGGTGCAACAGGGAATTGGTCTCGCCGTCCGTCAGCCACTGGCAGTAGCGGATGAACTGCTCGCGAGGCGGGCGGTCGACGGGCGTCCACATCTTGCCCAGCCGCCGCAGCAGACCGCCGACGGCTCCGGGCCGGCTGGTGGGCAGCCGCTCGGCGACGTAGCTGAGGGCGGCGCGCGCCGGGGAGGGCAGCCACTCGAGGCGCGCGTTGAGCAGCGGCGCCAAGTGCCGGCGGTAGCCGCCCAGCAATTCGTCGGCCCCCTGCCCGCTGAGCAGCACGATGGCCCCGTCCTGGCGCGCTTGCCGGCAGATCAAATATGTATTGATGATGGCCGGATCGGCCAGCGGCTCGTCGCAGTAATGCAGCAGCCTCGGCAGCAGCTCCGCCACCTGGGCGCGGATCTCGAACTCCTTGAGCCGAACGCCGAAGTGCGCGGCCACCCGCCGGGCGTACGGCAGATCGTCGGCGAACTGGTCGTAGGCATTGTCTTCGGCCGGAAATGCCGCCGTGTAGCAGCGCACCTCGCCGGCGCCCGCCTCGGGCGCCATCTGGGAAAGCAGCGCGCTCGAATCCACGCCGCCGCTGAGAAACAGGCCCACCGGCACGTCGCTGACCAGTTGCCGCTGCACCGCGCGCCGGAGGTGGTCGCGCAACGCCTCGGCTGCTTCCCGATCCGCCATCGCCGGCTGGCCGTTGGGGACCGGCAGATCGTAGTACCGATGCACAGCGAACCGGCCGTCCTGCCACTCGAGATAATGCCCCGGCGGCAGCTTGCGGACGCCCTCGAGCAGCGTGCGCGGGTCGGGGGTCCACAGATACGCCAGGTAATCCTGCAACGCCTCGGCGTCGAGGCCGGGCGACAGCTCGCTGTGGAGCAGCAGCGCCTTCATCTCGGAGGCGAAGATCAGCCGGCCGCCGGGCAGCGAGGCGTAGTAGAGCGGCTTGATACCGAAGGGGTCGCGGGCCAGCAGGCCGCGCCGCTCGCGCGTGTCCCACAGCGCGAAGGCGAACATGCCGTTCAGTTGACCGAGCGCCGCGACGCCCTGGCGCGCCAGGACTTCCAGCAAAACTTCGGTGTCACCGCTGCTGCGAAACCGGTGTCCGCCGTGTGCGATCCCGTCGCGCAGCTCAGCGAAGTTGTACAACTCGCCGTTGTAGGTGATCCCCCGGCGGCCGTCCGCGGTGAACATCGGCTGATGGCCCGCCGTCGACAGGTCCAGAATCGCCAGGCGCCGGTTAGCGAGTGTTACGGGCCCTTGCGGAGCTACAAACACACCCTGATCGTCGGGACCGCGGTGCTCCAGAACGCGGCAAAACTCCCGCGCCAGCGCCTCGTTGGCTTCGCCAAAGATGCCCGCTATGCCGCACATCGGAAAACAGTTTCCAACATTCCGGGATGAACGCCAGTCTAACAGGTTTTCGGGATTCTGGTCGGCGCGGCAACCTATGGCTCGGGGCTTTCGGAAGGGGTTTGGCCCCCGACGTGCTACGCTGGGCCTAGCGCAGTATGTGGATTCTTGGACTTTCGGCTTATTATCACGATTCGGCGGCCTGCCTGGTCCGCGACGGCGAGATTATCGCCGCCGCCCAGGAGGAACGCTTCTCCCGGAAGAAGCACGACCACCGGTTCCCGGCCAGCGCGGTGGAGTTCTGTCTGCGTCACGCCGGCATTTCGGCGCGCGAGCTGGACCTGGTGGTCTTCTACGACAAGCCGCTGCAAAAGTTTGAGCGTCTTCTTGAGACATATCTGGACTACGCGCCGGCCGGGATCCGTTCGTTCCTGCAAGCCATGCCGTTGTGGCTGCGCGAGAAACTGTGGATGCGGGAGGAGATCGCCCAGCGCGTCGGCTTCGAAGGCAAGGTCTTGTTCACCGAGCACCACGAGTCCCACGCCGCCAGCGCTTTTTATCCCTCACCGTTCGATTCTGCCGCCATCCTCACTATGGACGGCGTCGGCGAGTGGGCCACCTCGAGCTACGGCTACGGGCGCGGCAACGAGATCCATCTGCTGGCCGAACTGCATTTCCCCCACTCGCTGGGGCTGCTCTACTCGGCCTTTACCTATTACACCGGCTTTAAGGTCAACTCCGGCGAGTACAAGGTGATGGGCCTGGGGCCCTATGGCCGCCCCGTCTACACACAGAAGATCCTCGACGAGGTGGTCGACCTGCGCGAGGACGGCTCGCTGCGGCTGAACATGAAGTACTTCAACTACTGCCAGGGCCTGACCATGACCAACGCGGCTTTCGACCGGCTGTTCGGCGGCCCGCCGCGGCAGCCGGAGAGCCGCGTGACGCAGCGAGAAATGGACCTGGCGCGATCGGTCCAGGACGTCACCGAAGAGGCCATGCTGCGCATGGCGCGGCACGTCCACAAGGTCACCGGCGAGCGCAAGCTGTGCCTGGCCGGCGGCGTGGCGCTGAACTGCGTGGGCAACGGACGCATCCTGCGCGAGGGGCCGTTCGAGGAGCTTTGGATCCAGCCGGCGGCGGGCGACGCCGGGGGGGCGCTGGGCGCGGCGCTGTCGGCTTGGTATCAGTACGGAGGTAAGGCGCGCTCGGCCCACGAGGTCCGCGGCCCCTACCTCGACGGGATGCGCGGCGCGTTCCTCGGCCCGGAGTACTCCGCCGAGGACATCGGCGCCTTCCTCGACGCCGCCGGGGCGCGCTACGAGCGGCTCGACCGCCGCGAAATGCTGGCCCGCGCGGCCGAAGCCCTGGCCGACGAAAAAGTCGTCGGGTGGTTCCAGGGACGGATGGAGTTCGGGCCGCGCGCCTTGGGCGGGCGCAGCATTCTCGGCGACCCGCGCTCACCGCGCATGCAGTCGGTGATGAACCTCAAGATCAAGTTCCGCGAGAGCTTCCGCCCGTTCGCCCCCACCGTGCTCCGCGAGCGCGTGGCCGACTATTTCGAGATGGACGGCGACTCGCCCTACATGCTGCTGGTGGCGCCGGTCCGCGAGGACCTCCGCGTCCCGCTGACCTCGGAGCAGGAGAAGCTGTTCGGCATCGACAAGCTGAACGTGCCGCGCTCGACGATCCCGGCCGTCACCCACGTGGACCATTCGGCGCGCATCCAGACCGTGCGCCGCGAGGAGAATCCTCTCTACTACGACCTACTGCGGGCCTTCGAGCGGCTCACCGGCTGCGGGGTGCTGGTCAATACCTCGTTCAACGTTCGCGGCGAGCCGATCGTGTGCACCCCGGAGAACGCCTACACCTGCTTCATGCGCACGGAGATGGATTTCCTCGCGATGGGCGATTTCCTGCTCGACAAGCGGGCCCAGGGAGAGTTTGTCGAGAGCAAGGCCTGGCAGGAGGAGTTTCAGCTTGACTGACGCGCGCGCGGAGACCAAGCAGGCCCGGAAGACCGCCCTGGTAGTCGGAGCGGTGCTGGTGGCCTTCGCCGCCTTCAGCCTGTGGCGGGCGCATCCGCTGCGGGCCCAGGTTCTAGGCGGGGCCGGCGCTCTGCTCTTACTGATCGGCGGGCTCGCCCCATCCTGGGCGCGGCCGTTCTATCGCGGCTGGATGACGCTGGCCGCCGGGCTCGGCTACGTGAACAGCCGGATCATTCTCGGCGTCATGTATTATGGAGTCATGACCCCGGTCGGATTGGTCATGCGCCTCGCTGGCCGCGACCCGCTGCGGCGACGGGGCCGCGCGGCAGGCTCCTACTGGATCCCCAGCCCCAAGACGCGGCAAAACCCCGCGCAGTTCGAGAGGTTATTCTGACTTCTATGACACGTCTCAGCCTCATTCACGAGTTCTGGCTGTTCCTGCGAGAGAACAAGAAGCTGTGGCTGCTGCCCATCGTCATCGTATTGGTGATGCTGGGCGCTCTGCTGGTGTTCGCGCAGGGCTCGGCGATCGCGCCGTTCATCTACACGATCTTCTGACGCCGCCGCCAGACCGGCGGCTCGCCATGCTCCAACTGCTGCAGAACCGGAAGTCCGGCGCCGTGGAGTTGGTGCGCGTGCCGGCGCCCGCTTGTGGACCGCGCTCGGTGCTGGTGCAGACGCTCGCCTCGGCGATCAGCCCGGGAACGGAGCGCCACGCCGCCAAGCTCGGCCGCCAGAGCCTGCTCCGCACCGCCCTCGAGCGGCCCGACCTGGTCGACCGCGTGGTGACCAAGTTCCAGGGCGAGGGGCTGGCCGCCACGGTGCGCGCGGTGCGGGAGAAGACCGAGCAGCCGGTGGCGCTCGGCTACAGCTCCTGCGGGCGGGTCGTAGAAGTAGGCGTCGAGATCGGCGACCTGCGGCCCGGCGAGCTGGTGGCCTGCTCCGGACAGGACTACGCCTCGCACGCCGAGCTGGTTGCCGTGCCGCGCACCCTGGTCGCGCGCGTGCCGCCAGGCGTCGCCGTCGAGCAGGCGGCGTTCGCCACGCTCGGCGCCATCGCGCTCGAAGGCGTTCGGCTGGCTAGCGTCGAGCTCGGCGAGACGGTCGCAGTTATCGGCCTCGGCCTGCTCGGCCAGATCACCGTCCAACTGCTGGTCGCCGCCGGATGCCGCGTCGTGGCGGTTGATCTCGACCCGGCGCGCGTCGAGCTCGCCCGTCAGGCCGGGGCGGTCGAGGCGTTTGCGACCGAAGCCATCCCGGCCGCCGACCCGGCCTCGATCACCGGCAATCCGCACGGCGCCGACGCCGTACTGATCACCGCCGACGCCTCTTCGAGCGAGCCAGTGGAGCTGGCCGCGGCGCTGGCGCGCGAGCGGGGCCGCATCGTCGCCGTAGGCCTTGTTAAGACTGACCTGCCGCGGCACGAGTTTTTCCGCAAGGAGCTTGCATTCGTCGTCTCCCGCTCGACCGGCCCCGGACGCTACGACCCGGAGTTCGAAGTCGAAGGCCGCGATTATCCTTATCCCTACGTCCGCTGGACGCTCACGCGCAACCTCGAAGCCTTTCTCGACCTTCTGGCCCGCGGGCGGCTTTCGATCGCGCCGCTGATCACGCATCGCTACGCTTTCGCCGAGGCGCCCGCCGCCTACGAGACGCTGCTGCGCGGCGAGCCGTGTCTGGGGATGGTTTTCCACTATCCGGACGCGGCCCCGGTCCTCGAACGGCCCAAGCGCGCGCCGGCGGTCGCCGCTTCTGCCTCGTCGCTTTCGATCGGCTGCATCGGCGCCGGGGCCTTCGCCCGCGGCGTGCTGCTGCCGGCGCTGGCGTCGCACAAAGACTGGCGCCTCGCCGCGGTGGCTTCCTCACGCGGGTTTCGCCTGCCGCAGCTGGCCCGCCAGTACGGCTTCGAGAACGTTTGCGCTTCGGCCAGCGAGCTGCTCGCCCTCGACGGCCTGGCCGCCGTGTTCATCGCCACGCCGCACTCGTCGCACGCGCTGCTTACTTTGGCCGCGCTCGAAGCCGGCAAGCACGTCTTCGTCGAGAAGCCCCTCTGCATCCGCGCCGAGGAGCTGGAGGAGATCGCCAAGGCTCACGGCCACGCCGGCCGCATACTCATGGTAGGGTTCAACCGCCGCTTCTCGCCGTTTGCCCTGGAGGCCCGCCGCCTGCTCGGAGAGCGCTCCGGCCCCGCGACTTTCGACTACCGCGTCAACGCCGGGCCGCTTCCCGAGGGCCACTGGCTCGGACGTCCGAGCGAAGGCGGCCGCATCATCGGCGAAGCCTGTCATTGCATCGACCTGATCTCGTTTCTGGCGGACTCGCGTCCCGCGCGCATTCTCGCCGTGGGCTCGGCCGCCGGCGACGCGCAGATCCATCTCAGGCTCGAGAACGGCTCCTCGGCCGTGATTCACTACCTCACCTCGAACCGCGCCCGTATCGGCAAGGAGCGCCTGGAAATCTACGGGCCCGACCTGATCATCGAGATGGACGATTTCGCCTCCGCGACCATCCACGACCGCGGCCGCAAGCGCCGCCTCTCCTGGCGCCGCCAGGACAAGGGCCACCGCGCCGCCATCGACGCGTTCCTCGACGCCGTCCGCCGCGGCGCCCCCGCACCCATCGACTTCGAAAGCATCGCTCGTGTGACCTCCGCTACTTTCGCCGCCATGCGCTCGCTCCAAACCGGCCACCCGGCCGATTGCTGATCCCCGGCCCCTGACCCCCGACCCCCGGCCCCCGAACGGATGCGCATCCTCTACGTCAGCCAGTACTTCCCCCCCGAGATGGGTGCGCCGGCGGCTCGCGTCTCGCAACTGGCGCGACAGTGGCACGCCCTCGGCCACGATGTCCGCGTGCTCACGGGTTTCCCCAACCATCCCGGTGGCGAGATTCATCCGGATTATCGGCGGCGCCTCTGGCGCGTCTTCGACTACGAGAAATACGACGGCGTTCTCGTGTATCGGACCTGGCTCTACGCGGCCGCCAACCAGGGCGTGGTCCGGCGGTCGCTCAACTACGCGAGCTTCGCCGCCTCCGCGACGCTGCGCGGCTGGCTGCTCGACTATCATCCGGAGGTAGTGATCGGCACCTCGCCGCAGCTTTTGTGCGCGCAGGCGGCCCGCTGGGTGGCGCTGGAGCACAAATCGCGGTTCGTCTTCGAGGTGCGCGACCTGTGGCCGGAGTCGCTGGCGGCGGTGGGAACCTGCGGGGAGCGATCGCTGCTCTACCGCGCGCTCGACCGCGTCGCGCGGCGGCTCTACCGCAAGGCCTGGAAAACCGTCGTCGTCACCGAGGAGTTTCGCCGCCGTCTGCTCCAGCGCGGCGTCGAACCGTCGCGCGTCGCCGTGATCCCCAACGGCGTGGACACCGAGATGTTTCGTCCCGACGTCCCACCCGCGGTCCATCCGGAGCTGGATGGCAAGTTCATGGTCTCCTATATCGGTACTCTAGGTATGGCGCACTCCGTCTCGACCATCCTCGAAGCCGCCGGACGTCTTCAGGCGCGCCGCGACATCCACTTCCTCATCATCGGCAACGGCGCCGAGCGCGACAAGCTCCTCCGGCAATGGCGCGACGGCCGCCTCGACAACGTCACCTTCCTGGGCCAGCTCCCCTGGGAGATCGTTCCCTCCTACCTGACCCTCTCGTCGGCCTCGATCGTGCACCTAGCCCGCGCGCCTCTGTTTGAGACGGTGCTGCCCTCGAAGATGTTCGAAATCATGGCCGCCGGACGCCCCGTCGTGCTCGGCGTGCGCGGCGAAGCCGAGCGAATTCTGAACGAAGCCCGCGCCGGAGTCGTCTGTGAGCCCGGGTCGGCCGAGAGCCTCGCCGCAGCCATCGAACAGCTGGCCAGCGATCCCGCGTTATGCCGCCGCCTCGGCGAAAGCGGCCGCCAGTACGTGGTCCGTCAAGCGTCCTACCGCCACCGCGCCGCCGAGTATCTCGCCGTCCTCAACCACGCCTGACGTGCCCTCCGCCCGCCGCCAGTGGATTTCGCCACCGCAGTCCGGGGAAACGGGAAAAGTCGGTGTCGCAGGAGCACAGCTCAGCGCCGTGCTCGATCGCCAAAGCCGCCAGGTGAGCGTCGGAGGTCAGGTTGCCGCCCGTTCCCAGCGGCCCGAGCAAGTCTCGCAGGATACGCGAGTGCCGCTCGCCGGGATGGACGATCGTCGAGCACGGCTGACTGAGCCAATTGTCGATAAGATCCAGCGACCGCTCGACCGTCAGCGGCCTCGGGAGGACCGCCCTCCGCGTGCTCAGCCGAAGGAATGCCAGCAGTGTATTCCATGCAAAACCCACCGTTTCAGCGCCGGAGAGGACGGTCTCAATCCACCCACAGGCGGTGGTGTGCAAGGGAGCGTCTTCATTCACGACGTAGATCAGCAGGTTTGCGTCGGGGAGCTTCATTTCCCCAACTGGAGCTTGCGAATCAGTTCCTCGTCTTCCATCGCGTCGGCGAGGGCCAACGCCTTGTCCAGGTTGATTTCGGGTCGGAACCCCATGTTGTACGTCTTTTGCCGGAACCGCTGCGCGGCCGGACGGTGCGGGCCGGCCCCAGAGCGTATCGCTTGGTTAAGGGCTTCCTTGAACGAGAGCCCCCGCTCGCGCATGGTCTTCTTGAGCAACAATTCCACGTCGGGGTCCAGCGTAACCGTGGTCCTCATAGTGTAATCATAGCATCATTCGCTTTGCTATCAAGATGCGAGCGATCGCCGCCTACTACCACAGCCTGCGCTACCAGTCGCGGCGGCAGATCCTGGCCCGACTGCGGCACGAGCTGGCCTGGAGGCTCTACCCGCGCCCCCGCCCGGACGCCGAGTGGAACCCGCCTGGCCAGTCCCTGCTCGAGCGGTTTCAGCTCCACTACTTCGACTCGGCGCCGGGATCGGAGCGCGCCGCGCTCGAGCGCCGGATCGAAAACTGGATCGCCTCGAACCCGCCCGGCAGCTTTCCGGGCTGGCACCCCTACCCGACCTCGCTGCGCATCGTCAACTGGATCCGCGCCCTGGGCCCGCAGATGCCGGTACGGGCTTCAGATTCTCTGGCCTCGCAGGCGGCGTTTCTCGAGCGCCACCTCGAGTATCACCTCGGCGGCAATCACTTGCTCGAGAACGCCCGCGCCCTTCTCGCCGCCGGCCTGTACTTCGACGGGCCGGCCGCCGCGCGATGGACGACCAAGGCGCTGGAACTGCTGCGCCGCGAACTGTCGCATCAGGTTCTTCCCGACGGCGGCCACTTCGAGCGCTCGCCTTACTATCACGTCCTGATGACCCGTCTCGTCTCCGACGTCGTCGACCTGCTCGACGCCCGCGGCAACGCGGTCCCGCCCGAGATCGCCAGCGCCGCGCATAGAATGACTGTTTTCGCCCGCGCCCTGCGCCACCAGGACGGCGGATTGCCGTGCTTCCACGACGGACTGGCCGGCGATCGCGCCGAGCCGTCTGCCGCCGATCTCCCCCGCTCGTTTCCCGACAGCGGCTATTACATTCTCGAAGGCCCTCAGGGACGGCTGATCGCCGACTACGGCGCGCCCGGCTCGCACCCCAACCCCGGTCACCAGCACGCCGGTATTTTCTCGCTCGAGATCTCCGCCGGCGGCCGGCGTGTCATCGTCGACTCGGGAACCGAAACTTACGATCCGGGCCCGCGCCGCGACCGCCTTCGCTCCACCGCCGCGCACAACACGGTCAGCGTCGACGGGCGCGACCAGTTCGAGCTTTGGGGCGCGTTCCGCGTGGGCCGCCGGGCCTGGGTTTCCGCGGTGCGCGAGCGCCGCGAAGCCCGCTTCGAGGCTATCTCATCGGCCCACAACGGCTACGCCCGCCTCGCAGTCGAGCACCGCCGGACGATTGTGTCGCTCGCCGGCGCGGGCTGGCTCATCGTCGACGACGTCGCCGGGCGCGGCTCCCATCGACTGGAGAGCTTTCTCCATCTCGGCCCGGGGATCACGCCGGTGATCGACCGCGACCGCGTCTGCCTGCTGCCGCTCGGCTGGATTCTGCTGCCGTTCGGCGCGACGCAGCCGCCGGAAGCCCTCGACGACGTCTGCTCTCCGACGCTGGGCCGCATAGAACCGTCGCGAACGCTGCGGCTCGAGTCGAGCGGCGATCTGCCGCGGCGCTTCGGTTACTTTCTCGGGCCGCTCGCTTCCGCCCGCCTCGCCTTCGACGGCGCGGATCGCTTCCGCATCGAGGCGCCGCCGCTCGCCATTGCGTTGCGGATCGAAAAAAACGTTTTCGATTCGCTCGAAGTCGAGTACAATGATTCCTCCGACGCTACATAGAATCGTCAAGATGCCGACGCCGCATCGGCGCATTCCCCTTCTGACTCCTGACTTCCTGACTTCTTTTCTTCTTCCCCCATGTTCAGCCTGATCTTTCTGGCGGGGCTGTCGTTCGTCATCTGTTTTTTCCTCACCCCGCTGCTGCGCAACGCGCTGAACCGCGCCGGAATCCTCGACCGGCCCGACGACGACCGCAAGTTCCACGAGCGGCCGATCCCCAGGCTGGGCGGCGTGCCCATCGTCGCGTCGATGGTGCTGTCGCTCGGGATCTTCGCCTTCATTCCATTCTCCGGCTCCGACGCATTTCGCGCCGAATGGCCGGTGCTGCTGCGCCTGCTGCCCGGCGTGGCGCTGGTGTTTCTCATCGGCGCGCTCGACGACATCCGCACGCTGCGGCCCTGGCAGAAGCTGGCCGGCGAGGCCGCCGCCGCGTTGTGGCTCTACTTCAGCGGCTTCCGCATTCATGACGTGTTCGGAATCGGAAGCGGTTGGGCGCACTGGTTTTCGCTGCCGGTGACGGTCGTCTGGCTGGTGGCCTGCGCCAACGCCTTCAACCTCATCGACGGCATGGACGGCCTGGCCTCCGGGGTCGGCTTCTTCGCCACCTGCACCATGCTAGTCGCCTCGCTGTTGAAGACCGCCGTGCCGCTGCTGGGCATCCTCACCGCGCCGCTGGCCGGCGCGTTGCTCGCCTTCCTGCGCTTCAACTTCAACCCGGCGTCGATGTTTCTCGGCGACAGCGGCAGCCTCACCATCGGCTTCCTGCTCGGCGCCTTCGGACTGGTCTGGCAGCAAAAGTCGATCACGCTGCTCGGCATGACCGCGCCGCTTTTGGCGCTGGCGTTTCCGATACTCGAAGCCGGCATTTCCGTCTCGCGGCGGTTCCTTCGCGGCGATTCCATCTTCGGCGCCGACCGCGGGCACATCCACTACCGCCTGCTCGAGCGGGGCCTGACGCCTCGCCGCGTCGTTCTTCTGCTCTACGGCGTCACCAGCTCCTTCGCCATGATTTCGCTGATGATTGCCTCGCCGGAGTTCCGCCACACCGGCCTGGTGATCATCCTGTTCTGCGTGGCCTCCTGGATCGGGGTCCAGCACCTCGGCTACGCGGAGTTCACCGAAGCCCGCAAGATCATTCTCAGCGGCACCGTGCGCCAGTTGATCGCCTCGCAGACCAAGATCCGCTCCTACCGCTACGCCCTGGAGCGCGCCCGGACTCTCGAAGACTGCTGGGACCTCACAGTGGAGGCCATGCGCGAGCTGGGCTTCGATCGCGTCGAGCTCGAGTCGCCCGGCGGACTGCGCTACGAGGCCTGGCTCCACGCCGAGGCGGAGAATCCTCTCCCCGCCGATTGCTGGACGATCCGGATTCCGTTAGGCTCGCCGCTCGATCCGGCCTGGTTCGAGCTGTCGCGACGCATCGGCCGCGGCGAAGGCTACCTGATGCTCTACGCCGTGGTGGAGGCCGTCCGCGACGTCTTCCCCGTCAAGCTGCTGGAGCAACCCGCGCCGCAGCCGCTCGCCTCCGCCGCCGCCCGCGGCTGATCCCTTCCCCGGAACAGGAACGCAACTGGACTGCAAAATGGCTGCGCTTGGTATATCTGACTACCATGTGGTATGCTAGATGCCATGACGCTCGCCATTGACCGCGCCGGGCGTATCGTGGTTCCCAAAACCATTCGGGATCGGCTCGGGCTTCGTCCCGGAACGGAGTTGGAGCTATCGACGAGCGGCGATACGCTGCACCTCCGGCCCGCGCGCCAGCAACCGGCCTTGCTCCAGATCAGGGGAGTGTGGGTGCATCAAGGTGTCGCCGAAGGAGATCTGACAAAAGCGGTCGAAGAGGCGCGAAACGCCAGGATTCGTGAACTCTCGAACTGGCGATGACGGCCTTCTTCGACACTTCAGTCCTGGTCGCCGCTTCGCTTCGCGGGCACCCCCATCACGTCGCCGCACTGGCCGCTGTCAGCAGCGTCATCAGAGGAGAATACAAAGGCGTTCTGGCGGCTCACAGTCTGGCGGAAGCGTACGCGGTGCTGACCCGCATGCCGGTTCGACCGGCCATTCACCCGAGCGAGGCTCGTCGAATCCTGGAAGAGAACTTCGTCCGCCATTTCGACGCCGTCTCACTGCGGCTGGAGGAGTATCGAGAAGTGCTTCGTGACATGGCGGACGCCGGCTGGATCGGCGGCCTCATCTATGACGCGCTGCTCCTGCGCTGCGCCCGCAAGAAACCGTGCGAGCGCATTTATACGTTGAACGTCGCGCATTTTCAGAAGCTCGCCTCCGACCTCTCCGACCGGATTTGCGCTCCGTAGCGCCGGTGCCCGCTCCGCAGCCGCTCGCCTCCCAACGCCGCCGCCGCCGGCACGCTCGCCGAGCCTGCGGCCCGTACTTGCCGACCCTGCTGGGCTATAATCGTGGCGCAAGCGTGTCGCCATGACCGGCAAGAGCGTCTCTCACTACCGCGTATTGGAAAAGCTGGGCGGCGGGGGCATGGGCGTGGTCTACAAGGCCGAGGACTCCCGTCTCAAGCGGTTCGTCGCCCTGAAGTTCCTTCCGGCGGAGCTTTCCAGCAACGAGCAGGCGGTGGAGCGCTTCCGGCGCGAGGCGCAGGCGGCTTCGGCCTTGAATCACCCTAATATCGTCACCATCTACGACATCGGCGAGCACGAAGGTCGACAGTTCATCGCCATGGAGCTTCTGGAGGGCGAGACGCTGAAGGACCGGCTGAGCGGTCAGGCGATGCCCGTCGAGCAGGCGCTGGAGCTGGGGGCGCAGATCGCCGATGCGCTGGAGGCGGCTCATGACAAGGGGATCGTGCATCGGGATATCAAGCCGGCCAACCTCTTCGTGACGGCGCACGGGCCCAAGATCCTGGACTTTGGCCTGGCCAAGCTGGCGGCGGAGCGCGCGACGGGCAAGGCCTTGGCGGGCGATCCCACCATCTCCGCCAGGCACTCGCTGACCAATCCGGGCACAGCCTTGGGCACCGTGGCCTACATGTCGCCGGAACAGGTGCGCGGCGAAGACCTGGATGCGCGCAGCGACCTGTTCTCCTTCGGGGTGGTGCTCTACGAGATGACCACCGGGCGGAATCCGTTCGCGGGCAACACCACCGGGGTCATCTTTCAGGCCATCCTGGACCGGGCGCCGGCGCCGGCGGCTCGCTCGAACCCCGAGATTCCGCCCCGGTTGGAAGAGATCATCGGCCGAGCGCTCGAGAAGGACAAGAAGCTGCGCTACCAAACAGCCTCGGACCTGCGCGCGGAGCTGGCGCGGCTCAAGCGCGACACCGGCTCCGGAAGCGCCGCCGCGCCGGCGGCGCAGGCGCAGCCGCGCAAAAAGCGGGTCCTGCTTGGAGTTGCTGCGGCTCTGGCTCTTCTGTTGCTGGGAGTCGCGCTCTTCCAGCTCCTGTCCCCGCGCGAGCAGCTCGATTCACTGGCCGTGCTCCCCTTCGTGAATGACGGCGCCGACCCCGACGCCGAGTACCTCAGCGACGGCATCACCGAGAGCCTGATGAACAGCCTCTCGCAGGTGCCCAATCTGAAGGTCGTATCGCGCAGCGCGGCCTTTCGCTTCAAGGGACGCGAGGTGGACCCGCAGAAGGCCGGCGCCGCGCTGAAGGTCCGCGCCGTCCTGACTGGCCGCATCGTCCACCGCGGCGACAATCTCTCGATCCGCGCCGAGCTGGTGGACGTGCGGGAAAACCGCCATATCTGGGGGCAGCAATACAACCGCAAGATGACCGACTTGCAGGCCGTGCAGGAAGAGATCTCCCGGGAAATCTCGGAGAGGATGCGGCTGCGCCTGACCGGGGAAGATCAGAAGCGGCTCGCCAAACGCCACACCGAGAACACCGAAGCCTACCAGCTCTATCTAAAGGGACGCTATCACTGGAGGAAGGTAGACGACCAGGGGCTCTCGAAGGCCATCGAGTACTTCCAGCAGTCCGTCGGCAAAGATCCGGGCTTCGCCTTGGCTTACGTGGGTCTGTCCGACACCTACGGGACGCTGGGTTACCTCGGATTCCAGTCTCCTAAAGACGTCTGGCCGCGGGCCACCGCCGCCGCCAGAAGGGCGCTCGAAATCGACAGCTCGCTGGGGGAAGCCCACGCCGCACTGGCGCATCCGACCCTCTACTACGATTGGGAGTGGGAAAAAGCGCGCCGGGGGCTTGAAAAGGCTCTCGAGCTCAACCCCAACGCCGCCGACACCTACCACTGGTTCTCTCATTACTGGGAGATCATGGGCCGGAAGGAAGAGTCGTTGGATGCCAGCAGGCGAGCCGTGGAGCTGGAGCCACTCGATCTGTTGCTGCGCGGCCACCTCCAATTCAATTACAACCTCGCCCGCTTATACGACCAGGCGCTCGAGGAGTGCCGGAAGGCTCGCGAGATTGACCCCAATCTTTTCTGGATGAATCTCACCTGCGGCGTTGCGTTGGAGCAGAAAGGAATGCTGGAGGAGGCGATTCGGGAGCTGGAGGGGGGCGTATCCCGTTCCGGCAGAACCCCCGTGCTTATGGCCGCGCTCGGACGTGTCTACGCATTGTCGGGCAGGCAAGCGGAGGCCAGAAAGATCCTGGACGAGCTGAAAGAACGGTCGAAGCAGATTTATGTTGCGCCCAGCTTCCTGGCTTACATTCACGCCGGCCTGCGCGAAAACGACCAGGCGTTCGCGTGGCTGGAAAAGGGATACGCGGAGCGTGACGCCTGGCTGCTGCTGCTGAAGCTGGAGCCGCGATTCGATAGCCTGCGTTCGGACCCGCGCTTTGCCGACCTGGTGCGGCGGGTGGGCCTGCCCTGAGATCCTCCCGACTGAAGCCCCGCCGCTAATCCGGCTTCCGCGCGAAGACGAGAATGTGCTGGGTCGGCAGGAACTCCAGGGCCTCCCGGAACTGGAAGCCGACCGGCTCGATCTCCGACCGCACGTCCTCGACGCTCATCTTATGCAGCGGCAGGATGGGGACCGCCGGATCCTCCTTGCGGTATTCGATCAGCACCAGCCGGCCGTCGGGCTTGAGCGCGCGCCGGATGTTGGTCATCATGGCTTCCGGCTCGGAAAACTCGTGGTAGACGTCGACCAGCAGCGCCAGGTCGACGGCGCCTTCGGGCAGGCGCGGATCGCGCGCGCCTCCCAGCACCATCTCGACATTGGTGACGTTGCGGTCTTTGAGGTTTTTCGCCATCAAGTCCAGCATCCGCTGCTGGACTTCGACGGCGATCACTTTCCCGCCGGGGCCGACGCGCCGGGCCAGCCGCCAGGTGAAGTAGCCGACGCCGGCGCCCACGTCGGCCACGGTCGCCCCGGCCGGAATCTTCAGCGCGTCGAGGACTTGCTCCGGCTGCTCGCTCGCCTCGCGGTCCGGCCGCACCAGCCAGTCGGCGTGTTCGGGGCTCAACATCGGCGCAATCTGACGCCGGCGCGTGACCTTGCCCAGCCCCAGCGCCTCTTTGCCTTCGTGCTGCGCCTGAACGGGCTCGGGCGAAGTGCAGGAAAGCTGCGCAGCCGCGGCAACGATCGCCAGGAATGTGAACCGACGCTTCACTCGAGCACCTTCACCAGTTTACCGTCCCCATCCCCCATCCCCCACGCCCCATTCCCCGCCTCTAGTAAGAGCGCCGCAGCCGATCCTTGATCCGCCGCGCCAGCTTCTCGACCTCCTCGGCCTTCTTTATCGTGCGCAGGCTGAGCACCTGGTGCTCGCCGCCCTCGATCGCGTCTTTGAGTTCCTGCGACAGTTTCACCAGCTCCGACGCCTCGCTTCTCGCCTTCTTGTAATCGGCCTTCAGGAGCTCCTGCCGCTGTGATTTGCCGCTGGGCAGAAGCACGTCCGGCCTCTCGTCCGGCCGGGGCGGCGGGAAAGGCTGCTGCGGCGCGGCTTGCGCCAGCAGCCATAGCACGACGACGCAGGCTGCGGTTCCGAACATTAGCTCCTCCAGCACCTATCATAAGCCACGTCGGGGCCCCTGAGCACGATTGACCATGGTCTTTGACCATGGTACGATGGCTTCATGGAAGAGATTGCCATCTCGAAGTTCAAGGCCACCTGCCTGGGCGTGATGGAAACGGTGCGCCGAACGCGCCATCCCATCCGCGTGACCCGGTTCGGCAAGCCGATGGCGGAAGTGCATCCGCCTGCGCTGCCTCGGCGACCGAAGAATTGGTTGGGCGGCATGGCCGGAACCGCACGGATTGTAGGCGACATCGTTTCTCCAGTCTGCGACGAAGACGAGTGGGAAGTGCTTCGTTGATGAAGCTTCTACTCGACACTCACATATTACTGTGGAGCCGGCTAGAACCCCACAAGCTGCATCCTCGTGTCACTCGAGCGCTCGCTGGTGCTGGCAATGAGCTTTGGCTCTCCCCCGTAAGCATATGGGAGCTCGTGATGCTCGTCGAAAAAGGACGCCTGGAACTGGACCGTGGGGTCGAAGAATGGGTCCACGCATTGCTCAGCCAGGTGCCGATGCGGGAGGCGCCCGTCACGCGCGACGTCGCTCTGGAAACCGGGCGCCTCGGCTTCGCCCACCGCGACCCAGCCGACCGCTTCCTGGCCGCGACCGCCAGGGTCTTCGATTTGACCCTGGTGACCGCCGATCAGCGTCTCATCGACGCCCCAGGACTCTCGATCCTCGCCAACCGCTAGCCGCGCGCTAGAATGGCCCAATGGTCCGGCCCCCCATCCACGTCGGCGTCATCGGACTCGGCAACGTCGGCGGCGGCACGCTCGAGATTCTCCACGACAACGCCGCCCAGATCCGCGAGAAGCTCGGCTTCGATCTGGCGGTGCGCGCCGTCTGCTCGCGCTCGCTCGGCCGGCAGGAGCCCGCGGCAGCCGCGCTGTTTCCCGGGGTCTTCCGCACTGTCAACTGGCAAGAGGTAGTGAGCCGGCCCGACATCCATATCGTCGCCGAGCTGGTGGGCGGCGCGGGCGTGGCCGCCGAGATCGTGCGCGCCGCCATCCGCAACGGCAAGTCCGTGGTCACCGCCAACAAGGAGCTGATGGCCGCCGAGGGCCCGCAGATCTGGGACGAGGCCATCCGCGCCGGCATCTGCCTCGCCATGGAGGCCTCAGTCGCCGGCGGCATCCCCATTCACGCCGTGCTGCGCGAGGGGATCTCGGGCGACCGCGTCGAGGCCCTGTTCGGAATCCTCAACGGGACCTCCAACTACATCCTGACGGAAATGGAGAAGCGCGGCGCGGCCCTCGACGCCGTGCTCGCCGAGGCTCAGCGGCTCGGCTACGCGGAGGCCGATCCGGGCGCGGATATCGACGGTCACGACGCCCGCTCCAAGCTCGCCATTTTGGCGGCCCTCGCCTACGGCGTGCGCGTCCTGCCGTCGGACATTTACCTCGAAGGGATCCGCCGCATCTCGCCGATGGACTTTTCCTACGCGCACCGCCTCGGCCACACCATTCGACTCCTGGGCGCGGCGCGCCAGACCCCGGACGGTTTGCTGCTCTCAGTGCGGCCCGCTCTCCTGCCGCGCTCCGCGATCCTGGCCCACGTCGATGGCGCCTACAACGCCATCTGGGTCAAGGGCGTTCACGGGGCCGATACCTTTTACTACGGCCGAGGCGCCGGAGCCCGGCCCACCGGCGTGGCCGTGGTCAGCGATCTGATGCGCGTCGCCCGCGAGCTGGTCAACGGCAGCCCCGAGCGGGTCTCGCCGTTCGCCCACGACCGCCTCCGCCAGTACGCGCCAATTTCCATTTCCCGCCAGGTGCGCCCCTACTATTTGCGGTTCCGCGTTATGGATCGCCCCGGGATTCTGGCCGCGCTGGCCGCGATCCTCGCCTCGGCTCACATCAGCCTGGAGGCGGTGCTGCAGGAGCCCTGCGCCAACAAGGAAGACCTGCCGTTCGTGATCACCCTGGAGCCCGCCCCCGAACAGGCCGTTCGCGAGGCGGTGGAAAAAATGAGCGGACTCGACTTCCTGCTCGAGCCGCCCCTGGCCCTGCCGATGGAGCCGCCGCTGGGGTAACACGGTCCCCGCGCTGTGAGCTACGGCCTTACCTCCAGCGCATACTCGCGCAACAGCCGCGGGCTGCCGTCGGCGGTCAAGCCGGATAGGCGGACCCAGTAAGGTCCCGGCTCCAGCCGAGAGCCATCGACCCGCACCCGCAGCTGATCTCGCTGCTCTCCCGGGGCGCCCCGCCCCGACCAGGCGGTCGGCCCGGTCTCGGCGACCACCTCCACAGCATACGAAGAGTAGGCGTCGAGGGCCCGCAGGTCCATCTGCAGCCAAAAGCCTCCAGCCGCCTCAGCCGCGCCCAGCGCCGGGCCCGGCTCGTCGGCTGCGCGGTAGGTGCGTAGCTCCAACACCGGCGCCGGCGCGCCGCTGCGGGGAACCTGCTCGCCGCTGGACGGTACCAGCCCTGGCGCCGCCGGCCGGCTGAGATTCACGTACAGGGCCAGAGCGGCCAGCGCCGCCGCCACGCCCCAGGCCGGCTGCGGCAGCCACCAACCGCGTACCCACCCCTTCTCGTTCGCGGCTGGCTTGGGCGGGGGCTCGGCGTTCTCCAGTACTTCCAACAACTTGCGGCCTGCCTCCAGCTTTTGGACACACGTCCGGCACCCCAGATAGTGCTCGGTGAAGGCCACCTCTACCTCAGCCGGCAGCTTTCGCAGCAGGTAGCGGTCCACCAGGTCGTGCTGTTCAATCTCTGCGTGGGTCATCTATGTATCTAGTGCCCCGAGGCCGGCTTTTTTCTCAACAATATTTTGTCCCCGGGCCGCTCCTCGCCCATCTCCTTCCGAAGCAGGGCTGAAAGGCGCTCTTTGGCCCGATACTTGCGGAGACGGAACTGCGTTTCACTCAAGGCGAGATCCTGGCAGATCCGCTCCGCGTCTTGCTCCTGGACGTAGAACCGCACCAGGACCTCCCGTTCGGCCGGCTCGAGCTTCCCGAGCACCTCGGCGACCAGACGGCGCTGTTGGCGTCGGACCGCCAGCTGCTCGGGGTCGGGCGGTTCCGTCAGGGGTTCCGGCGGCGCCTGCGGCTCGGACCGCCGGCGCATGGCCTCCGCGATGCAGCCGGCCGCCTGCCGGTGCGCGATCGTGTACAGAAAGGCTGGCAGCTTTTCCGGCCGCTTGACTTGGCCCGCCCGGATCGCCGCCGCGGCAGCCAGGAACGTGTCATGCACCTGATCGTCGACCTCGTAACTTCGCAAATGGTGGCGGAAGAACAGGCGCAGTCCCGGACTGAACTCCTCGTAGAAGGATTCCAGGCCGGACGGGTCCTCGGCGTGGATTCGCGCCACGATGCTCTGCCAACGCGCGGATTCTTCGACGGGCTCCGCCGCCATCGCTGCCGCTCGGGGCTGGCAAGCGAAGCGCGCCCACCTCACCGGGACCCGCCCCGGTGCGACCCGACCAGAAAGAACGCCGCCCAGTAGCGCGGCTCGGACCGCCAGTCGCCGGCCTGGATCATTTCCATCTGCGCCTGCCGCAGGGCCTCGGCCCGATCGACGCCGCCCGGCAGCAAGCGCCGATACAGCGCCTCGGCGAGGGCGCCGCTCTCATCCGGAATTCTCCAGCGCGTCGCGCAGACCGACTGCGCGCCGGCCGCCAGAAACGCCCGAGCCAGGCCCATTATGCCGGCTCCCGGCAGGCTCGTCCCCGCTCCCGAGGCGCACCCGCTCAGCATCACCATCTCCGCCTGCGCCGGCAGTGTGGCGATGTCCAGAACGGTGAGCTTCTCGAGACCCGGTCCCTGACGGGGCATGCTCAGCGCCACGAAGGAATGATTCGCCCGCTTGGTGTCGACCACGACATGGGAGCTGAAATGCCAGTAGCGATACGATTGCTGCGCCAACCGCCGCAACTGGCCCTCGGTCACGTCGAACCCGGTGAGCAGCGTGCTGCGGCCGGCGTCGAACAGCCGCGCGCAGGCCCGCACTTCCGCCTGGCTAGCCACCAGCCGCGGGAACCGCTCCGCGCCTGCGGCCCCGGCAGGCCGGCCGTTCCAGCGCGGATCCGAGCGGTTCACCACCGGATCGGCCACCGCCAAAAAGTCCCGCTCGTAACGGCGCTCCCCCAGGCGATCCAGGATCTGTCGTATAGATACTGATGGGGTATAGCTGAAGGAGTGCTCCTCGACCAGGCGCCGCGCCCGGGAGCCGCCGGGGGCCGGTAGCGCGGCGAACGGAATCGAGGCGATCTCCCCGTCGGCGGCGATGATCCAGTGACGTTTCCCGAGCAGCGCTGGATCGACTCCACCCAGGAGCTTCTGGTAGACCCTCCGTGCCGGCAAAGACCAGTCCGTGTTTCCTGTTTCCAGCGACTCCAGCAACCGGCGGATCTCCCCGCGCCACTGCGGCGGCGGCGCCAGCCGGTAAAAACGGGCCTCGGCGGCGGTGATTGCCCATAGATAAGTCCCGGCGCCGCCGCTGTGGAAGTTCAACAACAGCTCGTCGGAGCGCAAATCCCGCTGCGCCTCCTGGAGTTGCGTAGCGGGCGCGAATACTCCGCTGCTGGCCACCGGATCCTCCAGACGCAGCCGGGCCTCGAAGTCGCGCAGCTCGGCTTCCTGCCCGACCAGACGCTGCGCTGCCCCCGGCTGCCCGGCTGCGGCGTGCGTCCGCAGCACCTCGAGGCGTCCGAGCCGGTCCGCGTATCGCGTCCAAAGGCCGGGATCCGAGGCTTGCCGGCTGGCCTCCGGCCGCCGCCCTACCAGGGTCCGCAGACTCTGCGCGCGCCCCATTTCGACGGCGTGAAACGCTTCCGGCGCCGCGCCGCCCTCGCTGACGGCGAGCTCGCACAGTACGTCGGCCAGGGCGGCGTACGCTTCCTGATGGGTCACTTCAAACTGCACTTGCAGCGCGTCGGTGGGGACCAACCCGGCGCGGATGGATTCCAGCGCCTCAACCGACCGCCGCAAATCCGCCGCCGCCGCCGTCAACCCGCCCAGCGCCCGATGGCCCTTGGCGCGCAGGTAATGCGCTTGCCAGAGGTCCAACCGGTTATCTCGTTGCCGCGCGCCGATCACCGCCTGATCGAACAGGTCCATGGCCGCCCGAACCTGACCACGCTCGAGCTCCACGCGGCCCAGGAACATATACGACCGCGTCAAACTCGCCGACGCTCCCAGTCCGCGCCGCACCTCCAAACCCCGCTCGAACGCCTCGCTGGCCCCCGCAAACTGCCGCAAGCCGAGAAACGCCACTCCCCGCAGGTCTTCGACCCAGGCCTCAAAATTGCGCTCACCCGACTCCCGCGCGGCGCGAAGCGCCGCCTCCAGTCGCACCAACGCCTGACGGTGCTGCCCCTGCCGTAGTTCCACCACCGCCAGGTTCGCAAGGATCGCGGCTCGCAGCGGGGATCGAGGGTTTCCCTCCAACTGCGGCAACGCCCGTCGGCAGATCCGCGCGGCGTTTTCCATGTCGCCCTGGTAGACGTACAGCGCGCAGATGTTGCTGTCGATAGCCGCGAGGTTCTCGCGATCCCCAGCCGCCGCCGCCCGCGCGCGCGCCTGCAAGAACTGTCCTAGCGCCCCGCCGTAGTCGCTCAGCCGCAGCAGGCAGGCGCCGATTCCCCGCAGCAACCTCCCCTCCCACTCGCTGGACGCCCCCAACCGCTCCGCTTCTTGCTGAGCCGCGCGGTAGTGACCGAGCGCGTCGAGGTAGCGCGCCTCATGAAACGCCGCTACGGCCTGCTGCACCAGGACCGACCCGGGCGGATCGACCGCTGCCGCCGCACGCCGCTGGCCCCCGGGCGCAAACAAAAATAGAGAAGTAACGCAGGCTGCCGCCGCGATAATGCAAAAGATATTTGCGGTCGTTTTCTCGCCCGTGCTGCCCACGGCGAGATTATGGGGGATTGTTGTCGCTTTTGCAAGTAAATCCCCCTTTTTATTGAGGCTGTCTAAGGCCCCTGAGCCCCGCTGGGCTTGTTAAATGCGCCGAGGCATCGATCTTCTCTTCCGGTCCGGTTAGAAACCGAAATCCGGAATAACGATTGGATCGGGCATTCTTTGCAGGGTTTTCGCAGAGTGTTCTCAGGATTTGGCACGTTAAGCGTCAGAATCGCAGGTTTTTCCCTGCGAAAGACCCCCTCGGTTTCATGCTAGCAGGCCGGTCCAAGCATTCCGGCGCCGGACGCCCCCTCGGTGACCCGAAGACTTTGAAAGCAAGGGACTTAATTTTTTGCCCGCCGCCGTGAACGGCCCGCGGCCGGCCCGGGGTTCTCTCAACACGGCGTGAACGTAAAGACCGCCACCCCGACGACGAACCACAGCAGCGCGAACAGCACCCCGTACCCGAAAAAGCTCCGGAAATCAACCCGTGCGATCGCCGCCACGATCATGTACCAGAACGGCGAGATCAGGTTCCCCATGTGGTCCCCGACGCTCATCGACAGAATGCCCCGCTGCACCGACACCCCGACAGCCGCGGCCGCGCGCGAGGTGACCAGGCCTTGTACCGCCCATTGGCCCCCGCTGGACGGAATAAACACGGCAAAGACGGTGCTGATGACGGCGGTCAATAGCGGAAAGGTCAACGGTGTAGCCACCGAGGCCACCACCCCGGCCACGGCCTCGCCGGTAGTGGTGTGTTGCATCAGGCCCCCACAGCCGGCGTAGAGGTGATAAATCACGATCACCGGCCAGCCCGACACCACCGCCTGCTGCAGCGACTTGGTGAACGCGTACACGCTGCCGTGCAGCAGCAGGCTGAACAGCAGCAGCAGCGTGTTGAGCCCGTTGATGTCCAGGCCCAGCCGCCGGACTCCGAAGTGAATGTACAGCCAGCCCCCCAGCGCCAGGCAAAGCGCCAGCGCTCCCCAGCGGCCTCGCTCCATCCGCTGCCAGAAGCTCAGCGCTCCGGGCTGCTCGGCGGCGGGCGGTTCCAGGAGCGCACTGGTTCCGGGAAAGCTCGACACCGGCCGGCAGGTCTTCGGCTTGAGCAGGCACCCGGCGGCGATTACCGCGACCGTAAACACTACCTCGTGCAGGATCGCCGCCGGCGACCAGATGGTCGTCGAAAGAGGTATCAGACCGATCGCCTTTTCCAGGAAATGCCCGGGCGTGGCCACCAGCAGCGGCGCGCTGGCCGACAGCCCATACTGCCAGGTGGCGCCGGCGGCCCAGATCACCGCCAAAAAGAACGGGAAATCGATGGCGATTCCCTTACGCTCGGCCTGGCTGGCGAAATGCGCCGCGATGACCGGGCCGAGCGCCACGCTGAGCCCCCAGTTCAGATACGCCGTCACCGCCGAGCCGAGCGCCGCGATCACGATCACCTGGTTGGCCGTCTTCGGGATCCCGGAGAGCGCTACAACCGTTCGCCGGAAGAAGGGCGTGGATCCCAAAACCGAGCTGAGCACGATGATCAGCGTCATCTGCATCGTGAAGCCCAGCAGCATCCAAAGCCCCTGGTAGTAGGCCTCCATCGTGCGAATCAGCGTGTTGCCCAGGGCCAGCGACGCGCCGAACAAAAGGATCACCAGCAGAATCGACGCCGTGATGGCATCCGGCGCCAGTCGTCCCATCCACTTCGCAAAACGATCCATATTCCACCGCGACAGCGATAGTCTAGAAGGGATGCGCCGGCCAGTCTACCTCGCCCTGGGGGCAGTCTTCTTTGCGCTGGCGGTGGCCGGGGCCGTGCTGCCCGGGCTTCCCACCACGCCTTTCATCCTGCTGACCAGCTATTGCCTGGTGCGGTCGTCGCCGAAGCTGCACGCCCGCCTCCTGGCTTCGCGGCGCTTCGGGCCGCTCCTCGAGAACTGGGAGCGGCGCCGCGCCGTCACCCGGCGCACGAAGTGGACAGCGCTGATCGCCGCTTCAGCAATGATCGGTGCCTCCGTTCTGTTCGGCGGCTTCCCGCCCTTGGGCCGGGCCCTTCTGGTGGCGGTCGGCGCCATCGGCATCTTCGTTGTGGCCCGGCTCCCCGTGGTGGAGGATTGAATACCGGCTACTTCGCGTACCGGTCCGCGCCCAGAAAATGCAGCGATACGTAAGGCTCGTCGCCGACCACCCAACTGTCGTGCGGAACCGCCGGGATGTGGAACACATCGCCCGCCCGCAGCTCGATGACCCGGCCATCCCCGAGCGCCGCCGTCGCCATTCCTGACAGTACTAGACCTACATGCTCGACCGTGCAGCGCGGCTGCCCGACGCCCGGCCCGACGTGCAGCGACCATCTCCAGCCGGGCTCGTACGTCGCCCGCCCGATGGTCACGCCGCCGAGCCGGACCGTCTCAAACTTGCCCTTCTCGAAGACCACCGTTTCGTCCGGCGCTTCGAAGCGCTTCAGGATCACCTCGACCGTTGCGCTCATCGCCGCCTCACCCAGATCGGCGAGCTCCAGGCCAGCTCGCCGTCGGCCTGTTCGACGCGCACGTAGTAGTAGCTCTCGCCCGGCGACGCCTCGTTGTCGACAAACTCGAAAGACGCCTCGCGCGTCCCGGGGGCGCGCGTGAGAATAAACTTGTTGTTCTTCACCAGCTCCAGCTTCTGAATCGGCGCGGTGCCGATGATTTTCGCCGCGATCCTCGGCTGCCCCCGCGTCTCGAAAATGTCGCCCATCAAGTGCGTCCCGGCACCCGGATCCTCCATCCGGAAGTCGACGATGATGGCGTCGGTCGAGGCGTAGGTGTGCCGGCGACGCATGGCGTCGACCAGGGCGCGGCGGGTGAACTCCTCGGTAACTATATTGGTGTAGGAGGTATGAGTCGAAATGTGGTCGGAGCTGGCCTGCACGCCTAGCTTGTAACCCTTGGCCCAGGCGTTCCAGACGTAGCCTAGCGGGCGCTGCCCCTGGTGGACTGGCTTCGACCGTTTCGGGTCCCACCACCGCGGCGCGCCCTCGTGCTCGTAGTTGGACTCGAAGCCCTGGTAGATCTCGACCAGCGGCTCGACCTCCGGATCATTGTCGCGCCAGTCGGTGCCCTGCTGGGTGGCGGAGGTGTGGACCATGGTGATCCCGCCGGTGGCCTTGAGATACGGATAGAGAACCGGCCCGGTGTCGGCGCCGCCCTTAGCCTCGGCCGGCGCGATCCGCAGCACCGCGTGGCCGCGCTCGGCCCAGACAATGTTGCGGTGACCGTTGGGATAGTTGACGCTGCGCTCGTAGCCGAACAGCGGAACGAACCGCCCCGGGACGTGAAACAGGTCGTTGGATTTTTGTGTGAGCCACCAGTAGTACTCGATGTCACCGCCCATCTGATGATCGCCGACGTGACCGACGTCGAGCGAGGCGGCGTTGATCTCGTAGCGGTAAAGATCCTCGAGCGAGCCGTCGCCGGCGCCGTCGCCGGAAAACTCTGTGTGGCGGTGCAGATCGCCGCGGTAGATCCGGTAGGTCTTGCCGCCCAGCGTCATGCGGTAGTCGCGAATGCGGCGCAGGTCGTCGGCCTCGCGCGGGTGCGGCGATGGCGGGCCGGCCAGCGCCGCGGCGACAGCGCGCGTCGGCGGTGGCGAAACGCTGCCGCGCGGCGCCGGGAAGCTCGCCGTGAACAGGTCGTGCTCGTCCGGGCGGCCCTGCGGAAAGTTGCGCTGGTCGGCGGGCCACACCGCGCGCATCGTGTTGTCGATTCCGGCGACGAGCGCAGCCCGCATACTGTTGCGCCCGGCGCTCGAGGGCAGCCAGATCGCTGGCAGCCACCGGTCGGTTTCCCAGCGGGTCACGTAGAATTCCCAGCGTCCGCTGTTGGCCCAGTTGTCCTCGCGGGAATTGACCGCAGACGTCCGCGCGCGCAACAGCATCCAGGGGCGGCCGGAAGAGTCGAAGGCCAGAACCGGTGACTGGTGGAAACGCCGCATGCGGTCGGAGAGCGCGCCCGCGGCCGTCGCCGCAACCTCGCGCCATTCGTTCCCGGCGAGCATCGCCGCGCGGATCGAGCGGTCGGTGTAGAGTTTGTTCGCCGCCGGGTCGTCCACCGCCCAGTCCTTCCCCCAGTGCGATCCGGATTCTTCCCAGGCGATCCACGGGCCCGAGGTCGAGCAGGCGATCGACGGGCGCGCCGCGAAACGGTTATTGCGGCTCACGTCGTGCAGCGCGCCGGCGCGGCCGGCGCTGTAGCGTCTTGCGTATATCTGATAGGTTCCCGAGCCGTAGCCGTCCCACGCCGTCCACACGCCGCCGCTGGGGTCCGCCGCGATCGCCGGGTGCCAATGATCGCCGGGGCCTTCGCTCAGCGCCACTTCGCCCGACCAGCGGCCTTGGCGAAAACTCTTCAGCAGGATCTGGGCGCGCCGTTGGCGGAACCCCTGCCAGGCGACGTGCAGGTCGCCCGCACGATCGACAGCCACGGCGGGCGAGACGTTCGGCCCTTCGCCCGACGTGACGGTCTCGACAGCGCCCCAGCGGCCGTTCTCCAGCCGCCGCGCGCGCAGTTGAAAAACACCGTCCACGTTCTGCGACCAAACCACCCAGACGCGCCCCGCGCCATCCGCGGCGATCGCGGGCTGCTGGTGATCGCCCGGGCCGGAGACGACGGCGGGCGGCTCGCCGCGCCGGGCGGCCAGCAGCACGTCCGCCTTGTCGCGGTAGCCGAGCCAGGCCGTCCAGAGGCTCCCGTCGCGCGCGACGGCGGCGGCTGGAAAGTCGTCCTGATAGGCGCCGTCGGTCAGCCGCTCGCTCTCCGGAACGCGCTCCACGGTGACGTTGCCGCCGAAAAACGCCGCCGCCCGGCCATAGTCCACGCCTTCAAACTCGAAATCGCCGTGCGCCGTCGACACGCGCGCCTTGGCGCCGGCGCCGCGTACTCGCGCCACCACGCCCGCTTCGATCAGGCGCTGGATCGGGGGCTGGCCGACGACGGTAGTGCCGCGGCGCTGGTCTTCGAGGTTGCCGACTCGGGTCTGGAGCTTCCAGCCGCGCGTGCCGTCGACGCTGTCGCCCGCCGCGAATCGCCAGCCCTCGAGCGACGCGATCTCGCCGCCGCTGATCTCGATCGAGCCGTCCCAGGTTTTGCCGGCCGTGTCGGTCTCGCCGAAGACGATGCGGTACGACCGCTGCTCCACCGCCGCGGCCTGCTGCGGCCTGGTCGCGACCTGCTGGCGCGCCGCGACCACCACGCCTATCACTACGACCAGCGCCGCCAGAATCGCCCGCTTCACCGCTCCCTCCTCACAGGCATCGTGAAGGCCCCGTTGGCGGCCACGTCCCACACCGCCAGCCGCATCCATTTCCAGTTCGCCGCCGGGATCCGCCAGTCGAACTCCGCTTCCCCGAACGCCGCCGTCGTCTCGAGCCGGATTTCACGGCGCTCGGTGGCCACGCCGTCGCCCCACACGACCTCGGCCATCCGTAGGGGAAACGTCCACTTCACTCGCGCCCGAACGCGGGTCGCCGCCGCCCCGGGCTCGATCGAGTGTTCCGGAATCAGCACCTCGCCGGTGGACACAAAGTACTCGCCCTTCTCGAGCGTCTCGGCCACCGCCGCGTAGTTGTCAAACGACGGCAGCGACTTGAGCTTCAGGTAATTCACGTTCATGTGCGCGTAGAGCTCGTGCGTGTCGTCGATCTTGAACACGTCGACCTCGGCGAGCAGCTTCTTGTCGAGACCCCAGTTCTGCATGTCGTCGAGCAGGCGCAAGGGACGCTCGCCCAGGCGCGGCGACGCCAGGTTGCTCGGCATCTGCTTCCAGCCGGCCCCGAGGTAGCGCGGGTCGAGAAAATAGTCGAGACTACGTATCAGATCGGGGTATCCGGTGGAGCCCTTGGTGCGCGGGTGCGTCTGCCACATCAGGCCCTTTTCGCGCCGCACCAGCTCCAGCATGTCGGCCGGGCTGCCGGTGCTGTAGATCGAGCCGCGCTTGGGATCGGCCGTTGCGAACGGCCGGCCCTCGGGCCGGCGCAGATACCACCACACCGGCCGCGGGAAAAATACCGCCCAGTGCCCGCCCAGGTGCACGTTGGCTTCCTCCGCCGGCAGGATCAGAAACTCCCCGTCCGACTGCGTGCGGCACGCCTGGAACAGCGCGTCGAGCTCCGCCAGCCGAACCTCCCCGGTGTCGCTCGGGTGGCCGTCGCCGTGAAAATCCATGATCATGGCGATGTCGACGCCCATGCGCTTCAGCACGGGCTTGAACGACGGAACTTTCTCGAACCCCTCGCGCATGGCCGTGACGGCGTAGCCGAAGTGCCAGTGCGTGGCCATGGTCTTATAGCCGGGGAGCCGCGGGAAACGGTCGCCGTTGGTGTAACGCAGCACATCGTCCGCGTCGGCGCCGGGCAGGAGAAACAACGCGAGGCGCTGCTCGGTCCTCGGCGGAGCGTTCATCCACGGGTAGTAGCGGGTGCCGTCGTCGGCGTGCTGGCGGACGCCGAGCTCCAGGCCGTCGGGGCCGGAGCCGCTTCGCACGTACCCGAGGTCGTTGGTGACGTCGCGGGCGAAGAAGTACTGGTGGGGCGGCGGGAACACGGCCAGCGAGCCGGGAAGAGCCGTGGCCAGCAGCGCGCGGCGGCCGACCGGCGTAGCGCGAGTCTCGCGAGCGGCAACGCGCACGGCGGCATCGTAGAAGTAGGCCACGTCGTCCGCCGCGGTCGTCACCACCGCCTCCTGCTGGATCAGCCGCGATCCGGGGAAAAACGTCCAGGCTACGCCGCCCGAAAACAGCCCCATTTCGAGCCCGCTGAAATAAACCTCGACGCGGTCGCCCGCCGTGCGCGCCCGCGCCGCTCCCAGCCGGAACTTTCCCCCCGCGCTCTGGATCTCCTCCGGCCTGCGCCCCGGATGGTCGAAGAAAGCGTCCCACCCGCCGCGGCGCTTCCCGGTCGTGACCGAGTAGACCGGCTGCGCGTCGCGCAGCACGCGCGTCCCGCCCGTCGAGATTTCCCGGATCAGCGCCGCCTCGGGATCGAGCGCGAACACCGCTCGCCACGGCCGCTTGGCCTCATCGCTCCAGGCGACCACCAGCTCGCCGCCCCGCTGCTCCACTCGCACCGCTCCCGGACGATAACCGATGAGATCGACCGAAACCGCCGCCGAAGCCACCAGCGGCGCCAGCGCCAGAAGCACCCGCATACGTCCGCATTATAGCGGATGCGGCCGATGGGGAAGGGAGCGTAGCCTCGCCTGCGTTTTGAGAAGCCGCTCTACCCATCTGGCAGCCCGAAAGCCTCCTTGATCGCATCCATTTTGGCCCGGACTTCCTGAGCGACTTCTCCCGGCTGCATCTGCTCAGCGATCAGATAGAACTCTTTCTTGCCGATCGGCAGTTGGGCTGCATTGAAGAACTCTGGCAACAGGGTCTTGCTCGCCGGGGTCGCGCGGAGGTAATCAGTTGTCTGTAGAGGATCACGATAGACTGCTGGGGGGAGTTGGTCGCGGAGGTACTTCTCAGCCACCGGGCAGAACAAAGGCAGGGCTTGCGGCTGGATGAAGCGGCACAAGGCCACTGGATGAACCAGGTAGCTTTCAGACTCATAGCGTTCCCATCGCAAGACCACCAATCCGTCCGCTCCGACCTCGTGTTCGGGCAGCCCGCGGTTGTCGCCGTCCAGCAGGAGTACTCCGCGAATTTGAGGGCAAATCGCGCGGAGGGCGAAAAAGTGCGCGCGTGCCTCTTGGGGATGGTGTCCCCGATTGGCGTGCCAGAAGGGATGATTCACGAACCACTCGTGCAAGCGATGACTCAAGACACGAGCCCACGCGGCGAGCAGGTTGAAATCGCTCTCTCCTTCGACGTACAGGATGCCGGGGGACGCCTCGGCTCGCAGGATGTCCATTGCAGTCAAGCGGCGCAGGGCCTGTGTGACTTGATCCCGCTCCCCGCCGCCAACGAGCCGGTGCGGCTCGCGAAAGAACGAAAGAATCTTTTCGGGGTCGGTATCGTCGATCAGCACCTCGGAATGGGTCGCGATGACCAACTGGCTAGACCGCTCGGCGGCAATTCGGCGAAGCCGGTCGTAGATCTGCTTTTGCAGGATCACGTGGAGGTGGGCGTCGGGCTCATCCAGCAACAGAACCGAAGCCGGGCGGGCGTGGAAGAAACTCAGCAGAAGGAGGACCTGGTGAAATCCGCTGCCGGCGCTAGCGATGTCCAATTGGGGCAATCCCTCCTTTCCCTTGCCTTTAGGAACGCCGGGCAGATACTCGCAGAGGATGAACGGCCTTCCCTCGTACTCCGGCGGTAGCAGTCGATAACCGAAGATCTCTTCGACTTCATGGCAAAGAACGTTCCAGCCAGTCTTGTCGTCTTTCTGGTAGACCTCCAGCAGCAGGTTTCGCAGGATGTCGCCGGCCTTGCCCTGTCCTATCAGCAGGTCTTGATACGGGCGGTCATGACCGGTTTCTTCGGCGCCGATACCTGAGAAAGGAGGTACGTGGACGACACGGACATCTTCGGCCGCCTGCGGGATGTTCCCAATTTGACCTGCCGACGGCTTGACGTAGATGAGTTCGGTGTTCTGGTATCGAAACTCAAAGGTCAGCTCCCACAGGCCAGCGGGAGTCCCTTCCAGGGTTATGGTAAGCACGCGGGGCTGTCCCGGCTTCTGTCCGGCTGCGGCATCTTCCCTTTTGAGCGCGGTCAGCGTATTGGTCCAGAGAAGGTTCATTTCCCTGAGAGGAAGGGCCGTGAAGTCCTTGCGGGTCAGCGGAACACCTGTTCGTTCCTTTGCGGTAGACCCCGTGTCGGGACCGCGGCGTTCTTTCCAGCGGCGCAGGGCCAATTCCCAGATCGCGATGGCCTGAAGGAGCGTCGTCTTGCCAGAGTTGTTCGGACCAGCAAGGACGATGTGATCCGAGAGGTCAAATCGGTGCCGCTCGAATCTCTTGAAGTAAGAAACCTCTACTGCCGCAATCATCGTTCGACGGCCATGCTAGCACACCCTGGCTAGCGGCAACTAACGGCCCACTAATCTTCATCGTCGCCCATAGCCCGCCGCACGCCGCCTATAATAGTTCCTCCATGTCCCGCGACATCCGCAACGCCGTCGTGCTCGGCGCCGGCGCTATGGGCGGCCGCATCGCCGCGCATCTCGCCAACGCCGGGGTCAACTGCCTGCTGCTCGATCTCGATCCGCCCACCGTCGCCCGGCTCCTCGACGCGGTGAAAAAATCCCGCCCGCCGGCCCTGTTCACCGCGGGCACGGCGCAGGGCATCCGCACCGGCACGTTCGCCGCCCACCTCTCCAAGGTCGCCGCCGCCGACTGGATCATCGAGGCCATCGTCGAGAACTTTGACGCCAAGCGGGCGCTGCTCGCCGAGCTCGACCGCCACCGCCAACCCGGCACGCTGGTCACCTCCAACACTTCCGGGCTGCCCATCGGGGCCCTCGCCGAGGGCCTCTCCGACGACTTCCGCGCTCACTGGATGGGCACGCACTTTTTCAACCCGCCGCGCCAGATGCGTCTTGTTGAGATCATCCCGACGCCCGCCACGCGTCCCGACGTGGTCGCCTTCGTCCGCGACTTCTGCGACCGCCGCCTCGGCAAGGTCGTCGTCACCGCCAAAGACACGCCTAACTTCATCGCCAACCGCATCTTTCTGTTCGCCTTCATGCACCTGCTCAAGATCATGCAGGCGCACGGGCTGACCATCGAGGAAGTCGACGCCCTCACCGGCACGCTCATCGGCCGCCCGCCCATGGCCACTTTCCGTCTGGCGGACTTCGTCGGCGTCGACGTCTGCGTCTTCGTCGGCGAAAACGTCCATCGCCTCTGCCTCGGCGACGAAAAGCGCGACGTCTTCGTCCCGCCCGACTTTCTCCGCCGCATGATGGAGAAAGGCTGGATCGGCGACAAATCCGGCCAGGGCTTCTTCCAGAAGGTGAAGGGCGCGCCCGGCGCCGGCCGCCTCGTCCTCGACCTGAATACCTTCGACTACGTCCCGCCGCGCCCGCTCGACCTGCCCGGACTCGACGAAGCCCGCCGGATCCGCGATACCGGCGAGCGCATCCGGCATCTCGTCAACCGCGACGACCGCGCCGGCCGCTTCCTCTGGGACACCTGGAGCGAGCTGCTGCTCTACACCGCCGCCCGCATCCCCGAGATCGCCGACGACATCGTCGCCATCGACCAGACCATGCGCCACGGCTTCAACTGGGAGCTGGGTATGTTTGAGATCTGGGACCGCCTCGGCCCTGCGGACTCTGCCCGCCGCATGGAGGCCGAGGGCAAACCGTTGCCGCCGCTCGTCCAGAAGCTCCTCAGCACCGGCGCCGGATCCTTCTACCGCCAGGAAGCCGGCGAGCGAATCTATTTCGACCTGGCCGCCGGCGCGCACCGTCCGATTCCGTCCCTCCCCGGCGTCATCACGCTGGCCGGCCTCAGCGCCCGCCGCGAAGCGCTGCGCGCCAACGCCTCCGCCAGCCTCCACGAGCTCCCGGGCGGCATCCTCTGCCTCGAGTTCCACTCCAAGGCCAACTCCATCGACCCCGACGTCATCGCCATGATCCGCGCCGCCGTTGAAGAAACCGACGCGCGCTACGAGGGACTGGTAATAGGCAACGAGGGCCGCAACTTCTCGGTCGGCGCCAACCTCCGCTTCCTGCTGGAGCTCGCCCGCGACCGCCGCTGGGTCGATATCCGCGCCGCCGTCGACGCCGTGCAAAGCGCCTGCCTCCTGCTGCGCGACTGCCGCAAGCCCGCCGTGGCCGCCGTCTTCGGCCAGACGGTAGCCGGCGGCTGCGAGATCGCCATGCACGCCGCGCGGCGACAGGCGCTGGCGGAAACCTTCATGGGGCTCCCGGAAGTGGCCGTCGGCCTGATCCCCGCCGCCGGTGGAACCAAGGAGATGCTCGCCCGCTGGGCCGGCCCGGCCGCCGCCAACCCCGACCCGCTACCCTACTTGAAAGAGGTATTCGAGATCCTCGGCATGGCCAAGGTCTCCGGCAGCGCCGCCGAGGCCCTCGACCTCCGCTACCTCGGCCCCGACGACGCCGTCACCATGAACCGTGACCGCCTCCTCGAGGACGCCCGCCAGACGGCCCTCGCCATGGCCCGCGCCGGCTACAGCCCGCCGCCCGGCCCGCATCTGATTCCCGTCGCCGGCCGCCCCGGCCGCGCCTCCCTCCAGCTCAGCCTTTACATGATGCGGACGGCCGGCTACATTTCCGCCTACGACGCCCAGGTCGGCGAGCGCCTCGCCTATGTATTAACCGGTGGAGACCTCTCCGCCCCCGACCTCGTCCCCGAAGCTTACCTCCTCGAGCTCGAGCGCGAGAGCTTCCTCTCCCTCTGCGGCGAACCAAAAACCCAGGACCGAATGGAACACATGTTGAAAACCGGCCGCCCCCTGCGAAATTGACCCAATCGACAAATCAACAATTCGACAAATCAACAAATGGCTTGCCCCGAAGCCTCGGCCTGCTCCATGCGGCGGCCCTCAACATGACCAACATGGTCGGCACCGGCCCCTTCATCACCATCGCCGGCGCCGAGGGAATCCTGGCGTCGATGCACGGCCCGCAGGCCCTGCTCGGCTGGCTGGTCGGCGCCGTCATCGCCCTGGCCGACGGCATGGTCGTGGCCGAGCTCGGCGCGGCGATGCCCGCCGCCGGCGGCATCTATGTATTCCTGCGCGAAGGCTTCGGCCCCGGCCGCTGGGGACGCCTGGCCGCTTTCCTGTTCGTCTGGCAGTTCCTGTTCTCCGGACCGCTCGAGATCGCCTCCGGCTGCATCGGCATGGTGCAATACCTGGGCTACTTCTTTCCGGCGCTGTCCCCGGCCGCCTCCAAGCTCCTCGCCGCCGCCATCGCCGCCTTCGCCGTCTTCGCCCTCTACCGCAAGATCACCGACGTCGCCCGCCTCATGACGTTTTTGTGGGTCTCGATGCTCGCCACCACCGCTTGGGTGATCGTAGCCGGGCTCTGGCATTTCGACGCCGCCCGCGCCTTCGACTTCCCGCCCGGCGCCTTCGACTTCAACTTCGGCTTCCTCCGCGGCCTCGGCGCCGGCACCCTGATCGTCATGTACAACTACCTCGGCTACTACCAGGTCTGCTACCTAGGCGGAGAGGTCCGCCGGCCGGAGCGCACTATTCCTTATGCCGTTATAATATCTATAGGCGCCGTTTTCCTCATCGACCTCGGGGTGTCGCTCGCCTTCGTCGGCGTGGTTCCCTGGCGCGAGGCCCTCCAGACCTCCGCCATCGGCTCGCTCTTCATGGAGCGCCTCTACGGTCCGTCGGCCGCCTCGCTGCTCACCTTGATGATCATCCTCACCGCCTTCGGCTCCGTGTTCGCCCTGCTGCTCGGCTACTCGCGCATCCCCTACGCGGCGGCCCTCGACGGGGCCTTCTTCCGCCCGCTCGGCGTGCTGCACCGCGACGGCTTCCCCCACCGCTCGCTGCTGCTGATCGGCGTCCTGTGCATCGCCGCCTGCTTCTTCACCCTGGGCCAGGTGATCAGCGCTCTGCTCACCGCCCGCATCGTCGTCCAGTTCATGGGCCAGGTCGTCGCGCTCTTGCGGATCCGCTCGAAACGTCCCGAGATCGAGCGCCCCTTTAGGATGTGGCTGTTTCCGTTGCCGGCGATCCTCTCGCTGGCCGGCTACGCCTACGTCTTCGCCGCCTCCGGCGCCAGGTTCATCCTCTACGGACTCGCCACGTTGGCCGCCGGCACGCTAGTCTATTTCCTGATCGTCGCCAGGGACCACGTCCGCGGGACTGGCGATTGA